>OGHV01000094.1_pt1 | contig 66801 bp, 49 predicted proteins | sample 1571551 | NCBI WGS metagenome assembly OGHV01 (sample SAMEA2581960, study PRJEB24529) | metagenome | biome: Human gut stool | place: China | collected 2011 | reverse complement strand
GTTCTCCCCTTCCTCCGATTCCCGAGCAGGGACGGGGGAGGGGGAGAACTCTTTTGGCGTATTGTTGATAAATGATTATTTATTTTGCTGAAATTGCAAGATTTTGTTACATTTGGGCGGTAAAAAGCTTTCGGAGTGCTTTTTATAAATTGGGGCAATTTTTAATAATCAAAAAATATATTGTATGAAAAGGAATTTTTTATTGTTTTCTTTTGCTTTGTTCTTTATAGAACTTAGTGCTCAAACATTCAGTTTGATCACAAATTCGAATCAGTTAGATGTGAACAGCAAATATATTTTTGCTTCATTTTCACCTGGTGAATCGGGGGATAATAATGTATATCTTGTGGGAAACCAAAATGGTACTAAGAGAGATATGTTTAAAACTGATATTATAGGTGTTCTTGATACTGATGGAGAAACTAATAAAATTCCTAATACACTATCTTTTGCAGATATTGAAATTTCATATTTTGAGTTTAATAAGAAGTCTTCTGCTTTGTGGAAACTTATTGATTTTAATACAAAGGATTCTGGCGATAATATGTACTATTTGACGAGGGAGTCAAGTACATCAACCGGTATTATTTTAGGAGACGGTTCTGATGCTAGTTCTGATTGGCAAATAGATATATCTTCAGATGGTAGAGCTAGTATTTATAGAACAGGTGTCAATGGACAATTGAGGGTTAGTTATAAGTATGGTACATTAGGTATTTATACATCATATCAGAATAATCTTTATATATTCAGGTATGAAGGCGAATACACTCCTGATCCTGCCTTGAACGTTTCTAGAAGCTCTATTACCTTCTATGTTCCTAAAGGCGAAAGTCAAAAAGAAAACTTAAATATTAGTGGAAAGTTTTTGACTGGTAATATTACAGTGGAAATATCGGGAGAAGGATTTTCAGTAGATAAAAATAGTATTTTAAAGGGTGATGCAGATAATGCTTCTCTTGTTGTTACATACACAGGTGGTACCAATTCAACAGGTACGCTTACTCTCAAGAGTGATGGGTGCAAAGATGTTGTAGTTGCTTTGAGTGCAGAGATCATTGAAGAATCTCCAGATTTTAAGTTTTCGTCTTCTGAGGGTGATGCCTACTTTACTGGTGTATCATCTACCTACGGAACATTTCCAACATTGTTGTATAAAGGTGTAAATGTTGAAGCAGGTGCAGTTGAATACTCCAGTTCTGATGATATGATTGCAACTGTTGATGCAGAAACAGGCAAGGTTACTGCACACGGAGTTGGTGATTGCACAATAGTAGCGAAACATCGTGCTAATGGATTGAAAACATCTTATACGCTTAATGTAACGGATAATATGTACGTAAGATTGAAGAATGTTGGTGATATAACTTCTGGTGAGTATGTGTTAATCGGGCAGAAAGCTGAGGATAATTTTGGCGTATTTGATATTGATAAGGATTCCGTAGTGAAGAATGATAAATATTTCGAATATCAAAAGTCTTTTTCATCCTTGCCTGATGTTTTATGGGACAAATATTCTGTTGTTAATATTAAAGCAACTTTTAAGAGTGATAAAAAATATTGTGAGCTTTATAATAATGAAGACAAATACATAAGCTATTCAGACGGAGATAATAATACAAATGTTGTACTTCAAGAATCGAATTATGCAATTTCTTTCTTAGTGAATATAGAAGATGGGCGTTATTCTTTAAGTAATAATAATAGATATCTTGCTCCTAGTTCTGGCACAGGCAGGGGATGGAAAATGTACACTGAAGGTTTTGTATTTAATAAAGGCTATAGCCTATACCTATACCGACAAGCTTTACATGTTTCATCTGTAACTGGTAGAAAGTTGGTTCTTGCAGGTGAGTGGAACAGCGATGTTTTTTCTTCGATTATGGATGGTTGTCCAGAAGCTGCATGGATAGATCTAACAAGTGTTACAGGTATGCCTAATAATGTAACATTGCCTAGTCGTGAAAACTGCATATATGTAGTTACACGAGATGCTTTTGAAAAGCTTAAAAATACGTCTAATGTGGTATGTGAAGGCAAAGCAGAGAAGATTGAGCTCACAGATGGTGAAAGTCCTTTCTGTGCGTATGAATCTTTTACCGCAACTAATGTTTCTTATAATAGAAACTTTAGTGGTACCACCTCTACTATATGCCTTCCTTTCTCATGTGATATTCCTGAGGGAGTTGATGTTTATGAGATGACTGCTTTTAATGACGGTCATACAGTGGAATTTGCTAAGGCTACTTCAATTGAGGCTTATAAACCATATATAATTCGAACTACAGGAACTGCATTTTTGAATTTGCAATCAGGTAAGAATGGAAATTATACATTCCCTGCAGAGCCTGAAGAAATGAGCGTGTCTTACGATGCTTTAAGTTTTTGCGGAACGATGTCGCGTCAAGAATTGAGGTCTGATGAATTTACAAAATATTATGGTTATTTCAGTGGAAAATTACAGTATGTAGGAGTTGGCAAGGTTGGTTATGTAAATCCGTTCAGAGCGTATTTTGTTGAGCGTTCTAATGATGATTTAAAGACTGTGGATATTGTTCTCTACGATGTCCCAGCTTCTATTGAATCGACTGAGGTCGGCAGGGCTGGATTCGTTGATGTATATTCTATTGACGGACGTTTGATCAAGGCTTCTGTGGAAGAGGAAAAAGCCACAGATGGACTTGATAAGGGTATTTATATAATAGGGAAACGTAAGGTTTTAGTAAAATGATTAAATGTAGGATGATTATGCGGGAAGAGTATATTAAACCTGAGATAATGATTGTTGATTTCGAGGCACATTGCGGGATACTTGCTACTAGTAGCTTAATTTTTGATCTTGATGAAGCTGAGGAAGCCGAAGATGGTGCTTGTTTTGATGCCAAAGATAGAAATGATTGGGGTAATATATGGTAAACATTGAACTGGTATCCGACAATATTTAGTTGTCGCATATATATTAAGAATCCCTTGTCCGAAATGTTATATATACATTGGGCAAGGGATTCTTATATGTTGATATTTTATAAGCAAGACTTACTGCTTTATCCTGCGTCTTTCATATTTGTGGCAGAATGCAACGTAGCATATTATTCCAAGTAGTGCAAAGCACGCACCTACGAGAGCTGTCCATTCATATCCTTTACCAGCTGCTACAGGTAATCCGCCGCAGAATGCGCCGGTGGCATTGCCGAAGTTGAACGCCAGCTGTACCATGGCTCCACCGAGAAGTTCACCGCCTTTAGAGTATCGTAGAAGCAGTATCTGCTGAGGTGCCGATACAGCAAACAGACATAATGTTGTCAGGCACATCAGTACTATTGATATCCAAGTGATGTGTGAAAATAGGAATATACTTGTAAGCAGGACAAAAATGCATATTTCGAAAGCTCTTCCTGTATGTCCTGGACCGAACTTGTCTGCAAAACGGCCTCCTAACAGATTTCCGCAAACCATGCCTCCGCCTGCAAGCACCATCATCAATGATATGTAGTTTGCAGGTACGCCGGAGACAGTCGTAAGCAGTGGGTTTATGTAGCTGTACCAGCAGAATATACCACCGTTTCCGAGCAAGGTGGCACCGATTATAAGCCATGGTGCAGGACTTTTGAGAAATTTGAATTGTCCCTTAAATCCTGTGTTTGCCAGCGGTTCCATGTATGGAATCCATTTGATGATGGAAAAGAGGGTTATTAATCCCCATACGCCCGACAGAGCAAATACCAGACGCCACGAGTATGTGCTTAGGAATGTACCTATTGGTATTCCTATTAGATTTGCAAATGTCATTCCCGAGCTCATCAAAGCTACTGCTAGCGCGCTTTTTCCTTTTGGCGAGAGTCTGTCTGCGACGATTGAACCTACTCCAAAGTAAGCACCGTGTGGGAGTCCTGAGATGAATCTTGCAATGAATACTGTTGCATAGCTTGGTGCAATCACAGTTGTGAATGCCGCAATAGTGTAGAGCGACATCAGCAGTACAAGCATGCGTTTCAGTGGCCATGAATGCGCAAATAGCACAAGAAGCGGGGCTCCTGTACATACGCCCAATGCATAGGCCGATATGAGGTGACCGGCTGTAGGGATGCTTATGCCTAATTCTTTGGCGGCGTATGGCAGAATTCCCATCATAACGAATTCTGTAATGCCCAGGCCGAATGTACCGAATGCCAGGGCTGTGAAACTTTTTTTCATATAATCTTTTTACCTTATTGTGTTTTATCTTTTCTGCTTTGTTTTCCTAATCTTGAATAGACCTCGAATTCATGAATTCGCTGACTCCTATTTCCTTGTAGAATTGTTCCACGAATGTGTGCATGAACTTATCTCTTTCTTCTGCCATCTTTCTTGCCGTTTCGGTATGTATAAGCTTTTTTAGTTTGAAAAGTTTGTCGTAAAAGTGGCTCAATGTTGTATTTTCATCCATAAGATCTGCACTGCTGTAAAATGGTCTTCCTTTTGATGTACCATATTCAATTGTGCGTATTATTCCTATTGCGCCAAGTGCGTCCAGACGATCAGCATCGCGTACAATCATTGCTTCCAATGTGGACAATTCTGCATTCCTGCCTTTATTGTATGAAATGTTCTGTATGATGTATAATATATGGGCAATGTCTGTCTGTTGATATGCACAGTTTTCAAGAAAAGCTCTGATCTTGTTAAGTTGAGTGTCGATGTCGTGGAATAATTTATGGTCTGCACAATCGTGCATTAGTGCAGCTGTTATTATAATATGCATGTTTCCTCCTTCAGCTTCGGCTATTCTGCATGCATTGTCCGTAACTCTCAATGCGTGCATCAGACCATGCCCACTGTTGTCGCATTTCATTTCTTCTGTTACGAACTGTATTATTTTGTCATATTTCTCAACCATGCTGCAAAGATAGTCAATGATTTTCTTGTATTTGCGTATGAGTATACATTCAGTCGTTGATTTTTGTCAATTACTGCAAAATGATTGGCTTCATGTCCTTGTATGTGACTTTTTGCTGGCGATAATAACTTTGATTTCGTCTTATTTTAGTACTTTTGCGGAAATGAAAAAATCCCAGTTATGCAGATAGAAGTCCAATCTACAGATTTGCAGCAGACATCGGTGAAACTGCCGTCCTCAAAGAGCATCAGCAATAGAGTTTTGGTCATTAATGCATTGTCAGGCAATCGTGGAATGTTGCCCGATAATGTATCTGACTGCGATGATACGGAGGTTATGATAGATTGGCTCAGCAAAGATCCCGAAATGGTAGACATAAAAGCCGCCGGTACGGCCATGAGGTTTTCTACGGCTCTTCTAGCTGTTACTGCAGGTAGAAAGGTAATAACAGGATCTGAACGCATGCGTAAGCGTCCTATTGCTATATTGGTCGACGCCTTGAGGACACTGGGTGCCGATATCGAATATGTGGGTGAAGAAGGCTTTCCTCCGTTGGCAATAACAGGTAATCCCGAAATGAAAGGTGGCGAACTGTCTTTGCCAGGAGGGGTTAGTTCACAATATATTTCTGCGCTTTTGATGATTGCTCCTGTTATGAAGGAAGGGCTTGTTCTGCATCTTACAGGAGATGTGATTTCGCGTCCTTATATAAACCTTACGCTGCATCTTATGCGTGAATTCGGAGCAGAAGCTGAATGGACGGACGATAGGACTATACGTGTGTCACCTGTAAAGTATGTCTCCCGCAAATATTTTGTGGAAAGCGACTGGAGTGCGGCTTCATATTGGTATGAAATGGTGGCTTTGAGCAATAATGCTTCTGTTGCATTGCCAGGATTGTTCAGCAACAGCAGTCAGGGTGATAGTGCTGTGGCTCGCTTCTTTTCTTATCTTGGTGTGAAAACTGAGTTTTTGCAAGATGACACTGTGCGCATTTCAAAATCTGGCGATAAGCCTTGTCTGCATCTGGAACTTGATCTGGTAAATCAGCCTGATTTGGCGCAGACTTTGGTCGTAACGTGCTGTATGATGAACGTAACTTTTCGCTTTTCAGGTCTTCAGAGTCTGAAGATAAAGGAAACGGATAGGATTTCAGCATTGATTGCAGAATTGCGCAAACTTGGATTTATAATAACAGAGAAAGATGGTAGCGTACTCCAATGGGATGGCTCGCGTGTCGGCGCAGATGAGGCTGACCCTTCTATAGATACTTATGACGATCATCGTATGGCTATGTCTTTTGCGCCTTGTGCAATAAAGTTGGGACATATACTTATCAATAATCCTGAGGTTGTGTCTAAGTCATATCCTGGATTCTGGACAGACTTGGAGAAATCAGGTTTTAAGATTGTGGATACTCGTTTATGAACTGATAATAAGATTGTGTTTATGCTATATCTTGTATTTTCTTTGTTTGTTCTTGCTGTGATTGCTATGGTGGCAGGATATATCCGTAACCGGAGGATGAAAAAGAAGTTGGAAAAAGGAGAGATAACCGAACTTCCTACATTGCAGCAGGTTGAGGATATGGAATGTTGCGGACAGCATGAGGTTTGCGAGAAAGAAAGTCTTCTGGCTGCTGTAAGCCGTAATGTTGAGTATTACGACGATGAGGAACTTGACCGTTTCCGTGGCAGGCTTTCTACAGAATATAGCGAGGAAGAAGTTGAAGAATTTCGTGAGATTCTCTATTCCATGCAGGATTACGAGGTGGCAGGATGGGTACGCAGTCTTCAGCTCCGTGCCGTAGAACTTCCTGATGCAATCAAGGACGAAGTCTTCCTAATTGTCGGAGAGCGTCGTTCTGACGGGCATAAGCGCAATGAGTGATTTTGTAGGTTGCTAAGTCCTGGTGCGCAATAAAATCTGTCAAATGCCGTTCTATAACATGTACCTGTTTTTATATGAATAAGATTGTAAATAGTTTGTTGCTTCTTTTTGGTGTCTTTGTCATGTATTCTTGCTCTAATAATAAGAATACAGGAATGACACGCGCTGTTCAAGCCTTCAAAGCCAGATACAATACTTATTACAATGGTCATGTTGCTTATCTAGACGGATGTCTTGCACAGGAGAACGGCAATAAGGATAATTATACTGATATTATTCCTCTTTACATTACAGGAAATAAGGCAACTGTCAGCATCGGTAAAGCTGATTTTGACAGAGCTGTTGAGAAATGCCAGAAAACGATTAAGCAGCATACAATAACGAAACGTCCGGAATGGAACAGCAATAAGCGTAAAACTGAAAAGGATCGTATATGGTTAAGTCAGAAAGAGTATAATCCATTCCTTTACAAGGCATGGTTTCTGATGGGCAAGGCACAGTTTCAGAAAGGTGAATATCTGGAAGCGGCTTCCACGTTTGCATACATGGAGCAATTGTATTTTTCGCATCCTGATATCATTGCTGAGGCACGTCTTCTTCAGGCTAAATGTTATGCCGAGATGGAATGGTTGTACGATGCCGACGGTCTTATCAGCGATACCCGACGCGATAGTTTCCCTAAAAAACTGGAATGGCTGCGCTCTTCCGTAGAGGCAGATCTGCAGATACGGCGCGGATTGTATGAGGAAGCAATTCCCAATCTTCAAAAAGCCATAAAGAAAGAAAAGCGGTCAAAGTTGAAGGCACGTATGTATTTCCTTCTCGGACAGCTTTATCAGCAGGTTGGCAAGCCTGAACTTGCCTATAAGGCATATGGTAAGACAATTGCAAAAAATCCGCCTTATGAGCTTGAATTCAATGCACGTATAAGGCAGACCGAAGTGCTTTCTACTGCACAGAACCGTAAAAAAATGATTAAGCGCCTTAATTCTATGGCTAAGAACGCAAAGAATAAGGACTTCCTTGATCAGATATACTATGCCATTGGAAACATTTACCTTGCTCAGAATGACACTATGCATGCAGTCTGGTCATATCGTGACGGTGCAGAAAAAAGTACCCGAAACGGAGTTGAAAAAGGTGTTGTACTTCTGCGCTTAGGCCAGTTGTATTGGGATATGGAAGAGTTTGTAAAGGCTCAGGAATGTTATTCGCAGGTTATCGGACTTCTCGATAAGGAACGTGATGATTATGACGATATAGATTGGCGTTCTAAGGTTCTTGATGAGCTTTTGCCCCATGCGCAGTCTATAGAACTGCAGGATAGTTTGCAGTTGTTGGCTAGAATGGATTCCGCAGAGCGTATGAAAGTCATCAATGGTATTATTGAGTATGTAAAAGAGCAGGAAAAAAAGAAAGAACGTTCTGAACAGCTTGATGAACTGAAAAAACAGACGGCCAGTGCAGGAAATCAGGCCGCAACTGCCGGCAATAAGGGACAGATGGGCAATAACTCCAAGACTCCTGCGCTTTGGTATTTTTATAATCCTACTGCTGTAGCATCCGGAAAGACGGAATTCCAGAAAAAGTGGGGTAAGAGAGAACTGGCTGATAATTGGCGAAGAAAGAACAAAACCGTATTGGATGATTTCAACTCTGAAGATGAGGCTATGGCTGATTCTTTGGCTTCAGACAGTACATCGGTAGCTTCAACTGACAGCATAAGCGGAAATGCCGAGGGTGGAGAAGGCGAAGAGACCGAAAACTATGAAGAAGATCCTCATAGACCAGAATATTATCTTAAGGACATACCTTTGACTGAAGAGCAGATGCAGGCGTCGAATGATATTCTTGTAGAAGCACTGTTCAATGCAGGAGTGATATATAAGGACCGTATGGAGAATCTGCCTTTGGCCGATAGGACATTCCAGCGTATACTAAATGATTTCCCTGCTTATGCTTCTATAGATGAAGTTTATTATAATCTTTTCCAGCTTTATTCACGTTTGGATCGTAAGGACGAAGCTGAGCAGTACAGACAGAAGCTTATTGATGAATATCCGGAAAATAAACATGTGTCCGTAATTTCAGACCCTGATTTTGAATATAAGGCCAGATTCGGAAAACATGTCGAGGACTCTTTGTATACGGCAACATATAATGCGTTCCAGGCAGATGATTACAGAACAGTTGAAGCCAACTGCAGTATCTCTGCTGAAGAGTATCCCGAAGGAGCCAACAGACCGCGCTTCATGTATCTTGACGCCATGGCTAAACTGCAGCTTGGTGACCGTGCACAGTTTATGGACGCCATGAAGAAAATTGTTGAAACATATCCGGAAAGTTCTGTAAGCGAGTTGGCAGGACTCTATGTCAAGGGACTTAAAGAAGGACGTCTTCTTGCAAGCGGAAAGATGGATATGGGTTCTATTTGGGAACGTCGTATTGGAGTTGGTTCTGAGGAAGATTCGCTTCAGGTTGACACAACATTTACTGCAGAGAAAAACTGCAATTTCGTCTTTGTTATAGCTTATGTTCGTGACAGTCTTGACGAGAACCAGCTTCTTTATGAAATGGCACGATACAACTTTACGAATTTTACAGTTCGCAACTTTGATATCAACATCGTGCAGGGAGATGGTATAAACATGCTTCAAGTTCAGACATTCCAGAACTTTGACGAAGCTTATATTTATCTTCACCGCCTGCAGAACAACGAAGATATGGCTTATAAGCTTAAAGGCCTTAAGCCGTTCATTATTGCAGAGGACAATCTCAAGAAGCTGATGCGAGGACGTAGTTTTGCCGATTATTTCAGGTTCTATGATGATAATCTGGAGATAGGTACTGATGTCAATATGGAAGAGAGCACTCTCGACCAGCCGACAGAGCTTCCTGAACCTCGCAATGAAGAAGAGTATGAAGATGAGGAGAATGAAGGTGAAGAGAACTTTATTTTCTGATTTGTGGAACCTTTAAATTCAAGAAATATGAGTAATGGTACATTGCTGTGGGTAGATGATGAGATAGACCTTCTCAAGGCCTACATCATTTTTCTGGAGAAGAAGAGTTATGAAGTTGTCACAGCTACCAATGGACAAGATGCTATTGATCTGTGCCAGGAACAATCGTTCGACCTTATTTTTCTTGATGAGAACATGCCCGGTCTGAGCGGACTTGAAACTCTGTCGCGCATCAAGGAAATCAATCCTACAATACCGGTTGTGATGGTGACCAAGAGCGAGGAAGAGAATATTATGGACCAGGCAATCGGTTCTAAAATAGCAGATTATCTCATAAAGCCCGTAAATCCCAATCAGATACTTCTTACGCTGAAAAAACATCTGCACAAGAAGGCCATTGAGACAGAAGTGACCAATACAAGCTATCAGCAGAACTTTTCTAAGATTGGCATGCAGATCAATGACTCCTACAGCTTGGATGAGTGGAAAGATGTCTATCGCAGACTCGTTTTCTGGGAATTGGAATTGTCTGAGACCAACAGTGAGATGTCTGAGATGCTTCAGATGCAGAAAGCAGATGCCAATAATGGGTTCGCTAAATTTGTCAAGAAGAATTATATTGATTGGGTGTCAAACCCGTTCGACAGGCCTATAATGAGTCCGGACATCTTCAAAAAGAAAGTTTTTCCATTGCTGGATGCCGGCGAGAAAGTTTATTTCATCGTATTTGACAACTTCCGATATGACCAGTGGCGTGTCATCAGTCAGGAACTGGCCGATGATTTCGTGTTCGATGACGACATGTATCTCAGCATCTTGCCGACAGCGACGCAGTATGCCCGCAACGCGATATTTGCAGGACTTATGCCAGACCAGATTGCAAGTATGTTTCCGGAACTCTGGGTTGACGAAGACGAGGATGAAGGAAAGAATCTCAATGAATCGCCTCTGATAAAGACTCAGCTTGACCGTTTCAGGAAGAATTATTATTTCTCATACAACAAGTTGAATGATTCTTCCGCTTCAGAGAAACTTCTCAACCAGTTTGACAGGCTTGAAAAGTTTGATTTGAACGTCATTGTCATCAACTTTATCGACATGCTTTCCCATGCGCGCACTGAATCCAAAATGGTGCGTGAGTTGGCTTCTGACGAGAATGCGTACAGAAGCATTACTGCCTCATGGTTCCGTCATTCTCCTGTTAGAGGCATCTTTGAAGCTCTGTCGCATACAGACTGCAAAATAATCATTACCACTGACCATGGAAGCATTAAGGTGAACAATCCGGTAAAAGTCATAGGAGACAAGAATACAAATACCAATTTGCGCTATAAGCTTGGAAAGAATCTGAGTTATAATCCTAAGCAGGTTTTTGTTTTAAAGGACCCTAAGAAGGCTTTTCTTCCTGCTCCTAACATTAGTTCTGCATACATATTTGCAACAGGAGATGATTTCTTTGCTTATCCTAACAACTATAATTATTATGTCAACTACTACAAGGACACTTTCCAGCATGGAGGAATATCGATGGAAGAAATGCTTGTACCGCTCATAACATTGCAGAGCAAGCGAAATGTGCGCAAGTCATGAAACCGATATATTCCTTTTCTGAGTATCTTTGTATGCCTGATTACGCAATAAAATATAAAACTATTAGATATGGAGATTATAATTGATTCATTGGAGCACATCAACGATGCTGCCAGAGAGTTTGTAGACGCTATGGGCGGAAACAAGGTCTTTGCGTTCTACGGCAAGATGGGAGCCGGCAAGACTACGTTTATAAAGGCTGTTTGTGAAGTCCTTGGAGTTACGGATGTCATAAATTCGCCTACTTTTGCAATTGTCAACGAGTATCTCGACGGCAACGAAAAGCCTATATATCATTTTGATTTCTATAGAATAAAGAAAGAAGAAGAGGTCTATGACATGGGCTACGAGGACTACGTTTACAGCGGTAATCTCTGTTTTATGGAGTGGCCGGAACTTATTGAGGACCTGCTTCCTGAAGATGCTGTAAAGGTAACTATAGAAGAGCGCGAGGACGGATCTCGTGTCGTGTCATTCTGAATCTGAATTCTTTATTTCTACATGCAGGTATAAAATTAAGGCCTGAAAAAGGAATGCAAGATCATGAATATCTTTGATTCCTTGTTTCAGGCCTTTTATGTTTTATGACAAAGTGAAGAGACGTCTTATTCCTCACCGCTTTCGTTGAAGTCCAGTTCTGCCTGAACTACAAAAAGGATTTCGTCGTGCTCGAACGTTCCGATTTCGTCTTTCTTTGCCTGTTTGATTACATAGTCTACAACCTTATCCAGATCGATGTCGATATATCCGTCTTCATCCGGTTCTACATCGAAAGTACCGTTGTTTGTGTAATATTCGGCAATGACGTCAAGAAAATAATAAAGTTCATCTTCCGAGAACTTTTCTTTGAGTTCTTGTGGCAGATTGTTCTTTATGAATGCTACTGCACGTGCATCTTCTTCAGCTTCAAGGAGAAGCTCATCATCTATATTTGCCATATTTTTCTTTTTTAAGAGTGTTTTTTCCTGATTTTAGAGGAGAGTCTTGAGCTTTTCCTCGAATTTAGCCTTTGTAGCAGATCCTACAATCTTGTCGACAACCTTGCCGTCTTTGATGTAGAATACAGTAGGAACACTTCTGACCATGAATTTTTCAGCCAGCTCAACAGCTTCTTCAACGTTGGCTTTGCCTACGATAACCTGATCTTTGTATTCTTCAGCCAAAGCTTCAATATCTGGACCTATCTTTTTGCATGGACCGCACCATGTAGCCCAGAAATCAAGCATGATTGGTTTTCCTTCGGCTACGATTGATTCGTAGTTTGCATCTGTAATTTCCATAATGATAAATGTTTGAATGTGGTTTTTATTTTATATTTCTTTGTTTGCACGTTAAGTCGCTGATAATTAGATTGTAATCTTGACGTTGTGCGCCGTTGCGTCCAATCCGAGTGCAAAGATATTCAATTTATTGAGAATTCAATCTCCGGATGGTCAGAAACGTAGTTGATGAGGCTCTTGTGTACTGAAATCTTGATTTTCCTAGAAAACAGACGTATCCTCATGTGGTCGGCAGAATGCACATTGAAGAACAGTTCAGCTCTGCCAGGGTTGTCTTTCGCTATTTCCGCAAGATCCTCCACCATTTCAACGCTCAGTTTGTCAAGAGGAACATTCAGCGTAATCTTTTCTATAACTGTATCTTTGACATCAGCAAGCAGTTCTATGCTTTTCAGTGCAAGGTCGTGTCCTCCCTGTCCCCATTGTTTCGGAACAGCCTTGGCGCGGATGAACAGTGCGGCACCTTCAAGGAAATAATTTCTGAAGTCAAGCCAGTCCTTGCCGAACAGCGGAATTTCTCCTGCGCCCGTAAAGTCTTCTATTTTTACGATTCCGTAAGGCTTTCCTTTCTTTGTTTCGCCCACTCTTATGCCTGTCACTATTCCTCCGAAGGTCACTTCGTCCAGCTTTGCCAGTTCATCCTTGTCCTCCAGTTGCGTAACATTAGTATTGCATACATGGTTGAGCACTATTGAATATTCGTCAAGCGGGTGTGCTGACAGGTAAATACCTACAAGCTCCCTTTCCTTGTTGAGGCGCTCCATGTCGCTCCAGCTTTCCGCCTGAGGAATTTCTGGATGACTTATGCCTACATTCATACCCATACCTCCAAAGAGGTTGTTGGTAGCCGTCTGTTTGTCTATCTGGTATCTGTTGCCGTACCTAACAAGAGTTTCTGTAAATGTTTCGTTGTTCTTGCCGAATACTTCGAAGAATGTTTCCCTCTTAACCTCGCTGAAACTGTCGAAGGCACCGGCCAAAACCAGGTTTTCTATATTTTTCCTGTTGCACGATGTCAGGTTCACTCTTTCCACGAAATCAAATATCGATTTGAACGGTCCGTTCTTCTCTCTTTCGTCCAGTATAGCCTGTACAGCACTTTCTCCAACGCCTTTTATTGCGCCCATTCCGAAACGTATGTCGCCGTTCTTGTTTACGGAGAACTTTAGGCGGCTTTCGTTCACATCCGGTCCAAGTGTGTTTATGCCCATCGATTTGCACTCGTCCATAAGCTTTCTGATATCCGAGATGTTGGCAATGCTTCGGCTCATCACGGCCGCCATGTACTGGGCAGGGTAGTTGGCCTTCATGAAAGCCGTCTGGTATGCAACCCACGAATAGCATGTGGCGTGGCTCTTGTTGAATGCGTACGATGCAAATTTCTCCCAGTCAGCCCATATCTTCTGCAGGGTTTCAAGTTTGTGGCCGTTTTTCTGTCCACCGTTGAAGAACTTAGGACGCAGCATGTCCAGTTTCTCCTTCAGTTTCTTACCCATGGCCTTACGAAGCGTATCGCTTTCGCCTCGGGTGAAGTCTGCCAGCAGACGCGACAGAAGCATGACCTGCTCCTGATAGACCGTAATTCCGTATGTATCCTTAAGATATTTTTCCATACACGGAATATCGTATACAATAGGCTTTCGTCCCTGTTTTCTGTCGATGAAATCGGGTATGTAGTCCATTGGTCCCGGTCTGTAAAGGGCGTTCATGGCAATGAGGTCTTCAAATGTTGTAGGCTGAAGCTCTCTCAGGTATTTCTGCATACCAGCCGATTCAAACTGGAATGTACCGATGGTTCTTCCGTCACTGTAAAGCTGGTAAGTTGCCGGGTCGTTGATGTCCAGACTGTCGATGTCTATTTCTATCGCCAGGCTCTCTCGTACATTTTCTACTGCCTCCTTGAGGATTGACAGCGTCTTCAGTCCGAGGAAGTCCATCTTTATAAGTCCTGTCTCTTCGATTACGTGTCCGTCGTATTGCGTACATCTCAGCTTTTCTCCTGTTTCCTTGTCATCTGCTGTGCTGACAGGTACCCAGTCGGAAATGTCGTCCCTGCATATAATAGTACCGCAGGCGTGCACACCCGTATTTCTTACGTTGTTTTCGAGCATCTGGGCATATTTCAGCGTGTCTCTCAGCAACGGGTCTGGCGAAGTCACCGCATCTTGCAGCTCTTTGACGCATTCAATGGCATTGGGCAGATTCATTTTCTTGCCGGTAGGCAGTTTGTCCGGTATAGCCTTACAGAGTGCATTTGAAATGTCTAGTGGCAGTTTCTGCACTCGTGCCACATCCTTTATTGCCAGTTTGGTTGCCATTGTACCGTAAGTGATGATGTGTGCAACCTTTTCAGCACCATATTTCTGTGTTACCCACTGCAGAACCTTGCCTCGTCCGTCATCGTCGAAGTCCACATCGATATCCGGAAGGGATATTCGGTCAGGGTTGAGGAAACGTTCAAACAGCAGGTCATATTTTATAGGGTCAACCTTCGTAATTCCCAGACAGTATGCAACGGCTGAACCCGCCGCAGAACCACGTCCGGGGCCTACCCATACTCCAAGTTCTTGTCGTGCCGCATTGATATAGTCCTGCACGATGAGGAAGTATCCTGGGAAACCCATTGTCTTCATGATGTGAAGCTCGAACCGCAGCTGATCCTCAACCTCTTTAGACAACGGATCGCCGTACAGCTTCTTGGCTCCCTCGTATGTAAGTTTGGCAAGATAGTCGGCTTCAAACTTTATTCTGTACAATTTGTCGAATCCACCGAGCTTTTTAATCTTTTTCATGCCTTCTTCTTCGCTCATCACCACGTTGCCGTTCTCGTCCCTGGTGAATTCGTCAAAGAGGTCTTTCTCCGTCAGCCTTGCCCTGTATTCCTCTTCTGTGCCGAAACTTTCAGGTATTTCGAAGTTAGGCATGATAGGTGCATGGTCTATCGAATAAGTTTCAACCTTGTTCAGCACCTCTATCGTGTTCGACAATGCTTCAGGAATGTCCGAGAAGATGTCGTTCATTTCCTGTCTTGTCTTGAACCATTCCTGTTTTGTGTAGAGCATACGGTTCGGATCGTCCAGTTCCTTGTTGGTGCTCAAGCAGATCAGTCGGTCGTGTGCTTCTGCATTTTCCTCATCCACGAAGTGCACATCGTTAGTACATACCAGTTTCACATTGTGCTTTCTGGCAAGTTTGATGATTCCTTCATTGCACAGCTGTTGCAGCGGATAAGTTTCTCTGTTGGCTCTGATTTTCGGGTTTTTCACTTCGTGTCTTTGCAGTTCCAGATAGAAGTCGTCGCCGAAAAGGTTCTTGAACCACACAACAGCCTCTTCAGCCTTGTCCATTTGTCCGTTTCTTATGTACGACGGAACTTCTCCGGCTATACATGCAGAGCAGATTATGAGACCTTCGTGGTACTTCTCCAATTCTTCATGATCAGTACGCGGTCTGTTGTAGAATCCGTCAACCCACGCATGCGAAACAAGCTTTATAAGGTTGTGGTATCCTTTTTCGTTTTTTGCCAGTACAATGAGGTGCCATCCGCTGCTGTCTATACGCGACTCCTTCGTTTTCATGCCTCTGCGGGCACAATACATTTCGCATCCGAATATAGGCTTGAAGTCAAGCATCGGCTTCAGCTTGGCCATCGTTGCTTCAGCTTCAGCCTTTATGTCGGCCTCAGGCTTGCCGTCAAACTTGTCTTTGCCGTCCTTGTCGAGCCTTTCAAGTTTACCTTCGTTTATATCGGCAACCAGTTTCTCTGCATCCTTATATTTGTCGCGGTTCTTGCCGTTCACTTTCTTGCAGTAGTTGAACAGTTCCTTTATGCCGAACATATTTCCGTGGTCAGTGACAGCAAGCCCCTTCATTCCGTCCTTGATGGCCTTGTCTACCAGTTTGGGTATGCTGGCCTGTCCGTCAAGAATGGAATACTGAGTATGCACATGCAGGTGAACAAAATCCTCCATAATCTTTTTCCCTGTATTTCTTATTTCTTTTTTGTTTTCGAGTCACGTCTATGTTGCGCTTTCTGTCTGTTTTCAGAAAGTGTCTATCTCTGCATCTTTGCTTTCTGCATATTTTGACAGCAAAGATGCAATATACTGGGCTGTGGCCATAACGGTTTCCTTGTTGCCGTCATATCCGTTTACGATAGCCAGCAGACGTTTGGTCTCAGGCGTTATCTTCGTTCTTTCGTTATCGCTTGTCGGAGTACCGATACCGCCGATGGAATCGCGGTAAACAGGCATTCCTGCAATGTTGAGCATGCCGCGTCCGATGCCTTCATACGGTTCTCCTTCTTCACCTATGCCGAGTACGATTTCATCGCCGTTAATCTTATCGTAGTCGAAGCCTCCGATGCTGTAGCCGTATGCTATAGAGGCCAGATTTATCAGGTCCACGCATGTATCAATCTGGTAGAGGTCCTTTCCTTGAAGAGTCCTTCTCACCAGAGCTTCACCCGATGGCCTGTACCTGCTCGGATCCTTTCCGCATCGTTTGTAGGCCTGTCTGGTGGCCTGTATTGACGGCATCATTTTTATAGATTCAGTTGTATATCTATTTCTGTATTCAGCGATGTATTCGTCTATTTCTTTCCATAAGCCTTCAGAATACTTGCTGTTTGAGAATTCAGCATATACAGCTGCACCTGTAAATTCAGGACAAGCTTCGCGTATCTTGTCCGAAACTTTTATTTTCTTGTGTTCCATTGTCTGATAATAACTGTTTTGTTTCAGCCGTTCTCTTCTGTTGCGTTACAATAGGCTGAGATGTCTGGTGAATTCGTCAATTTCGTCAGCCCAATAAGGTCCTGCCGCCATGCATGTAATAGTTTCTTCCCCATGAAATTCTGTCTTTCCTGCATCAGTTATGAGTGCGGCCGGTATTTCTGGCTTTTCGTTGCAGAACCGTTCGTAGAGATTCACCAGTTCATCCTCAGAATCCACATAGAGGCATATCTTTGCAAAAGAGCCGTCCATCCATTTTTCCAGAAACGAGTCCTTTGTATAGTTCAGAAGATAGTGCACACCGTCTTTGTCCGACCAGTTCTTGAACAGCTGCAGAAATGCGTCAACTGAAGCGTGGGCACCCTGTGCAATCATTTTTCCCTTGCGCATCTGAAGGTCTTTGCGCATAATTATGACCTGTTTTACTTTGCGTTCTTCCATAACTCATATATAAGTGGTCAGTCAAATATACTAATTATTGCTTTATGTTGTGGAATCTTCATGCTATATTTAGAATATATTTATATAATATGTGTAATGGTGGTTGGTCGAGTCGAAATGAATTTCTTGCTTTCAATTTGCCTCGGCTATTACCTTTCATTATCTTTGTGGAAAACTGAAAATCATGCGTTACATTTTGTTTATGATTTTTGCATCAGTCTTTTTCAGATTGGATGCATGTGAGAATGCCGACAGCAACAAGTATGTTGTTCCGACTGTTTATGATTCCTTGAAAGTTGTACTTCCTGAAAAGTATGAGGATCAGCTGTGCAAAGTCGAAATCAAAAGCACTGGAGCAAATTTTACTGCCAGTGATTATGTACGTGAGGGCGAGGTCAAGTTCGATATGCGCAACATGCCACAGGGCAGATATATGGTCTATCTTCGTGTTGGAGATATTTTCGAGTGCGAGCGTATAATCAAGAAATGATGTTTCCTGTGTATGGATGCTAAACGTATTGTCATAATCGGTGCAACTTCCGGAATCGGGCGCGAGGTCGCAGAACTCTATATCAAGCAGGGATGGCATGTCGGTGTTGCCGGACGCCGTGCAGATATGCTTGAAGAGGTGAGACGTATCTGTCCTGAACGGGTTGTTTGTGAAAGAATCGATGTAACTTCTTCCGATTCACCGAAACATTTGGCAGATTTGATTGAAAAGCTCGGTGGAATGGATGTGTATCTGCATTGTGCTGGAATCGGACATCAGAACCGTATGCTCAATCCGGATATTGAGTCTGACACTATTTCGACCAACTGTGCTGGCTTCGTCAGGTTGATAGATTCCGCCTTCGCATATTTCCGTTCTGCCGGTCACGGACATATCGCCGCTATTTCATCCATTGCAGGAACGCGTGGTCTGGGTGTTGCTCCTGCTTATTCAGCATCAAAGAGATTTCAGAATACATATATTCAGTGTCTTTCACAGCTTGCCCGAATGGAGCATCTTGATATCTGTTTCACCGACATACGTCCAGGGTTTGTAAAGACACATCTGTTGGACGGAGACCAGAATTATCCGTTTCAGCTCGATGCCGGCAAGGTGGCCGAAGACATTGTTAAGGCTATCTCCAGACGAAAACGTGTTGTTGTGATAGATTGGGTATACGCAATAGTTACTTTCTTCTGGTCGCTTATACCCGGATTCATTTGGGAACGCATGAATATACATACAAACAAGAAAAGCAAATGATATATGTCTAAAGCCAGTGAACTAGGAAAGACCGGCGAGGAGCTGGCGGCCGAATATCTCGCCCGCAAAGGATATACTATCCGTCATGTCAATTGGAATCTTCACAAAGGATATGAATTGGACATTGTGGCTGAAATAGACGGTGAAATCGTCTTTGTGGAGGTGAAAACCAGACGTCCGGGTTCTGTTCAGCGTCCGGAAGATGCGGTGGATTCGAAGAAAATCAGGCATATCTGCCGTGCGGCCGACCTTTATGTGCGTGAGTTCGGTATAGATATGTTCTATCGTTTCGACATTATATCCATCTTATGCAAAGACGAAAACGATTTTGAATTGGAGCATTTCCCAAATGCTTTCGGTCTTCCGCTGACAGCCCGTTGAATCGCTGTTTTTTCTTCAGCTTAATAGTCTTTTCTTTAAGATGAAGGCTCAAGTTTCAGATTCTGAGGGCTCGCAATTTAAAACGCGAGCCCTCGGAATTTCATTTATGAGCCCTCGTAATTTTGTCTCCAGGCCCTTGGCCTGTTGTATATCCTTAAGAAAGGACGTTCACATTCCGATGAAATCGCCGAATTTCAAGGTTGTAGTTCATCATGACATCATTTAATAAATCTTTTTGTTTAGAGTTACACGTAAATAACATACATTTGCAACGTTTGTAAATCTGTTGAGACAGTGCTTGACTTTGCAGATTGTTTATAGTATTCACTCAGATATTTTTATGGTGTTATGCTTATATCAAGAAAAAACCTTGAAGAGAAAAAGAAAAAAGCCGTCAAAGATATAGCAGACGGCCTGGCTTCAGACGGCGTGACAGTATTTGTTAATCTTGAAACATTTGAAGTCGCCCAAGCTCCTAGCACTTCGCTTTGGGGAGTATCCATGATGCCCGATGCATTATCTTTCGGACAGGAAATGTCGTTCTCAGCTAGTTCGGAAAACAAGTCGTCGGTCGTAAAGATTTCTCCCATGAGTGCAGATGAATTATGGGGCATGATACACGATTTCACCGAATATCTGCCTGCCGGCAATACTAAAGATACGCTTCAGATAATTTTGAGCGACGATAAGGACTTTTCAAAGTTCAACCATTTCATAAATTCAAGCAGTGTAGCAAACCAGTGGTACGAATTCCGTCGTAAGGCTTGCGAACGCTATGTTTGCCGCATCATTGATGATGCTACGGGAGATCAAGGTTTGTCTGATTGACAAATATGTGTCTGTGGCAGATATTTCAAACACATATAGATTTTTTTGATATTTCGTCCATATCTCTGTTTCGTACATCTGTTTGTGGATTTTGATGTATGAAGGACGATGATTTGTCCACATTCTTTTAGTTGTACAATTTATCCCATCTTTAAGCATAAAAGATACCATATCAGGTGCTTTTATGCTTTTATATTTGTGCAGTTTTGATACTATTTCGATTTTAACCTTATTCTTTAACCGATCTTAAAACTGTATTTATGAAAGAAAAATTACTTGCTGCATTGCTTTTGGCAGGCCCGGCCGGTTCTGCTTGTCATATTTCAGCACAGTCCGGGTCCGGTCCGACTGACATGACTTCACGCATTGTCAATCCTGGATTTGAGGCCGGAACTGACGAACTGGTGGTGAAAAATCTAAATGAAGGTATATATAATGCCACCGGCTGGACGATGGTGGAGTATTCTGAGTCCGAGGGCGGTTATGACCATGCCAGAGTCAAGAGCGATTTGAAGCAGGAGGGTGAATACTCTTATCGTTTCCGTTTCCGTTGGGGAGCTTCGCATTCTATGTCGTTCAAGCAGACTTTGGAAGATATGCCTGCAGGACGTTATATGTTGAGCGCTTTTGTAAATCTCTCAAATTCAAATGATGTCAACGGCACATGGATTTACGTCAAGAATGCAGCCGGTGAAGAAATAGGACGCTCAGCCGAGAAACCTAAATTGAATGATTGGACAAATCTCAGTGTTGCGTTCAATATGCTTGAAAAAGGTACATTTGATATAGGCGGTCACTGCACAGGTACAAACCCTCAGGGGTATGAGTCGAAATTCTGGTTCGACAATTTCACCCTTACATATATGGGTACAGGTTCTGAGTATCTCAAGAGTTTGATTTCAGATGCGGAGAAACTTATAGAAGAACATAAGGATGTTGATCTTTCGGCTTTGTCGGCTGCAGTTGATAAGGCGCGTGCCGTTGCCGAGAATGCGGATGCCGAATTTACTGAGATTCTTGAACAGGAAGAGGCAATGAAGGCCGCAATGGCTGAGGCTGAGAAACTTATAGAGATTGCTCAGCGTGAGGACGAGTGGAGCAATGTTCCTTACGATATAACTTCGTTTGTAAACAACCCAAGTTTTGAAAATGGAAATCTTTCAGGATGGACAACAAACGGCTTCCAGATTCAGAACAATGACAAGTATCCTGGTCAGAAGGACGGAACATGGTATTGCGAACGATGGGTTGCCAAAGGTACAAATATGCCGGCTTCATCTGTTTTTCAGATTTTGGAGGATCTTCCTAACGGAAAGTACGAGGTTCGCATGAATGCAGGTATACGCATGCAGTCGGCAACTGGCGGTGAAGACGAATTGGGAAGCGGTCTTTATGTCACAGCAAACAATTCTTCTGTTCATGTTGATCAGATTCTTTCTGAATATACAGTATTTGCGGGAGTAATGGACCACAAGCTGAAATTCGGTGTGGAAGCGAAGGATGCTGTGGGCAACCATGCATATATCGACAATGTCCGCGTGATTTACCACGGTGGCGATCTTGCTGCTTATAAGAGCATTCTGGAAATGTCTTTGGAGAGAGCCGACAAGGTTCAGAATTCAGAGCAGAAGTATTTCTCTGAACTTGTAAAACAGCTGGACGAAGCCGTTGAAAACGGAAAATCAGCGGTGGTTTCGGATGACAGCCTTGCAGTCATCGCGGCAATAAACAATCTCGACGGAGTTCTCTCGCAGGTGAATATGAGCATACATTCTTATGAAATGCTCAAGGATTATATAGAAGATCTCAATCTTGCGGCGTTCCACTATAAACGTCCTGGTGTTGAAGACTACTACAACGAGATGCTGGCCGGATATGACGGATGCTCGTTCGATTCAGAACGCATTGCAGAGGAAATCGCAAAGAAAGACAGTGTTCTTTACACAGAGGTGCTTGAAGCTGTAGATCAGGATTTGTATGTTATAAAGGACAGATTTGATGTAGACAATGTTGAGTCCGGCTTCCCTGTAGGTTTCTCGCAGACTTTTGCCGGCGACAATCACTATATCGCATATTTTGACAAGGACAAGAATTTCTGTATCGGCTACCGTAAACTGACAGACCGTTCATTCAAGAAGACTATCCTGGATTCGAAAATCGGTTGGGACAGCCACAACTATACAACTCTTATCGTCGATAAGGAGGGTTATATACATGTCAGCGGAAATATGCACAACGTGCAGATTAAATACTGGCGTTCTGAGCGTCCTTACGATGCTTCTTCGTTCAAGGCCATACATTATATGACCGGCAGTGAGGAGAACAAGGCTACATATCCTGTGTTCCTGATGACAGCCGAGGGCGATTTGCTTTATCACTACCGCTACGGTGCCAGCGGAAGCGGATATGAAGTATACAATATATGGAAACCTGAGACTCAGACTTGGGAGCGCTTCCTTGACAAGCCTCTTATTGATGGAGAAGGACAGCGCAATGCCTATATGAGCGGACCGCATTACGTGAATGGTTACTATCATCTGTACTGGGTATGGAGAAGTTCTGCCGATTGTGCTTCAAACCATGACTTCTCTTATGCACGAAGCAAGGATCTTATCCATTGGGAAAGTGTTGACGGCCAGGCTGTAGGAAGTCCTATTAAGTATTCCGACAAGGTCCTCAATGTTGATGCACCTGAGCTCAAGTACGGCAACGGAATGCTGAACAACGTGCCAAAGCATACATTCGACTCTAAGGGACGTATCGTTCTCTGCAACATGAAATACGATGAATACGGCAATTCTCAGCTTTATGCGTACCGCTACAATGAGTCAGAAGGAAAGTGGGATGAAGTACGTATAAGCAACTGGGTTTACCGTTTCAACTTCTCTGGTATAGGTTCAATGATATTTGAGGTGAACACCAAGTCTATGCGTAACCTTGGAAACGGAGAAATAGGAGTTGGATATACCCACAAGATGTACGGCCAGGGCGAAATCATCATCGACGAAGAGACTTTACAGCCTAAGGCAGTGAGAGAATTTGCTCCTTCATATCCTGTTGAACTTGACAAGGTTACTACAGAAGGAACTTATTCAAAGCAGATTGTTGTAAATATGAACAAGTCTGGCAATTACATCCTCCGTTGGGAAACACTGGATTCAAACAATGACCAGAAGCCATCGGGCACATTGCCTCCTTCATATATGATGGAACTTATCGAAATTGCTCCTAAAGAGCCTGTTTCAATAGATAAGGTGGAGAATTCTTCAGATGTTGAGGCTGTGCAGATTGCAGATGTAATAAATGTAAGAGGTACAATTAAAGGTGAGAATATAACATTGTCTGACGTTAGCGGCAAGGTTGTATACAGATGTGTCGCCGACGGCAAGAGTGTGAATATCCCTTCACCGGAAGCTGGTATTTATATCGTTGGAACAGAACATGGTGCATGTAAATTGGCTATTAGATAATTAGGTAAGATGTGTGTTTCGGGGAACAGCTTATGGCTTTATCTGCCAGGACTGTTCCCTGAAAACTGTACTTTTTACAGTCTGAAAGGAAAATGTATTTAAGTAAAAAAATAATTGATTTGTACATGAAGAAAGTATTACTTTTACTTGTTCTTATCTGTGGAACATTTGGCAGTGCATTCTCGCAATCGCTTTCTACAGAAGAAGAAATTGAAATTTTGAGGTCGCGTCTGTATGAGAATTACTTTGCCAGCACTTCGTCGGCAAGTGAGGCTGTATATGGAACGCAGTTGAGTGATGGAAGCTGGGCGGATATCGATTACGACAGCAAGGCCTTGGCGTATTGGCCTGCACTGACTCATCTGCAGAGACTTAAAAGTATGGCTCATAGCTATGCTGAGCAGGAAGACAAGAATTCTGAGTTTGCCAAGATGATGGCCGATGGCGTAAACCGTGGATTGGTGTTTTGGGAGCAGAAGAAACCTACTTCAAACAACTGGTGGTATCAGGATATAGGCAAGCAGAAAGAATTCATATATATATTGATTCTTATGGGCGATGCCATACCGGTGGATATGCAGAATGCAATATGCAAGTATCTTGTCGTAACAGAAGGTAACCAGTCTGGGGCAAATCTTACAGACATGGCTACAGGATTGCTTGTAAGGGGCGTTGTTCAGGAAAATTCAGGATATATAACAGATGCAGTTTCTAAAATTGCTTCTGTCGGCAAGATACAGAATAGAGGAAAGGACGGAGTGCAGATTGACAATTCTTATCTTTTCCACAATCAGCTGGTTTTCTCTATTAACTATAACATAGTGACATTGAGCTGTTTGGCAATGTGGAGCAATATGTTGAGAGGATTGAGCTTCCAGCTCCCTGAAAGTACCATAGAGGTTGTTAGGAATGTGATGCTTGACGGTAATCGCTGGATGTTTCGTAATGACCGTGTAGACTGGGCAACTGCCGGAAGATTCATAACTATTCCTTCTGCTCTAAATGTTTCAACATATCTGACTACCACCAATTATCTTCTCAGCGGTGATGCCGAGAATGCAGACAGATATGAAGATTTCCTTGCTGTGCTTAAACAAGAAAAGCCTGACACAATAACAGGAAACAAATATTTCTTCAGAGCCGAATATATGGTAAACCGTAGGCCGGAGTTCTTTTATTCAGTCAAGATGAGTTCGACACGTGTTAGCGGCACCGAGATGGGTAACGGACAGAACCTCAAGGGATATTGGCTGGGCATGGGAGCCAACTGCCTGATGCGTGATGCAAATGAATATGATTCCATCTATCCTTTGTGGGATTGGACAAAGGTTCCAGGTACAACAGCTGCAGATGAATTGCCTACATGCGGTTTCGGCATGAAGGGCGGATCTAATTTCTCCGGTGGATTGAGCAACGGCATCGACGGTATAGCTTCAATGCAGATAAATCAGCGAGGTGTAAATGCCAAGAAATCATGGTTCGTATTTGAAAATGAAGTAGTTTGCCTCGGCAACGGCATCAGCAGCGTAACAAATATCAATAAGGTATTCTCGACAATCGAGCAACGCCGTAAGCAAGGTCCTGTTCTTGTTGACGGTAAGGATGTAGGTCTTGTAAGTCAGTATGGACTTGAAAATCCTAAATCTGTTTATCATGATTCAACTCTCTATGTTTTTCCTAAATCCCAGAAATTGTATTTGTCGGCAGAAGAGCGTACAAACAACTGGTACTCTATAAGCAATATAGAATCAAAGGAGCTCGTGACAGATACGGTGTTCTCGCTTTGGTATGACCATGGACGTATGCCTTCTAATGCCAGCTATTGCTATGTCACTGTTCCGTTCATACGTCCTGAAGAGGTGGATGACTATATTCAGAATCTGCCTATACAGATTGTTCAGGCCACACACAACGCACATGTAGTTACGCATACCGGAAAGAAACTGACCGGCATAGTGTTCTTCTCTCAGGGAACAGTAACTGTAGATTCCATGCTGGACGTACAAGCTAGCCGTCCATGTATAATAATGATTGATCAGAGCTGTGAGCCTATGAAAGTTACTGTGTCTGATCCTTTGCAGAGTACGGCCAAACTTGTGTTGACGCTTAAACATAAGAAATTTGAGGATGAAACATTTACTGTCGACCTTCCTACAGGCAATTACATGGGCAATTCAGTCAGTTTTTTTTCTGAACTAGACCGTGATGAAGCTACGGGACTGGAAAATGTTGACATGAATCAGATAAAAATTGAAGGCGGTGACAGATGCATTACTGTGAGCGGTGCTGTTCCTGGAAATAGCATAAGGATATACGATGCATCAGGAAATGCACTCTTTAACGGCAAGGCCGGAAATTCTGTATTCTGTTATTCTGTGCCTAATCCAGGTGTTTATCTGGTTTCTGTCAATGATTGTACAAAGAAAATATCTGTCAACTAAAGCATTAAATCATGAAACGAATAATATTTTTCTTATCGGTATTGCTGGTGGGACTGTCAATTTATGCTGAGGTCCCGGTATCGATTTATCTTCGCAACACATTGATGTTCAGCGACAATGAACGTACTCCTGTACAACTGACTCCAATCATCTCACCGGCTGGTGCAGATAATTCAATAATATGGCAGAGCGATAATCCTGAGGTGGCAACAGTAGAAAATGGTCTGGTTGTGCCGGTAGGAGCGGGTACAGCTGTGATTACGGCAGCATCAGCTTCGGATGCCAATATTGTCGGCCGATGTACGGTAACAGTACTCGATGGTGATAATCTTGTTGCAGATTGGGATGGAAACGAGATTGTAGGCGAGGGGTCTGAGATGGATAAGTTTGGGTGGTCATGTACCCTGAATTCGGATACAACAGCCTCCAGCGGTTATATATTTCAACCTACAACGGGTTCTGCTTCTAACGGAATGCGCTATGACCCGCAGAGAAAAATGTCGGATGCATCGGGTAAAACTGTATATGTGCGTACTGCTATATTACGTCTTAAATCGACAACAACAGTGCAGTATCCTGTAGAACTGAAGGCCGGTACTCAATATAGATTCAAATCGTACGTTGCATACGGTTCTAACGGACAGACATATACTATAGACATAAACGAGAAGAAAAGTTCACTGGGAACATCTATTGGAAAGTATACGCTCAAGACAAACGGCAGTTCTGTGAAATCTAATACTTTCTATCCTGTGGAACTTGTTTTCAAGGCTCAGAACAGCGGTGTACATTATATATGTTTTGGAACAGCCAACGGAAGTACGCAGAACGGATTTGTTGTCGATATGTCTGTTCAGAAGATGCATGCAAGTGTAAAACTGCATTTTGTGGATAAGGAAGGCAATGTTCTAAGACCTGATGTAACAATAGAAGACCTTGATGCCGGCAATCGTTTTGATGTGCCTGAAGAGTATGTGGCTGATTTTGAACAGGAAGGTAAAAAATGGTATTTTGACTTGAATGAATCTTTCAATTATATTGAAGAGCTGCAGGAAGGGGAGAACGAATTGACGCTTGTCTTTTCTGACAAGCCTGTATCTCCTGAATCTTTTGTTACGATATATTTCCGTGATGATGCAGGAAATGACCTTAAGGATCCTAAGAATATTGAAGGTTTGACACCAGGAGAAGGTTTTAAGGTTTCGGAAGAAGATAAGAAGGCCATAAGTGTTGACGGTCGCGTGTATCTGTTTAATGCTGAGGCTTCTGATACTATTATTGAGAGTCTGGAACAAGGACATGACAACAGCTTGACGTTGCGCTTTACAGAAACTCAGCTTAATGTTCGCAGTACGCTGATGTTCTATAAGAATAAGATGGAACCGCAGGTATTGACTGCCATGTTCACTCCTGAAAAGGGACAAGGCGTATATTGGATTTCTGATAACCCTGAAACTGCTACCGTGGAAGACGGAAAAGTAGTACCGAATAAACCAGGTGTGGCTCTTATCTCTGCAGTTTCGACAGACTGTGAGGAACTCTATTCAAATTGTCTGGTTATTGTGAAAGGAACAGACAATCTGATAGTTGATTGGGATGGTGGAGACATTGTCGGAGAAGGTTCAGAACCAGACAATTTCGGTTGGCTGTGTACACTGGACTCAGATCCGGAGAATGGAAATCCTGGACTTACATTTGATCCTACTACGGGAACATCTGCTACCGCTCACCGATATGACCCTAACAGAAAGATGACTGATGATCTCGGTGAGGTGTTCTACGGACGTACGGCAATAATCCGCATCAAGAATACAACAACAATGAACTATCCTGTTGAACTTGAAGCTGGAAAGTCATATCGCTTCAGCGGACGCGTTATGTACAATTCAAGCGGAGCAAAAAATAATATTGGTATATATACGGAAAAGAGTCGAAAAGGCAAATGTCTTAAGACTACGACTATCAAGACTGAGACAGGTATTACCAACCGTCTGCAACCGATAAATATGACATTCACTGCTGAAACAAGCGGCACACACTATATTGCTTTTGCAACAGAAAACTCAGGAACGCTTACTGCATTCCTTGTTGACTTGTGCGTTGAAGAGGTTTCAGCTTCAGTTACTATCGAGTATGTAGATGAGAACTGGGAAACAATCAAAGAAAGCACTGTAGTTACAGGTCTTAATCCAGGAGACAGCTATACAGCTACAAAGGATCAAACGGCAGACTTTGAGTATAATGGAGCATATTATGTATTCAATCCTAATTCGTTTGTCACTATTGACAACCTGCAGGAAGGAAACAATACTATAATACTTCAGTTTACAAAGACTGATACATCTGGAATATTGGATGTTGAGAGTGAGAATGTGGCTTCTAAAGCTTATTTCATGACTAACGGACAATATGTCGGCAACAATGTAGAATGCTTGCCGGATAGGGGTGTGTTTATTGTACGTGTCACCTACAAGGACGGAAGTGTAAGAACCGGTAAGTTTTTAAGATAAAAGATTGATTCTGATAACAGTAAAGGCATGCATTCCGATACGGATTGCATGCCTTTTATTTTTAACCTCTATTGTTGTGTATTTTGTTAGTTTTGCAAAATGTAGGATGATATATTGTGCTTTTTCTTGAATATTTCATTGAAAATCAATGGTGAGATGTTTAATAACATATCTTTTTCGGGGGGTAAAAATAAATTTAATAAATTTGTTGCATGGTGTCTTTAAAAACATTTACGGTCATGAAAATGGTGGATATTTATTTCTTTTGAAGAAAGCGCCAAGAGGTGATATTGAAAAGTGATAATATTGATTTTAAATTTTAATAATATGAAGACTACATTAAAATGCACTGTAATGTGCTTGATTTCTATGTTCGTTTTTTCTTCGGCTTGTGCCCAAAATAAGAATGGTGAAGGTTCTGACAACAGTTTTCACTGGTTGTACGATTCAGATTTCAACAATTTCGGTATTGCTTTTGCTGTGAACGGTGAATTTGTGAAGAATCCGATAGGTATCGATTTGAGCACATTGATGGTGAAGAAGGATGTAGGTATAAGCATGAATCCGGTTGTGTTGCGCGGTATCGACGGCACAGACAACGTTATTGTGGTGGATCCCAAAAAACTTAAAGAAAATCCGCTTGTAATAAATGGTGTAGAATACAAAAAGGGCTTTATTAATTTATCATCAAGTGAGGTTAAACTGGATTTGGTTTCGCTTGATTCTCTAAGAAACGAATTTTATCCGGACTTGAAAACTCCTTGTTTGTATATGATAAACGAGCGTATTGTGTTCAATGACTCCAAATCTTACCGTATTGACAGAGGATATGTCTTGGCTACAGAGCTTGTAAGTTCATCAGAATTTGAAGATTTGAAGGGCGTGTCGCCATTCAACGTCGTCAGAATATATACGAAAACAAAAGAAAACATTAGGGCGTGGCATGAAAAACATGCTGTTAGGATACAGTAATTGTATGTTCTTGGTGGAATAAATATATCGTATTCTTGTTTTTCTTATCATCCTCAAAAATATAAGATTATGAAGCTCTTTGTAAAAGAATTTGTGTTGCTTGGCCTTATTTCATCTGCATTGATAAGCTCTGTTAATGCACAAAAAACCAACGATGATACTCTTTTAAGTATCATGCGTGAAGAGGTTTGCTCCAATCTGAATAAGCTTAAAGCACGTGAGGTTCCTGCATATTTTGCATCTCTCAAGGCCGAGGATCTGCATAAGGTTACTTTTACAAGTGATTTCGGCCTGTCATCGACGGACGATGTGCATACACGTGTGCTTGCACCATATGTCAGGGTCGGTAGTCCGCAATGTGACAATTATGCAGGGCGGGGAAGAACAACATTTGCTGAAATATTCGATGATCCCGGAATTTATACAATAGCTCTTCCATTGAAAGGCAGCGATCCATCGATAGTCAGAAATGCAGTACGGAAAGGACTTGAACACAGTTATGTCGAAGGAGTGTTGACGTACAGATCAATGCTGGATCGGGGAGAGACTACCGGACAGGAGTATGATTCTTTGCTTTCGTTTTCTGCGGCTCCATCGGTGTTCTACTATGAAGCCGACATGCCGGAAGAAGAAAAAAATATTGATAAATCGCAGTTGTGCAGATATATTGATGACGCAAGTCGCATATTCCGAGAGTATGGAGATTTGAGACTTGGTAGAGTGTCCTTAATATCATCGGTGAAACGGACACATTTTGTCAACACAGAAGGTACGGTCATAGCGCAGAACCGACGAACTTTTACACTTGTGGTTGAGGCCGGTGCTAAGGCTGCTGACGGCACAATGTGCCGTCTGGAGGATGATGTGTTTACGTTCAGTCAATCAGGCCTTCCGTCTCCTTCTGAGTTGGAAAAGAAAGTCCGCTCGCTGGCAGAAAGAGTGGTTGCTGTGAGCAAGGCACCGCAGGTAGACGAATACTCTGGTCCGGTGATAATATCCGAGGATGTAGCAGCGGCATTGCTTAATAGGATACTTGGACGCCGTTTAGAAAGCAAGAGGCGCGATTCAGAATTGGATGATTTTTACAAGTTCAAGGGGCAACGTATTCTGCCTCCTGCGTTTCAGGTTTATGCAGATCCGACGCTTAAGAACTATAAAGGCCACGAACTTATCGGACATTACATGTATGATGATGAGGGCGTGATGGGACAACGGGTCGAATGTATCAAGAACGGTGTGCTACAACAGTATGTAACAGGGCGTACAGCTACCGATGGATTTTTTAAGAGCAACGGTCACGGACGCTCCTGTGCCGGCCTTGAACCTGTGGCGCAGATGTCGAATCTCATTGTGGAAAGTTCTGAACCGTACTCCGATGAGGAATTGCGTGCTATGCTTGTGGCAGAACTGAAAAAACAGGGTCTGGAATATGGATTCTATATCCGCAGTGCAAATTGTGGATATGCTGTCAGAGAAAGTGCCAGAGAGAATGCGAAGATTGATATGACACCGGTTGAGGTGTACCGCGTGTTTGCCGATGGACGCGAAGACCAGCTTATGCGCGGAGCGCACATGAAAGGTAATCCGGTAGAACTACTTTCGCATATAGAGGTCGCAGGCCGTGAGGCACACGTTTACACAGGACGTTGCGGTTCTCCAAAAGGATTCATCGAAATGTCTGCCGTTTCTCCTGCACTATATTTGTCTAAGATTGAAATGAAAAATGATAGGAAACAAGCGGACAATATTGATGTTCATGTTGTTAAGCCAGATATTGCAGGAAACGTCTCAATGATGGACATACCGCTCGATTCGCTTATATTTAGAGTTATGTCAGACGAGATGGAGCATACGCTTGATGGTATATCATCGTCAGGTAATGATGCCCCATTGCTTGTTGATTATCTGCTTGACCGGACCATGACGTCTGAGGTCGCATCAACATCCGGAATGTGTCTTAATGTAACAGACGGGAAAGTTGAGAACTGGTTGTCTGTATCAGCAATTACTGGGGACAGCATGAAGGTCAGTGATACCAGACTGCATGCTGGAGGACAGTTTCTGTTGCCGGATAGCCTCGACAGTTGGATACTTCGCCATAGACTTGGAGTTATGAGCGATTCGGCGTATGCACAGGCCATAGAACAACTTGATTTCCGTCGTAGAAATGCAGAAAATGGTGAAGAAGAGGATTTTGTGTTCAAAATCAGGAGTATGTCTCCGGCTGTATGGTTTGGACCTTCTGCTTTCAAAAGAGTTTGTACAACAGATAGTATGAAGAGGCTTGCAGACCGACTTTCGGCTGTTTTCCTGCAAGAACCATGCGTCAGCGGCAATAAGGTTACAGTAAAACAGGTTCGTTCCAACTACTATCGTTTGAACTCTAAGGGACAGAAGATTCTGCAACCTGACTCTTTGTTTGTCATAGAAGCTTGGGTTGAGGTCTCAGACAATGGGCGTGTTGTCAGTGATACATATATGTTTAGGACTGGTGGCGTGAATGACCTTCCTTCTGAAGACGAATTGAATGCTGAACTACATAAGTTTGCGGAATACCTGCGTACGCAGTGCCATGCAGAGGCTACAGCTGAAAAGTACAGTGGCCCTGTGCTTTACATAGGTGATGAAGCAGTGAATGTGCTTCGTCGTTCTTTTCTGAACAGTATACATTCATGCAACTATAAAGATTTAGGAATTCAGGTGTATCCTTCATTTATAAATGTGAATCTGATAGGTGGAGACTCCATATATAATGGAGTGAAACTTTTTAACTACCATCAAGTTGATGCTGATGGACAACAACCAAAGTCTGCATCTATTATAGAGAAAGGAGTACTTAAACGTAAGCTTGCAGGTTGGTTTTCAACGGCGGGTTGCCTTGAATCTGTTGGAAATTCCGTTTTTGCAAGGATTGGTGGTCGTCTTAGGGTACAGCCTGGAATCTTTGTAATTCACATGCAGTCGAATAAGGGTGTTTCATATAAAAAACTTTACAAGGATTTGCTTAAATCAGCAGAAACCAAGGGGCTTGACTATGCATATATCGTTCGTGGCAGTAGGACAGCTCCTTGTGAACTTGTTCGCGTAGATGTGTCCACTGGTGAAGAGAAAATTATTTATTGACGAGTTGGATATCCTGATACGAGTTTTGGAGCTCTCCGTATAGACGAGGTCTCAAAGGATGAAATAATATATACAGGAATAGGCAACGAATACGACTTTATATCGCCGAATGCTGTCCTATTGGGGGATGTTGAGCTGAATATAAAATGCTTGAGAGAATAATGAATCACATACTGTCGCAGATGATATTTTGAATATGATTGTTATATGACTAAAAACCTCGGCTTATGCAGTTGCCGAGGTTTTTTAGTGGTGTATTTTCTGATAGTGTATTTATAATACGAATTCACCGGCTGAACCTTTGTTGCATTTTTATGCCGGCGAGTTTTGTAGCATATCAGAACTGGAAATATATGAATGGTTGTATGTCGCTGCTCTTTATCTGTATCACGATGAATATTACGATGACAATCATCAGTGCTTGAACAGGAAGCGGTGTGCGCGATACAAGCCACTTGAATTTGCCTGTCCAGCTTGAAGGGGTGAAGTGGAGCAGGTATCCGAGAAGCATAAGTGAACCTACGGCCCAATATGAGGTGACCCATTCGCCTGCAATCTGCGGGCTGAAATTGGTAAATATCTGACTTATCATTGTCCATGAACCTTCGAATGTGCTGTTGCGGAAGAATATCCAGCAGAAGCAAACGAAGTGGAAGGTAATGACTGTTTCGATGACGCGTGTCATGCCGTGGCTCTTGTAGTTTTTTGGACGTTTGAGCAGTGTATTCTTTATTTTGTCAAGCGCAAGTGCCACGCCGTGCAGTCCGCCCCATGCGACGAAATTGAGAGATGCTCCGTGCCACAATCCTCCGAGAAGCATTGTGATGATGAGGTTCAAGTACTGGCGTATCTTGCCGTGACGGTTTCCTCCAAGGGATATATATAGGTAGTCCTTGAGCCATGATGACAATGATATGTGCCATCTGCGCCAGAATTCTGTTATAGATACAGATTTGTAAGGCGAGTCGAAGTTCATCGGGAACTTGAATCCTAAAAGCAAGGCTATACCTATGGCCATGTCGCTGTAGCCTGAGAAGTCGCAGTAAATCTGCAGAGCGTATCCGTAGACAGCCATGAGATTTTCGAATCCTGAGTAAAGGTCGGGCTGAGCAAATACGCGTTCAACAAAGTTTACGCTTATATAGTCTGAAATCACAGCTTTTTTGAACAGACCGCTTATGATGAAGAATACTCCGTTGCCGAACATCTCGTCCGTGACGCACAGCGGACGCCTTATCTGAGGAATGAAGTCCTTGGCACGTACGATTGGGCCTGCAACAAGCTGTGGGAAGAACGAAACGAAGAAGGCGTAGTCAAGGAGACTGTTCAATGCTTTCAGCTGTCCGCGATAAACATCTATTGTGTAGCTCAGCGACTGGAACGTGAAGAACGAAATTCCTACCGGCAGGAATATGTCGAGCGGGCGGAATTGACCTCCGGAGAATGACGCTGCAAGTTCTCCGAAAAAGTTGGTGTATTTGAAGAAACAGAGGAATCCAAGGTCTATGACAGGGCTGAAGAACAGCAGGAAACGCTGTGTCCACGTGTGTTTGTCTTGACCTAGGTCGCGGTTGTTCTCTCTGTCTAGTTCGATGGCTTTTGCTATATAGTAGTCGGATATGGTGACAAGCGCCAATATTATAAAGTATATACCACTGCTCTTGTAGTAGAAATAGTATGAGAAGAGCAGTACGAAAAGCAGGCGCAAAGTGTCGGCTTTACGCAGTTTCCAGTATATGATAGAGAATCCCAGAAATAGGAACAAGAAGATTCCGCTGCTGAATATCATAGGCGAATCGGGATTGTAAGACAGTTCTTCGCCTATTTTTGACCAATCAATGTTCCACATATTTATTGTAAGCTTTGATTATGGCTTCACCCAGCATCTGACCTTGGAGCTTGTAGCCTGCCATTGTGTAATGAATCTGATCTTTGTTCATCAATCCTGCGTTTCGCCAGTTGGTACATGCATTGCTTTCACCTCCTGTGATATTGTACATGTCCCATACGGCTATATTGTTGTCTTTACCGTATTTTACAATAGTCGATGCTACTTGTGATGTCGTTTCGTTTGGTTTGCGGACCTTGGCATAACGCTTTCTTCCGCGTCTGTCTCTATATGTTCTGCCCGAACGTACTGATTTATATGACCCAGGAGGTGTTGTCAGCAGGAATTGTACGCCATTGCATTCAGCAGACAGACGGCTGATGAGTGAGTCCAGCACTCTGGTATGTTCTGTGCTGTCATATCGTCCGCAACTTTCGTTTGTTCCGAAAGATATTACGACAAGATTAGGCTTCAGCTCTTTGATTTCTTCAATTTTGTCATTTTCCAGAAATCTTGAAGTTGTAGCGCCGTTTATACCTATTGCGCTGTATACTATTCCCGGTTCTCCGGTCTCTGTTGCGATGCAGCTGTTTCGATAGGAAATGACGTCGTTGCCTGTTGCTTGATTCCCAAATGCTTCTTCTAGTGTTGAGCGTACTGCGCCAGGAAAGTAATGTCCGCGTACGTGTGAATCGCCTATCTGCAGTATTCTTACTACAGTGTCCCTTCTTGCAATGAGGTTGAATGTGTTGCTGAGGTATTCGCTTCCAGAGATTATGTTGTCTGCAAGTCCGTGGAAGGCATTTGGCATTTCAGTATTGTGAAATGCCACTGGAGATGCAGATTCCGGTGCCGCGATTACAGAACTTGCAGATTCAGTTTTACTGCTCAACTCGGAATCCTGTATGTTTACTGGGAGTTTACCCTCGGATTTTGCCGTCAATGAATATGCTATACCTATTGCGGAGAATGCTGTTGCAATAGTTATAACTCTTATTCTTTTTTGCATTTTTGTATATATCTTCATTTTGATTTCTGTTCAGTGTTTAGTTCAGATACCAGTTCTCCTGTCATAATTCTCTTTTCCGTTCATAAGAGCATCAAACAGCAGTTTTGCGAGATGTCTGCCTCCTGAGAAATTTATGTGTGTATAATCAAGATTGGCCATTTTCTTTTCGGTCATTCTGGCCATGCTTCCGTTTCCTCCCATAGCCTGATACAGATTCCAGAAAGCTACTTTTGAGTCTGCCGCCATCTTGCGCTGGTATGCAACCAAATTCGTAACTCCTTCCATCGTTGTCAGTTCACCGTATTCATTTTTAGCATCGCGGTCGCCTACACTGACTACAAGGATGCTCGCTTCAGGAAATGCACGCTTGAATTTTGCAATGACATTTGAGAATTGTTTGGTGTAATAGGTGTAGTTCTTGACTTTTGGAGATGCTACATTAAGTCCGAAGTGGAGAATTATAAGATCGTATGGCCTGACAGAGTTGAAGGCTTTTAACGTCGATGCCGGAATTTTTGCCAGATGATTGCCGTCACTACCTCTCATACTGAGATTGTCTACGATTATTCCGTTACGGCTTTCGAGTGAAGCGCCAAGGAAGGTTGAACTGCTGTTGTCTCTGACTGACCATCTGATTCTTCCTATATTTCCGTTGACGGTCTTATACATTAATTTATGGTCGGCTGATGTAGAATCTATGCATGCGTAAAGCTGGTGTTGTTCTTTGCCGTTTACTGTTGCAGAAATATTCATACCGTATGAAGGTGTGAAATAAATGGTGGCAACTTCGCATGTATCAAGCTGTTTGCCATATTTGCGCTTTTGTCCGGAGAATTCTGCAAAAGCTTCCGTTTGAACAGTACAGTATCTGCCGCTGATGCTCTGTCGTGAAGGCTCAAATTGTTTCCCTCTGTCGTTCGCGCTGCATACGGTCCATCCTTCAGAATATTCACGTACTGTCTGACGGAATCCCGATGTAAGAGATTTCATGTCGACAAATCCTACACCTTTTCCTCCGAATTTTGACTGCATCATGTTGCGGAGGTCTTCAGTGAGAATATCACCTTCAATGAAAGAATCGCCATAGTATGCAATGCGTATAGGGCGCTGATATGAATCCGCATTTGACAATGAATTATAGAATTTGTCCATTTCGCGGTGCATGCCTGTCGAATCAGCATAATCTTCTATTATGGACATTCCGTCAGGGACAATGTCTTTGCTTGCCGCTATATTCTTTTTAAGAGCTGAATCTATTTTTGCATTGATTGTATCGGCTGAAACGGCCATCTCTGGAGATAAAGGCTGGTTGTCTGCTTTTTTGTAGGAGATATCAGACAGAATATTTACTTTCCTGAGTTGGGTGCCCCATAATGAAATAGGAGGCAGATAATATAATGCCAGCAATGATGCTGTTACCAAAAAGGTCAGTATAAAAGTCTTGAATATGTTTGTTTTCATCTTTCTATCCTCAAAAAACTTTGCAAAGTTATGCATTTTATTCCAAACCGCTGAAAATAAATGTATTCATTGTTTGTTTATTGACTAATTTTATATTTGGTTCTGATGTGTGGCGTTCACTGTTGTACATGGTAAAATGATATATGGATTTTGCATTGATGACCGCTTGTGGATGTGGGTAAGTTTTATAATTTATGATTCAATCGTTTGAATAAATTTTTGATTATTTTTTACTGGTTTTTTTATTTGCAGATTCAATTTATTTGTATATGTTTGAGGCACAAATAACGAAACACTAAATTTATTAACTTTAAATCGAATTTTTAAAATGAAGAAAATCTACGCTGTTTTGGTTGGTTTGCTTCTTGGTTCCACTTCAGTTGTGAAGGCTGCTCCAGATTATGTTTTGGGCGAAGATACTTTGCAGTTGGAAGGATTGCGCGTAAACCACATTTATGATTTCTGTAACAAAGCTGTTGACGGAGAGCCATTGGGCGAAATCACTTATGTTGATGCAGGCTTTTCGATAAACAAACAAGGATGTGTTCAGTTTACTACAACAGGTATTACCAACATCTTTGCTTTTTATGGCGGTAACGCTCTCCAGTTCCGTGACGGATGGGGACTTTACAATTATGGTTCAGGTGAAAGAGCTTTTGCTATCGGTGATTTGCAGAAGGATCAGTATGTTGTAATCCAGAACCTTGATGCACAGGGACGTGGACTTATTTGTAATCTTGTGAATACAGAAAATGCTAAGGATGTTTCTGATTCAATTCATCAGGTTCAGACTGATGCAGGTAAGACTCCTGACAATTTCTTCTATTTCCAGATGCTTGACAACGGACGCCTTGATGTTTCTGTAGGCCGTGGATGCTGTTTGGTAGCTGCCGCTGTACTTGGTGATGCAAATGCTCCGGAGTTCATCACATCTCCTGTTCTCAAACTTCAGGAAGTTTATTACGAAGAGCGCCTTGTTGGTGTAACTGAGGGTAGTTCTTCTTATGGTTCAGAAGTTGAGACTTACTACAGTATAGATGGTTCTTGCCCAATTTACGGTGATACTATCTGGGTAACAGAAAAGACAGAAGATGGTAGAGATACTCTTGTTTATGGCGGTTTCGAACCTAAGCCTGTTGATGTAGACGGAACTCTCTATTGGGGAGAAAATTTGTATGACGGTTCTCCTATTACTATTGATAACAGTATGCCTGAAATAATGGATATTAATGGCAATGTAACAGTAAAGGCTGTAACAATCAATAAGGTTTCCGGACTTATGTCTGAGGTTACTTCTGTTCCTTTCAATGTCGGTGTCGTAACGCTTAATGCACCTACATTTACGCTTGTCGGAGTGGATGACATATATAGAGATTATACAGTGAACTGGACAAACAATACTTTGGTCGGTGAGCCTGTAAGTATCACAGTATATGCTAACGATGAGCAGGAGGAAATTACAGACGTACAGCTTGGTCAGACAATTAGAGTTAGCTCTAGAATTTCTGCTGTAGTTCAGTGTGCAGGTTATGATGACGGTACTGCAACATTGGAAGAACTCGACCAGGAAGGTAATCCTTTGTATAAGAAGAATGATGTTGCTTCCGGCTCACATAATTGGGACTTCCTCAATCTTCCAGATTCTGTAATACAGGCTGTTGAAGGCAAAATAATTGACTATGGATGGTATATTGATGAGGCTACACAGGATACTGTAATACTCTCTGCTGATGATGTTGTCAACAATCCACCTTCATGGGATTTTATTACGGAATATAAGAAAATGGGATGGGTCGGTTATGACGCAGGCAACAGTCGTGCAACAATAGAGGTCCTTTTCGATACAATTGTTCAGCCTGTATACGATGAAGATGGTGTAACAATTATCGGTGACACAACTATCGTTACAGCCTATAATGCAGAGGACAAGTCAGGACTCTTCCATGACGGACTTATAGTAGATTGCCCACCAAATGCAAAGAACAACGGTACAATATTGATGTATACTCCAAAGCCGGGAGAAGAAGTCGGAACACTCGGTCTTTATCTTATGAGCAAAGGTAGCATAACTGTTCCTAATGTACAGTATGGTGAATATGTAATGTTCGGTTTTGGTAAAGGTGGATCGAACTACATCACAACAACATCTACAACATGTGATATGGTAAGTGATACATCGGGTTCGTTTACAAAGAGCATAGGTGCCAGCACTTTTGTACAGTATATAGATATATTTACTGCAGATCTGCTTCCTGACGGAATAGATTCTATTACTGATGAGAATTCTAAGGATGCAATTTATGTGAATGTATATTCAATTGACGGACGTCTTGTAAAGAGCAAGGTTCATGTCAACGATGCACTCAATGGTTTGCAGAAGGGTATATACATCATGAACGGTAAGAAATATCTCGTAAGGTAATCAAGGTTTCATTCATTCGTTGATTTCTAAGGAGGGTGTACTTTAGGTGCATCCTCCTTTTGTTTTATGATGTGGCTGATCTGTCGCTCTATATATTAGTTGGGATAAAAATATCGCCAAATATGTTTTTTTATATGAAAAATTCTAACTTTGTGGCGTATAAGTAGATTTTTATTGTAGTTCGGGCAGATATTTCTGCTTTTTGTTTATTTATAGATATATGATGGAACAGAAATTTACGATTTATAATACCCGCAACAGAAAGAAAGAGGTGTTTGAGCCGATTCATCCACCTTTTGTGGGCATGTACGTGTGTGGACCTACTGTCTATGGTGATGCTCATCTTGGACACGCGCGTCCTGCAATCACATTTGATATATTATTCCGTTATTTGAAGCATCTAGGATACAAGGTGCGTTATGTGCGCAATATCACTGATGTTGGTCATCTGGAACATGATGCAGACGACGGTGAAGACAAGATTGCAAAGAAAGCTCGTGTGGAGAGTCTTGAACCTATGGAGGTCGCTCAATATTATACCAACAGATTCCATGATGCAATGGCCAAGCTTAACGTGCTTCCTCCAAGCATTGAGCCACACGCGACAGGACATATAATTGAGCAGGAAGAACTTGTTAAGGAGATTTTGGATAACGGATATGCTTATGAAAGCAACGGGTCGGTTTATTTCGATGTAGAGAAATATAACAAGTCGCATCATTACGGTGTTCTTTCTGGACGTAATCTGGACGATATAATAAACAATTCGCGCGAACTCGCAGGAGTAGGAGAAAAAAAGAATCAGGCCGATTTTGCTTTGTGGAAAAAAGCTCAGCCTGAGCATATCATGAGATGGCCGTCGCCTTGGAGTGACGGTTTTCCTGGATGGCACTGCGAATGTACAGCCATGGGCAGAAAGTATCTGGGCAAGCATTTTGATATACACGGGGGAGGTATGGACCTCGTATTCCCTCACCACGAATGTGAGATAGCACAGGCTGTTGCCAGCCAGGGCGATGAGATGGTTCATTACTGGATGCATAACAATATGATTACCATCAACGGACAGAAGATGGGTAAGAGTTTGGGCAACTTCATTACTTTGCCTCAATTCTTCAGTGGTGAACATGAGTCTTTGGAACAGGCCTACACACCTATGACTATAAGATTCTTTATTCTTCAGGCTCATTACAGGTCTACTGTCGATTTCAGCAATGATGCATTGAAGGCGAGCGAGAAAGGACTTGAAAGACTCTTGGATGGCTATCATGCGATAGAGAGAATGCAGACTTCGGAGAACGGCACAATCGGCATGGATTATGTTGATGGCCTTAAGGCGAAATGCTATGACGCTCTGAACGATGATATGAATACTCCAGTGGTAATAAGTCACCTTTTTGATGCTTGCAGGGTTATCAACTCGGTTGTAGATAAGAAAGAAACAATAACTGCTGAAGCTGCATCAGGATTGAAAGATGTGTTCAAACTTTTTGCTTTTGAGCTTTTAGGACTCGAGGAAACGGATAACAACAATAATCCGGCAAGGGAAGAAGCTTTTGGGCAGGTTGTAGATCTGATATTGGAACAGAGGCGTAAGGCTAAAGAAAATAAGGATTGGGCAACATCTGATCTTATTCGTGATAAACTTGCTTCTTTCGGCTTTGAGGTCAAAGATACGAAAGACGGTTCAACATGGAAGCTTAACAAGTAGTTTTACTAAAGCTGGGCATAGCTCGTTCATGCGTATTATTCATGAAGCGTATGCCCGGCTTTTGCTTTTTAATATCTTTGTGGCTTTGGTCTTCTCATTGGAGTATTAATCAAATATTTAAACATTATTATGTGGAATATCAATAAGACAATAATGATACTTTCGCTCGTCTTCGTGACGGTTTGTCTGTGTGCGAGCGTTTGGATGAGCTACGTTTTGCGCGATGCGGTTTCGTATGTGATGACAGCCGTATTTCTTGTGGCTTGCGTATGGCTTGTATACTGTCTGATAAGCATGAAAAATCAGAACGGCGACAATCGTTGAGGATTGAAGTTGTGGAGCGTATAAGAGGTGCTGTAAATATGAGCCGATAACCTTTGCTCATAATTCTGATTTGTGAGCATAATTTATGCGCTCTTTATTGTTGAAAAGAATAAAATCTGTATCTTTGTTAGCCTGATATGCGTTGTGGTGCGCAACGTATATGTTCATTATATGCATTAATATACATTTCTATATATTTATTGATATGAGTTTGAAAATCATTGTACTAGCTAAGCAGGTTCCAGATACACGCAATGTGGGGCCCGATGCTATGACTCCAGAAGGAACGGTCAATCGTGCCGCTTTGCCTGCTGTGTTTAATCCGGAAGACCTGAACGCTTTGGAACAGGCTTTGAGACTGAAGGATGCCAATCCAGGTTCTACCATTACAATGCTGACTATGGGACTCCCTAAGGCCGCAGAGGTGCTTAAGGAAGGTTTGTTCAGAGGTGCTGATGAAGGCTGTCTGCTTACCGATAGAGCATTGGGAGGTGCAGATACTTTGGCAACAAGTTATTCTTTGGCTCAGGCTATAAAGAAAATCGGAGATTACGACATTATTCTCTGTGGTCGCCAGGCTATTGATGGTGACACTGCTCAGGTTGGTCCGCAGGTGGCTGAGAAACTTGGACTTACACAGATTACTTATGCAGAAGAAATTCTTGATTGCACAAAAGATAAGATTGTTGTTAAGCGCCATATAGACGGTGGTGTGGAGACTGTCGAAGGTCCTATGCCGATTGTGGTTACGGTCAATGGAAGTGCCGCTCCGTGCAGAAGCAGAAATGCAAAGCTCCTTATGAAATATAAGAAGGCCATGACAACTGTTGAAATCGCTTCTTTGTCAGAGGAAGATAAAGCTTTCTACGAAAAGCGTCCTTATCTGTCAATCAAATCATGGGGCGCTGCTGATATAGACGCAGATCCAGCTCAGATCGGTAAGGCCGGATCACCGACAAATGTCAAAGCTGTAAAGAGCATCGTCTTCAAGGCTAAAGAGAATAAGACACTGACTTCCAGCGATGCAGACGTTGAGAGTCTAATTGTTGAACTGTTGGAAAACAACACTATAGGATAAGTCCTGCAGGTACGTCAACTGTATTTATTGATTGTAAATTCAACTGTAGACTTTAAAACGAAAAGATTATGAACAACGTATTTGTATATTGTGAACTAGAAGGAGCTCACGTTGCTGATGTCAGCCTTGAACTTTTGACAAAAGGCCGTAAGCTTGCAAACGAACTCGGTGTTCAGCTTGAGTGTGTTTGTGTAGGATATAAACTCGATGGCGTAGAGAAGCAGGTTATGCCTTATGGTGTGGATAAGGTTCATGTGTTCGATGCAGAAGGCTTGTTCCCATACACATCTCTCCCTCATACTTCAGCTGTCGTTAACCTCTTTAAGGAAGAAAAACCTCAGATATGTCTTTTGGGTGCAACTGTAATCGGACGTGACTTGGGACCACGCGTGTCTTCTGCGCTTCATTCTGGTCTGACTGCAGACTGTACTCAGCTGGAAATCGGAGACTTTGATATGAAGGTCAAGGTGGGTGATGAATTTGTGAACAAACACTATGAGCGTCAGCTTTATCAGATTCGTCCTGCATTCGGCGGTTCAATCATAGCTACTATCGTAAATCCGGATCACCGTCCACAGATGGCTACAGTAAGAGACGGTGTGATGAAGAAAGAAATTCTTGATGAGAACTATAAAGGTGAAGTCATAAAGCATGATGTGGCTAAATATGTGCCTGAGACAGATTATGTTGTAAAGGTTCTTGAGCGTCATGTAGAAGCTTCTAAGAATAACCTTAAGGGAGCAAACATTGTTATTGCCGGTGGTTATGGCGTTGGTTCTAAAGAAGGATTTGATCTTCTCTTTGAGTTTGCCAAGGAAATACATGCAGAGGTAGGTGCAAGCCGTGCTGCTGTTGATGCAGGATGGATTTCACATGACCGTCAGATTGGTCAGACTGGTGTAACAGTACGTCCAAAGGTTTATATTGCTTGTGGTATTTCTGGTGCAATTCAGCATATTTCAGGAATGAAGGACAGCGGTATTATAATCTCAATAAACAGCGATCCTAATGCTCCTATCAATCAGATAGCCGACTATATCATTACCGGAACTGTTGAAGAGGTTATACCGAAGATGATCAAATATTATAAGAAGAACAGCAAATAAAATATGCGTATGATCATGCACACTGCTGGTGTATGTGGACATGCGATGAACTCATAATTTAATTAATAAAAAGATATTTATGGCCAATTCATATATAGACGTTCCTGAAATCAGATTTCACATGCAGAATGATCTGATGAAACGTATCGTAGAACTGAAGGAACGCAACTTTGCAGATAAGGACCATTACGACTATGCTCCTCAGGATTTTGAGGATGCGATGGATTCGTATGACAAGACTTTGGAAATTGTAGGCGATATCGTGGCCAATGTCATTGCTCCTAATGCAGAAGATGTTGATGCTGAAGGCCCTCACTGCGAGAACGGAAGGGTGCGTTATGCCAGCAAAACTTATGAGAACCTTGATGCAATGGTCAAGGCTGGTATGAACGGTATGACTATGCCTCGCAGATATGACGGACTTAATTTGCCTATAACAGTTTATACTGCTGCAAATGAAATCGTGTCTGCAGGTGATGCCGGATTCGAAAATATTTGGTCTTTGCAGGACTGTATAGAAACTCTCTACGAGTTCGGCGATGAAGACCAGAGAAAACGTTTCATCCCGCGTGTATGTGCCGGAGAAACAATGTCAATGGACCTTACTGAGCCTGATGCTGGTTCTGACCTTCAGTCGGTTATGCTTAAGGCAACGTATTCAGAAAAGGACGGATGCTGGTTGCTCAACGGCGTTAAGCGATTCATTACAAACGGTGATTCTGATATCCATCTCGTTCTTGCTCGTTCAGAAGAGGGTACACACGACGGTCGCGGATTGTCAATGTTCATCTATGACAAGCGTCAGGGTGGTGTAAATGTTCGCCGTATCGAAAATAAGTTGGGTATACACGGAAGCCCAACATGCGAACTCGTGTATAAGAATGCTCATGCAGAACTTTGCGGAGATCGCAAGCTTGGTCTTATTAAGTATGTCATGGCTCTTATGAACGGTGCTCGTCTTGGTATCGCTGCTCAGTCTGTCGGTATCGAACAGGCCGCTTATGATGAGGCATTGGCTTATGCTAAGGACAGAAAACAGTTCGGTAAGGAAATCATAAACTTCCCGGCTGTATATGATATGCTTTCTGTAATGAAGGCTAAATTGGATGCAGGTCGTGCTCTTCTTTACCAGACTGCAAGATATGTTGATATATATAAGGCTCTTGATGACATAGCACGTGAGCGCAAGCTTACTCCTGAAGAGCGTCAGGAACAGAAGAGATATTCAAAGCTGGCAGATTCGTTCACTCCACTTGCAAAAGGTATGAACTCTGAGTTTGCAAACCAGAATGCTTATGATTGCATACAGATTCACGGTGGATCTGGTTTCATGCTTGAATATAAGTGTCAGCAGCTTTATCGCGATGCACGTATCACAAGTATATACGAGGGTACTACTCAGCTTCAGACTGTTGCAGCAATACGTTATGTTACAAATGGTACTTATATGAACACAATAAAGGAGTTTGAGGCTGTACCGGTAGCAGAGGAGTATGAGTCGTATATGAAGCGTCTTAAGGAGATGGCTTCAAAGCTTGAAGCTAGCACTAATTATGTTAAAGAAGCTGGCGATCAGGAACTTCTTGATTTCTGTGCACGCAAACTTTATGAAATGACTGCATTTACAATTATGGGTCATCTGCTTTTGCAGGATACACAGAAAGCTCCAGAGCTCTTTGCAAAGAGTCTTAATGTCTTTGTAAATTACGCAGAATCAGAGGTTGAGAAGCATTTCAACTATATCAGAAAGATGGATGCTGGACAGCTTGCAAACTATAGACAGGCATCTGTTGACTGATTGAATATATTCCGGTTTTCTGCTATTACCGGTAATGCTTAGGTGAGGGACATGCATTTGCTTGCATGTCCCCTTTTTGTTGTTTAACCACCTGCAGATAATGTCTTTTACTGTTGGCATTCAAACGATTGAAGAACTTTATATCGTATTTTATTGCAATAAAAATGTAAATTGTCAAATAAAAAATATTGTGTTCTTGGTTTGAATATCTATATTTGTGTGTACACTTCTTTAATTTATAAACCTTAACGAATCTTAATCTACAGATTGATAGAAATCTTATTAATAAAAAACATCTATAACTTTATGGGAAAATATCCTTTGAACCTTATTCTTGGAGCTATGGGGCTGTTGTCAACTGTAAATCTTGCAGCACAGCCTCAATATGATTACAGCAATATGCAACGTGAAAAACTCGATCGTGGCGTTGTGGCTGTTAAAAGTGGAAATAGCGTTTTTGTAAGTTGGAGATTCTTTGACACAGATCCGGAAGACACTCAATTTGAGGTTTGGAGAAACGGAATCAAAAAAGCTTCCTCTGTACGTACTTCGTCTAACTATCGTGATTCGTCAGGTTCTGCCGGTGACGAATATTTTGTTGTGGCTAAACGAGGCAATGGTGAAGGAATGGATACTTCTAAAGTTGTAAAAGCATGGTCTGATGTATATATGACTGTTGATATTGATAGGCCTGCTTCAGTGAAAATGAATGGCTCTGAAGTAACTTATTCTCCGAATGATTGCAGTGTCGGTGATGTGGATGCAGATGGTGAATATGAAATAATTCTTAAATGGGAACCGTCTAATTCTCAAGACAACTCAAAGGGTGGAAAGACGGCAAATGTTTATTTCGATTGCTATAAGCTTGACGGAACTAAGTTGTGGCGAATAGATATGGGACAAAACATTCGTGCCGGTGCTCATTATACACAGTTTATGGTGTATGATCTTGATGGAGACGGTATGGCTGAAATGGCTTGCAAAACAGCCCCTGGAACCATTGATGGAAAGGGACATTACGTAAGTGAGGCTGGAGTTACTGAAGATATAAGAACCGTTGATAATTCAAGAGCTTATGCCAACTCAGGTGGTTGGGTTCTTAACGGTCCTGAATTTCTTACTGTGTTCAGTGGTAAGACAGGTGAAGCTCTGACAACAATCGATTATTATCCTTCAAGAGGTATCACAACAAATGATCCTTCGTCATCAGCTCTCGATCAGATATGGGGCGATAACTATGGTAATAGATGCGACCGTTATTTGGCGTGTGTTGCATATCTTGACGGAAAGAAACCTAGTTTGGTTATGTGCCGTGGATATTATACAAGGGCATATCTTGTAGCTTATGATTTTGATGGAAAACAGTTGGTAGAACGCTGGAAGTACAACAGTATAAAGTCTGGCTCAAACGAACTTTATGGTCAAGGCAACCATAATCTTTCTGTTGCAGATGTGGATGGCGACGGATGTGATGAAATTATATATGGTTCCGCTGCTTTGGATCATGATGGCACATTCCTTCATAGTACAAGACGCGGACATGGTGATGCTATACATGTAGGCGATCTTGATCCTGACAGACCAGGTTTGGAAATTTTCCAGGTGCATGAATCTTCACCTTACGGATTCACTTTGCGTGATGCACGTACGGGAGAGATTCTAGTCGAAAAATCAGCTTCTGGTGATACTGGACGTGGCGTAGCCGCTGATGTTTCTGCTGCTACTCGCGGTGCTGAAATGTGGAGCTCTGCAAATGGCGATGTTTATTCTGTTAATGGTGATGTAGCAGGCCAAGGCAAGCCTTCATGCAATTTCCGTATTTTCTGGGATGGCGATGTTCTGGAAGAAGTGCTTGATGGCACAAAGTTGGATAAGTATGGAAGCGGAAGACTGATGACTTTCTATAATTATGGTGCTTCTACAGCTTGCAATGGCACGAAGAATACACCTTGTCTTCAGGCTGATATCTTAGGCGATTGGCGTGAAGAGGTTATTTTGTATAACTCAGATTGTACAAAACTTAATATCTTTACAACAACAACACCTACAGAGTACCGTGTCCCAACACTCATGCAGGATCATATATACAGAATGGGCGTTGTTTGGCAGAATGTAGCATACAATCAGCCACCGCATCTTGGATATTACCTGCCAGATTCAGTTAAAGCTGCTATATATCATGTCGGTGGTCCGTTGGAACAGCAGGCTGTTGTCGGTGATTCTATAGAAGAAATAAGATTCAAGATGAAAGGTGGTACTGCTGTAGCCCTGTATTCTAGAGGTTTGCCTACAGGAGTAACAATAAAGAAAGACACTAAAGATGAATTGGGATTGACTTACGTCGTAAGTGGAGTACCAAAGGTTGCGAAGTCTTGTGATTTTGAAGTCTATTCTTCTGGTGGAGCAGAATCGGCAAGTGTGTTTGGACGTATTGATGTATCTGTAAGCGATGGTATCGGTGCTGTAGAATCAAGTGACGATGAATGGATTTCTCTGTCTTCTACTTATTTTGATAACAGTATAAGTATGGAACTTAATATGTCAAAGAGCGATAAGATTACAGTCTCTTTGTTTGCTTCTTCAGGAAGTAAAGTTGCAGAGAAATCATTTGGTGCTTCTTGCGGAGAAGGTTGTGTCATGCATGGTCTGGAAGGTCTTTCTTCTGGTATGTATATCCTGCGTGCAGATAATGGATCAGAAGTACGTACTTTCAAGGTTGTAAAGAAATGATAGTCTTATTGAATCTATAAGGATAATATTTCATATTTTCAGCTATGCTTTGCCGGACAGACTTATGTGTCTGTTCGGCAAAGTTTGTTTATGAATGTTTGTTTTTGTTGTATTCGGCTTTTTATGTTTATATTTGTATCCAAAACTGAAACTAGAAAATCTTTTTTAAGCTTCTGTTTTAGAGTTTAGACGTTGGAAACACAATAAAAAACGGCAAAAATCGTTTTATATTCATAATGTTTAGAAGATTCTTGATATGGATTGCTGTATTTCTGGGCTCTTCATTTTATGCAAGGGCACAGTGGGATGTGCAGTTCAGTGACTATGCGTCGCTGAAGGCATTTTATAATCCTGCCGTATCGGGAACAGATGGTCTGCTGAATGTTAATGCTGCATACTCCATGCAGATGGTAGGTTTCGAAGGCGCTCCTAAAACTATGTTCGTCGGAGCTGATATCCCAATATATTTCATAGGTCCTAGACATGGAGCCGGTGTCAGTTTTATGAGTGACGAGATAGGCATGTTCAAAACCCAAAAGTTCAGCATTCAATATGCCTATAATTTTAAGCTTGGCAAAAAAGCAAGATTGGCGGCCGGTATTCAGGCTTCCATGTTGACAGAAACTTTCGATCCTTCTGATATAGAATTGGGTGATGACTCCGATCCTGCTTTTCCTACATCATCTACAGACGGAAGCGGATTTGATTTGGGAGCAGGCTTATATTTTTATCATCCCGATTATTGGGGCGGTTTCTCTGTACAACATATATTATCTCCTACCATAATGTTGGGAGAAACCAATGAAATTAGTATCTCGCCTATGTATTATCTTATGGGTGGATGCAATATTAAGATCAGAAATACGTTATTGTCTTTACAGCCGTCATTCTTGGTCCAGAGTGATTTCCAATCTTGGCGAGAGGATATAACCTGTAAGCTTACATACGACAATGATGGAAAGAAATTTTATGGAGGACTTGGATATAGTCCGAATACATCTTTCACTGTTTTGCTCGGCGGCGAGTTCCACGGTATATCTTTAGGATATTCCTATCAGATATATACGACGGGTATAGGTTTGCAGAACGGCTCGCATGAGATAGTTCTCGGATACAGGACAAACCTGGATTTATTCAAGAAAGGACGCAATAAACATAAAAGTGTAAGAATTTTATAATTAAGATTATATATGAAAAAAGGTTTTTATGCTGCTGTTATCTTATTTGTAACATTGTTGATGTATTCATGCATGAGCATGAACCGAGGTGGCGTAATGGCTACCGGCGGTGAAGTTACCGGTATCAGCGGTACTGCTGTTTCGGAACCTGCACCTTATGGCATGGTTCTGGTTAAGAGAGGTTCACTTAAGATGGGAGCCGACAGCATTGATAGTCTTTGGGGCAAGAAAATCCCGACACGCGAGATTTCTGTTGACGCTTTCTGGATGGACGAAACAGAGGTTACCAATGCTAAGTATCGCCAATTCGTTCTTTGGGTGCGCGACTCTATCATTCGTGAGCGTCTTGCAGATCCTGCATACGGTGGAGATGAAACTTTTAAGATTGAAGAAGATAAAGATGGAGAACCGGTTACACCTCATCTGAATTGGAATAAGCCTATTCCTTGGAAAAATCCTGATGAAGATCAGCTTCGTGCCATCGAAAGTGTTTATACGACTCATCCTTTTGATGGAACAAAGATGCTTGATGCCAGTCAGATGAACTATAGATATGAAGTCTTTGATTATGTTACAGCGGCGAAGCGTAAATACAGGCTTGACCCTGCTGAACGTAACCAGAATACAGATGTTCCCGTAGACCCTGATGAAGTTGTCATGATTTCTAAGGACACTGCCTATATTGATGATGAAGGCGTGATACATCGCGAAACCATTACTAGGCCTCTTTCAAGCATGTGGGATTTCGTAAATACATATATTGTAAATATTTATCCTGATACTACATGCTGGATAAACGATTTCCAGAATTCTGATAATGAAACATATATGCGCCTGTATTTCAGTCATCCTAATTATTCGAACTATCCAGTCGTTGGAGTCAATTGGGAACAGGCAAATGCTTTCTGCAATTGGCGTACCGATTTCCTTCTTAGAGGATTAGGTGCCAGTGCGAAATACATTCAGAGATACAGACTTCCTACTGAAGCGGAATGGGAATATGCGGCACGTGGAAAGAACGGCAATGAGCTTCCTTGGGAAAATGAAGGTGTGAAAAGTGAAGAAGGATGCTTCTACGCTAATTTTAAACCGGATAAGGGTAACTACACTCAGGATGGAAGTCTGATAACTTCCAGAGTTGGTATTTTTTCTCCAAACTCCAACGGTTTGTATGATATGGCCGGAAATGTTGCAGAGTGGACAAGCACAGTATATACTGAAGCAGGAATCAAGTCGATGAGCGATATTAATCCAGAACTGTCATATAATGCAGCGAAGGAAGATCCTTATGCCTTGAAAAAGAAATCTGTCAGAGGTGGATCTTGGAAAGACCCTGAGAGTTTCATAAAGTCTGCATGGAGAACATCTGAATATCAGAATGTCGGACGATCTTTCATCGGCTTCAGATGTGTAAGGACACAGATTGGTAACCCTGGTAAGAAGAGATAAAGAAATCTATATATTATGGCAAAGAGCAATATTATATCCAGATTGCAGAACTGGATGGACAGTAAAAGTGGACAGATGTTCTTGAATTACGCATATAGCTGGGGAGCATCTATTGTTATTCTTGGAGCATTGTTTAAATTGACACATCTGTCTGGTGCTGATATAATGCTTTTCATCGGAATGGGAACTGAAGTTATCGTGTTCTTCCTTTCCGGATTTGAAAGAACTTATGATACTATCGAGGACGACGAGGTTATTGAAGCGCGTCAGGCTGCAGAAGACAGAGCTTCCGAAGCTGAAAGCAATGCTGGTGCTTCGGTTGTCGGATTAGGCGGAGGAACAATCATTGTCGGCGGAGGCGTTCCTGTTTCGGGTGTGAATGTCGGACAAGCAGCTGCATCTGTGCAGGCTCAGCCTGGTGTTTCCTCTCAGGCTGTTAATGTTGAGGCTGCTTCTGGCGCTTCACAGTCTGCGCCTATCAATCCTGCTGTTCTCGCAGATGCCATAGCCGCTTCTCCTGCAATCAATATTCCTTCTCAGTTTAACGGAATGACTCCTGAGATGGAAGAGGCTACAAATGCTTATGTTGAACAGGTGAAGGAACTGACAGAGGTACTCCGCAAGGTTGCCGAACAGTCTCAGAGACTTACACGCGATTCAGAAGAGATGGAAAATATGAACCGTACTCTTACTGGTATAAATTCTCTTTATGAGATACAGTTGAGAAGTGTAAGTTCGCAGGTTGGAACAATCGATGACATCAATGCTCAGACAAAGAGACTTGCAGAACAGATTGAAGAACTGAACACTGTTTATGCACGAATGCTTGAAGCATTGAAAATGAATATGAAAGCTTGATGAAGAATGTTGTTGCTCGGCTGTAGTCTGATAGCAGCACGGCTTTGCACGCATGAATTTGTATAATATTTCATTCAGAGTTGTAAATGACAAAGATTCATAAAAGAAAACTGTCGCCGCGCCAGAAGATGATCAATCTGATGTACGTCGTGTTGATGGCTATGTTGGCATTGAATGTGAGCTCTGATGTATTGAACGGTTTTACATTGGTCGATGAAGGTCTTAATCGTTCTACATCAAGTTCTACATCGCAGAACAATGCAATATACAGCGAGCTTGAAAAGTCGATGAAGCAGAATCCAGAGAAGGTCAAGGTATGGTATGCGAAGGCACAGAACGTAAGGAGTATCTCAGATTCTTTGTATAAGTTTGTTGATGAGCTCAAATACGATATTGTTCGAAAGGCCGACGGCGAGGAAGCAGATGTAAACAACATCAGAGGTAAGGAAGATCTTGAGGCCGCTTCATTTATAATGTTGTCTATAGGACGTGGACAGGGTGGAGAGCTTAAGTCGCGTATTGACGATTATCGCGAAAACATTCTTAAGATGATTACCGACCCTGTGCAGAGAAAAATAATTGGTGAGAATCTTTCTACCGAAGTACCTTTCAAAGGACGGATAATGGGCAAGAACTGGCAAGAGTATATGTTCGAGAATACCCCTGCCGCAGCTGCCGTCACATTGTTGTCGAAACTGCAGTCTGATATCCGATATGCCGAGGGTGAAGTGCTCCACAACCTTATTGCCAATATTGACGTCAAGGATGTGCGTGTGAACGAGATTCAGGCTTACGTGATACCGCGTTCACAGACAGTCATACGCGGAGGACGTTTCAGTGCACAGATTGTTATGGCTGCTGTCGATACAACGCAGAGACCTGATATCTACATAGGTAATACTTTGCTCAAATCGCAGAATGGAACCTATGAGACCGTATGTCGATCTACCGGCGATTTTACCTTAAAGGGATATATCGAAATGAAAAACGGAAACGGCGAACGCATCAGACGTGAGTTCGTTCAGCCTTATACAGTTGTTGAACCTTCGGCTACTGTTTCTGCAACAATGATGAACATGCTGTATGCCGGATACCAGAACCCGATCAGTGTTTCCGTACCAGGTATACCTATATCAAAAGTTTCTGTAAGTGCTTCTGGTGCCTCTCTTACTCAGAAATCGGCTGGAAATTATATAGCAGTACCTTCTAAGGTCGGTCAAGATGTCACTATAACTGTTAATGCCGATATGGAAGGTGGCAAGCAAGAAATGGGAAAGTTTGTATTCCATGTGCGCAAGTTGCCGGATCCGACAGCATTTATTGCATATAAGGACAACGATGGAAATGACAGCAAGTATCGTGGCGGAACTCCTATTTCCAAATCTCTTTTGTTGAGCTCTAAGGGCCTGGGAGCAGCCATTGATGACGGTCTGCTTAATATTCCATTCAGAGTGATAGGTTTTGAGACTGTATTTTTTGACAATATGGGTAATGCTGTGCCAGAGGTCTCCAACTCGTCTGATTTTACAGACAGCCAGAGAGATAAGTTCAGAAGACTTACCAGAGGCAGGCGTTTCAACATTTCAAGAGTAAAAGCAGTTGGACCGGATGGAATCGAACGTACACTTCCTTACTCTATGGAAGTTATAGTCAATTGATTTATCTTGTTAGAATCATAATTAAAAGCAACATAATGAAACGTATAGTATTCATTCTTATAGGTGTTTGTCTGGCTTCCGGAATGGTTGCGCAACCTAAGAAGAGCCGTATAGCCAAGAACAACAAAGAGCTTGGCATGTCCAAGGATGCCAAGACCGTAGATAGGGCCAGCATTATGTTTCCGACATCAGTTGCGGTGCCGGAAGATGTCGTGTGGAAAAGAGATATTTACCGTTCTATAGATCTTAAGAAAAGCAGTAATTCTGCTTTGTATTATCCTTCTATACCTAATGGAACGGACATGAATCTTTTTACATTGATGTTCCGTCTGCTTAATGTTGGTAAATTGCCTGCATATGAATATAGTTTGGACGGTCTTGAGTCGTTCAATCAAGAGAACCGTATGCACTTTAAGGATATGCTTGATCGTTATCGCATCCTTTATGAAGTTCAGGGCAACTCAATAAAAGTTGAAGACAGCGATATTCCTTCTTCTGAGGTTTTGAGTTATTATATCAAGGAAAGTACATATTTCGATCAGAACACTGCAACATTCCACACACGTGTAGTAGCATTGTGTCCAGTTCTCCATCGTGCAGATGATTTCAGCATGGACATCCGTAAATTCCCATTGTTCTGGGTGAAATACAGTGATTTGGAACCTTATCTTAACAAATTGACAGTGATGGTAAGCGATGTCAACAATGCTTCCAAGATGTCGGCCGCCGATTATTTTGCAACAAATCAGTACAAAGGCGAAATATATATGACTGCAAACATGCAGGGACAGTCGCTTCAGCAATATTGTCAGACAGACAGCGCATTGGTTAAGGAGCAGAAGCGTATAGAAAAACAGCTTACTGATTTCGAAGAAAACATCTGGGGGGTTGAAGTTCCAGATACAGCAAAGGTCGCTGATACTAAGGACAAGAAGTCACAGAAGAAAGAAGAAAAGGCATCGTCTAAACGTACTTCACGCCGTAGTTCTTCTGTAAGCAAGGATAAGGATAGTGGCAGCAAATCTTCTGGTGGTTCTTCTGCGCCTCGAGTTTCAGTTCGCCGTCAAAGACATTGAAGATAACTTTAATCTTTAAGACTTAGTTGAACTATACAATAAAAGCTTTTCTATCTGTACGGATATCGTGCAGTAGAAAAGCTTTTTTAGTGTGTCGTATGGTTGCTTTTATAGTGGATCAACATCATAATAAATGCTGAGCCCGTTAGATTCAGGTCGGCTCATTATCCATTCTTGTGTCTTCACTAATATTTCTCTTATTTTTTGCAGTGAAGCGTTATTCTCTATTTTGAGTACTATTTTTCTTATGTACAATGACTGTATACGTGCTACCGGTGGTTTGTCTGGACCTAGCACTCTTTCTTTGAATATGTTTGTAAGTACGGATGCGGTCATGTGCGACAGTGAGTCCAGCCTTGCATTGTCTTTATGCTTCAGATATATATATACCAATCTGTAGTACGGCGGATATCTGAACAATTTTCTTTCCTCCATTTGCGTTTCATACATGCTTTTGTAGTCATAGTTGACTACCTGATTTATTATCTCTGCATCAGCACTTCTGGTTTGAAGTATTACAAGTCCTTGTTTGTTCTTTCTGCCTGCTCGTCCTGCCACTTGGGCTATCATCTGAAACGCTCTCTCGTAGCTTCTGAAATCAGGGTAGTTTAGCATTGTGTCTGCATCGAGTATTCCTACAACGCCTACATTGTCGAAGTCAAGTCCTTTCGACACCATCTGCGTGCCTATGAGAATGTCCGTTTCGTGATTCGAGAAAGCATCTATAATTTTTTCATACGACAGTCTAGTTCTGGCTGTATCCAAATCCAGTCTGGCCGTTTTCGCGTTTGGAAAAATGGTTTTGATGTCATCCTCTATTTTCTCTGTACCTGCACCATGATTGGCTAGAGTTGGTTCCATACAGTTTGGGCACAAATCAGGAATGCTGTATGTATGTCCGCAGTAATGGCATGTCATCTGTTTTGTGCCTTTATGGTAAGTCAGGCTGACGTCGCAGTGCTCGCATCTGGCCACCCAACCGCAGGCTTTGCATTGAACGATAGGAGCATATCCGCGTCGGTTCTGAAAGAGAATTATCTGTTCGCCATTTTTCAGTGCCTCGTTTATCGCGTTTATCATGTCTTGCGAGAACACGCCTTTCATCCTTTTCTGGTGCTTTAGCCGTTTGATGTCGACAACCTTTATTTCCGGCATCTTTACAGATTTGAATCGATGCATCATTTCAACCATACTGTATTTCCCGTTCAGCGCATTGCTGTATGTTTCTAGGCATGGAGTGGCTGTTCCCAGCAGTGTTTTTGCGTTGAACATCCCTGCAAGCATGATTCCTGCATTTCTGGCATTGTATCTTGGCGCAGGCTCCTGTTGTTTGTACGATTGCTCGTGTTCCTCATCAATTATTACCAGTCCTAAGTCTGTGAAAGGAAGAAATATTGAAGAACGTACTCCTAGAATTATCTTGTATGGTTTGTCGGATAATTGTTTCTTGTATATTTCAACTCTTTCCGCATCAGGAAATTTTGAATGGTACACACCCAGTTCATCGCCGAACACTCTTTTCAGCCTTCCTGTTATCTGTGTTGTGAGTGCAATTTCAGGCAACAAGTATAGCACTTGTTTACCCTCATCAATATACTTCTTTATTAAGTGTATGTATACTTCTGTCTTTCCACTTGATGTAACTCCATGAAGCAGAACTGTGTTTTTTTCTTTGAACAGCTCCTGTATCTTATGATATGCTTCGTCTTGTTCCTTATTCAGTTCGTGTATGTTACGTTCTGAATTTCCGGATTCAGCTTCTTCTGCCAGTCTTCCGATTTCTATTTCTTTTTGTTCCAGCAGACCTTTGTCAACCAATGCTTTTATGGTCTGTAAATTACATCCTGATTTCATTATCAGGTCGTTTCTTCTGATTCCTTCTTCATTGCAAAAACTCATCTCTGGTGTTTCCAGAATGAACTTCATGAGTTCTTGCTGTTTTGGAGCGTTCTTCAGCGAAAGAAGTAGTATGTTTGTTTTGTCCCTATCGAGCTCTTTAGGCAGAATAATGCGTACTTCGGTCTTCTCCTTATATTTCTGCTTGAGTTCCTCTTTGACGGAGATAGCGTTTTTAGCCATAAGCGTTGCCAGCATTGGCAGAATATTCTTTATGCCTAACTCTTTGCCCAGCAATGTTGCTTTTATATTTCCCTTATTTCTTATGGCTTCTACTATTTCTTTTTCTCTTTTGGTCAGTTCATCGTCTTCGTCAAAATCATCATTTGCTACAACAACAGTTTCGCTTTCAGGCTTTATTCCTGCCGGTAGAGCTGCTTTGTATACGTCCCCCATTGTGCAGATGTAATATTGCGAAATCCACTCCCACAGTTTCAGTTGTTTGTTAAGCACAATGGGAGTGTCGTCAAGGACCTCAAGAATGTCTTTGACAGCAATATTTTCAGGCTTGTCTGTATGAACTCTCTTCACAATGCCTGTATATATTTTTTTGCTTCCGAATTGGACTATTACCCTATATCCTTCCTGCACTCTATTTTCGAATTCTGCAGGTACAGCATAGGTGTAAGTATCGCCAAGCGGCAATGGAAGGATGACATCAACGAATATCATTGTCTGTTCTTAATTGTGGTTATATGGTGAACGTCATTGCAAACTTACTATAAATCGTCGGAATATGCACAAACTTAAGACTGCAGAATAACCTTCTTTGTGTACTATGTATGCTGATGACTACACTCTGCTTAAATGAACATTTCTTGCAACTATTCTGTTTTTATATTAAAAAATATGAGATTGAGCATATTGTCAAGTATTTTAATCCCTTATGATTTAGCCTATGCGTTTTAAGCTTGTTTTATTTTTGCTTTTTATGGTGTTTGTCCAGGCTTATTCAACAGGCCTTTCTTCAGATGTAATAACCATCAAGGGGCAAACATGGAGTCTGTTGTCAAAGCCTATATGGGCAGACTCTGTATTGTATACAAGGCTCATGAATTTTATTCCGAAAAATCATTGTATATCAACTGCCAATTGGGATGGTTTTACTGCTTACTGGATAGTCCGGCGAAACAGATTATATCTGCAAAAAATAGAGGTTTGCGTATACGATAAGGATAATAAAAGTGATTCAGTATATTCCTACGATGTTGATGCTCTCAAGGATGTATTTCGCGAGTATTATCATAACGACTTCATCAGAGCAGATTGGTTTTGTGGTCAGCTCAGAGCTGGTCGTGGTGAGCTCGTACGTTATGTTCATTTAGGCTTCGATAGAAATCTGGAAGAAGAGATTGTTATGACAGTGAATAACGGACGTATAGTTAACTGTAAGCATTATAATAATTTCAAGAGGCCAGGACTTACTTTCAAAGATGTTACGAAAGATTTATCTATGCTCTATCCTTGGGAGCGCTTTTCTGAAATTACGTCTAAAAGAATATCTTTTATATGTAAAAACTTCAAAGTTACCAGTGATGGACATTTGGTCGATTTTGAAGTCTCTAGTGCTGTATGTCGTAATCCGAATATTGACATAGATGATGAAAACCATCCAGTAATACTGGAATTCAAGAAAGTACTTAGATCGATTTATCCTTGGGAAGTTATGTATATCAACGGAAAATACGTTATGGAGTATAATTCTATTGTAATTCCTCTTATTAGAGACGTATTATAGATGTTTTGCATAAAACAAATACAGGCTCTGTCGGTTTGTGTATTCCCGGCAGAGCCTGTATCTTGTTTGATTATAACGATATTAGAACATATAAGTGAGTGAAATCTGATGAGTGTTGCTCTTGAATGATTTATTGCGAGCTTCGCCTATGACGTCGCCTAAATTGTTGATTTCAGCAGTCTTGCCAATACCGATATTGTAGTTGTATCCTATCTGGAGATGTGAAAGCAGTTTTACGCCCGCACCGACGTTCCAGCTGAATTCTGAACTCTTCAATGTATATGACTGTTCAAATATGTTTTTGCCGTCAAGGTTGAATGAGAACTGAGGACCAGTAGCAATATATACGCTTGCCATACTGCCCAATCCCAAGCTATATTTGATGTTGATAGGTATATCTATATAGTTCAGTGTCTCAGAATAACCGTATGTACCGCTTTCGTCAGAAACCTTTATTTTTTTGTTGTCATAAAGCAGTGATGCATCCAGGCCGAGGCCGATAAGAGGGATAGTTGCTTCTACAGTAGGACCTATAAAGAATCCTGTACGGTTGTCGGCAGACAAAGCACCTTTTGAAAGGTTTGCTTTGGTGATGTTGAGTCCAGCTTTTACACCGAATTGTATTTGTGCACTTGCCGGTGCTGCAACGGTCAATGCAACCATTATCAGCATGATGTTGAGAAACTTCTTCATTTTGCTTCTTTTTTAGGGTTAATAATCTTATTAATTGCTGTTTGTCTCTTCTGTTGCTTGAGTCTTTTCCTCATTGTCTTTGTTAGGAGACAATTCCGGATATGTTATTCTCGTGTGATATATGGTCTTGAGCTTTTCCTTAAGAACAGACTTCGCAATGGCAATTTCCTTGAATGTGATGTTGCATTCCTTGAAAGCTCCGTCTGCCACCTGGCCGTCTATTATACGGTCAACAAGATTGCTTATGCTCTCTTCGTTATACTCTTTCAGACTTCTTGATGCTGCTTCCACTGAGTCAGTCATCATTAGTATAGCTTCCTCTTTTGTTGTTGGGTTAGGCCCAGGGTAAGTGAACAATTCCTCATCGATATCTTCGTCCGGATGCTCGTTCTTATACGTTATGTAGAAATATTTTGCTTTGCCTCTTCCATGATGTGTAGAAATGAAGTTTCTGATTGTCTGAGGCAGGTTGTATTTTTCTGCAAGTGCCAGGCCGTTTTTCACATGAGCAATGATTACTTCTGCGCTTTTTACAGGAGTAAGTCTCTTGTGTGGATTTATTCCTGCCTGATTTTCGGTGAAATATGCCGGCCTTTCAGTCTTGCCTATATCGTGATAGAGTGCACCGGTTCTTACCAATTGCGATTTGGCATCAATCCTTTTAGCCACCTCCGATGCCAGATTTGCCACCTGAAGCGAGTGCTGAAATGTTCCTGGAGCTATTTCAGACATCCTCTGCAGCAGCTCATTGTTGGTATTTGACAGCTCTACCAGCGTTACGTCGGATGTAAATCCGAACATCTTCTCCAGCATCCAAAGCAGAGGGTATGTGAACATCAGCAAGATTCCGTTTATGAAGAAATACAGATACATGTTTCTGTTTATCTTCATGATGTCGTTCTCATGTATCAGTTCGAATGAGGTATACATTACTAGGTACGTAACTGTAATGAAGAATGCCGTTCTTATGATCTGAGAGCGCTGTGATAATTCCCTGAGATTCTGAATGGCTATCATTCCAGTTGTAAGTTGCAGGAAGATGAACACGAATGAATCAGGGATGGTCAGTGAAATAATAAGAACTGTTATAGCATGTGTTGTGAATGCTGTTCTTGAATCCATGAATACTCGTATGATGATAGGCAACATTGCACATGGCAGTGTGAAGACATTCATGAAATTGTTGGATACCATCAGCGATGCCATTATAGAGAAAAAAGCTACCAGTGAGAATGGCAGAATCGAGCTTCTGAGATTATCCAGATAGTCGCTTCTGAACAGTGACAGATATATGATCAATATTGTCAGCAGTACAAGTACCGATGCTATTTGTCCGAACAGCATGTATGGAATCAGGTTGCTGTCGGAGTGCTGTTCTGATTCCTTTTTTAGTGAATTAAGTATGTTGTATATCTTAGGAGTTACAATTTCGCCTCTGTCAATGATTTTTTCTCCGCTTTGCACAACGCCGCTAGCATCTGATATGCTCGACAACAGATACTTTTCTGACGCTTCCGATTTCTTTTTATCTATCTTCAGGTTTGGCTGTATATAGTCAATGATGTTCAGGTCCTGCATCAGGAATCTGTATTGTCTGGATGTGTCCAGCCTTATCAGATGTTCGTAAGCAGTTCTGGTTGTGTATATATCTTTTAATTGCTTCGGTACAGCGACATTGCCGTTAATGACCATAATGCTGGAGATCTTTCTGGCTGTCATGTTGTTGTATTCCTCGACGTCAATAATCCCGTTGGTATATATTGTGTCGAGAACCAATGAGGCTCTTTGCAAATGTTCCTTTACATTTGCATTCTTGTTTCCTGATGCTGATTTTGCTTTCAGCTGGTTTATTAATCCGCTGTATACGTTTTCGTCTATCTGGTAATAAGGTTGGTAGAACCTCATAATGCTGTCGCGCTCCTGTTTTACAACAGAATCGTTCTTATAGACTGGAAATTTGAATGTTGCTATCAGTTGTCCATATCGCCACGGCTTGTTTATGTCGTATGTATAATTGAATTTTGCATCGCGTGGCATGAAGTATACTATAGCAGTGGCAGTTATCAGCACCAGCAATATTTTGCGAAGCAGATTTCTGTCTTTCCTGTTTTTCTTCATCGTTCTTGAAGACATTGATTTCCCCATTTTTTATAGTTAAAACAAATTTCCTACTGTTTTTGTTGAACATGCCGAATCCAGTATAGAGAAATCAGCATTATTCAAGAAAGTTATGTATTGCCAAAAATACGAATAATTTTTAATTTCTGTCGTTTGTAGGCTTTTTAATCGATGTATATGATTTTATAAAAATGTGCATTCTTGACTTTCACCAATGAAAAAAAGCGGACAGGTGTTGAAGCCTGCCCGCTTATACGGATTGTTTGTTTAGTCTGCTTTATCTGGACAACAGATATTCTTTGAAATCTTCGAAGTTTTTAGGCATCTGTATGCTTTGTTTTGTTCCCTTCATGAATTCTGCCAGCTTTTGAGGTATTTCAATCTCATGTCCGATGATTGATTCCACTGTACTCTTGAATTTTGCAGGGTGGGCAGTTTCCAGGAATACTCCTGTTTCGCCTTCTTTCAATCCTGTTTCAAGGGCTCTGTAACCGCATGCTCCATGTGGATCACAGATGTATCCATATTTATCTGATACGGCCTTTATGGTTTCTGCTATCTGTTCGTCAGTGAATGTTGCACCGCTTACGTCTGCGCATATTGCATCGTGGTCGTTCTTGTACAGGTCTATGATTCTTGCAAAGTTGCTAGGGTCGCCGACATCCATGGCATTGGCGATTGTCTGCACTGAAGCTTTCGGCTCATATACTCCTGTCTGCAGATATTTGTAGAATATATCGTTGGCATTGTTCGCTGCGATAAATCTCTTTATTGGAAGTCCCATCTTTTTTGCAAAAAGTCCGGAAGTTATGTTTCCGAAGTTCCCGCTTGGAACACATACAACAAGGTTGTCTGCAAGTCCAAGCTTTTTCATCTGTGCGTAAGCATAGAAGTAATAGAAGGACTGTGGCAGGAATCTGGCAACATTTATGGAATTGGCCGATGTCAGTTTCATGTGCTTGTTGAGATCGTTGTCCATGAATGCTGATTTCACTAATGCCTGACAATCGTCAAACACTCCGTCAACCTCGACTGCTGTGATGTTCTTTCCAAGTGTTGTGAACTGGCATTCCTGAATAGCACTTACCTTGCCTTTCGGATAAAGGACATAAACATGTATGCCTTCTACTCCAAGGAAACCGTTTGCTACGGCCGAGCCAGTGTCGCCTGAAGTTGCTACAAGCACGTTCACCTCTTCTTTGCCTTCCTGACTTATGAAATGTCCGAGCAGACGAGCCATGAATCTTGCACCTACATCCTTGAAGGCAAGTGTAGGGCCATGGAAGAGCTCCAGCGAGTAGATATTATCATTGACTTTCACTGTAGGGCAGTCGAATGAAAGTGTGTCATACACTATTTTTTTCAATGTGTTGGCAGGAACATCTTCTCCGAAGAATGCATCTGCGACTCTGTATGATATTTCCTGGAAGCTCATGTCCTGTATGTTGTCGAAGAAGTCCTGTGGAAGCTTCTTCAAGGTTTCTGGCATATACAGACCTTTGTCTTCTGCCAATCCCTTTACGACAGCCTTGTGCAGATCTGCTTCAGGTGCTTTGCCGTTTGTACTGTAATATTTCATAGTAATATAGTTTGAGTATTAATCTTTAAAACTTCATGAACTCTCTTATGAAACCGTCTTTCTCCAGATAGCCGTATCCGCCTTTGCGGCATGCTTCTTCATCGAAAGTCTCAACTTCATCGGCCTCTATGCCCGGTGCATATATAAGGAATGGAACAGGCTCATTTGTATGTGTACGCAGTTTTATAGGCGTAGGGTGGTCGGGCAGTACGGCTATAGCCACAGGCTCGTCCCATCTGCTGATTTCTTCCCATATAGGGCCAATTGCTCTGCGGTCGAGATCCTCGATTGTCTGCAATTTCAGCTTCTGGTCGCCGTCATGGCCTGCTTCGTCACTTGCTTCAATGTGCAGATATACGAAATCATCTGTCTTCAGTGCTTCGATTGCCGCTTGCGCCTTGCCTTCGTAGTTGGTGTCGGCCAATCCTGTTGCACCTTCTACATTTATGCATCTCAGTCCTGCGTAATGGCCGATGCCTCGTATGAGGTCAACTGCCGTGATGACAGCTCCCTTCTTTATTTGCGGATAAGTGGTTGTCAGCGGGACCATCTTAGGCCTGTATCCGCCGGCCCAAGGCCAGATGCTGTTTGCCGGATCTTTGCCTTCAGCTTCTCTTTGCTTGTTCAGCGGATGATCCTTAAGCAGTTTCTGCGATTCTGCTATCAGTTCATTTATGAGATTTGCAGTAGCTTCTGCTTCTGGAACTTCAGGCTTTACCAACAATGGCTTGAACGGCTGTCCCGGTACATCGTGAGGTGGAACGCAGTGTATGCGCTTGTCGCCGCCTTTTATCACCAGAAGATGCCTGTATTGTACACCTGTGTAGAAATGAACCTTGTCGTTGCCAAGCTTTTCGTTCAGAAATTTTATCAGCACATCTGCCTCTTCCGTCTTAAGGTGTCCGGCTGAGTGGTTTTTTATGTTTTCTCCTTCGATGCATATCAGGTTGCATCTTATAGCCATGTCGTCCGGATCGAGTTCCACTCCGATACTTGCAGCTTCGAGAGGCCCACGTCCTTCATAGACTTTCTCCTGATCGTAGCCGAGGATAGATGAGTTTGCTACTTCACTTCCCGGGTGGAATCCATCAGGAACGGTCTTAAGCATACCTGTTCTTCCTTTTTTAGCCAACATGTCCATGTATGGAGTGTGTGCATACTGAAGCAGAGTCTTGTTGCCCAGATTTTCAGCCGGCCAGTCGGCCATGCCGTCGCCAAGAATAATGATATGTTTCATTGTGTGCCCTTTCTTTTTTAGATGTTGGCTATACTCATTATATCAGCAAACACTCCTGCGGCTGTAACGCTGGCTCCGGCTCCATATCCCTGTATGAGCATAGGATATTTATGGTAGCGCTCTGTTGTGATGAGAATCACATTGTTGCTTCCTTCCAGATTGTAGAACGGATGGTTTGACGATACTTCTGCCATCTCAACGGATGTCTCGCCGTTGTCCATCTTTGCCACACATCTCCAGCGCTTTCCGCATTTTTCCAGTTCTTTGCGTTTCTTTTCGATGCTTTCGTCTATCTGAGGCAGTTTCTTCCAGAAATCCTCCACTGTTCCCTGCATGAATTCTTCAGGAATCAGCGGACTGCTCTTTACATCTTCCTTGTTTACTTTGTATCCTGCTTCGCGCGAGAGGATTACAAGCTTGCGTATTACATCTATTCCGCTGAGGTCGATTCTTGGGTCTGGTTCAGTGTATCCGCCTTCGTGTGCCATCATTACAGCTTTGCTGAATGGAATGTCGGCACTTATTGTGTTGAAAATGAAGTTTAATGTACCGCTGAGTACAGCCTCTATTTTCTGAATCTTGTCACCGCTGGCTCTAAGGTCGTTTATGGTATTGATGATAGGAAGTCCCGCACCCACATTCGTTTCGAACAAATATTTCACACCGCGCTTTCTGGCTGTAAGCTTCAGCTTTTCGTAGTTTTCATAAGGCGATGATGCTGCATTTTTGTTGGCTGCAACGACCGAAATGTTGTGTTCGAAGAACTCCTGATAGAGTGAGGCTACTTCTGCACTTGCTGTACAGTCCACGAATACGGAGTTGAATATATTCATTCCGATTACCTCTTTCTTGAGTCTTTCGGTGTTGCTCGGTTCGCTGTGCATCAGCTTTTCGCGGTAGTTGTCGAGGTCGAGACCCTCTCTGTCAAACATTGCATAGTGTCCGCTGGCTATTCCTACGACGTTGAGCTTGAGACCTTTCTCTTTCATCAACTTTTCTCTCTGGCTTTCAATCTGTTCGAGCAGGCTTCCTCCTACAGTACCAATTCCGCAGATGAATAAGTTCAGAACTTGGTACTCAGAGAGAAAAAAACTGTCGTGGATTACATTTAGTGTCTTGCGAAGCGATTTTCTGTCGACAACGAAAGAAATGTTTGTTTCAGATGCTCCCTGTGCGCAGGCAATCACGTTTATTCCGTTTCGTCCAAGTGTTCCGAAGAGCTTTCCTGCAATTCCCGGAGTGTGCTTCATGTTTTCTCCTACGATGGCAACTGTTGCAAGATTGCTTTCAATCGCCATGTTGAACATTGCGCCCATCTCGATTTCTTTTGCAAATTCCTCGTTAAGAACCTTGCATGCAAGCTCTGCATCTTCGTTTCTGACACCTATTGATGTACTGTTCTCTGAAGAAGCCTGGCTTACCAAGAACACGCTTATGCCGTTGTTTGCCAATGTCGTGAAGATTCGTCTGTTGACACCGATCACACCGACCATGGAAAGACCGGATACTGTGATCAGGCTGGTATCGTTGATTGACGATATACCTTTGATGGCACGTGACTCTTCATCGCATTTCTGCTGTATGATTGTTCCCTTGGCGCTTGGGTTGAATGTATTCTTTATTAGAATAGGTATGTTTTTGATACATACAGGATATATTGTAGGCGGGTATACAACCTTGGCTCCGAAGTTGCAGAGCTCCATAGCTTCCACATAGCTCAGTTTGTCGATTGTGTATGCATTGTTTATGACTCTCGGGTCGGCTGTCATAAATCCGTCTACGTCAGTCCATATCTCGAGAACGTCTGCATCCAAAGCTGCGGCAATGATGCTGGCAGTGTAGTCGGAACCTCCGCGGCCGAGATTTGTTATCTCTCCTGTTTGTACGTCGGTAGAGATAAATCCTGGTACGAGAGCCACCTTTTCTTCTTTGCAGAAGTTTTCAAATGTTTCTTCTACGAGCTTGTTTGTCAGCTCGGCATCCAGCATGTTCTTGCCGTTTTTCTTTTTGGTAGTCTTGATGAACTTCAGCGAATCATACCATTTTGCATCGTTTATCAATGTGGCAGCGATATTCGATGAAATTCTTTCGCCGTAGCTGACGATGGCATTTGACGTTTTCGGCGAAGCCTCCTTTATCAGATATACTCCCTGGAAGAGACTCTTGAGCTCATCGAGCATGGCATCTACTTTATTAAGCAGAGTGGCTTTCTTCTGAGGGTCTTTGATTATGTCATCGATAAATTTGTGGTGGCGCTCGGCCATTTCGTTATACGAATCCAGATATTTCTTGTCGCCTGCTTGTGCCAGTTTTGATGTGTTGATCAATTTATCGGTTATACCGCCAAGTGCTGAAACCACCACAATGACAGGTTCGTTACATGCCTCTACTATTTTCTTCAGATTGAGAATGCTCTCTGCGGAACCAACAGATGTTCCGCCAAACTTCATTACTTTCATGGATATGAATGATTTTTGTTCTCCGGCAACACGTAGATAGTGTCGGCGAAGCTGTGGAAACAGTAAAATCTGCTTCTACGTTTGTGTTAGAATAAAAATGAAAGATTGGTTTTGTCTGCGTTCTGCAGACGCGGTTCTCGTAGAAACGCCATATACACTCTTGCCTAACCCCTAAGGGTTGTGCCTGTTGTATGCCACATGGTCATGGTCATATAGAAGAAGTTGTATGTTGCGTATATGGTCATATCTCTGTTCTATATAAAGGTGACGTTGCAAAATTAGTTCTTTCTTTAAATATTGCAAACTTTTATTGTGATTTATCATTGTTTTAGGCGCAAAAATGTGTTTTTTGTCATGAAATTAGGCGTTTTTGCGACAAGTTTACAGCCAAAGGCGCCTTTTTCTATGATATGTCTATATGTTATCCGGCGTTGTTTGCCGGCTTTTTATTTCTTGTAATTTTAAATAATAACTGATTTATGGCAACGATTAACGTAAAGATTCATCCGATAATTCCGGATGGAAATGTTGGCACCTTGTTTTATCAGGTAGTTCATGAAGGTACTACCAAAGTCATCGAAACAGATTACCCTTAATTCCGCAACACTATTATAAAATATTTTTTTTAAGTACCTGAGCAACAAA
>OGHV01000060.1_pt1 | contig 82342 bp, 55 predicted proteins | sample 1571551 | NCBI WGS metagenome assembly OGHV01 (sample SAMEA2581960, study PRJEB24529) | metagenome | biome: Human gut stool | place: China | collected 2011 | reverse complement strand
AAAAAAGCCAGCTAATTCGCAACACTTTGTGTATGAATTAGTTGGCTAATTTTATGATATTTACTGAATATCCCTATGTTAGAAAACATGTGTTTACGCACACACCTCCATTTTATGTGTTATTATTGCATTTTTTATTACAAAACTTAGATTTTTTAATATCAAAAATGCAATATTACATCCACTCCACATTGCATCGGTTTACATACTTGTGCAAATCCTTTGCCCATACTTTCGAAGTAAAACGGTACATAATTGTTGTCCGTAAGATTCTTTCCCCAGAAATCAACTTCAAAAGTGCCCATATTTACCGCAACATGTGCACCGAGCAAAGCGTAAAACGGTTGACTCACATCATTTTTCTCTGTCCAATAAATACGTCCGGCACCTGTAAGCTGTGCACCGAATGTCAGATTCTTTACAAATGAATCAGAGAACGGAACCACGTATTCTGCAGCCACAGCAAAATTATGCATTGGTGTAAAAGGCACATAATTTCCAGTGTAGTCATACGATTCACCATTATTGACACCACCGTCATACTCCTTGAACACAGCATGAACATATCCATAAGAGCCTTTCAGAAGCATAATATTCTTTCCTATATTGAAACGCCCCATAAGCGACAAGTCCACACCGCAGCTTTCACTTTTACCGGCATTGACCATCATACGCCCGAGTCCGCTTTCTGCATACTTTGCAATCTGCTGATCGCGCGTTAACTGATAAAACACAGCGGCCTCAACAGTCAGATGTCTGTCAAAAAAGTCAAGATGAGTTCCGATTTCATAATTCCAGCTCACTTCAGGCTTATACACGGTAGCAGAATCAGCAGAAGGGTTAGTACCGACAGGAATGAATGACGAAGCTGGCGGCACAGCTTCACCCAAATCCTTCATCATATCGTTCTTAAGACTTTCCTGAATAAGATCACTGAACATCTGTATGTTGTATCCACCAGATCTGAATCCTTTAGAGATGCTCAAATAGACCATCTTTTCCTCATCAAACCTATATGTAAAAGCCAGCTTAGGCAACATCTGCAAGTAATCGTCTCTCATATCACCTATATAATAGGAAGAAGTAGAAAGAGTCTTGTCTATCATCGTATTACCGCCACGCTTCATCTGAAAACTATATCCCACATCAGTTCCAGACCTGTAATCTATCGACATAGATTCATAATCCAGGCGCAGACCGGCAGTAACATCAAAGCCATCAAAAAGAAGATTCTTGACTGTAGCTTGTCCGAACACTGCCGTATTCAACGTAGGAGTATCAAATGTACCGTCCACAGTCATCTCATCATCCAATATGTCCAGGCCTATCGACATACCCATTGGAGCCATAGCAGCATTTGCCTTATCGAAAGCCTTGTTGATATTCCCTTGAATCAGCGAATCTACACCGTCGGCACCGAAACACACAGGTGCATCTGTTTTCAAAGACTGATATGAGACATAAGCACCCGCTGTCCAATCCACCTTCGAAGCGTTACGACTCTTGAATGAAAGTTCCTCCGAAATGTTATTTATCTTCTGCTTCTGAGTAAGAGTGAATATGCTCATCGGCGAAAAATCCTGGTCCATTTTCATTCTGTCAGAGAGATACTGATAGCCTGTTATGGAATTGAAAATAAAATTACGCCCCAGGTACTCGACGTTTACACCGGCATTAAACATATTCCTGCGATAGCCTCCTTGTTCACCTTCAGCAATAAGTCCTACATAATCCTTGTAGCTGGCGTCATTGCCAATGCCTGTATATACATAATCGTACCCGTCTTCATCGTCATACTCATACGAAGCCGTAAGATCAACCTTAAGATTATCATTAAACTTATATATTCCTCTCAATTTACCGCCACCATAATTGTATCCGTTCGTGCGGTCACCAGTAAAGGAATGCTTGTTATAACCATCGTTGCCTTCATAAAAACCGGCAACATAGAAAGCAAATCGGTCACTGAGCATGTGAGAACTTATAAACTGCACCTTGCGCTGGAAACTGGCATTTGCGAGTCCGACCTTGACATCTGTGCCTTGAACCATAAAAGGGTCGCGGGTATTGACTTTTATCAGACCTCCCATAGAGTTGCGTCCATACAAAGTAGACTGAGGTCCACGCAGCACTTCAATGTTCTCTGCACCCATAAGGCTCACGTCGAAAGACGATTTATCAGTATAGGCAACATTATCCACGTAGAGACCTACAGCAGGCGTATTTATACGCGAGCCTACACCTCTTATATATATAGCGCTGGTAAGTTTAGACCCATAGTCGGGCATAAAAAGATTCGGGACATAGCGTGAAGCATCTTTAAGCGAGTTAATGCCCAAACGCTCCATTTCGCTTCGGTTTATCACGGTATAGCTGACCGGTTGCTTATCTACGGCTACGTTGGATTTTGGATCGGCAGAAACAACCACCTCATCTACGTATATGTTCTTGACAACCGAATCTGCCTCTTGTATCTCTTCTCCCCAGACAGGAGAAACGGCAAAAAGTCCTAAAACAAGAATTCCTGAAAATAATTTATTATCATCCATATAAAAACCTGAACTTTGGACTGCAAAGGTCGTATATAAACAAACGTCAATCAATCCTAATAAATGAGGAATTTATACGATGAAACAACTGCCGGCGCCACTCATATCTCGTCAATCCCGACAAGTCCGTTGACAACAGCATACACAGTAAGAGCCGAAACCGACTTCAATCCAAGCTTTTCTGAAATATTTTTCCTATGAGTTATAACTGTAGTGAGACTGATATTAAGTTTATCAGCTATTTCCTTATTTCGAAGGCCCTTTACCAGAAGTGCCAAAACTTCCGATTCGCGCGGACTCACTTCTACACGTGGACCTGTTATTTCCGTTTCGGGAATATTGCTCTGGCCATATCCATGGCTGTGACCGGCCTGATGCAGCTTTAAGAGGGAACGCACCAGCATATCTTCCGGCTGTGCGACCATCAAGGTCCTGAATCCGGTCATCTGCGCACTGTTTTGCGCAGTACCCACCATAACAATAGTCTTATTCCTGTTTTCCAAGAAAAAGTCCACATGCTCCACCAATACCGAAGGCGAAACAAAATAATGGAAAAAAGAAGCATCGACGCATTCACTGAAATCAGCAAATGAGAAGAATATAGATATTTCCACCTTAGGTATGATTTCCGAAAGCATGCATTTCAGTCCTATTGCCTGAAGCGTATTGTTGTCTACTATTGCTATTCTGGGATGCATTGCGTCATAGAGTGCTAATAAACAAGAAAGCAGACTTTCCGGCCAACTGCGCCGGAAAGCCGCCATCTAAAATCTTATTGGTCAATCCTGAGATTCCTCAGCTTCCTTATCTTCAATCAAATCAAGTTCCTTGCCGGTAAGCTTTGACATTATCTGGCTTTCAATTTCCTCAGCAAGTTCAGGATTGTCCTCCATCATTTGCTTAGAGGCATCCCTACCCTGTGCCAGCTTGCTGTCGCGGTAGCTGAACCAGCTTCCACTCTTCTTTATAATACCGAGCTGTACGCCCAGATCTATGATTTCGCCACTGCGCGAAATACCGCTTCCGAACATTATGTCGAACTCAGCCTTGCGGAAAGGAGGAGCCACTTTGTTCTTTACAATCTTCACTCGGACCTGATTACCCTTGACATCCTCGCCGTCCTTTATCTGCGAAACGCGACGTATGTCAAGACGCACAGATGCATAGAACTTAAGAGCATTACCTCCGGTTGTCGTCTCCGGATTGCCGAACATCACGCCGATCTTCTCTCGCAACTGATTTATGAATATGCAAGTGGTATTTGTCTTGCTGATAGTCGAAGTAAGCTTTCTCAAAGCCTGGCTCATAAGTCTAGCCTGGAGGCCCACACGATTATCGCCCATATCACCTTCAATCTCAGCCTTAGGAGTAAGAGCAGCCACCGAGTCCACAACAATTATATCTATGGCAGACGAACGTATAAGCTGTTCGGCAATGTCCAATGCCTGCTCGCCGCAGTCAGGCTGTGAGATAAGCAGATTGTCTACATCTACTCCCAACTTCTCAGCATAGAAACGGTCGAACGCATGTTCCGCATCGATAAAGGCCGCAATTCCGCCCTGCTTCTGGGCCTCGGCAATTGCATGTATGGCCAAGGTGGTCTTACCTGAAGATTCAGGACCGTATATTTCTATTATTCTGCCACGTGGATATCCGCCTACGCCCAAAGCAGCATTAAGACCGATCGAACCTGTAGGTATTACCTCGACAGCCTCAATCTTGTCATCACCCATCTTCATGATCGAGCCTTTTCCGAAATTTTTCTCGATCTTGTCCATCGCCGCCTGCAGAGCTTTCAACTTCTGCGCATTTTCGGCGCTATTCTGTTCTATTGCCATTCTTGATTCTGTTTGCTTGTTTTTATCGGAACAAATGCCCATGCACAAAACGGCATGGGCATTTTGCTTATTCACTCAATATGCTATGTACGTCTTTAAAGCGCCGAACACGTACCGAGATGAAAATTCAGTTTCAGCACAGACTTAGAGTTCGAGATCGCCGTCGAACACCTCATGCCAAGGGAGTCCCTGCTTGTTGAGCTGTTCCATGAATGGATCCGGATCGAACTCTTCAACGTTCCATACACCCGGCTTTTTCCAGATGCCCTTAAGGAACATCATAGCACCAATCATTGCAGGCACACCGGTTGTATAGCTTACGCCCTGCATACCTGTTTCATTGTATGCCGCCTGATGAGAGCAGTTGTTGTATACATAATATGTACGTTCCTTGCCGTCCTTGAGTCCACGTATACGGCATCCGATGCTTGTTTCGCCCTCATAGTCCTTACCAAGATCCTGTGGATTTGGAAGTACAGCCTTAAGGAACTGAAGAGGGACAATCTTCACACCATTGTAGTCAACCTCATCAATACGCGCCATACCGATATCCTGAATTACACGGAGGTGAGTAAGATACTCCTGACCGAAAGTCATCCAGAAGCGTGCACGCTTTATTGTAGGGAAATTCTTTGTGAGCGACTCCAATTCCTCGTGATACATCAGGTATGATTCACGCGGGCCGATGTTAGGATAAGTCAGAGGCTTGTGGATTTCGAGAGCACCTGTCTCAACCCATTTGCCGTCCTCGTAGTAACGTCCCTTCTGTGTAATCTCACGGATATTGATTTCAGGATTGAAGTTTGTTGCAAAAGCCTTATGGTGATTTCCGGCATTGCAGTCTACAATGTCGAGATACTGTATTTCATCGAAATGATGCTTGGCAGCGTATGCTGTATATATACCGCTCACACCCGGGTCGAATCCGCATCCGAGAATAGCTGTGAGTCCGGCATCTTCAAAGCGCTTCTTGAAAGCCCACTGCCAGCTGTACTCAAAATGAGCCTCATCGCGCGGTTCGTAGTTGGCTGTATCAAGATAGTTTACACCGCTCTTCAAACAAGCCTCCATGATGGTAAGGTCCTGATAAGGAAGAGCAAGATTCATTACGATGTCCGGTTTGAATTCGTTGAAAAGTGCAACAAGCTCATCGACATTGTCGGCATCGACCTGAGCAGTCTTTATTGCAGGATTACCTATAGCCTTTACAAGTGCATCGCACTTTGACTTGGTTCTGCTGGCAATCATTATATCAGTAAATACATCCGGATTCTTGGCAACCTTATGTGCAGCAACGGAGGCAACGCCACCCGCACCGATAATTATAACTTTTCCCATTTTAAGCTACTTTGATTTTATTATTTTGTACAAAAATATCCCTTTGAATCCAAATGCACAAATAAATCAAATTAAAAATTAGTTTCAGATGCATCTGCCATAACATGCCGATGACGAGTGCAGATTGCAGGAAGCAAGACGGTTACATCGCAAATACGCCGAAAAAGCCTCCATCATTGCCGCAAAAGGGCATATTCAGGCATTTTTTATAGACTCCAGCAGGCAAATTGCTTATTTTTACGTATTTTTGCGTTATTAGGGTTACATCTGATATAAACACATGATGATGAAAGTTAGAGCATTGCTGTTTGGTACACTTGGAGCTATGGCCATCCTACTCATCAGCATTATTTTCGACAATGCCATATCTAAAAGGAAAAAGTCTGTTCCGGACCAGACCGACATGACCTATGTCCGCAAATGGAAGGAACAGGGCAAGACCTACGGTTCGGCTCTATACATCACAGACAACATCGAAATTTCAACTCCCTGGATAGAGAGACTCCACAGAACAGACATCGTAGACATCAGGATAGATAAATCGCTTGAAGGAAAGACTTTGAAACAAGGCGAAAATCATGCAGAACTGACGCTCAACAGCAAAGTCGCTGTTCCGGACATTGTATTGCTGCAGGTTGGATGCAATGACAATCCTGATGCCGACACGGCTGTTGCCAACTACAGTTCACACATCTTCGACTATCCATTGGCATACATACAAAACACCCAAGGGACAGGCCGACGCCACAAGAAGGTTGCTGTGGGAATAGACATGAAAGACATAAGCAATTCAAGTTTTGCAGGACCAATGGTAAAGCTTGTTTCAAAAGTTCGTACACAATGGCCTCAAGCGTTGATATTTATCGCACCTCCAGTGAAAGAAACTAGCACAGCCGGCAGGAACGAACGCAGAAAAATCAATCAGATAAAGAAAATTGCAAATATGCTGGCAGTACCGTTCGTAGACGAAAACTGGGAGATGCTGGCAGATTATTCATTCGTATGGAATCCAGCTCCGCAAAAACCGAATATAGGCAACTTGCTGATTTTGGGAGACAGCTACTCAGAACAAGGGCTTTGGACAAAACACCTGCACGAATTTGTCAACACAAGAATAGTCAACCTGGCAGTAAGCAGTGCAACTCTTAAGGACAACTTCAGCTATATTGAGGCCCCATATACAAGCCGACCTGACAAGAGCGACAACCGGGGCAACAACAATACTCTGGCTTGTCAGGTGGAGAAACTCATACGGCTCATGCACGGCAACGGCACAGCCGTAATTCCTGCGAGCTACTCGCCAGACTACATTATTCTGCAGGGAGGAATAAATGATAATCCCGACCCTACTGCATCATCGCAAGCATACAGCTTTGCGGTCAAGAGCGACACAAGAACAAACTTCGCAGGTGCCATAGCTTATCTGACCAAGCGACTGCACTCAATGTTCCCGCACGCACAGATCATGGTCACCACCCCATCGGGCTTATACTACGGACATACATCCCGACCATTTGACTTTATTCTGAAAGCCGAACAAATCAGAAAGGCGTCATCACTATCAAACGTCAAAACCATCAACTGGGACAAGGAAGGCCGCCTGACTTACATATTCAACAATCCGGCACATACTGGAAAGGGAACAAAAGCATCACCTATCATCTACAACAAACCAACAGCGGAAACAATCGACATGCTTCACCCGAACGAATCAGGAAGCAAATGGCTGGCAATAACTGTAGCCAAAGAACTCATAAAAAACAAAAGACACAAATAAAAGACATTGTCTACCCCAAAACAGGCACAATCTACTGCAAACAAAAAATTCTGAGGGCTCGCAATTGTAGTCGCGAGCCCTCAGAATTTTTATCATGAGCGCCTGGAAAATTTCAGAAAGTTAAGTTCTACGCCATATCTAAGGCAAAAAAAGAACATTGAAACGGGAGTTTTATTCAATCGCCAAAGACAAGTTCAAATTCGTACAATCTCGCATCTGCCTCCAGCTTCTTTTCGAATTCAACAAATACATATTTTCCTTTTTTACCTTTCTGCACTGTAAAGCCGTTGTCCCACTGCTTTGCCTGATACTCGGCCTTACCGCCATTTCCGGATATGACTGCATCGCCGATATGCTTCTTGTCGTCAGTCACATAGACTCTGATTTTTTCTATACCTTCTGACGAAACCGGCAAACGGCAACCTGTTATATATCTGGAGTCATCAAGCTCAACAAGTACTGAAGCGATCTTGCTTCCGGACGGCATGACACAGAAAGTCTCAACCTTTCCATCCAGCATATACGAAACTGGATGTTCAGAATTCTCGTCAAACAGCCCGACAGCACTACGCACGTCTTTTGTCAGATTTTCCGTAAAGAAAAGTTCTTCAAGGCCTTCTACTTCCTGCGGTTCAAAAGATGAAGAATTCATATATTTCAATATACTATATTTCAATTGTCTGGCTACAACTCGCTTTTCGAGATTGGACAATACGTCCAATGTGCATATCAACAATTTGCCTTTGCCGATGCGCGTTTCCATAATCGCTCCAAGTTTATCATTTCTAACCGGGTGATCTATAACCTGCAGAATCGGCCTATAAAAACGCGGAGTATTATTTAATCTGGCAACTGACGCCGAAGACGTAAGTTCCCACCACTGCCAATTTGTATATCCGTCAGTTGGAAAATCCTTAAAAACGGGATGATCAGCATTGCACAGTAAGCCCATAGTTTTAGGTTGGTAATCAAACAGCAAAGTAGACCAGAATGGATTTGCAAAGGTCATGCGTTCAGAATCCTTAATTTCTTTTGGCACCAACAGGACCTTGGCGCCTGCCTTGATTTTTGCAAGCAATAGGGCATCAGCCTTGTCGGCCACAATTACGTCTCCCGCCACATCATCAACTTGCTCAGGATAGACCCATACATCGTAACTATTGCTTACGGCTGTACCCTCAAGTTCCATTGAAAATTCAAGCTTCGTTGCTTTGTCAAAGATACTTAATGGGAAAGAGATTTTGCCACAGGAGGATACGTCGCCCTGAAGGGCCTGCGCGCACGAAAGAACACCGTCGCATACGCGATTACCGTTGCAGGAAACAGACCACCGCACATCCACGCTGTCAAGCATCTTCGGTCCGTAGTTTGGCAAGACAATCTCGCCTTCAAATGCTTCATTGTTCGTCCAAGTTCTCTTAGGCATCTTCAGAAGCAAAGTGACATCGTTGCACGACTGACGGAAGGCCTCTGGAGTGACAACCCCCTTACTGTCCCAAAAGACATCAAGCAATCCGACCAAAGCACTGCCCTGAGCGGGATAATCACGCAAATCCAGAATCTGAAAGCCCGACATTCCAGGAGTACGCAAGACACGCTCAACCTCTTCCTTATAAAGTATCGCAGCCAATCGTCCTGATGCATTCAAGAACGGTTGCGCCATATCAGCCATACCCTTCTGTGCAAGAGATTCCTTGAAAACCTCGAAATTACGAGGAGCCAAAACACCAGTATACTTTCCTATGGTCGACAAATCCGGATAAATCATCCACTGTCCCAATTCATGCGTAATAACAGGACAACGATTATAAGGTTCGCACAATGTATGTGAATAATCGCTGATAGTGTTGGGACTCTCCGAATTGAAATAGCTTCCCATACGACGTTCGTAGCGACGTCCACCAACATTGGCAGCATGTGCAACCTGAAACTGATCGCCCTCCAATGGCACGTATCGTCCCATAGCCTCAAGATTGGCATTGCTGGCATACAAATGGCGACAGTCGTGCTTTTTGCCAAACTCCACCCAAGATTCCAGCACAGAGGCATCACCTTTCAATTCATTGCCCATGCACATGAGCAAAAAGGAAGGATGATTTCCGTAGGTATCCAATAAACGTCGCAGCTCGGAAAACTGAAACTCGTCGCGCCGGTCGTCTTGCCCTATCAACGTTTTTTCCCATTTCTGAGAAAACAACGGCAACTCAGGCTGAAGATAAATTCCAAGTTCATCGGCTGCGGCAAAAGCTGCCTCAGGAGGGCACCATGAATGAAAGCGCCAATGGTTCAAACCGTATTCTTTTCCGACACGAAATATTTTCAACCATTCTTCTTTTGACATCGACGGATAACCGGTAAGCGGGAAACAGCCCGGATCGTGTTCACCTCTAAGAAACAGCGTGCTGTTGTTCAACTTCAATCTTCCACCTTCGGAAACGAGGTCTCTAAAACCGAAAGCGACATCCGCAGAACCTTTATTGGGACCGAATTTATAATCAACAACCAGTTTGTAAATATTAGGAGTAAACTCATTCCATGGTTGCAGGGAGTCTTCAAACTGAAGCACTGCATTAAATGTTGCGGTATCTTCACATGCCTTTACGGCTTCCGTTTTACTTAACAAGGTTCTACCTTGCGGGTCAATCACGTTGAACTTCAGTTTTCCATTTCTGCTCTTATGGCCAATATTTATAATGCTTCCTCTCACCTGCAAGCTCTTATCCTTGAACGAAGGATAGCACTGTAGATTTTCTACTGATATTTCATCTAAAGCTTCCAGACAAAGTTTACCAATGGCTCCATTCCAGATGGTTTGTACACCTGGTGAGTAACCATGGCTCCATGAACCAAGATTCACGTAAGGCGAATTATCGATAAGCATACGAATTTCATTACATCCAGCTTTTATATATCGAGTAACATCATAACGATGAGGGGTACACAAGCTGTGGTCTTCGCCTACGAAATTTCCATTAATCCAAAGTTTAGTCTGCCACATACATCTCTCAAGAGAAAGTATGACACGCCGTCCGACCCAATCCTTAGGGATATTTACATTTCTGCTATATTCAGCAGAGCCTATAAAAACATTTTTTCTGGCCAGTTGCCACGTTTCAGGGTCACCGGTGTACAGATTTGTTCCTGGTACATGTTTCTTCCCCAAATGTACTTCATCAGTTGAACCTGGGAGCGTAATTTCGTGACGGCCTTCAACAGAATCAAGCGACACATTCCATAAACCAGCCAAATCGATGCGTAGGGACTGGGCATTGCAAGGCAGCAAACATACCAGAAACAACAGAAACAATAAAGGCACCAAAATTTTTCTTTTCATCGTATTATATTTATCATAGTTAAAATTAAGCATTTCTTAAAAAACAAGATATAAACATCACATAAAACATTCTGCATCTGAGAATATATTCATTCTGAAACATCAGAGGATATGCAGAGACATGGAACATTTAGAAAGGGACATATCAAAATCATCAATATTCGATATGTCCCTTACACTATATATTATGTTATGTTTGCAGAAATCTTATTACACATTTTTATAATGCAACTGCACTTTTATATAAACATCATCATCTTACAACAATCTTCTTTGTAAGGAGACAGCAGCCATCAGTCTGACGTACATCTACTATATAGACTCCTGATTCCAAAGGTACGTCTATTGCAGAACCGGCTGAAACACTCTTAATGCAAATACCAGACAACGTCAATATACGTACATCAGCAGCAGAAGAAGACTGTCCGACATGAAGGATTCCATCTGAAACGGAGATTGAAGGAGCATCCTCTGCTGAAACAGACTCTACAGATGTAACATCAGGGAGATTTGGACTACCATAGCGGTTTGTATTACCGAACTTCACCTTGTATGGCCACTGCTCGTCATTATCGTCGTTGTCATCCCAAACCTGTCTCCAATAAGTCTTAGGACCGCCACTGACAATGAAATAAAGACGTTTGCAGTTGTCTGGACAATCAAACGAAATAGTATCAACAGGGGCGCTGTATGTGGATTTTCCCATATCACTATAAACGCGTGTTCCGTCTTCAAGCTGTGCAACAAAACCATAACGCCATTCAGCATAAGTTGGATTCTTGACACGATAACCAGGCTCATTATTGAGACCTTCGAAGCATGCAGAAACAGTTGTTGCAGTTTTCGGAACATTGAGCTTTATGATGTTGTGTCCGGTATTTTCTGGAGCGACAGATGCATTGATTCTCCAATAGTCATCATCAATCTTTGTCATTGCCGGCTGAGGACGAGAATCAATTTTTGACGCTCCGTAGCTCTCCAATGCAGGAATGTCCCATGTTGCAAAACGTGCAGCGCATTCATACATTTCGTCATTGAATTGACTGGTTGTTATGCCGGTTATACGCATATATGCTTCAACTGCATCTTCAGGATTTCGGCTCTCATTCCAAAGTCTTCCGATAAAATCCATTCCGTGTTTATAACTCCAAAAGTCCTGAATGAAATAGTTGTTGTAGCGTGGAGATTCATGCAATATGTGCTTATGAACATTCTGCAGATAGCCGTTGAACCACTCGTTGGTGAACTGGTCGCCAGGCATGATTTTGTACGCCTGCCACTGAGCACACTGTTCCCAGAATGCGCATCCCTTGCCATTTCCTGGAGCATACATCCATCCGTTCTGGTCGCCATTGTCGCAGTGAACCTGATACTGGAAGCAGTGTCCAATCTCATGATACAGTGTCTGCCAGTTGCGTGAAGGAGCAGCCCAAGGAGTAAGCGTCAACAAACCGATGAGATTGTCCACACCAGAACCTGACGCCTCCCATGCAGTAGGATCATAACGCAGACGAATTACCATCTTGTATGTATCAGTCTTTGAACTGCCCGGCTTTATGAATTTCAAAGAATCTGTATAGAACTTGAAAGCTATTTCGGCATTTCGAAGTACTTCATCGACATCTATAGTATAATTGCCGCATGTAAAACTCTTCGGGTTCTCACCATAATCTTTTTCCCAGAACAAAATCCAGTTCTTTGACTGTCGTGTACGTCCGATATAGTAATTATTGTTCGGATCATTGACATTACCCATTGACCACTGTGCCGTATATATTTTCTTATCTACGCTCTCGGTCACAGTTTCCAGCGCCTGCTTTGCACTCTCAATCTCTTCGTCTGTCAAATCAAGATTATCGTATGCAGACAGTGCAATCTTGACAGCCTCGTCCATCTTTGAGAACTTGTCTTCATCATCTTCATACCAGCTTCTGACTTTTTCGGCATAATCAATAGCATCAGCGAGGTCAGCAAAGACTGCTTCAGATGTATTTATGTCAGTCACGACCTGATCGAGTTCAGCTTTTGCATCAGCCAAAGCCTTTTCGTCAAGAGGTTCTGCCGATATAAGTTTTTCTGTTTTTTCTATTACAGCTTCAACACTTTCGCGTACTTTCGACTGGATATGTCCAGCAAGCAGATTATCTTTTATATGATCAATGTACTTTGACAAATATCCGGCATAATCTCCAGGTGTATTTTCACCAAGATAATAAAGCATGAAGTTATCAAGACAAACCCAGTTGCCAGTTGCATTCTCAGCCTTGAAGCCTATAGTGACTTGACCATCTACTACAGTAAAATAAAGATTCTTATACTTCATTGTATCGGCCGGAACGGTATAAATACCGGCATACACGTATGCTCCAGTCTGGCGTTCACCAGCATTTACGGAACTTCCACTGCTTTTCTGCTGAATGTTTCCAGAAGCTACACGCAACCTATATCTGCCGTTAGGTATGTTTGTCAAAGTCTGACTGATGGCAACATCCGGAACCTTTGACCCAATGCTAACCCAACGCTCAAGATAAGTTGTACCGGATTTGCCAGGGAAATAAGAATTTGTCTGACCGGAAAGGCCATCATTATCCCATCCTGACGTACCGTTTTCAAAGCTCGGATTGGTTATAAAACTGGTAACGGTAAGAGGATTCTCATCAGAAGCATTTTTATACTTATATGTCTGGACAGCCTCATTCAAACGAGAGGTCACTGAAATTATATCAGAAGGCAATGCGTTTTCATTGTCGTAAATTGCCTGAGCCTCATCTATAACCTTCTTCAATTCTTCAGCATAAATGCCGGTGCCGTCGCCATAGGTCTCTACAGCAGAAGAAAGCGCAGATTTCAAATCACTTTTGTCGACATTGTCGCAAAGAAGCTTGACATAGTCTACAAGAATCTTAGCATGGCTTCCTGAACCGGCGCCTTCATTCGTTCCTAATCCTATTTGAATTTTTCCAGTAGTTCGAGTATTGAGAGTAAAGGTCAAAGTATCGGCTTTCCATGTTTCTCTAGGAAAAGACTTTACCCCTGAAGACTTTTGCGTTCCACTATTAGGTATCCAGGCCAGCAAACTATTTCCAGCTGTTGCAGAACCGGCATTATAGTAAACCGCACATAATCGATATGTACCTTTTGGAAGAGTTACATTCTGCGAATAGACCAACTGCATGCCCCATCCTGTAGTAAGTCCGAGAGCTCCACCTTCAGAACCATTATAACCGGAAGACGGCAATTGAAAACTACTGTTGAATGTAACGTTATTATTGTACGCAAATGTGCCGGCTACGGTATAAGTAGCAGTAGTTTCATTTGTCCATCCATAAACATCGTTTATCACATCACCCGAAATATTCCCTTTCAAATCGGCACCATAATTGAAATTTGTATCAAAACCGTTGTTGACAAGAAAATACGCTGATACGTCATCTTGTGCCCAACATGAGAATTGAGATACAAAAAGCAATGATACTAGTAGATTTTTTTTCATAGAACAAATATTAGAATATTAATATATACAATGACAAATATAGTGAAAGCCGAGTGCAGAGACAAATTAGAAAACTCGTTTTCGAATTTGATATGCCGAGACGAATCCTATATTATTCAAATCTAGCAAAAGCCGAGCGCAGAGACAAATTAAAAAAGCAACAAAGACTCATTTTGCATTCAGCATGATATCAGAACCTTTAAGTCCATCAGCTTTTACGTTCAGCTTGATTTTTCCCTTTTTACCATTACTCCTTACAACGACAATAGCCCGTCCCTTCCAAGCCTTACGGTTGTTTGAGATATAGCAATCTGTGTCTTTAAGGTTCGCATTGCCTACTGCAACGATTCGGCCAGGTCCTTTAAGTTCAAAACTCAAGCGATTTTCAGCATCAGGAACTACAAGTCCATCCTTGTCTACAATTTCAACTGTTATAAAAGACAAATCCTGTCCATCGGCTTCTATGTTTCGACTATCAGCAGTCAACCTTATCTGAGATGCTTTTCCAGCTGTTCTAAGGACATGTTCTTCAACAACCTTACCGTTATCCAGACCAACAGTCTTAAGTTCACCAGCCTCATAAGGTATGCTGAATACAGCTTTGTATTCTTGTGCCATACCAGTAGGTTTCTCTTCTACCAAACGTCCGTTCAGATACAGCTTCACACTTTCACAACGAGAATAGACTTCAACATGAATGTCACGTCCTTCATGCCCAGGCCAATTCCAACATTCCCACGTCGGCCACACAGACCACTGTGTTTCCTTTATTTTGCCGTAATATCCACTAGGCTCCTTTACAGCCATATACAATTTTCGTGGAGTATTTCCATACAAAATCTCACGATAATAAGAAATTGGTTTGCGCCATCCTGTAAGGTCTATATCGCCACAATAAGCTCCATGCCATGGGTACTGGTTACGAGAGTAATGTTCACCTTCAGTTTCACCCTCATAATAGAAACGTCCGATTCCTGATTCGCCCAAATAATCTATTGCAGTCCAAACAAAATCTCCTATAACGTATATATTGTCGTGCGACATTTTCCAATTTGCAAAAGCCTCACGAGGATATGACTCCGTCTGCATCATAACACGCGAAGGCACACGTTGATGGTCAGAAGGAGCATGATGTATCATGTAGTTATATCCGACAATATCATGTACAGCAGCCAAAGGATCATAAATTTCCCAATCACTGTCCCACGAAGCTAAAGCAGACGTAATCGGACGAGATGGATCGAAAAAGCGTATGTGATCTGCCAACTTCTTAGCTGTTGTCACAACTTCAATCTTTTTTCGTTCAATTACCTCATTTCCTATACTCCAACAAAAGACGGAAGGATGATTGCGGTCGCGCAAAACCATTGATTCAATATCCTTTTTCCACCATTTGTCGAAATACACAGAATAGTCGTATTTATTCTTGCTGTCTCGCCAACCATCGAAAGCTTCATCTATTACCAAAAGGCCAATGCTGTCACAAGCATTGAGAAAAGCTTCTGAAGGTATGTTATGAGATGTACGTACTGCGTTGAAACCTGCCATCTTCATCAGCTGAGCCTTTCGTATCTCAGCCCTATCATAAGAAGCAGCGCCCAAAACACCATTGTCGTGATGGACACATCCTCCATTTATAATGATTCGTTTACCATTGAGAAGAAGACCTTTTTCAGCAGAATATGATATAGATCGTATACCGAATGTTTCAGATACACAATCTGCAACTTCATCACCGACAAGCACTTCTATTTCTGCATTATACAGATTAGGCTCATCAACGCTCCACAAATCAGGATTTTCAACATTCAAATTCTGTACAACTGTTGCAGTATCACCAGCCGGCAGAACTACTCTACTCTCGCTATTGCTGCATTTCTTGCCCAAACGAGTTACGGTTGTACGTAATGTTATCTGTTTGTCTGTATCTGTTTCATTGTTGATCAAAGATTTGATCTTTACCAATGCCTTCTTACTGCTGACCTCTGGAGTAGTAACAGCAACACCCCAGTGTTCTACATGTACTGGGTCAACCATCATCAACCACACATGTCGATAAATACCAGAACCCGAATACCATCGGCAATTTTTCTGTTTAGAATTATCAACACGTACAGCTATTACATTTTCACCTTCGAACTTCAACAATGGAGTCATATCATAAATGAAAGAAGAATATCCGTACGGACGACGTCCCAAGGATTTGCCATTGACAAAAACTTCCGAATCCATATAGACTCCTTCAAAATAGACATAAAACTTCTTTTCCTTACAATCATTTGGAACAGCAAAAGTTTTCCTATACCATGCCACCCCTGTAGGATAATAACCGCCATCATTTCCAGAAGGATTCTTCTCGTCAACATTACCTTCAATACTCCAATCATGAGGCAAATCAACAAGCCGCCACTTTGAATCGTCAAATCCAACACTCTCACCAGAATCCGTATCACCAAGATGAAAACTCCATCCATCATCAAACAATTGTTTGCGTACAGAATTCCTAGAATCGGCATGAACGGCCACAAAAATACAGCAAAATACAAACGACAGCAACAACCTGAAGACACCGTCGATTTTAAATGACTCTACGTTTTTCATAAAAGATTTATTTTACAGCTTTTAAAATTTGCATCAACTTATAAACAATATAAAGTTCAAAGCATCTACCCCAGCAAAGCCAAGCAAAAAAATTATTTCTTTTTTGGAACAACCAATATACTTACTTCGTAAAGGAGCCATATAGGCATTGCGACAAGAGACATTGTGAAAACATCAGAAGTAGGAGTTATCACAGCTGCGGCAATAAGTATTACAACAATAGCATGACGGCGGTAACGACGCATGAAGTCTGGTGTCAGAAATCCCAATTTTGCCAATATCCAGCAGACAATCGGAAGTTCGAACAGCAATCCCATTGTAAGGTTCATCATTATGAATGTGTCTATGTATGACTGCAGCGTAATCATATTCTCAACTTCACCGCTGACCTGATATGTACCTAAAAAGCGAAAAGTAAGAGGAAAAATTATGAAATAGCTTGTGAGAGCACCGATTATGAACATTATATAACCGCCACCCACAACCTGAAGGGAATAACGGCGCTCACTGTCATAAAGCGCGGGAGACACAAAACTAAAAATAAGGTACAGTATATACGGGGATGAAACCATCAGCCCCGCATATACTGCAACTTTAACATGTATAAGAAACTGCTCCGACAACCCTGTGTTTATCAGTTTTACTGAGAAACCGGCCATCGAAGGCATATCTAATCCAGACAAGACATCTGCAAGCAAACGATACGTAATGAATGATTCGTACTTTGGAGCCAATACAACGGAAAACAATTCGTCCTTGAACAGAAACGCCACTATTCCGCATACAGCTACAGCAAGAACCATCTTGATGAGAGAAGCCCTCAAAACATCAAGATGGTCCCAAAAGGACATCATCGTATCATTACTGCTGTTTTGACTCATCTCCTGCAGACTGCTTTTCTTCTTTTTTTACATCAGACTTCAATGAAGCTTCGTCTTCAATACCGTTCATGCCGTCCTTGAAACTGCGGACACCTTTTCCCAAACCCTTCATAAGTTCAGGTATCTTCTTGCCGCCGAAGAACAACAAAATGACTATCGCTATCAGAAGCAGTTCCTGCATACCTATACCGAACATCTTACTTACGGATTAAATAGTTTATAAACAGATATCCACCTATCACCTGAGCAGCGATACCAGGCAGACCGATACGGAAATCCTGAACAGCATCATAAAAACTGCCTTTCAAAGCCCATTCTCCGAGTGTTCCAAACACCTGATAGAAGCACACAACTCCAAGAAGGATAACAAGTGAAGCACTCTGGAATCGGTGAGCGGCGTATCCAGCAGCTACAGCCAAAAGCACCGACTTAAGCAATATTGCAGGCAAAGAAGCTACTGCCGGCATGCCGAAAAGAAGAGAATTGACAAGCGGCGAAGCCAAAGCCGTAAGCAGTCCGACACGCCAACCATACTTATAAGCACCGACAAGAGTGAAGAAATATATAGGCAACCATGTCACACCTCCTTGAGGAATGAGATGACACAACTGCGGAAGGACAATATTGCCCAAGATAAACAACGCTGCTACCAGATAAGTCTTTGCACTGTTATACTGCAAAGCATAAAGTTTAACTGTTTTTGCTTCCATTTGAATATGTTTTTAATATTAAAATTTCTTCTTTTGATTTATTTCATCCCGATCTGAGACATCATAGCGTATCCTGCTTCAACTTCTCCACAAACTCATCGATACGGTGCAGCTCTCGAGGAATATTGATATTTTGAGGACAATGAGGGCTGCACTGATTGCACCCGATGCAGTGGCTTGCCTGTCTCAACCTAGGGACGCTGCGGTCATAACCGACAAGAAATGCACGACGGGCCTCCTTATAATTTGCCGATTCTGTATTTTCCGGTACATTGCCTTCGTTGACACACTTATTGTAATGCACAAGTATGGCAGGAATATCTATTCCGTATGGACAAGGCATACAATATTTGCAATCGTTGCAAGGTATGGTAGGATACTGAATCATCAGTCTTGCAGTCTCCTCCAGAAATTCCTTCTCGTCATCGTCGAGTTCCACAAGAGGAGAATATGTACGCAGATTGTCCTGCAGATGCTCCATATATGTCATTCCGCTCAAAACGGTCAGCACCATCTTCGGCGAACCTGCAAAACGGAAAGCCCACGATGCCACGCTGTTTTCAGGTTCACGACTCTTCAGACGTTCCATTACATGCTGAGGTACATTCGACAAGCGTCCGCCTAGCAGAGGTTCCATTATAACAGCCGGGATATTGCGTTTCTCAAGCTCGCCATAAAGATATTCAGCATTTACATTGTTGCCCTTTGCATGACGCCAGTCTACATAGTTCATTTGTATCTGCACAAAATCCCAGTGCACCTTGTCGTGCATGGCCAGAACTTCATCGAACACATCTACAGAACCGTGGAAAGAGAATCCCAGACGACGTATTCTGCCGGCCTCGCGCTCTTTCATCAGATAATCGATCATGCCGTTGTTGACATATCTGTCCTTGAACATGTTGATACCGCCGTTTCCGATAGAATGCAGCAGATAAAAATCAATATAGTCTACCTGAAGTTCCTTGAACGACTGCTTATACATGTTTATCGAATTCTCACGCGACCAGTTGCTGAAATTTGACAACTTCGTTGCAACATAATATTTATCGCGCGGATGGCGTTTCAGAGCAATGCCGGTGGATTTCTCTGACCAGCCCTGAACATATACAGGCGATGTATCGAAGTAGTTCACTCCATGTTTGATTGCATAGTCAACAAGACGATTGACAGCCTCCTGGTCAATCATGTCGCCTTTGCCGTCAGGCGAAGGCACTGTAGGCCATCTCATGCATCCGTATCCAAGAATCGAAACCTTGTCGTTGCCCAGACTCGGGAAACTACGATATGTCATAGTTCCATTAATGCCCGACGATTTCTTGTTTTCCTCGGCATTCTCTCCGCCGCACGAAGCAAGTCCGGCTGTTGCAGCACCGGCGATTCCGAGAATCTTTATGAAATCGCGGCGTCCTATCTGTTTTTTACTATTGTTATCTTCCATTACGAATTCCTCCAGATAAAAATTACAAGTATCTATGGCGTTCGTGTCCTTCCACGTAGATTGCACTGAAAGGACGTGCCGGACAAAGGTTCTCACAAGCTCCACAACCGATGCATCGTTCTACATTGACTGCTGGAATCTTCAGCGACTCCGGATTATGGCTGTCAGAAGGTATCATTATAATTGCTCCTGCGGGACAATGGCGTGCACAATTGCCGCACTCCACTCCATCTGTGAGCGGTATACAGTTTTTCTTTATCCACACCGCATGTCCTATCTGTATTGACGACTTGTCAGCTCTTGTTATAGGCTTGATGGCACCTGTAGGACAGACATCAGAACAACGCGTACACTCCGGACGGCAATATCCTCGCTCGTACGACATCTCAGGCTGCATAATCTTTGTCAACTGCGTAGAAGGTCTAAGTACTTGATTAGGACAAACAGATACGCAAAGCTGGCAGGCTGTACAATGCTGCGCAAACGAACTCGCAGTCCATGAACCTGGAGGCAATATATGTGTCTGGCGCTCAGGTATCTTCTTATCTTCTATAACAGCCAAGCCGCCGTCCACCTTTTTCTCTTGGGCCTTAAGAGCCGCAGCGGCAACTGCTGTAGCTGTAACAGAAAGGAATGCACGGCGCTCACCGTCAACCGCTGTTGATTTCTTGCCTTCCGAAGCTTCTGACGCCACATGACGTCCGGTGAAACTTATTGCGCCCTTATTGCAGACATCCAGACAATCCATACACGCCACACAACGCGAATAGTCGATCTTGTGATTCTTGAAATCAATGCACGAAGCCTTGCATCTGCGCGAGCAGAGGCTGCATGATGTACACTTGCCGGCATCAATGACCGGACGGAAGATTGAATATCTCGAAAGCAATCCGAGCACAGTTCCAACAGGGCATATTGTGTTGCAGTATGTGCGTCCACCTTTCCATGCCAGAACAACGACAACTATCAAAGTAACTGCCGCCACAACAAAAACAGGCATGCTCTTAAGCCAAACATCAGTTTCATAGAAAGCATAGCTGTCCATACGTTCTGCAGCATAGGCCAACAGATTGTTTCCCCACTGCCACAATGGCGCAAACAGATTCGATGCTATTCTGCCGTATGCGCTGTACGGAGCCACAAGTGCGGCAATAGAGCTGAAACCTGCCACCATAGCCACTACAAACAAAACCAGTACTGCGTATCTCAACCAACTGATGGCCGGCGAATACGAAAAACGGTTCTTTTTGCCTTTTCGACGTCCAGAAATCCATGAGACGATATCCTGAAACACGCCCAACGGGCATATAACACTGCAATATACGCGGCCGACAAGGAGTGTCAGCACCACCAAGAATGCAACCACACCGAGGTTCAAAGCCAGAACGGCAGGCAGAAACTGCACCTTCGCCATCCATCCAAACCACGTATGCACTGTTCCCGTAAAGTCGAGAAACAGCAGTGTCGTCATGGCGAAGAACACGACTGCAAGCGTCAGTCTAATTTTCTTAAGCATAATTCAATCAGATTTTTAAGGTATAAATATTTACGTAAACCGTTTCTCCCATCAGCAAAATTATAAAAATTATATTATCCCTGCAAACAGATTCTTTTGGACATCAGACAAGACTGTTTCAGAAATCAAAACGTATGCCTCCCATAAACGTTGCTCCCGGCATAGGGAAACCGGAATTGATTTCATAATTCTGAGCAAGAATATTCTCGCACCGCGCCCAAATCTTCATCCAATCGAAAAGACGATACTCGCCCCCGGCGTTCCAAAGCACAAAATCTTCACGCTTGTCGCTTCCAGCATCTATTGCGAGGTCGGTATACAAACCTCCGACATACTGCACTCCAGTATAAACTTTCCATCTGTCGGCAGTGTACGATGCTCCGGCATACAGCTTGTGTTCAGGCGATCCGAGTACAGGATTCTCCATGTGCAGATAACTGTAGTTGGCATCCACGCCCCAATGTCTGCTTATTCGGTATGCAACTTGAGCCTCTGCACCGGTATTGTAAATATGTCCGGTATTGACATTCATCGGTCGACCATTGACTGGCTTGCGGATAATTATGTTTTCGCCGTCCATATAGAAAACATTTACTCCATAATTCAGTCTGCCGCCAATCAGGCTCTGGGCGAAAGAAACCTCATAATTCCAAACGCTTTCAGGCTTAAGGTCTGGATTTGCCGGCATGAACATATACATTTCGCGTATCGTAGGATAGCGGAATCCTTTGCTGGCCATAAATTTAAGAGAAATATTCTCTGGCAGTCTGAAGGACATTCCTGCCTGAGGAATCCACTCTGTTCCGACATGCGAATGATGGTCGGCACGAACACCTGCATCCACTGTCATCCACGAAGTCAAATCCTGGCGGAAATCGATGTATCCGGCAAACTCCTCTTCTGTTTTGTCAACCTGCGTTTCATCATGGCCGTCAGTATAGTGATTCCATGACTTGCCTCCGAATCGGAAATAATCAAAACCGAGTGTAATATGATTGCCGGTGAACAGTCCTGCACTTTGATATACAGACACGCCGAACATGTTGTCGCGCGAATTGAACCTGTAGTCCAACGGTTCTTCACCCGCATTGTAGCCGTCATTTATCCAATGCTTTCCCCAATTGTAGAAAACGCTTACAGCTCCTGAGGTTCTGCCGTAATTGTTTTCAACAAGCAAGGAAGCCATGCCACGCGTAATCTTCTGGTCGTTGTCGGTAAGCGGAGCAGAAACCTTGCCAGGATTAGAAGCATTGAAATGTGTCAGATTCACATCGGCCGAAGCCTTCCAATGGCGTGCAAAATCATAACCAAGCTTTACGTATCCGCCATACTGCTCAAATCCCATATTGCTACGATGCCCGTCGCTGCGGTTGTATGAACCCATGACAACACTGCTGAAACGTCCGGAACGTATACGGTTGGACACCTCGGTCTGAACACTTCCGTACGAACCGCCTCCTGCGTTGACACTGGTGCTGACACCATCCTCTTCCATCTTTCTTGTCACAATGTTGATAACTCCGCCCATGGCATTGGAACCATAGAGCACAGAAGCAGGACCACGGACGACCTCTACCCTCTCGGCCATCATAGACTGACACGCATCGGCTATGGGATGTCCCATAAGTCCCATGTACTGAGGATGTCCGTCAATGAGCACCATCACGCCGGTTGTTGGTATTCCGGCCTGGGGAGCACCGCCAATACCGCGTATGGACATAGCTCCTGCAGCTCCGCCGCTGACTCCATATCCCATAACTCCACGACCGGTGACAAAAAGACCGGGCACCTGCTCTGAAAGCAAAGGCAAAAGAGACGGATCGGCTGATTCTTCTATGGCTTCACGCCCAACGACAGATACAGTCATAGGCAGATGGCGCACATCAGACGCTTTGCGTGTTCCAGTTACCACAACTTCACTTATGGATTGGGCCTTATTGCTGTTGACCACTGAATCAGAAAGAGCATCCAAAGATGACGCATAAACACCAGCCGGAAACAATGAGGCAACGGCTGTCAACGATAAGCATAAAAATTTCATACTGGCAATATTGCTATATTGTCTTTAATTTTAAAAGTTTTTTAAATCATCATTTCATTTCTACAAGTTCATACTCCTGACTGCCGAGACCTATTTCTTCAGCATGAGTGAGCGTTGTCATACCCTTGCGGGAGTCAATCCGCTCAATCAGATGCACCTTGCCTTCGTCGGACGAATTGCGCACCAGGTCCACACAGGCCTTGTCGAGAGCCACCGGATCGAGCGAAGCAAGAATACCGATGTCGCCCATCTGAGGAGCTGCAGGATGAGCATCGCAGTCGCAATCGACCGAAAGATTGTTCATGACGCTGATGTAAAGAATTTTGTCGCCACACTTGTCAGCTACAGCTTTTCCGGCCTCGGCCATCGTTTCGAGAAACTGTTCCTGTGTCGGGTGTCCCCAATTCGAGGTGCTTGTACCGCCGGAATGTATCCAGCGCTTTCCGTTGGCCGAAGCTATACCTATTGATATATTCTTTATTGCGCCGCCGAAACCGGCCATTGCGTGTCCTTTGAAATGCGATAGAACAACGACAAAGTCGTAATTCATGAAATTCTTTCCTACAATGTCGTAATCAATATGCGAGCCTCCCTTGACAGGAATTTTCACCTCGCCTTCAGCATCCATGATGTCCACCTTGGCAATCTTGGTAAAACCGTGATCCTCGGCAGCCTTCATGTGTGCTTCGGTGTTTGAACGTCCGCCACCATAGGCAGTATTGCATTCCACAATGGTTCCCTTCACCTCCTTGACCAACTTGCTGATAAGTGCAGGCTGCAGGAAATTATTTCCGCCAGGTTCTCCTGTAGAAAGCTTTACGGCGACACGGCCACTTGCTTTGCGTCCCAAAGCCTTATAGATTTTCACGAGACTTTCAGAAGAAATGTCACGTGTCATATACACCTTCGGTTTGGCTGTCACTGCAACGGTATCGGCAGACTGTCTGACAACAGAATCATAAGAACTCTCGGCAACAGCAGTCAATGAAACAAGCATAAATGTCGCCAAAAGCATCGCTTTACTTCTTAATATTTTCATAGTCCCTATACATTATTATATTAGACATATCATATCAAACCGCCATAGCCGGCACATAAGAATCCAGATGCGGTTCTGCATATATACATTATCATATAATACAACCATGAATCTCTGCACCAATGGAAGCACAAAATTTCATATTGCAAAAATAATGTGTTTCAAACTAAACATACATAAATATTTTACAGTTTAAGCAACCAGAATTACATAAAAATCCTCGCCGGAGCATCAAAAAGAATATCGCGAGCGCTCACGGCAACAATTCCAAGCCCTCGAAAAAATCTCTCCGAGCGCCCACAAAACAAAGAATGGCATAGTTTTGTGCCAACCGCAGACATAAATGTCAGCAAAACATGACAGCAGAAATCCGCCGACTGCCAAAACGACATAACGGCAAAAAATATAATGTTTGGCATACTGTTTGTATCTATAAAGGCGTGAGCGTTCTGAAAAGAGGCTTAAAACCTACAGAAGGACGGCTTTCAAAAGTGATTTATAAACCAAATTAGAAAAAATAACAAATAAAAAATAAAGAACTATGGGAAAGATTATTGGAATCGACTTAGGAACAACCAACTCTTGTGTTTCTGTATTTGAAGGAAACGAACCGGTTGTAATAGCAAACAGCGAAGGTAAGAGAACCACACCTTCAATCGTAGCTTTCGTTGACGGTGGCGAGCGTAAGGTTGGTGACCCAGCAAAGCGTCAGGCCATAACAAACCCAACACGTACGATTTTCTCAATCAAGCGTTTCATGGGTGAAACTTACGATCAGGTACAGAAGGAAATCGAAAGAGTTCCTTACACTGTAAAGCGTGGCGACAACAACACTCCACGTGTTGACATCGACGGACGCCTCTACACTCCACAGGAAATCTCTGCAATGATTCTTCAGAAGATGAAGAAGACTGCTGAAGACTACCTCGGACAGGAAGTTACAGAAGCTGTCATCACAGTTCCAGCATACTTCTCTGACTCACAGCGTCAGGCTACAAAAGAGGCAGGACAGATTGCAGGTCTTGACGTAAAGCGTATCGTCAACGAGCCTACAGCAGCAGCACTTGCTTACGGTATCGACAAGGCAAACAAGGACATGAAGATCGCAGTATTCGACCTCGGTGGTGGTACATTCGATATATCAATCCTTGAATTCGGTGGCGGTGTATTCGAAGTTCTTTCAACAAACGGTAATACTCACCTCGGTGGTGATGACTTCGACCAGGCAATCATCAACTGGCTTATCCAGGAGTTCAAGAACGACGAAGGCGCAGACCTGAGCACAGACCCAATGGCAGTTCAGCGTCTGAAGGAAGCTGCAGAAAAAGCAAAGATAGAGCTTTCTTCTTCAACTTCAACAGAAATCAACCTGCCATACATCATGCCTGTAGGCGGTGTACCAAAGCACTTGGTAAAGACCCTTACACGTGCTAAATTCGAGGCCCTCACACACGACCTTATCCAGGCATGTCTTGAGCCTTGCAAGAACGCAGTAAGAGACGCAGGCATCACTACAGCAGATATTGACGAAGTAATCCTCGTCGGAGGTTCAAGCCGTATACCTGCAGTTCAGCAGATTGTACAGGAATATTTCGGCAAGGCTCCTTCAAAGGGAGTCAATCCAGACGAAGTTGTTGCCATCGGTGCAGCAATCCAGGGTGCCATCCTCAACAAGGAAAGCGGTGTAGGCGACATCGTATTGCTCGATGTAACTCCACTGTCAATGGGTATCGAAACTCTCGGTGGTGTAATGACAAAGCTCATCGACGCCAACACAACAATCCCTTGCAAGAAGAGCGAAGTATTCTCTACTGCAGCTGACAACCAGACTGAAGTTACAATCCACGTACTTCAGGGTGAGCGTCCAATGGCATCACAGAACAAGTCAATCGGTCAGTTCAACCTGACAGGAATCGCACCGGCACGCCGTGGTGTTCCACAGATTGAGGTAAGCTTCGACATCGATGCCAACGGTATCCTTAAGGTAAGCGCCAAGGATAAGGCAACAGGCAAGGAGCAGGCAATCCGCATCGAGGCATCTTCAGGCTTGAGCAAGGACGAAATCGACCGCATGAAGCAGGAAGCTGAAGCAAATGCTGAAGCAGACAAGAAGGAGCGCGAGCGCATCGACAAGATGAACCAGGCAGACTCAATGATTTTCCAAACAGAGAATCAGCTCAAGGAACTTGGCGACAAGATTCCGGCAGACAAGAAGCCAGCTATCGAGTCAGCTCTCCAGAAACTGAAGGATGCCCACAAGGCAGGCGACCTCGCAGCAATAGACTCAGCCACTGCAGAACTCAACAACGCATGGCAGGCAGCCAGCGCTCAGATGTACCAGCAGGGCGGTGCTCAGCCAGGAGCAGGCGCAGGATTCCAGGGCGGTCAGCAGAACACATCAAGCAACGCCAACACAGGCAACAGCAACGATGAGGTGCAGGACGCAGACTTTGAGGAAGTGAAATAAATTTGAAAGAATAAATTGACAGAAGTGAGGCATGATTACAATGATTATGCCTCACTTTTTTATATATATGACGTCTAAGAGTAAGGAATTTTCAAGAAAGCCCCAAAAGGATAAACGATAGTGTTTCATATAGTGTGTTTGAAACAGTCTGCCATAGGAACATTGATGTCATTTTCTGACAAACTGCTTCTCAGGAAACGTAACATTATAGAAACCGTAAATGATGAACTCAAGAATATAGCACAAGTGGAACATTCACGGCATAGAAGCTTTGATAATTTTATTGACAACATTTTGAGTGCAATTGCTGCATATTGCAGCTTTCCAAAGAAGCCGTGTATCAACGTTAAGAAAATAGTTTATACACGGCTTGCATTGTACAGAACTCATCAGACTCACGTTATTCAAGCAAAAATCAAGGTTTCTTGAATACATATATAGCCACGTTTGTGATTACAATCTCAATCGCATGACTATTGAAGCTAATACAGAAAACATATTAAAACGGCAGGATGAAATACTTGCAAAAATTAATGAACTGAAACATCCAATAACCCTTATCCCACCCAATATCAATGGGATGTTTATACGGGGACATCATATAAAACTTCGATATGTTGTGGCTATTGTAGCCATTATTTTGACGTGGGCTGTTGCTGCCTCTGTTAGTAGTCTGAAATATAAGGAAAAATCCTTTGCGCATTATTCCATATATCGGGCGGTGAAGGAACAATGTCAATCTTATATTGAAAAATGGGCAACAACAAAAGAGAATGATTAGTATATAAGAAGCTAGATATTCCTTGGTCAAACACTTACTTTAATATCCCATTGTTCTTTTATGAGTTTCGAAGGATTTATATTAGATAAATAATTAAATTCTAAAAATTATGATTTACGGATATATTAGGGTAAGCAGTGACAAACAGACTGTAGAAAATCAACGTTTTGAAATTAACAACTTTTGTGAGCGTAATAAATTAGTAATTGATGGTTGGATTGAGGAAACCATTAGCGGAACAAAATCCTACAATAAACGAGAGTTAGGTAAATTGTTAAAACGTGTGCAAAAGGATGATCTTATCATCTGTGCTGAATTATCTCGTTTAGGGCGTAATCTTTTTATGATCATGGAGATATTGAATATTTGTATGACTAAAGAATGCAGAGTGTGGACTATAAAAGATAATTATCGATTGGGGGAAGACATACAAAGTAAAGTGCTTGCCTTTGCTTTCGGTTTGTCTGCAGAGATTGAACGCAACTTGATTAGTCAGCGAACAAGGGAAGCTTTGGCAAGAAAAAAAGCTGAAGGTATTACATTAGGAAGACCGAAAGGACGAAAAAGTTCCCCCAATAAATATAAATTATTTGGAAAAGAAAATCTTATAAGTGAACTTTTGAAAGCAAATGTATCAAAACGTAAGATCGCTAAGATTTGTAAAGTTGACAGAAATACACTTGATCGTTATATTAAGCAATTTTTGACAGAATAAAAAAGAGCGTATTCGTACAGCAACAGGGTGTTGAATGTGATTTTACGGGATCTGACTCATGGGTTATACTATCACCAATAGAGCAAAGTATAAAGCGAAAGATTGAGGCTGTGGGAGTCCCACTCAAAGAGTGGGATATTAATATCTATCGTGGAGTTCTTACAGGTTATAATGAGGCATTCATCATTTCCACTGAGAAAAGAGATGAAATTCTTGCCAACTGTCAAACAGAAGAGGAACGTTCTAAAACAGCGGAATTAATTCGACCGATTTTGCGAGGCAGAGATATAAAAAGGTATGATTACGAGTGGGCTAACCTTTATCTTATTGCAACATTCCCTGCATGTCATTATGATATAGAAAATTATCCAGCAGTAAAAAAATATTTGCTTTCTTTTGCGGAAGAGGAGCTACGCAAAGCAGGTTATAATTGGGTAGCAGATAGCTATCTATCTGATTTTTGTAAACAAAAGTTGGATCAAACCGGAAAGTTTATAAAGATAAAAGGAGAACGAATTACTATTGGAAAAACTCCTGAAAAAGCACGTAAAAAGACCTCAAATAAGTGGTTCGAAACACAGGATAGTATCAGCTATTGGGAGGATTTTTTCAAGCCAAAAATTGTGTGGGCTGAACTTGCAAGAACAGGAAATGCCTTTGCTCTTGACTTTGATAACAATATGGTAGGCAACACAGGATATATACTGACAGTTCCTAGTAACAATCAAGATAAACTATTGTATTTGCTGGCATTTCTAAATTCTCGTTTTATGCTTTATTCATTAAATCAAATTACAACCCGATTCGATGAAAATGGGTGGAGATGGTTACGGCAATTTGTAGAACAGCTGAGAGTACCTCCTTTAATAAATAAAAATGAAATTCTCTCAATAGTTGCGACTATCACAAAAGACAATAAACAAGAGGTTTGTGAGATTCTTAACAATGTTATTGCTGACATTTATGACTTCACGGATGAGGAAAAAGCGTATATAAATCAGACTCTTTCGAATTATTGATTAGCAAGGAAAGGCAGAAACAATTATCTGCCTTTCTTATTAATATACAGCTTTTCTTCTTCAGTAAGTCCATAAAGTATATACACAGCATTATCTATTGCCGTTTCGTTTTTTGAATCTACATAAGATTCTATGTCAGTTACAATTTTAGCATCTGCATTTTGAGGAACAGGAAGTTTTTCTACAAACATAGGTTTATATTCAAAGTAGCCACCATTTCGTGTAACTCCAAGTTGACGAACGTAATAATCTGCTAATTTTGAGTTCAAAACAGCTAACAAAAATTTACTTGCTGGTACAATCATAGGTGAAGGCGCATTAATAAAGCTGTTGTCTTGAATCATTGCATAACTTGCTGTAAGATTAAGATTACCCCACACTATTTTTGGTTTAGAAAAATCCTCCATATAAGCGCAGTTGCGTAGATTATAGGGAGTATCACCTTTGTCGGCACGTTTTGAAATTTTATCCCAATATTGGTCTAAATGCGTCTTTATAGCTGGATATTCATTCACATTAACTCGTGGCAATTTTCCTTTGATGCCGTTATGGGTATTGATAATCCATAAATCTGCCCAATCATAACCATATCGTTTAATATCACGTCCTCGCAAAATCGGTCGTATAAGTTCAGCTGTACGAGTGTATTCGTCCTCAGTCTGACAATTCGCCAATATTTCATTACGCTTTTCTGTACTGATGATAAACGCATCATTAAATCCTGTTTTAATCCCATAATTGATTTGAATATCCCAATCTTTTAATGGTGTTCCTACTGCCTCAATCTTTCGCTTTATACTTTGCTCTATTGGTGATAGTATAACCCATGAGTCAGATCCCGTAAAATCACATTCAACACCCTGTTGCTGTACGAATACGCTCAAATTTTTGACGCTATCTTTATTTTGTTTATTAGTGACAGCACATAGAGTTTTATGATTATTTGCGGCTTTAGCGAATAATAATATATTGGTGTCTACTGTTGCACTCTCAAATATTTTTACTCCTGCAAAATCTATGAGTAGTTGAGGATTAGTATTTTTCGCGAAGAATTCACGTGTCTTTTCACCATAACCGGCCCGCATCCATTTATTGGATGTAATATAACAAAGATGACCATTGGGTTTGAGTAATTGGTAGCCACGTTCATAGAAAAGACAATAAATGTCTCCTGTTTTAGCATAAGTTTTATAGCCACACGACTCATAAAGTTTAGCTAATTCTCCGCCATTGTTCTGCAGTTGGATGTAAGGGGGATTGCCTATTACAATATCAAATCCATCATTGACCCCGAACATCCAAGCAGGGTCAAAGAATGGACTTTCTGCATTTTGATCGTATGGATTCCAGGCTGCTAGCTGTTGGGCATCTTCAGGTGCAAAATCTTCATTATCAGCAAGTAATTTTGCTAATTTTTCACGAAGAATTTGATCTCGTTCACGTAGAGTACTCTTACGATTGGCCGTTTTTGCTGAAAAGTGCTCATGACGTATTCTTGTCAATTCTTCCTTGGTTGGTTCAATTTCCGGATTCTCAAAGAGACTACGAGATACTTGCCTTTTCTTTGATATAAGTGAATTTGCGGCAACAAACTTAGTTTCAAGGTTTGGCAATGTTGGAATACCGAAATTGGGCTTAGTTACATCTTTCTCACAGCTACAAATAAGCGAAATAAAGAAACGTAATTTGGTTATCTGTGCAGCAATACGTTGTATATCACTTCCATAAATACAGTTCTCTATAATCGCCAACTTTAAGTCATATACTTTTTCATTCGGAGATATACGAAGGAGAATATCAACCATGCGATTGAGTAATCCCATAGGGAAAGCTCCTGATCCACAAGCTGGGTCGATAATTTTAATGTTTTTCAACTTGTCTGCTATTAGCATGTAGTCATCCGCGTGGTTCTTATCGAGAGAAAAATTATTTTCAAACAAAGAACGAATTAATGGTGTATCACCTAAGTATGCAATAAGACTTTCGTCTACCATATAATTAACAATTTCACGAGGAGTATAGAACGACCCACTTTGGTTTCGTGCTGTTTCTTTCGTTTCTGGGTTGTATGCTCCTAAAAGATTTTCAAAAACCTTACCCAACAGTTCCGGATCAAGAGCTACTTGCTGTTCCTCTGGAGAATTTTCTTCTATTGTAAAATTATAGCGGCTTAGAATAGATATTAATCCTTTTTCTGGTTCAAAAAACAAGTTGTTGGGTACAACAGCACGATTTCGGTATCGTCCGTCTGCAAAGCATTTATCGTTGCGACTAAATCCGTCGTGATAAAAAGCTTGTTCAACACCGTCAATTTTCTTGGTTTTGTCAAGACATTCAAAAAGACCACCGTTGAGAAAAGGTACTTCAGCAAATAAATTAATAACTTCATTTTCGCTGATGCTAAACATTTCTGCATAGCGATAAAGGGTCTTTATATCTTTTTTTACATTTGTAGCAAATTTGCGTTTATTTCCCTGTTCATCATCTATCGCACGATTGAGTGTAGCAAAGAATAAGTTTTGAAGGATTGCATTGTAATAATTTCCAACTGTTTTACTATAAGGATCAAAGTCTTTTAAGATAGTTCCTAAATAATCGATATCAAATATTTTACTTGGCACCAAATCTTTTTGTTTAATAAACCACACAAACATGATACGAGTTATCAGGCGGATTATTTTTGTTTCCAAATCTTCGCGATCGTCATCTTCTATTGCAATATTATTAGGAAAAGATACATTGGATGAAGGTTCGATAACCCACTGATACCATTCAAATAAGTCTTTGTAGAACTGTTTGGTCAAAGCTTCAACTGAAAATGCAGCAGTAATGTCACTAAGCGTTTGTTTGCTATTTTTTAATACACCGAACTGTTCTACTGCTGTACGGCACCCACGCCCTTCGCCAAGGAGATAAGTATAACGTTTTGTATTGGTCGATATTTTCTCATAATTTCCTTGTTTATCAAATCCCCATGTTTCACTTACATACGAAAAACGAAGAACACTTTCGTTCTTTCTATAGCAAAACATAAAAGCACCTGCGTAACCCATATTACGCCAGTCGGAAGTAAGCATATCACGGATTCCTCGTCGATTGTGCTCAATATCCACCTTTTCAGTTAATTCTACTTCATATATGGCAATAGCTTCACCATCAGCAAGAGATATTTTGCCAAGATTCAATGCTTCTTTTGCCAAACGACTATTTACGTGTACAGCTGATGGACGGTTCCAGAAACTCACTTTGTTTCTGAATATGTCATGGAGTAATTGTTGCCACGCTTCTCGATTATATTTGGATTCTATGATTTCTTTGTAGTTCATGTTAATTGTATTTTAATTAAACGATTCAGATAAAATGATCTCTGCTTCAGTTTCCTGTTTATTCAATAATGATTCTTGTGCAGTGTAATATGGTGCATATTTTTTAGCCATATCTGTGATTTCAGCAAGAGCTTCATCATGAGTCATACGTGCTTTTCCACCCACACGTCGTAAATCTTTTTGAATTCGCTGCAAACGTTTAGCTATATAAGTGATAACACCACGCTCTGCTAAAGTCTTAAGTTGTGCTACTTTTATAAATAAGTCATTATCATCAATTTCTCGTATAAAATTATTCAGTAAGTTGACAGCCATATTAACCTGTGCACCCATTGTTGTCTGTTCGTCATGGATGGTTTCTTGCGAACGCATCTCGTCGTCTTGTATTTGGCGGAATTTTTTTAAAGCCATGTTGACGTGTTTGTGGTGCTGTTCAATACGTTCTACGGGGGGCTCTTCTTTTTGAGCCTTGAAGTATTTGAGTGCATCAAGTACAGATAATTCTTCAGGGCTTTTAGATACTAAGAAAAATACTTTGCGGAAATTAGTTTTAAGGAACACAAGTGTATCATTTGAAAGTGTAACTCCGTCAATATTATTTGCTTTGCGTCCTGTACGACTACGTAATGAAAGTTTTGCTATACGGTTATATTCTCTACGGTTAGTTTGATAAAGTGCACGGAGTTCTTCATAATAAGGAAGTTCTTGATTACATTCCTCTTTTTGTCTTTTCATGCCTTCATCAAATAGTTTACTAAGGTCACGGTCAATGATTTCTTCTCGTGAGTAAATTTGATTATCTTCACCAAATGTAGAATGAAATGTTTGAATCTTGCTCAATGCTATCTGTTTGAGATTAATTTCACGATTCCCTTCACGAGAGGGGTAGAATACATAATTATAGATATGTTTAGATGCTGAACCAATACGGTTTACACGACCGATGCGTTGCATTAAACGTGTGCTATTCCAAGGGGTGTCATAATTCACAATAACATTAGCACGATGTAAATTTACTCCCTCAGCTAATACATCTGTGGTGAGAATGATATTATAATCATTCATTTTTGTCTTGTAGTTTGCATCGAAATTTTCACGAATTGTCTTGAATTGTTTACTTCGATTATCAGCAGAAATAACTAATACATCCTTGCGATTGATACGGCGAGCTAAGTACTCAACTGTATCAACAGATTCTGAAAATACAACGAGTTTTTTTTCTGGATTACGTTCTGTTTTAAAAAACTCGTGTTTAAGCAACTCTTCAAATTTTACGAATTTAGAATCATCCTCATCTGTTATATCTGTCCATTCGGTACATAATTTTTCAAGTATATCTTGATCATTGTGTAACATTTCAATAAATTCAGGTTTGAAGTCAGTAACTGCAAATACCGCATTCTTTGGATTATCTTCCGCTTTGGCATTTAGTTTTTCTTCTATTTCTTCATCGCTTAATCCTGATTCTAATAGCATATTAATATCAAGGTCGGGAGCGATGAATACTTTATCGCGTTCAAACATGTCTATCATATTTTGATTCGCTTGACAAAAATTATATAAAGATACTTGAAATGCATAAAAGCTACTTTCAAGACGTTTGACCAATCCATTTTTACGGATACCAGCCAAACTGCGGCTTATCAACTCTGCATTATCATACAAACCTTGAGCTGATTCTGGCTTCAAATAAGCTATAGCTTGATAACGTGCGTAAGTCAAACTCTTCTCAAGTATGAACATGGCATGCTCAAACAGATCTGCAAGATGTTCATTTAGTTCATAACAGCTCTCAATGGGACGTTCCACTTTAGGGAAACCATTGACGTCCTTATTATAACGAGGTATACTTTCAATATCTGTTCTAGTACGTCTGACAGTCAATGGTTTGATTATTCTGTCACGTACACGTTCTGCTAACTTTTTGAAATGGCTGACATTAAAATCAGGTTCTTTTCGAAGTCTCTTGAATTCTTTAATGAGAGGTGCAAAAAATGCTGTTAGATTAGATACACCATCAATTGTACAATGGCGAGGATCTTGAAACAATTGTATTTCATTATATATATCTGCTGGGGTATTGTTCATTGGTGTTGCGGAAATAAGCATGACTTTCTTTTTATATCCTGGTATATTTCCTGTTTCAATACGAGGCATTTTGCATATTTCTTGTAATTGTTCAAAAGCAGCAGTTGTATGTGAACGAAATTTATGTGCTTCATCCACAAGTATGAGATCAAACTCATCTGCATTCCAATAGTTGTAATTATCTTCATCTAAGATTTTTGACAAACTTCCATTGGAAACAAAATTTGCATATTTATCAATTCCGAAATCCTTGAATGTAGCTTTCCAGTTTTGTTCAACAGCAGGGGGATATACAACGAGAATTTTAGTCTTATCTCTACCGTTTTCTATCAAGAATTTCTTGGTTATCATAGTTGCGATGACAGTTTTACCAAGACCAACTACGTCAGCAAGAAAAAAACCATCATAGCGTAGCAGTTTTTGATACCCTTCGTTAACTGCATCCATTTGATAATCATATTTTTTGTATCCTTCTGGCATATCAAACGGGTTGTTATCATCTGTTGCCATCACTCTGTCTGAAAAATATTCCATTAACATTTTAATATACAGCTCGTATGGTGAAACATCTCCTTTTAGATACGTACGGTCAATAGAGATTTTAATATCATCAGCTGTTATTTCACAACCCTCAGCTTCTTTCCAGAGTAATTCAAATTCATCTTTTGCAAACTTGACATCATCATAACGATTTAATTTTACGTTAAATTCATATTGACGATCTTCCGAAATGCCAAGACCATTACCTGATAGATTACTTGACCCTGTTATAGCCACACCTTGGGTATATTGATTAAAATCATCTGGATAAAGTACATAAATTTTAGCATGAATTTTCTTTGATGGGTGGGCGCGCATCTCTAATTTTCCATCTACGAGATCTTGTACCATTTGAAACATTCCATCTTCAACCTCTTTACTATAATGGGATTGTTCTATATCCTGACGTATTTTCCGTAGACAGTCTTCCTTTACTTCTTCTTCTGCTCCAAAGAATATCCTTCCTTGTCTTGCTGCTTGTGAAATGTATTTATCTACATCAATGCCTATTAGCACTCTTACTTTATTTATACCATTAAGGAATGGACGCAAAGAAAAGTAACCAGATGCCCGTAAAAATCCTACAACTGCATCCAAATTTCGAATATTATTGTTATGTTGCAATATACCCTCAAATTCTTTTATAAGGGTATTATTGTTTCTGTTCGTAAAAAAGTTAGAACTAATATTTGTACTATCATTCATACCGTTATATGTTTCATTATTTTTTTAACCTTTTTCTTTCTCCCTTCTCTCTTTTACTTTTTCCTGTCCAGGCATCTTTTTAGTCAATACACTTTCTCCGGCAGGAAAATAGATAGGAAAAACTTTATATAAGAAACTTACAATATCATTACGTTTCTTTCCCATATTGAAAAAAGCAGAACAAACAAAATACATAAGGTCTTGCTGACTACACGTCTCTTTTTGCTGAATAGATATTGATGGAGCGATTATCAAGTCATGTTCTGCAAATGCGCAGGCACAGGCAAGAATAGCTTTCTGCTCTTCCTCGGTAAATACTTTGATTTTTTCTGTTAACCATTCAAGTTCTCCTTTGAGAAGTGATTTTTGCTTTTCATTTTGATGTTTTAATAGAGCATCTACATTTTTTTGTTGCTTTTCTGTCAAGGCATTTTCTAAAGCTTGATTTTTTTGTTTAAGAAGATTGAATTTCAGCAAACCGGCAATGTACATACAAAAATATCCCACCGCAATATCGAATATTAAAATAAGTAGGTATTCTTCACTTGAAATTTGCGTAAACTTAGTCAAATATTCATTGATAGGAATAACAGCAAATAGCATGATGATGGCTATTACATAAAGCACTATATATCGAGTTTTATGTTTTACTTGCTGTAAAGAAGCAAACAAAAAGGCGATTACCAAAATGGCAACTATAACACAAAGTGGTATAAGATATATTCCCATAGGTCTATTCTTCTGCTTTAGGATTAATTACAATACGCCAATAGCCACCATGATCTGCTCCCTCTCTGACAAGCAATCCTTTGGCTTTTAGATTTGCAATCTGCATTTCAATGGCTCGTTTACTGACTCCTATTTTTTCCGCCATCTTATCTTGAGATATAGAACCATCTGATATTACAAGGTCAAGAATGCTTTGTGCGGTCCGTCCCAATCGCTTTTGTTTCACCGAAGAATTTTGCAAATCACCGAAGGTTTTCACCGAAGATTTCTGTAAATCACCGAAGGTTTTCACCGAAGATTCTTCATCAATAGAGTACTTATCGAGGGTACTATTTACCCTGTTGGCAACTTCCTCTATAGGTATCCTTCCGTTCTCTCCCCAATTCAAATTATAGAATGTGGTATAGAAAGAAATTGCTTCCGTTTGATATTGTGGTTCTTTGCCCGGCAAGAAATTAGGCAGTTTCTCCGTAAGTTCCCGCATTTTCCTTAAACCAGAACCACGTTTCTCCATATAATCCAATTGAGTAAACATATCCGCAATAACTGGATTACGGCGCATGGACGGCACTTTGTATATGTCCCGATCTTGAATTTGTGTGCCATCAAGCATGGCTCCAGGTGATACCAATTCCACTCTGTCATCATAGATGTCAATATGTACTTCACCACCCATTACGGTGTAATCTCTATGGATAAGATGGTTTACCAGCCCTTCAAAGATTGCACGATCGGAATAGTCGGGGAGGTTAAGTCGATAGTTAGGCATCTTCACCCATCCGCTCATAGTATAGTTTTTGATGAAGTCCATACCATATTTCAAAAGCAATACGAGATTTGCCCGATGCTCTACGGAACTGATAGCATCGTCTTTATAGAGTCCTGTCCAACGGGTGCAGAAAATACGTGATTGGAATACAGTACAATTATCCACAAACAGCAATCCGGCATTGGTCAGCTTACCATCAGATGTGACAAGTCCGAATGACTCCAAATATTTATCATTCCATTCCTGGTGGGTTTGCTCGCGGAAAGTGTTGGCAAGGATAACGAAAGAATGTTTGTTGGCATCTACTTGTGTTGGTAGCGAATCCCAAGTCATGTGTGTACCCTTTAATACTAATGAAAGAAGTTGTTGCGAATTGCACTCTACACTTTCATTACCAACTCGTGTATAAGCAGTACGTGTTCCGTCTTGATAATAATAATATGGTGTCAGCGTTCCAGCCTTTACTCTCACTTCAAGCAGGTTACGTCCTTCATGTTCAATCGGGATAAGCTGTACATCCGGAACTGGATCAAGCCTTGCCTTTATCATTTCACTGATAAAGTCGGCGTCTGCTTGCGGATTCTCCAAACCTACAATCACTCCGTCATCGTTTACTCCATAGAATAAACTGCCACCGTCCGTATTGGCAAAAGCCGACACGGATTTAAGCCATGACTTTACTTTCTTACGTTCCAGCATTTCCTTAAAATCGTAAGACGAGCATTCCGCTATCAATATATTGTTATGAATCTGCATCGTTTTCTTTTCGTTGTTCGGATATCCCACAAGTTCTATAACAAAGGTAAGGATAAAACGGGATTTTCTGTTAAAATTGTCTCATTGATTTGATTATTACGTGTTTACATCACGATATTTATCAAATACAACCTTATTATTCACATAAGGGAAAAAGTGAGACTCCAACAGTTTCACGACTTACACAACTTTCATTTGCCATAGTCTTCATTATATTTTTTCAGCCAATCGCGTTCGTTAGGGGTCAGTTTTTCCAAGTCGACTTTATAATCTGGGTCTGGTATGTACCACCAACGTGAGGTGAAGAAATCATTCAGATACTTGTTCTTGAAAATATAGCCACGGTAGGCATAGGGCATATTGCGGACTATACGGTGGATGTCATCATAATGAATAGAGCTGTTTACGATGCTGTAGCGCCAAGAATAGTATTCTGCAGGGTCACAGATAACACCGGTTTCAGTACAGTCAGCTGAAAAAATATGCAGTTCAGAGCTTGGCCTGAAATTCGTAGCTTTCCACTCTATTGATGCGTTGCGCATGAATACTTCATATACAGACATTTTCCGGTCTATCTCGTTAATAATTGTCCTTATGCGCCACTTTCCTGTACCGTCTATAACTGGACTAACTGACTTTTCGAACAGACTGTCTTTCATCATGAAATGCAGAGGCACGTCTTCTGTCTCAATACGCAGTGTGAAATCGTCTATCTGATGGTTGGCCCATCGCAATGCAGGAGACAGTTTGTAATCAAAGAGATAATGCGTGCAGACATTCACATTCATTTCATAACGGTAGTGATGGCGCACAACATTGATACCTGACTTGAAGTCAGCGTTGAAATGATATACATACGAAATAGGCACAGCATTATTGCGGTCAGCTGTAAACAGATAAGAACCTATATTATAATCATCATTTATAGAATATACCGACAAATCTACCGGTTGCACTTCGCCATTGACAACGTAAAGGGTATCAGTCTCAACCACCGTAGTTGATACGGGAATACTCCTGCCGTTCATCATCACTTTAAAATCTGAAATATTAGGATGGGCACTGTTACGACTTATCGAATCAATGTACATAGGAGGGTCTGCCTCAAATCCCATAAGTACTGTTTTCGGCTTACCGGGATTATAAAATTCGTAATACACATCAACTTCGGCAACGTTGTCATCACTCCATCGCAATGTCAGAATCTCTCGTTGCACACGTATATCAGTCTCGACAAGTGGAAGCAACTGATTACCCGAAGTGTAATACTCTCCATCGTTGGCGTGAGTCAACGTCACGGTAAAGAAAACAAGACATAAAGTCAAAACCGAGCGCAACATACAGAATTTTAAAGATGGCAAGTTCATAGTACTGATTTTATTTATAAATGATTACACATTCACAAATGTAACAAAAACTGGCAAGCCGAACTAAAATACGACATAATAAAACTTTGATTTTCAGAAAGCACCGGACATACGAAATTAAGGATATAAAAGATTTATGCATGAAATGTTGTATGTATTGCCAAATTAGAGTAATTTAGGAGTTAACAAAAGGTTATTTTACTATCATCACATGCACAGCCAGCATGCTACACACGCAAAAAAGTCAACACAAACAAAGAAACACATCTTCCTAGTGCATTGATGAAAAACTACAGAAAAAAGTGTAGAACCAGTCTTGATTCTACTCCGCAACAATGGACAAAGAATCCATCTTCTGAAATTAACTAATTTATGATCAAACACGACAAAAATGATTTGGTTTCGGGAAGCATAACCGGCAAAATGCTCCGTTTTGCCTTGCCGCTAATGCTGGGTAATCTGCTGCAGCAATGCTACAACATTGCCGACACGCTGATTGTAGGGCGTGTGCTGGGAGCAAATGCTCTGGCGGCAGTAGGTTCATCTTATGCACTGATCGTTTTCATTACATCCATATTCATCGGGCTAAGCATGGGGTGCAGTGCCATATTTTCCATGCAGTACGGTGCACGCGATCTGAAAGCCTTGCGTTTGAGCATTTTCTCGTCCATGCTCATCGTCGGCGGTGTGACGCTATTGCTCAACATCTGTTCTTTAGCTTTCCTCACTCCGATAATACATATTTTACAGACACCGCCTGAGATTGAACAGATGGTATACAATTATCTGTTTGTGGTCTTCCTCGGTATGATACCTGTCAGCGTATACAACTTCTATGCATTTCTCTTGCGCTCGGTCGGCAACTCGTTTGTTCCACTTATGTTTCTGATAGTGTCAGTTGTGCTCAACATCGGGCTCGACCTCGCACTGATGCTTTGGATACACATGGGAGTAGAAGGTGCAGCTTTGGCCACGGTGATATCTCAAACAGTCGGAGCAATTGGACTGTACGTCTATACACGAAGAAATTTTCCAGAACTCAGCCTCACGCGCACCGATTGTATCATAAATTCACATTCCATAAACAGAATAGCATCATACTCCTTTCTGACATGCATACAGCAGTCCATAATGAACTTCGGAATTCTGATGGTACAGGGATTGGTAAACAGTTTCGGAACAGCCGTTATGGCGGCATTTGCGGCAGCGGTGAAAATAGACTCCTTTGCATATATGCCGCTTCAAGATTTCGGCAACGCCTTCTCAACCTTCGTCGCACAGAATTTCGGTGCGGGACGCCATGACCGCATACGTCGGGGCATACGCAGTTCGCTGGTGACCACCACCCTATTCTCAATCCTCGTATCAGCGCTGGTGTTTGCATTTGCCCCACAGCTGATGTCACTCTTCGTGTCTCCGCAAGAAACAGAAATCATTGCAATCGGAACAGAATATCTGCGCATCGAAGGCAGTTTTTATATCGGTATTGCATACCTGTTTATGCTCTACGGTTTCTACCGTGCCGTTACCATGCCGTCAATGTCAGTAGTCCTGACAGTAATATCACTAGGCACACGCGTACTGCTGGCCTACATATTGGCTTCAATTCCTGAAATAGGCTACACCGGAATATGGTGGTCCGTACCAATCGGATGGGCACTGGCTGATATAGCAGGCATTTGGTACTACTGCAGCAGGCGCAACAAAATCCAGTAAAAACATTCAGCCAATTTACAACTTACAAAACACATGATGGAAACAAAGGCATCCGCCTTATCCATCATGTGTTTTTTTGCATTTTCATGTGGCCGACTAATGCCTTTTACACACCAAAAGTGTAAAGAAACTTTACAGTGGTGTAAAGAAACTTTACACTTTTGGGGAATAGCCAAATCCACAATCAGCTGATAATCTTACTTTTACATTCTTGGCATGAAAATAGCTGTAATAAAAGTGTAAAAAACAGGAAAAATGAAGAAAAAATTCATCTCTATATTCGCATTGGCCATGATTTTCAGCGTTGGCACAACGGCGCAGGTCGACAGCACAGCGCATGTTCGGCAGAAACTCATGACACTGAAAGAATGCATGGAATACGCTGTCGACAATTCCACAAAAAATAAGGTACAGCAGTTGGACAACGCAGACGCACGCATCAACAAGCGTGAAGCCATACTCAAAGCCTTCACGCCAAGTATATCTGCAAATACAAACGCATATTATAATTTCGGACGTACGGTAGACCCGGAAACAAACACATATACCAATATCACATCATTCAGCAACGGATACTCCATCAGTGCAGGCATTACCCTCTTCGACGGTTTTTCGGCCATCAACAACATCAAAATTTCGCAGACAGCCATAAAAATCGGAATATCTCAGGAAGATAAAATCCGCGACGAACTTTGTCTCTCAGTCATGGAAGCCTACTGCAACGTGATGTACCACTCAGAAATGGTCGAAGTACTTAAGAAAAAAGTCGAGACAGGAAAAAAGAACCTCGAACTCATAAAAAAACAATACGACTTAGGACAGAAAAGCTATCCGGACGTAGTGCAGACCGAAGCCGACCAGGCAGACACAGAATATCAGCTCATAAATTCTACAAACAACCTCAACAATGCCATGCTGACTCTGAAATCGCTGATGCTTTGGCCGACAGAGAAAGAGCTCAACCTTGATCGCTCAATAATCAATGACAGCATACCACCGTACGACGACACAGAAGATGCAGTCAGCGAAATCATTGATTTTGCCGTGAACACACAACCTGACGCACTCATTGCCAAAGGAGAACTGCGTAGCGCGAAAATTTCGCTCAACACGGCCAAGTGGCAGTTTCTGCCGACGTTGTCGCTCAGCGGAGGATGGTCTACAAGCTACTACAGTTATCCGGGTAACGACAGCTACATTTCACCTTCATTCGGTTCACAATGGCGCAACAACGCCGGCGAATACGTACAGCTGAACCTTTCCATACCTATTTACGACCGGCTCTCGCGCCACTCCGATCTATCGCGAAAGAAAAATGCGTACAGACGTGCGCAAGCGCAATACGAACAGACCAAGCTCGACATCGAGGCAGAAGTGACACGAGCCGTACAGGACAAACAAGGTGCCATGAAAGCCATGATTCAGGCCGAAAAGCGAGCCGATTCACAGAGCGAGACATACAAACTGCATGAGAAAAAGATGCTTCTCGGCCTCGTCTCGCCGGTTGAGTTTCAAACCATCTCAAACACCTACCTCAACGCACTGGCCGAACGTCTTAACGCACGCTTACAGTACTTTCTGAAGAAGAGCGTTGTTGAATATTACAAAGGAATCAGTTATCTCAATCAATAAAACACATCATAAAAGAATAAAGCAAAATGGACAAGATAATAGAACCTAAAAAAGGATGGGCACGAGTATTCAGCAAAAAGGCACTACCCTACTGGGGAATAGCAATTCTGATAATACTGATAGCCTCCATGCTTCTGCGCAACAATGTCAGCACCATGCGCGTCAACACCGAAACCATCACCATAAGCGAGGTTAAGTCAGGACTATTCAACGACTACGTCCGCGTCACCGGACAGGTCCTGCCGATGACAACCATGCAGATAAGTCCGCTCGAAACAGGTGTCGTAAAGGAAATCTACATCGAAGAAGGCGCCAAGGTGAAAGCCGGCGACCCGATACTCCTGCTTTCAAACGAAAACCTCAACTTGCAGATTCTCAACGCCGAGGCAGACCTGGCCGAGAAGGACAACATGCTGCGCAACACTCTCATATCCATGGAACAGCAGAAGTTGACCAACCAGCAGGATATACTTCAGCTGGAGATTGATGTCCGACGATACCTGCGCACCTACAAATCGCAGAAACAGCTCTACGCCGACAACCTTATATCAAAGGAAGACTATCTGAGAGCAGAAGAAGACTATTCACTGGCCAAAGACCGCTTGAATCTTGTGAAGCACCGCGCCGTGCAAGACAGTCTGTACAGATCCATCGAAGTCAAGCAGATGCAGGAAAGCCTCGACAACATGCGCCTCCACATGATGATGATTCGCAAGAGAAAAGACAACCTGCTGGTAAAGGCACCTATAAACGGAGAACTTGGACTGCTTGATGTCGTGTTGGGACAATCAGTTGCTGAAGGAAGCAAGATCGGACAAATCAACAATCTCAGCAGCTATAAGATTGAAGCACAGTTCGACGAGCACTACATCGACCGCATCACGACAGGATTAGAGGCCGATTTCGAACGCCAGAATGAGAATTTCCGTGCGGTCATCCGAAAAGTCTATCCTGAAGTAAGAGACGGAAAATTCAAAGCCGACTTCAAATTCAGCGGCGAACAGCCCGACAACATACGTTCAGGACAGACATACTACATGAACCTGCAGCTTGGACAGCCGGAAAAGGCGATACTCATACCGCGCGGTTCATTCTATCAGAATACAGGAGGTCAGTGGATATACGTCATATCTAAAAACGGCAAAGAAGCCTACAAACGCGAAATACGCATAGGACGCCAGAATCCGCAATACTACGAAGTAGTTGACGGACTCAAGCCTGGCGACAAAGTCATCACATCAAGCTATGACAATTTCGGCAACAACGAAAGGCTGGTGCTTGATTGATGAAGAGATATTGAAAGATTATGCAACTAAAACAACGAACGATATGAGAAGTTTGATGAGACTGCTAAGGGGAGCCGGCCTGCTCAACATTTTAGGTATGAGCATAGCTTTCGCAACAATATATGTCATTCTTGTGCAGGTCAACTATGAATGGAATTTCAATCGAGGCATCAAGGATTCCGACAGGATTTTTGCACTAACCCAACCCTCTTGGTTTGAAGAAGGCAAATTCACACAATTCATGCTAAGACCTTTTGCAGAATCAATCATATCACAGTCACCTACAGTAGAATCATACGGCATGCTGAAAGAGCAGTCCACAATCACTGCATACGCAGACACTGACGGAAATCAGAATAAGGTTGAAATGAATTACTGCGGCATGACGATGAATGCTCTCGACTTGTTCAATTTCAAGGCCATAAGCGGTTCGTTCGAAGGCATGGACAATGAAAACAATATAGCAATAAGCAGAAGTGCGGCAGAAAAATTCAATCTGAGAATCGGAGACTTCATCAAGTTCGACAAAGAGTCCAACAAAAGAAATTCTATTGTTGCGATATTCGAAGACTTGCCCCAAAACAGCATTTTAGGGAACATCGATATGATAGAATGCTATCTTACAGAAAATATAGACATAGACAATTGGCATCAATTCAACTATCCCTACTATGTGAAACTGCACTCTGCAGATGACAAAAAAGCCTTTGAAGAGAACGCCAAAAAACTGTCAAAAAAAATTTATGCAAAAAATAACATAGACAACAAAAGCTACATATTGAATACAGTCGTACATCTAGAACCTTTGAACGACATGTACTTCACCCAGAATCTTGCAGACCAGCAATATAAAGGCAACAAGACAACAACGCTGACGCTGTTTGCTATATCAATACTGACACTGATTATCACACTGATAAACTACGTAAATTTCTTCATGGCGCAGGTCCCTGTAAAACTCCGTTCTGTAAATACACGCAAGATACTCGGATCGTCAAGATTTGCCCTCGTCATGTCATTCGTATGGGAATCAGCCGTTTTGGTCACACTCTCTCTTGCAGTCGCAGCCATAATAGTCACATTGTTTAAAAACTCCACTTATGCAGACCTAGTCATCTGCCCAATAGACTTCTATAGGCACATTGCTGTATGTCTTACTACAATTGCAGTTGCACTTGTCATGACTGCAGCATCAAGTCTGTATCCGGCGCTGTACACAACTTCGTTTCCGCCGGCTATGGCCATCAAAGGCTCAATGAGCCTCCCGACACACGGAAAAATTTTCAGATATGTACTGATAGGAGTGCAGTTCACGATATCTATGGTTTTCATAATCTGCACAATCCTCATCAAGAATCAATACGACTACATGATGAACTACGACATGGGATTCAACAAATCAATGCTGTTCACCGCCGAGATACCTGTTTCAAAATCCAACCATGAGGCATTTACTGAAGAACTGCGCAAAAGGCCGGAAATCAAAGACATCACATGGGGACAAGGCCCACTGATAAAAGACAGCAGGATGAAATGGGGAACAGAAGATAAAGGAGAAAAAATAAGTTTCATATGCTATCCTGTCGCATACAACTTTCTCAAGTTTATGAACATCAAGATTACCGATGGCCGCAACTTCACCGAAGCAGACGAGAAATGCGAAAAAGGAATTTTCATATTCAATGAAACGGCAAAGAAGAAATTCAACTTCACGCTTGAAGACAAAGTTTTAGGTCACATTGACAATACAGACATTGCAGGTTTCTGCAAGGACTTCAAGTACCGCTCACTGCAATTTGGGACAGAGCCATTTGCATTCTATGTATATGGGAAATTACCACAAGCCTTTTGCTACTATTTGTACATAAGAAGCAATCCGAACACGACATACAGCGATTTGCTTAAGGCTGTAAAGGATGTAACAGCAAAAATAGTGCCTGGATACAACCTCGAAGAAGTTAAACTGAATTTCTTCGATGAGGAACTTGGCAGTCAATATGAGAAAGAGCAGAAACTCATAAAGCTCGTATCCATCTTCACGGCCATTGCCATTGCCATATCCATCATGGGTATTATAGGAATTCTGATTTTCGAGACATCGTTCCGAAAAAAGGAAATTGCCATAAGGAAAGTGCACGGAGCAACCATATCGGAGATTCTGCTGATGTTCAACAAGAAATACTTAATCATACAGCTGATATGCTTCGCCATTGCAACACCTGTAAGCTACCATATTATGGATTACTACTACAGCACATACGCCTACCATACACAGCTCTATTGGTGGGTGTTCGCAGTGTCGCTTGCGGCTGTTCTGCTTACAACATTCATTGTCGTAACGCTCTGCTGTCTGAAGACAGCGACAGAAAATCCGGCAAAATCCATCCAAAACGAATAAGCAACACTATAAACAGAACATAGAAATAACACCCAATATAACAAAATCAAAATAAAAGCAAACAGACTATGATTAAAGCAACAAACCTCAGCAAGATATTCCGTACAGAAGAAATAGAAACAACAGCGTTGAACAATGTGTCCTTCGAAATCAACGAAGGAGAATTCGTGGCAATAATGGGACCTTCCGGATGCGGAAAGTCTACATTGCTGAACATTCTCGGACTGCTGGACAATCCTACCGAAGGAAGCTACGAACTGCTCGGAAAAGAAATGTCGAAACTGAAAGAAAGCGAAAGGACAAAGTTCAGAAAGGGAAAACTCGGATTCGTATTCCAGAGCTTCAACCTGATTGACGAGCTCAACGTATTCGAGAACGTCGAACTGCCGCTCAAATATCTCAACATCGGTGCATCGGAACGCAAGCGCCGTGTAAACGAAATACTGAAGAGGATGAGCATAAGCAACCGCGCCAAGCACTACCCTCAGCAGCTCTCAGGAGGTCAGCAGCAGCGTGTGGCGATTGCACGCGCCGTCGTGTCAAATCCTAAACTGATACTGGCCGACGAGCCGACAGGAAACCTCGACTCCAAGAACGGCAAGGAAGTGATGAACCTGCTCTGCGAACTCAATTCCGAAGGCACAACCATCGTCATGGTTACCCACTCGCAGAAAGACGCATCGATGGCACAGCGCATCATAAACCTCTTCGACGGACGCATTGTCGGCGACGTGAGGAACGAACTCTGACGGTAGTTTCCGCCATGCAGGATTACAATAAAAACATTTCAAAAAATAGTTTCATGAAAAAAAGTATATTGATAATAATATGTTGTCTTTGCTATTTCGGAAATCTGATGGCTCAGAATATTTCAGGTAAAGTTGTAGACGAGAATCAGAATCCTCTGACTTCAGTTAATGTAGTTCTCCAGACCTTGAAGGACTCGTCGTTTGTGACCGGAATTGCTACAGCCTCATCCGGCCAATTCTGCATACCAGTCGAGCAGGATACAGAATACATTCTGACAATATCATATATAGGATACAGAACGGTTCATAAGGCCTGCAAGGCAGGAGACATCGGAACAATATCCCTGGCTGTCGACGAAATAATGCAGAAAGAGGTGAATGTCATTGCATCAAGAATCCAACGTGACGCAAAAGGCTACACCATCAACCTGAAATCCTCAGACATAGTGAAAGGCAAGCAGTCCGACGAAGCGTTGGCATTTCTTCCAGGTGTAACCAAGGAAGATGAAACCTACAAAGTAAACGGACTGCCCGTAAGCAACATTTATGTGGACGGTGTAAAGCTTACCGACATAGGCGAACTGAAAAACATCCCGGCCGACATGATGGAGAAAGTACAGGTCAACTATCTGGCAGGGAGCGACGAAAACGCATCACTGACAGGAGGAACAATTTCCATATTCCTGCGCCGACCGCCGGAAAATGGATATTACGGAGCCTTGATGGCAGGAACAAATCTTTATCCTTCATACGGATTCAGCAATGAGAATGTCGGAGGTATAATCTACTACCGCCACAAAAATCTCAGCATCTATGACAACCTGTCCGTAAATTTCAGACAGCCGGAAGAGACATCCGACCAGAGCATCTGGAACAAATCGACCGATTTGCTCTCAAAAATCAAAGAAGAGGCAAAATACAGAGGCCACAGCATAACAAACCGCATAAGCCTCAACCAGCAAATCAACAGTAAAAATTCCATTGGTGCCAGCTACTACATAGCTTCCAACAGGCTCAAGACATCATCATCGTCTTCTACAGTATATGACGAAAACGCCATAAAGTCCGCGGTTGACAACAAAGACAATTACCTCGACCAGGAAGCCACAGTGAAATATACGTCAATGCTGAGCCAACGAGGCACGACCTTGGAAATACTCGGCGACTATTTCAACCGTCAGTCGGACAACCATACCGACTACTTGTACAACGGGAACACATCAAGTGAATCATCGGACGAGTCCTCACTTAACATGTACAAGCTTTCGGTAGACCTTACCGATCCGCGCAGCCAGAAGCTCGTATGGAAATACGGAGCATCCATACAGTACCTCACATCCGACTATACACCGGACATCCATACCAACGAAGCCGACGGCAGCAACCGTTTCCCGACAAGCCTGACAGCCACACGTACAACAGGCCTCACACCCTTGGCATACGTTTCGGCAATGGGACAATTATGGAAAATCAGGTACAGCGCAGGAGTGAGCTGGCAACTGAACAAAATTGAATACCAGACAATGGACGACAGAAAAAAGGATTCAGATGTACAATGGGCCATCAATCCGACAGTACAGCTGATGATGCCTATCGACAAGAAAGGTCAGCACGCACTGATGCTGAACTACAAACACACGCTGGACGACATCCCCTATGCGGCCATATCGTCGACCGTCCGTTGGACAGACTCGTACAACTATACAGTCGGCAACAGCGCCCTCAAGTCTCCAACGATGGATATCGTAATGGCCGGCGTATCCTTGTTCCGCAACAAGCTGAATCTGACTGCAGTTTATGCACATGCCGACAACACCATCTATTGGAAAACCATACAAAGCGAGAGCGCACCGGATGTGTTCTACACAACTCCCGTCAACCTTCGCGGTCTTGACAGCTACGGCATAAACGCCGAGCTCAATCTCAATCCGGTAAAGCCATGGACTATGAAGCTGACAGGCCGTCTTGAAATCATGCCTGAAGATATCACATTGGACAATATCTATTACGGCGAAACAAGACTGCGTCAATACTATACAATGTACAACACATTCGCCTTCAGCGGTGGTTGGGGCGGAATGCTGAATTTGATGCTGGAACCGACATACCGTACTTACGACCGTACATACTATACTGTATACAATGTCGGTGGAAACATCTACAAGAACATGTGCAGGGACAAACTTAGGTTAACCCTCAACTTCAACATCTTCGGCGACCGCCGCAAATACGACCGCCATGCAAACGGAAGCAAAGTAACTTATGACTTCACCACGCCGGTACAAAACATCGGCATATCTCTCACCTGGCGCTTCTCAGGAGGCAAGCAGGTAAATGTAAAAGCCATTGAAAACGGTTCACAAAGCTTCAAGGAAATAAAAGATGTAAGATAACAATAATCAGACCACCAAGTTCTTAGTGGAAAATTATTCTTTCGATTCAAAACGTTAAACCGTCCTCTATTTTAGCGGACATCAACAAAACAATAAAAAAGATGAAAAGTTTGACTAAATTATTCAAAGGCGCCGGCCTGCTCAACATCTTGGGCATGAGCGTGGCCTTCGCCGCAATATACGTCATTCTGGTGCAGGTCAACTATGAATGGACTTTCAACAGAGGCATCAAGGATGGCGACAGGATTTTTGCCATCACATACCCGAGCATGTATTCAGAAGGCAAATTTTCACAAAACATGTGCAGACCGTATTCGGAAGCAATTCTTCAGCAATCGCCTACGGTAGAATCATACGGAATAATTAATGGACCTTGGATTTCAAGCATATACGCAGGAACAGAAAAAAATCTGAATAAAATTGAAGTTAATTCTTTTCAAATGACGAAGGAGACTCTTGACTTGTTTGGATTCAAGCCAATCAGCGGTTCATTCGACGGTATGGACAAAGAAGCCAAAGTGGCCATAAGCAAAAAAATTGCTGAAAAATTCAATCTTAAAGTCGGCGACTTCATCACACAAGACAAGGAATCCAGCTTCAAAGTTCTTATCACGGCAATATTTGAGGATATGCCTGAAAACTGTTTCTTAAGCAACATGGAAATGATAAGATGTGATGGACTAGAGATGTATGACATTGACAACTGGTCGGAATGGAGCTACAGATATTATGTAAAACTTAAATCGGCAAACGACAAGACGGCCTTCGAAAACAACGCTTACCAGCATGGCAAGAAAATGCTCACAGACCAAATAAATTCAAATCTTGCAGGGAAAGGAGCTACAGAGAAAAATGTGAAAGAAGCCATGAAAGACCATATCATGCATCTTCTTCCTCTTAAAGACATGTATTTCGACCAAGCTCTGGAAGGACAGCAGTTCAAGGGCAACAAGACGACGACGCTGACACTGTTCGCCATTTCCATCCTGACACTCATCATTACGCTGATAAACTACGTGAACTTCTTCATGGCGCAGGTTCCTGTGAAACTCCGTTCTGTAAATACACGCAAGATACTCGGCTCGTCGAGATTCTCGCTCGTCATGTCATTTATATGGGAATCGGCAGTTCTGGTTGCAATCTCGCTTATCATTGCCATAGTTATCATAACATTGTTCAAGAACTCTACTTACGCCAACCTAGTTGACTGCCCTATAGATTTCGGCCGACATATTCCTATATGCATCATAACTGTTGTTGCCGCACTTCTCATGACAGCGATATCAGGTCTGTATCCGGCGCTGTACACAACGTCGTTCCCGCCGGCAATGGCGCTCAAAGGTGCGATGGGACTCCCTACACACGGAAAAATTTTCAGATACGTGCTGATAGGACTGCAGTTCACAATATCTATGGCTTTCATAATCTGCACAATCTTCATCAAGAAGCAATACGACTTCATGATGAACTACGACATGGGATTCAACAAATCAATGCTGTACACGGCAGAGGTTCCAGTAACTGTGGACAACCAAGACGTTTACACCGAAAAACTGCTCAAAAGACCGGAAATAAAGGACATCACCTGGGCCGACGGTCCGCTGGTGGCTGACGGCAGAATGGGTTGGGGACGCGACTTCAAAGGACAACAAATAAACTACAACTGCTACCCTGTAGCCTACAATTTCCTCCGCTTCATGGGCATCAAGATTATAGAAGGACGCGACTTCACCAAGGCCGACGAGAAAAGCGAAAAAGGAATTTTCATATTCAACGAAAGTGCAAAGAAGAAATTCAACCTCACGCTCGAAGATAAAATTGTCGGACACATCAATTATACAGACATTGCCGGTTTCTGCAAGGACTTCAAATACCGTTCCCTCCAATACGAAACGGAACCGTTTGCCTTCTACGTCTTCGGCAAATCGCCTTGGCGCATGCAGAGATATCTGTACATAAGAAGCAATCCTAACATGACATACAAAGATGTGCTCAAGGCTGTAAAAAGCGTTGTAGGAGAAATCGAACCGGGAGCCAACCTAGAAGAAGTCAAACTGAATTTCTTCGATGATGAAATCGGCCAACAGTACCAAAAGGAGCAGAAGCTCATTCAATTAGTGTCAATATTCACAGCCATAGCCATTACGATATCCATCATGGGTATCATAGGAATTCTGATTTTCGAAACATCGTTCCGAAAGAAGGAAATCGCCATAAGGAAAGTGCACGGAGCAACCATATCGGAGATTCTGCAGATGTTCAATAAGAAATACATAATCATACAGCTGATATGCTTCGTAATAGCAACGCCTGTAAGCTACCATATTATGGATTACTACTACAGCACGTATGCCTACCGCTCACAGCTCTACTGGTGGGTGTTCGCAATATCACTGCTGGCCGTCGTGCTGGTATCGTCGATAGTCGTAACGCTCTGCTGTCTGAAGGCTGCTACTGAAAATCCGGCCGACTCGATTAAGAACGAATAACACCCGACAGCTTCAACCGGCCGCACACGGCATAATCTCTTATGCACCTGCGGCCGCTCTGCTTTTTAGTCCCGCACCTTAGGACGAAAAAAAACAGAAATGCGTATATTTACACTCGGCATTGTGCAGGACATACTACTAAAAAACAAAAAAACTTCAATTCAGGAACATTTATGAACAAAGGAAAAATACTTGTTGTGGACGACAACAACGGCATAAGAGCCACACTGAAACTTCTGCTGACAAAATACTTCAAGGAAGTACGGCTCGCCTCGACTCCAAACGTAATCAATGCGGAACTGAGAGATTTTGCCCCTGATGTCGTACTGCTCGACATGAATTTCGTTTCGTCGGCAAACACCGGCAACGAAGGTCTGTTCTGGCTTTCGGAAATAAAGAAGTCAAAACCTGAAACTGAAGTTGTGCTCTTCACGGCATACGCCGACATTTCGCTGGCTGTCGAGGGCATGAAGCGCGGTGCGTTCGACTTTGTCGTAAAGCCATGGGACAACGACAAGCTGATAGAAACGCTCAACGGAGCATACGCCCGCAAATGCGACGGACAATACAAAGCAAAAGTCAAACAGACCGAGCAGACAGCTGTAGAGATGTATTGGGGATGCAGTCCTGCCATGGAGAGGATTCACCGCATGCTTGAAAAGATTGCGCCGACAGACGCCAGCGTACTTATAACCGGCGAAAACGGAACCGGCAAAGACGTGCTTGCAGGAGAAATCCACCGGATGTCGGAAAGGGCCGACAAGCAGATGGTGTGCGTGGACGCAGGAGCTATCACGGAAACACTGTTCGAGAGCGAGCTATTCGGCCACGTGAAGGGTGCATTCACCGATGCCTACACCGACCGGACTGGAAAAATCGAGCAGGCCAACGGAAGCACGCTGTTTCTGGACGAGATAGGCAACATTCCGCTCAACCTGCAGGCAAAACTGCTGAGAGTTCTGCAGAACCGTACAGTAAGCAAGGTGGGCAGTTCGCAGTCGACTCCAGTGGACATCAGACTGATATGTGCGACGAACAAGGATATAGAACAGATGGTGCGCGACGGCGAGTTCAGAGAAGACCTCTACTACCGCATAAACACCATGCAGATTCAACTGCCGCCGCTTCGCGAGCGCACCGACGAGATTGTGCCGCTGGCAGAGATATTCATGAAAAGATATGCCGAGAAATACCACCGCAAGGTGTTCGGACTCAGCGACGACGCAAAGAATGTTCTCGAGACCTGCCGCTGGAACGGAAACATACGCGAACTGCAGAACGCTGTGGAAAAGGCTGTAATCATGGCTGAAGGGACTAAGCTCAAGGCCGGCGACTTCAACATCAATGAAGTGGCCGTCTGCGACTCAACTGCCACAGCCGACAAAGAGGAAACACTCGACATGGTGGAGGAACGGACCATACGCGCAGCCATGGACAAATATAACGGCAATCTCACACACGTGGCCAAAGCGCTCAACATAAGCCGCCCTACCCTTTATATGAAACTGAAGAAACACAATATATGATTTCCTACGACAATGCCATACTCATTGCTCTCGCCGCCGCGTTCGTGTCGGCCTTGATTTCGGGCACCTACTATGCCAGGAAGATTCACCGCAAGGTGAGCTATACGCTCGATGCGCTGGAGGACAAGGAAACGAACTTCAGATTCAACGAGAAGAAACTGTTCCACAGAAACATCAACAGGACGCTCAACCGAATAAGGCAGATTTTCGAAAACGAAAGGGCGGAAATCATGGAGCAGGAACGCTTGTACGGACAGATGCTCGACCAGGTGAAGACTGGAATTGTGGTGATAGACTTGTCGAAGAAACTGAAAGGACGTGTGGTCTACTCCAACAACGCGGCGCTGAACATGCTGGGAATTGCTACGTTCAGCAACATCAGACAGCTGAAAAACATAAGTCCCGAACTGGAGGAATGTTTCCAGAACATAACAAGGGGCAAGGGCGAAATGCGCCTGTCGCTCTACAACGAAAAGGGACAGACGACGCTGTCGGCAACGGCCTCGGAAACAAAGCTCCAGGGAACGGACGTGAAAATAGTTGCACTGAACGACATAACGGGCGACATGGCGCACAACGAGGAACTGTCGTGGAACAAGCTTATACGTGTGCTGACCCACGAAATCATGAACACCATAACTCCGATTGCCTCGCTGAGCCGTATGCTCTCGGACGAAATAGACAACGCTTCGGATGAAGAACCGCTCAACCGCAAGGACTTGAAACTGGGTCTGGACACGATTGCGGACTCGTCGAAAGGACTGATAAGATTCGTCGAGACCTACAGGTCGCTCACAAGGGTGTCGGCTCCGGTGAAGAAGGCTTTCTACGTGAGAGAACTCATCGAGAGGGTGACACAGCTGACACGCAAACAGCTCCTTTCGAACAATGTGGAACTGGACTATATAGAGAAGTCGGACGACATTCTTCTCTATGCCGACGAAGACCAGATTGCGCAGGTGATGGTCAACCTCATCAAGAATGCCGTTCAGGCTGAAGCCAAAATAATAAACATTACGGCAGAAATAGATTTTGCAGAGAATGTGGTAATCAATGTGGCAAACAACGGCAAACCGATAAACAAGGAAAACAAGGAAGAAATATTTGTGCCATTCTATACCACCAAGCAGGACGGCACGGGCATAGGTCTGAGCCTGTCGCGCCAGATCATGCGTCTGCACAACGGTACAATTGCGCTGACCAGAAGCGACGACGAATGGACAAAATTCACTCTGCAATTCAAATAGGCCATTCGGCGCAAACACTGCCGCATCTTTCCATAACATATACGGCACTGCATACCACGCAGGCGCCCGCCACAGAAATTACAGGCGCTCGGGACATCAGCCGCGAGCGCCTGCAATTTTTATTTTGAGCGCCCGAAGAAAAGACCTAAAGCGCCCGCGAAACAAAATCCAAGCGTGTTCTAAACCAACAACTCCGCAGCGAGAACAGATTTCTCCTTATACGAGTACAGATAAAAAAGATGCAGTACACAGATGCCGAAACGTACGTTCCGGCAACATTATCCATCATATCAGACTTTTTATCCGAAAAGTCGATGCCATCCGGACCGTTATGCTTCCTACTTTTATTATCTTTGCCACCGAAGCATCGCGTCTGCCGGAACGACAAACAAGATGCACACCTATATCTTATACATACACATAAATCAACAGCTATGAAATACTCGGACATCATGCAGACGAGATACTGGACACCTGCCAGAAAGTTCAGGCTGGTGAGACGGACCTTGCTGGCTGTTTCGCTCGTGGCACTGATGGCTGTAAGATTCATTCCCGGCGGAGGCGAATTCTATGCCTCGCATCTCTATCCCGCCATATCATCTGCACTGTCGGCAGTGTCGTCGCTGACAACATATTCGCTTGAAGAAATATATGTGGTGCAGGTTGCGGTCATGCTGATAACGTATCCAGTCATAGCACGAGTACGCTACCTGAAATGGAAACACGTGGCAATCACGGAAATGGAAATAGTGCTGGCCGTGTATTCATGGTTCTACTGGGGATGGGGACTTAACTATTTCAGAGACAGTTTCTACGAACGGCAGTCGGTGAAGCCTGCAAAATATGACAAGGAGGCATTCCGCAGTTTTCTGAAAGAATATACATTAGAGCTGAACAGGAGCGAACAGGAGTCGGCCGGGAAACGGATTGACAGAAAAAACATTGAGAAAGATATACGCGACGGATACAACAGAGAGAGAGACCTGCACGGACTGTGCGAGGCAAAGGACAGGTTCAAGCCAAAGAAAATGCTGTTCAACAGCCTGTACTCGGGCGTGGGCGTGAGCGGATATATGGGGCCGTTCTTCTGCGAGATGCAGATTAACGGCGACCTGCCTGACGAGCAGTTTGCATTCACCTATGCCCACGAACTGGCACACATGCTGGGAGTGAGCAGTGAGGCCGAAGCCAACTTCTGGGCCTACAGCATGTGCAGCATGTCGGAAAACGCGCAGGTGAAGAACGGAGGATACTTCGGCATACTGCCGTATGTGGCTTCGAGTGCATCGTACCTGCTCGATGAAAAGGATTTCAAGGAATGGGCCGACTCGATAGACAAACGGGTATTGGAGAAACATAAGCGCATCAGGGAATACTGGGCAGGACTGTACAGCCCGACGGTGGGAGCAGTGCAGGACTGGACGTACGACCTGTTTCTCAAGGGCAACAACGTGAGCTCGGGAGTCAGGAACTACAGCGAGGTGATAGGAATGATTATGTCGGTACGCGAAAAGAACAATAAAAAAGAGTGATATGAATGTCAGAAATATGATATTTGCGACGGCCGTGGCATTGTCGGCCGTGTCGTGCATAACAGAAGAGGAAAGTTCCGCACCGTCGGGAAGCCGTATGAAGCCGGGAGACAGACTGCCGGTGTTCACGGCTGTCACCGCCACGGGCGACACGTGCACTGACGAATCGTTCAGAGGAAAGACTTCGGTAATAGTGTTCTTCAACACCGGATGCGGCGACTGCCGTAAGGAACTGCCGATACTGCAGCGCATATATGAAAAGTACGGAGACGATGATGATTTCAAGATGCTGTGCATCAGCCGAAACGAAAATTCAGAAGACATCGAAAGCTACTGGACAGAAAACAGTCTGACCCTGCCCTATTCGCCACAGACGAACAACAATATATACAACAGTTTTGCCTATTCAAACATTCCGCAGATATACATTTCGGACAGCACATGCACCATCAAAGCCATATATCTGGACAAACCGCTGGCCGAATATGAGGATTTGGCCGGATGGATAGATTCGCTGATGTAGAAACGGTGCTGATGTGCAATTTGCATCAGATTAAGAATCAATCATTTAAGCGCAGAATCAAATTTCTAGTGCAATTTTTCTTTGGTATTATTTCTATTTTTGTGTACATTTGCGGTCGGAAAATATAAACTAAAAATCTTGACTATATGGCGGTTTCAAAAACAAGGAATCTGCTGGTAGACATTGCCAGACAGCTTTTTGCAAAAAAAGGATTTGAAAACACGACCATGAATGACATTGCCATTGCATCCGAGAAAGGGCGCAGAACCCTTTACACGTACTTCAAGAGCAAGGAGGAAATATACTACGCAGTAATCCACACCGAGCTCGAAAGACTCTACGAACGGATGAACGAAGTGGCCAGGAAGGACATTTCACCTGAAGAGAAGATGATACAGCTCATCTACACACATCTTGAAATTGTCAAGGAAGCAGTGTACAGAAATGGAACTCTTCGAGCAGAATTTTTTCGGGATATATGGAAGATTGAACAGGTACGCAAGAATTTCGACAAAAGTGAGATCATGCTCTTCCGCAGAGTCATGAATGAGGGTGTTGACAAAGGCGTTTTCGACATCAAGAACGTTAAACTGATTGCCGAAATCACGCACTTCTGCCTTAAAGGATGCGAAGTTCCATATATTTATGGACGAATCGTTGTGAACAATGTTGAGGAGCTCTACCCTTACGTGAGGAGACTCGTGTTCAAATCGCTCGGCAAAAATCTGGTGCCTTAAGCAGAAGGCCTGAAAAAAGGGAAGTATATAAAAACAAGCATATTCAAATAATCAAAAAAGAAAAACAATTAAGATTATGGGACTTTTAACAGGAAAGACAGCCTTGATAACAGGTGCCGCACGCGGAATCGGAAAGGCTATAGCATTGAAATTTGCTTCAGAGGGTGCAAACATAGCATTTACAGACCTCGTAATCGATGAGAACGGAAAAGCTACAGAAGCTGAAATAGCAGCTCTCGGCGTAAAAGCTAAAGGATATGCGTCAAATGCCGCAAACTTCGAGGAAACAGAGCAGATTGTAAGCCAGGTAAAGGCTGACTTCGGTTCAATCGACATCCTCGTAAACAATGCCGGAATCACTAAGGACGGACTTATGCTCAGAATGACAGAAGCTCAGTGGGACGCTGTTATCGCAGTGAACCTCAAGTCTGCATTCAACTTCATACATGCCTGCACACCAATCATGATGCGCCAGCGCGGCGGTTCAATCATCAACATGTCTAGCGTCGTAGGTGTACACGGAAACGCAGGACAGTGCAACTACTCTGCTTCAAAGGCAGGACTCATCGCTCTCGCCAAGTCTATCGCACAGGAAATGGGTGCTAAGGGAATCAGAGCAAATGCTATTGCACCGGGATTCATCGAAACTGCAATGACTGCAGCTCTTCCTGACGATGTAAGAAAAGAATGGGTATCTAAGATACCTCTCCGCCGCGGCGGTACAGTTGAGGACATCGCAAATGTTGCAACATTCCTCGCTTCAGACATGTCAAGCTATGTATCCGGACAGGTTATACAGGTTGACGGCGGAATGAACATGTAATTCTGAACCGAAAAAGATAAAAAAAGCCTGCACTGCCCGGCTTCGGACAGAGCAAAGCAGTAAAAAAGCGAATATGCAGCCGGTCCGAATGCACTCCGAAAAAGTGTGCGGACCGGCTGTAGAATTTTTCAGACATCAGACTGACCAACAAAAATACAAAAGCAATGGAAGTCGTATACGAAGACAACCACATTATCATTGTCAACAAAAGCAGTTCAGAAATCGTGCAGGGAGACAAAACCGGCGATAAGCCACTGCCTGAAATGGTAAAGGAATACATAAAGGAGAAATATTGCAAACCGGGAAATGTATTTCTGGGCGTGGTGCACAGACTGGACAGACCTGTGAGCGGACTTGTGATATTTGCAAGAACCAGCAAGGCTCTGGCAAGACTCAACGAGATGTTCAAAAACGGCGAAGTGCACAAGACATACTGGGCCATCGTGAAGAACAGACCGGAGAAGACTGAGGACACGCTGACTCACTGGATTGTAAGGGATGAGAAACTGAACAAGTCGTATGCCAAAAACAAAGAGGTGAAGTTCTCAAAGAAAGCCGTATTGTCGTACAAGACACTGGCCTACTCTGAACACTATGCGCTTCTGGAAGTGCAGCTCATGACCGGAAGACATCATCAGATACGATGCCAGCTCTCAAAAATAGGATGTCCGATAAAGGGCGACCTGAAATACGGTGCCGAGAGAAGCAATCCTGACGGAAGCATATCACTGCATGCACGCCACATCGATTTCATTCATCCGGTTTCAAAGAAACATATCAGCATTGACGCACCTGTTCCTGACGACAGACTGTGGAAGGCTCTTGAAAACGGTATATTAAACGAATAAACAAATCCGGCAATGGACTTTATGTTTTCATGTCCATTGCCGGATTTGTCTTTCTCTGAAAATAAATGTTTCTGTATCTGACCGAACATTTCATTCGGCTGATTTCTTCGACAAATAATACAACACATTCGAATTGCGGCGGGTAAGAACCTTGCGGCACACACGCCTGAGTTCTTCGGCTGTCACACTGCTGTAGCGTTCAACCTCGCTGTTCAGCATGGACGCATCGCCGAGCATTTCGAAATAGGCCAACTGCGATGCCCTGCGCTGGTAATCGAGATTCTCCATGCTCTCGTTGGCCTCGAACTTGTTTTTCACCTTCTCCAGTTCATCTTCAGGGACAAGTTCGGAACGCATACGGTCAAGCTCTATCCACACGGTCTCTTCGGCATCCTTCATCGAAACGCCTTCGGCAGGCATTCCCAAAACGTAGAGGAGACCGGAATCCAGACGTCCGGAAACATAGGCATCGATGCTTGAGAAAAGACGGTCGCGTATGACCAGATTCTTATGCAGACGGCAGGAGCGTCCGTTGGCGAGAACATCTGAAATCATGTCACAGGCATAGAAATCAGACTCACCGCGTCCGCAGATGTTGAACGTCATGTAAAGTACGTCCCCCGGAACATCGCGTCTGACAGTCTTGCGCCTCTGGCGGAGATGCGACGGTTCTGACGGCAAGGCTGTGTGGATAACATTTCTGCTAGGAATGTCGCCGAACCATTTCTCCGCAAGACGGACAGTTTCCTCAAAAGAGATGTTTCCAACAACCGACAGAACGGCATTGTCAGGTGCATAAAAGCGATAGAAGAAGTTGCGCACCTCGTCCATACATGCATTCTTTATGTGATCAAGCTTTAGACCGATGGTAGGCCATCTGTACGGATGGACTTTATAGGCCATGGCATTGATGAGGTGAGCCACATCGCCGTATGGCTGGTTAAGGTAATTCTGCTTGAACTCTTCCATGACCACACTTCTCTGTACCTCCAAGGACTGCGGTGTGAAAGCCAGCGAAAGCATACGGTCGCTTTCGAGCCAAAAGGCGGTCTCTACATTGACGGCAGGAAGAGTAAGATAATAATTGGTATAGTCGGCTGTGGTGTATGCATTGTTCTCACCGCTGGCCAACTGCAGAGGCTTGTCGTAATCGGGAATATTTACTGAACCGCCGAACATAAGGTGTTCAAAAAGATGTGCAAAACCTGTATGTTCCGGACTCTCGTCTCTCGAACCCACCTTGTAAAGCACATTCACAGCGACCATGCGTGTGACTTCGTCGAGACTGTGCACAATTCTCAATCCATTGGACAATGTATGTTTGTTTATCTGCATCTGAAAAAGTATTCGTTTAAAACCAATACGGTAATGCCTCTGACGAAGCATTACCGTACGTTAAAAGTTATTGTTATTCCAATATAGTAGCTTTCTTAACTCGTATAATCTGCAAAGGTCTGTCGCCGGCATCTGTACGCACCTTCTCAATCTTCTCCACTACATCCATTCCCTCAACAACTTCTCCGAAAACGGTGTAGTCGCCGTCAAGATATGGTGCACCGCCATAGATACGGTAGGCTTCAGATTGAGCTTCGGTAAACTTTGCAGGAGGATTTGCTGCAACATATTCCTTGGCCTTATAAGACAGAGAATCGAGGAAATCGCGCAATCCGTCGCGTCCCCAAGCCTTGCGGTTGGCACGGATGACGGAATCGTTGGCATCGACGTAGCTTTCGTACACAGAAGTAACCTTCTTGTCGTACTGACTGCTTTCTATACCGGAAAGCATCTGATCGTCATAACGGCGACCGGTTACGATATAGAACTGATACTTATCTGAACCTTTATCAGGATTCTCCTCATCGCCGTAGCGCGCAGCGGCCAATGCTCCCCTCCTATGAAAATGTTTTGGATATACTATTTCGGCAGGAATAGTAGGAATTTTCTTGGTTGTATCCTCAATCTGTCCTGGACGTGTATCAGGATTGCCGGTCTGAATCATGAAATTGCGTATCACGCGATGGAATGCCACGCCGTCATACAGCCCTTCCTTCACATTATTCATAAAATTGTCGCGGTGTCCTGGAGTATCACCATATAGCCTCAACTTTATGTCACCCGATGTGGTTTCAAGCAAAATCATCACATCACCATCATCACCAGCCTTCTGTCCGTTGCACGAAACAGCAACAAGACAACACGCCATAAGCACTAAAAAAAATACCTTTTTCATCAAAAACAGTTCTTTATATACGCGAAAATAAACAAAATGGCATACTCGACAAAACATATTGTTGCCAAATTCTTTTCACTTTCAACTTAAATTCTTACTTTTGCACCCGGATAAAACCAATTGAGGTTGCTCGAATGGTGGAATGGTAGACACGAGGGACTTAAAATCCCTTGACCAGTAATGGTTGTGCGGGTTCAAGTCCCGCTTCGAGTACGAGAAAAGTTTCTTAATCAATCGATTAAGAAACTTTTTTTATATCCTTATTAAATGGTTTTACGAAACACAAATACTATATAAATTATGCGGTCTCTAAAGATATCTATTGTACATGACAGGACAATATGCAGATGAAAAAAAGACTGCTATAGATTTTATAACAAAAAGAAATAATCGCAACAGAAATGACCGATACGATGAAATCAAAGACCGTTGCAGTTGTCATGTGCACATACAACGGAGAAAAATACCTGCGCGAACAATTGGATTCCATTCTCGCACAGACTTATCCTATACATGAACTTATAGTGCAGGACGACTGTTCAACTGACTCAACACTTGAAATACTCAGGGAGTACGAGGCAAAAGTGCCGTTCATGAAGGTGATAGAAAATCAGCACAATATGGGATTCAATCTCAACTTCAAGACTGCATGCATGCGTGCAACGGCCGACTTCATCGCAATATCGGACCAAGACGACATCTGGATGCCCGAAAAGATTGAAAAGCAGGTAAATGCAATCGGTGACTACAACATCTGCTTCTCAGCACATACAAGAGGAAAAAAGATGGAGACTGCTCATATTGTCAGTCCGCGATGCACATTAGAGGCTTTGCTCTTTGCCGACATTGCAGGACACACCATGCTTGTACGCCGTGATCTGGTTCAAAGAGAAGAAATATGGATGGACAAGATTTATTATGACTGGTGCATAGTCATAAATTCTTATTTCTACGGAGAAAAGGCAATTATAAAAATCGACGAACCGCTGAACTGGCACCGCTCGCACGAGGACGAAGCCGCATTCAAGCAGAACAAGGAACTGTTTCCAGACAGCGACACAAAACCGACTTACCAGCCTTATCTGTACGGACTCAGAAACTACCGCAATCTTCAGAGCAAACCAAACTGGAAACTTTTCTACTCGTTCATACGCGACCATGCCGATGCTTCACGCTATCCTCTGCAGCACAGAATGGCCGAACTGATGCTCAGCGACAGTCTGCTGTCGCTTCTGAAGCTTTGCTGGTTGTGCATGAAGCACAGAGAGAACATCTACCCATCTCCGAATAAGACAAAAGGCATACGAGGTATGATTCGCGGATTCTTCTATCCTTTCATTTTTTCTTACCGTTGCTCTTACTTCGATCTGAAAAGATAAATGCTAGAATTTATTTTGAAAATCTTCATCAACATAAAAGACATTGCATTGTATTAGAAAAACAGACAAGTACAAATACTAAAAAATCTCCACAAGCATCGCCTGTGGAGATTTTTTAGTTTTTTGCATCAAAACTATAATCAAAACCTTAAAGTATTTTTCGGAACGAACCCATACAGGCACTCAAGATTCCACCATCCGACACAAGGTCAAAGAGCCGAAATCCAGCGTGTAACAAAAGAATCCACTATTTTTCTTGTAACACCAACAGTCTTACCTATAAGATATGCCGAAACGACTGTTCCTATACCAATACCGACAATTCTGTGCTCTATTGCCAAACCTGAAAGCAAAGTGAATATAACCAGAGATACATCAAAACGTATACGCAGATAAGAAAAAGGCTTCTTCAAGACTCGGCAAAGAGTTTCAACAACAGCATTACCCGGATCCAACACCAAATCGGCTTTAGTCATTCCGTAGACACCTATACCGGTCAAAATATTGGACAGCAAAATCAGAAGAAAACCAAGCATGAATTCAGGATTGAACACTGGAATTATGGCACCGTACATGTCTATAAACAATCCTACCAGCAAAGCCATAGGAATCTGCAACAGAAGCTTATAAGAAAAAGATTTCAGAAGCAATGCCTGAACAATTATGAACACAATAAACAGGATGATATTTGCTGTTCCGAAAGACAAATGGAGAAATACCGAATAAGAATAAGCCACAGAACTTATGGCCGCTACGCCCAAATTTGTCCTTGTACTCAAAAGAATGCCTAAAGACATAATGTTCATCCCCAACAAATACAATAGCAGACGTTTGCAAAACTTTTTTTCAAGCATATTACACAAATAACTAAAGACCTCATTCATATTCAGTGCAAAGTTATACAAACATCTTCAATATCGGAATAAACAACTACTGCCAAATTAAAATCCAATCCAATATTTACAATTATGAAGGCAGACAGAATCAATGCAAAAAACATCATGCCGTCTGCCTAAAGATGTGTAAACAACTGTATGCAGTTTCATTCCAGCTCTACCCTCTCACCTTTACTGTTGAGCAAAATGCCGTTGCCCATGTCATCCTTACAAAGATAAAGGTCCGGGCCAACAGCTGTGATGTCGGAATACATCGGTCCGGTTATGATTTTCCCGTCGGGCGACATAAGACCATACCATCCATATTCAGCCTGATAACAGAAGCATGAAGCTACGTCGCGAACAAATTCAGTGCCGTTGCAATCATAAGAAAAAATGCAGGCGCTCGCGACAAAAATTCCGAGGGCTTGGAATTGATGACGCGAGCGCCCGCAAAGATGAAAATGCATAAGAAAAGCGATGGCGATGGTCCGGATGCGTTCCTAAGAACACGTACCGGATACATCGCCATCGCGAGAATTCAAATCTTCGAGTTCAATATACTGTCTGTTTACAGAAAGATTATTTCACAATGAACTTCTGTGAAGCAACGATGCCGGTTCCTTCTGCTGCGACACTTACTACGTAGCATCCCGAAGGAAGCGACTGTTCAACAGAACATGGAAGCGACTGAACATTTGATTCAGAAACAAGAGCTCCCTGCATGCTGAACACCGAAACACGGCACGGAACAGAAGAAAGTCCAACGGCCGACAATCTCAACGGTTCACCTTTTGATACAACCGTATTCTCAAGTGCTATACTGCCGTCGGTCATGCCGTCTACATCATTTATTCCGACTGTACCATTGTACATGTCACCTATCTCCTTTTCAGTGAGAGCGATAGAGAAAATCTTGAAGTCATCTATTGTTCCGCAGAAATCAAGATTGTCCCTGGCCACATTGCTGTCCCACCACTGAGAACGACCTACATAATTGCGCGAATCGGGCGAAATGAATGTGAGCGAACGCGGCTCATTCACTATGGTGTTTTCCGATGCAGTCAACTTTCCGTCGATGTATACACATGTCTGATGTGTCACTGCATCATACGTAACAGCCATGAGCTGGTCTCTGCCAATCTGAGGCTGTTCGGACGACATCACAAGAGTTGTTGTACCGGCATTGTATTTCATTCCGGCAGCACATTCACTCAGACGAAGAAATACGCTGTTGCCGCTAGACGAACCGAAATCGTAGAGACGCGGCTGAACATCGAGCGAAGAAGGATTGACAACTGCAACTACTGTGTAGCTTCGGAGACTGTCGAGCAAGCCCTGAGGCAATATGAGATATCCATTTGTCCAAAATCCGTCGGGCGTGTTGGCTGTCAGGTTCAGCTTGCCGTCAATTACAGCCTGTCCCATGATTCTTGCATCGCGTCCCTTACCACTGCGGTCCACCAGACAGCGCTCCTCATGGCCAGCCTCGTATACATCGTCGGCTTCAAACTCATAGCTTGCGACAACACATTTCTCAGGGTCGCGCGGCATGACAGTCACACTGTATTCCTTATGTTCATCAGCACAATCTGCCGTAAGCACTACCTCTGTAGGAACTTCGGGATTGTTGACCAATCCGTCTGCAGAAAGAATTTCAGGAGCCGATGATTTCCAAGAAATCGGTCGTCCCTTTCCGTCCTGCTCTGGCAATACGATGTGCGTGTATACCTCACCCGGAATCTTTATCATGTCGAGCATTTCGTTTTCCCAGCTCACACGCAGTTCTGTAATACTGTTCCAGTTGTCACCGCCCTGCGAATTGCCGTTGCAGTTTAGCATGACATATCGTGCAGGCTGAACGTCGAACGAGAAACGCTCGAGCTGGTCGGTTGTTCCGCACGATTCGCATCCGGCAAGCACAGTGGTATATTCCTTACCGTCTACCGACAGCATGATGTCGAAATAGCTCTTGCGCTGCGAACCAAGATAGAATGCAACATCGACAGCACGGACGTTACGCACCTCGCCGAGGTCGTAGCGTATCCACTGGTTCAAGCCGGCCTGACTCCAGCGAGTATCCAGATTATTGTCTATGGTATTCTCCGGTGTATTACCTTCCTGATTGCCAATGGCAGTAACTGTTACATCCGGATTGCACGGTGTAAGATCAATAGTATAAATTATTGTGCCCGTACATCCTTCGCCAGCAATCTGTCCGTTATCGCCCTTAATACCAGATGCTGCAAAATTGTGTTTGCCCCCGGTCAACTGGAAATCAGGAGTCAAGACAACCGAACGCACTCCGTCGAACTCCACACTACCTGTCATCGGTTTATCGTCGATGGTATAGCATGATATGTCGGAAGCTGTCTGAGCATCGAGCGTGTCATTGAATGTAACATATATCTGTCCCTCGTCAGTACGCTTCAGCGACGTGATGCGCAGGTCGAGCAACGGCATCTCACCTTGTGCATACTTGAGCATCTCGCTTGCCGCCATGAGGTACGCTCCGACACCAAAGTCGGCTGTAGAATTTTCACCGATAGTCTGATTTGGATCAGCCTTGTCGCCTATAGGCTGTATGTAGCCTACACGACCGTTCTCATGAAGCGCAGTTTCGGAAAGGTATTTCCAAGCACGTCTTGCAGTTTCTCCGTATTCGCTCTCGTCAAGGATTCCATTATTGATACCCCACAAATATCCGAAAGCAAACAAAGCCGTACCGCTGGTTTCATAGCCTGGAGCATAGTCAGGGTCGAGTATGCTTCGTGTCCAATATCCTTCAGGCTGCTGTGACTTGGCAAGCGACTTTGCCATGTCCTTATAGAATGTAATATACTCTTCACGATAGGCATCATCTTTCGGGAGGTCGGCCAGCACACGTGCGAAAGCTGCGAAAATCCATCCGTCGCCTCTCGCCCAGAAATCTTTCTTTCCACTGTAAGTCTGATGTTCCGGATAGACGTAGCGTGCATCGCGATAATAGAGGTCCTCATCGTAGTCATACATTATACTGTTGGAATACTCCCAGTACTCATGCATCTTTTCAAGGAGCTGTTCGTTACCGGTTATCGAATACAATCTTGTCATAATAGGCATTGCCATGAACAGTCCGTCGACCCACCACCAATAATCGACAACAGGAGTGGTAATCTGATATTCCATAACCTCGCGCATACGAGCGATACGTACATCTTCAGGAATCACCTTGTAAAGATCGGAATAGACCTGGAAACAAACCTGACAGTCGCCGAAGAGCACATATTCGTCGCTCTCGCCGTAAGTATACTTCCATTTAGATTTGTCGTCGCTCTTGGCACCTTTCCACAAATTGAGTTCAGACCAGGCTGTTGAAAAATCAAGATAGCCGCAGTCGCCGGTGGCTTTATAAGCGTCAACATTACCGATGTGGTACACAGCCCTGTTCCAGAAGAAATTGCCATGAGACGGATTATTCGTCTGCCAGTACCTGTTTACACGATGAATGATTTCTGCAACTTCCTGTTTGGTAGGTCTTTCGTCCTGGGCACATACATTCTGGGCCCACAAACATGCGGCACCCGAAAGTACCAAAGACAAACCTGACAATCTTAGACTTTTTCGTAGTAAAGGATTTACTCTTTTCTGATAAAAGATTTTCTTCATGTTTTTCAATATAATTATAATAAAAAGATATGCTGTATGGATTTTCATATTTACAACCTCAAACCGGTTGCAACATTAGTTTTAAAACGGCAGTAAAGATAGCGCAAAAAATGACAACGCCGATGTGCGATTTCAAAAATATGCCTCATCTGCATATATAAAATGTGTAATTTACAATCTATTGCATCAGTGGTGCCTATTTATTAAAAAATTAAATGAAAAAACATACACAAACATTTATCACTGTGAATATTTGCTAAATAGCAATCCGAAGATCAAACATAATGAGAAAACTTTTTTGCACTGAAAAGTTTTCTTGCTATGTTTGTCTCACCAATACCTTAATATAAGGATTTGGGAGGTTGACAACGACTCTCTATACTACGAAAGAACAAACATACGAGAGAACAACATCACCCTAAACAATATAGCCCAACCATCTTGATGGTTGAGGATATACAGACAGAGGGTACTGCTTATAGAGACATCTTTTTTTATTTCACGAACCTTAAATCTTACATAAGATGACGGACCGCGGCAGCGATAACGGCAAGGCTGAGCAGAAGGACAGAATATTGGCATACGCAATAGAAAACTTCTCGCGAAACGGCATAAGAAATGTCAAGATGGATGACATAGCATCTGATCTCGGCATTTCCAAACGCACGTTGTACCAACTGTTCAAAGACAAGGAGAATCTGCTTGTCGAATGCTTCAAATACAGCGAAAAACGTTCTGCAAAACTATATTCTGAACTGATAAAATCGACAGACAACATTTTGGAACTGTATACCAAATGGCTAAAGATGCGGATTGACGAGATACGCTCTGTCAATCCGCAGTTCTTCAGCGATTTGAACAAGTATTCGAGAGTACAGAAATATTTCAGAGATGTCTCCGCACTGAAAAGCAAAGAAGGACTGAAATTCATCAATATGGGTATTGCCCAAGGACTCTTCCGCAACGACATAAACTATAATGTTTTGCTCCGCATATCCGACATTGTGACAGAAAGCATCATGCGGAACGAACTCTACCTTGAATACAGCTATGATGACCTGTTCGGTTCGACATCAATTATGAGTGTCCGCGGAATATGCACAAAAAAAGGCTATGACCTGCTGGACAAATACATAGAAAGCTACAAAATGAAAAACAACAAATAAAAACAAAGAGACGTGAGACCTAAAGGTAGAATCCTGCTTATGTGCACAGCCCTCATTCTAAGGGCGGCAGGTGCAAGTGCACAAACCGATCCGGCCTCAACACCAATCAAGATGGACATCACGCTCAAGGAAGCAATAAAAATTGCGTTGAGCGAAAATCCAACAATCAGGGTGGCTGACAAGGACATAGAACTGAAGAAGACGGCCGACAAGGAAGCCTGGCAACAGCTGCTTCCAGAAGCCAACGTGAGCGGTTCGCTGACGCATACGCTTCTGGCAGCCGAGATGAAACTCAACGGCAATACGTTCAAGATGGGACAGGACGGAACGACCACCGGAAATGCGGCTGTGTCGCTGAGCCTTCCGATTTTTGCACCGGCTGTATACAAGACCATGTCCATGACAAAGGCCGACATACAGCTGGCACTTGAACAGTCGAGAGCTTCAAAACTTGATCTGACGAACCAGGTGACGAAAGCGTTCTACCAGCTGCTGCTGGCGCAGGACAGCTACGAAGTGATGAAACAGAGCTACGCCATCAGCGAAGAAAACTTCAATGTGGTGAACTCGAAGTATGTGCACGGTGCCGTAAGCGAATACGACAAAATCAGCGCCGAGGTGCAGATGCGCAGCATGAGCTCAAGCCTGACATCGGCCCAGACGGCACTCTCGCTGGCACAACTGCAGCTCAAAGTCCTCATGGGAGTAACCGAGGATGTCACACTGAACATCAAGGACCGTCTGGAAAACTATGAAGACGAACTGATTCTTGCAGATCCGGTAACCAGCAAACAGGAACTGACCAACAACAGTCAGCTGAAACAGTTCGACCTGAACAAGACCCTGTTGGAAAAGACACGCAAGGTTCTGCAGACAAGCTTCATGCCGACCCTATCATTCTCGCTCAACTATCAGTACCAGTCGCTCTACAACAACAGCTTCAACATTTTCAGATATGACTGGGCGCCAAGTTCATCGTTTGTTTTCACACTGAGCATTCCTATATTCAAGGCCAGCAACTGGACCAAGCTCAAAAGCAATCGTATACAGATTATGCAGCTTGAAGACAACCGTCTCAACACAGAACGTCAGCTGAGCATGGCCGTAGAGAGCTATACCAACAACATGCTCGCAAGCATAAAACAGGTTGAGAGCAACAAGGAAGCCGTTAAACAGGCCGACAAAGCTCGTCTGATATCTTCAAAGCGATACGATGTAGGTAAGGGTACAATTCTGGAACTCAATCAGAGTGAAGTGGCACTCACACAGGCCAAACTTACATACAACCAGTCAATATACGACTATCTGACAAACAAGGCCGATCTTGACTACACTCTAGGAAGGGAAACCTACAACGAATAGACCGGCATAGGGGGTAATCCTGCATAATGCAGTACTCTCAATACCAAGGTCACTATAAACAAAAAGAGACAAGAATCAACAAAAACATACATTTTATGAAAAGCCAGATGAAACTAGCGGCTCTGTTTCTGTCAGCACTTATGCTTGGCGCTTGCGGAAACAAAAATGCAGAAGAAAACAAGAAAGAAGAAAAGCCGAAAGTTAAAATAGAAAAAGTCATAATGCAGGACGTTCCGCAAGAAGAAACGTTCACAGCAACAGTTGAAAGCGATGTCAAGAACAACATTGCGCCGAACACACCTTACAGAATAGAGAAAATCTATGTAGACGTAGGCGATCAGGTGAAAAAAGGCCAGGTTGTGGTCCAGCTGGATGCATCAAATCTTAGACAGATGGGATTGCAGGTTGAGAATCTGCGTGTGGAATTCAAACGTACCGACGAGCTCTACAAAGTCGGTGGAGCATCAAAGTCGGAATGGGACAACGCAAAGACTCAGCTTGATGTCAACGAGACGCAATACAAACAGCTTCTGCAGAACACCCGACTGACCAGTCCGATAAGCGGTGTGGTGACAGCAAGAAACTACGACGACGGTGACATGTATTCAAGTGCATCGCCAGTGCTTACCATTGAACAGCTCAATCCTGTAAAATTGCTTTTCAACATATCCGAAACATACTTCAAGCAGGTAAAGCGAGGAATGCCTGTGGCTATCACGCTTGATGCGTACGAAGGCGAAGCATTTGAAGGCAAGGTATCAATAGTATATCCTACAATCGATGCGTCAACCCACACATTCCCAGTTGAAGTCACAATAAACAATGCAGACCAGAAAGTCCGCCCGGGCATGTTTGCCAGAGCATCCATAAACTTCGGATCGATAAACCGCGTAATGGTTCCTGACGAATCAATCGTAAAACAGGTGGGAGCCGGAGACCGCTATGTTTATGTATACAAAGACGGAAAAGTCAGCTACAACAAGGTTGTACTCGGACGCCATATCGGAACAAAATATGAAATCGTCAGTGGTGTAGAACCAGGCTCAACAGTGGTGACTGCCGGAATGTCAAGACTTGCCAACGGCGTTGCGGTAGATGTCGTTAAATAACAGCAACGGCCTAATGAGATAATAAATCAGAACATAAAACTTCAAAACATACAAAATGAGCATTTACGAAGGAGCGGTCAAACGACCCATAATGACAAGCCTGTGTTTCCTGGCAGTAGTTATACTGGGCCTTTTCTCACTAAAGAAACTGCCCGTAGACCTCTATCCGGACATCGATACAAACACAATCATGGTGCTCACATACTATACAGGAGCATCGGCCAGCGATATAGAAAACAATGTGACCCGACCTATCGAGAACACGCTCAACTCTGTCGAGCATCTGAAACACATCACCTCCAATTCAAAGGAAAACGTGTCAGTCGTGACTCTCGAATTTGAATACGGCTACGACATAGATGTGCTCACAAACGATGTCAGAGACAAACTCGACATGGTAAGCAATTCACTGCCGACCGAGGCACAGAACCCTATTCTGTTCAAGTTCTCGAGCGACATGATACCTATCGTCATTCTGTCTGTCCAGGCCGAAGAAAGCCAGCAGGCGCTCTACAAGATTCTGGACGACAACGTAGCCAACCCGCTGGCACGTATTGACGGAGTCGGAACGGTGTCTATCTCCGGTGCACCGCAGCGAGAAATCAACATCTACATGAACCCGCAGAAGATGGAGGCATACGGCATATCTGCCGCACAGGTCAGCTCGGCCATCGCTGCAGAAAACAAGAACACTACCGGCGGTAACATTGATATCGGAACTTCCACCTACTCTGTCAGATGCGAAGGCGAATTCAAGGATCCGCAGCAGATGCTCAACGTCATCGTAGGAAGCCACAACGGTACAAATGTTTATCTGAAAGACGTAGCCCGCATCGTGGACAACGTTGAGGAGCGAGCACAGAAAACATTCACCAACGGCAAGCAGGGTGCAATGATTGTCATACAGAAGCAGAGCGGTGCAAACTCAGTAGCCATCGCACAGAAGGTAAAGGAAATGATGCCGGAACTGCAGAAGAACCTTCCTTCAGACATCAAGATGGGTGTGATTGTCGACACATCCGACAATATCCTCAACACCATCGACTCCCTGCGCGAAACAATCGTCTACGCCATCATATTCGTCGTATTGGTGGTATTCGTATTCCTCGGCCGTTGGCGCGCAACAGTCATCATCTGTATCACCATCCCAATGTCGCTCATAGCCTCATTCATCTATCTTTACGCGACAGACGGTTCCCTCAACATGATTTCACTGTCATGTCTTTCCATTGCCATCGGAAACGTTGTTGACGACGCCATAGTGGTACTTGAAAACGTGACGACACACATCGAAAGAGGTTCCGACCCGAAACAGGCTTCCATACATGCAACCAATGAGGTGGCCATATCAGTAATAGCCTCTACGCTCACCATGATAGCAGTGTTCTTCCCGCTGACAATGGTATCAGGTATGTCGGGAGTACTCTTCAAGCAGTTGGGATGGATGATGTGTATCATCATGACAATTTCCACAGTATCGGCACTGTCTTTCACCCCAATGCTCTGTTCGCAGATGCTCAGACTTCAGAAAAAGCAGAGCCGTCTGTTCAAGATTCTTTATTCTCCGATACAGAGATCGCTCAACAGACTTGACGACTGGTATGCCGGACGAATCAATTGGGCAGTACGTCACCGCTGGACAGTCATCGGTGGATGCTTCGCACTCTTCGTCGGCTCCATCGTGATTGCAAATGCAGTCGGAATCAAAGGCGAGTTCTTCCCGACCAATGATAACGGCCGTATCGGAGCAACGCTCGAACTGCCTATCGGAACACGAGTGGAAAAGGCAGAAGAAATGGCAAAAATGCTGACCGACAAATGGGTGAAACGCTACGGCGAAAATATCGATGCAATAAACTTCACCATCGGACAGGCCGGAGACGACAACACTTTCGCCTCGCTGAGCGATAACGGTACGCACATCATATCGTTCAACATTTCTCTCGTTCCTTCAAACGAACGTGAAAAAGGACTTGCTGAGATTTGCGACGAAATGCGTGAAGACTGTAAAAACACTCCAGAACTGGCAAAATACGTAATCAGCCTCGGTGGCGGTCACAGTTCTATGGGTGGACAGAATATGGCAACATTCGAAATCTACGGCTACGACATGGATGCGACCAATAAGGTTGCACGCGAGCTGAGCGACTCTCTGTCGGCACTCAACATTGTCAGCCAAGTTTCAATATCGCGCTCCGACTACCAGCCAGAACTTCTTGTCAACTTCGACCGCGACAAGCTGGCGCTCCACGGCCTGGGCATGAGCGAAGCAGCCAACCATGTGCGCAACATGATAAACGGAAGCCTCATGTCGTACTACCGTGAAGACGGAGAAGAATACGACATCAGAGTGCGCTACGAGCCGCAGGATCGAATAAGCATAAGCGACATAGAGAACATGCTTATTCCTAATGCATCAGGAAAGGAAATACGAGTAAGAGACATTGCAAACGTAACAGAATCGTCCATTCCGCCGACCATCGAGCGTAAGGACCGCCAGCGTATTGTTACTGTCGATGCCGTACTAAAGGACGGACACGCACTCTCTGAAGGTGTAGCAGCAGGACGAGCAATATATGAAAAGATGGACAAACCTAACGGTGTGACCATACAGGTTGCCGGTTCATACGAAGACCAGCAGGATTCCAACAGCGACCTCGGAACACTCGGAGTGCTCATCGTAATACTCGTATTCATCGTCATGGCCGCACAGTTCGAGTCGATGACCTATCCGTTCATCATTATCCTCTCTATCCTGTTCGCATTCTCAGGAATCATATTGATACTGTGCGCCACAGGAACGAGCCTCAACATCATGTCAATGCTCGGAGGCATCATGCTTATCGGTATTGTTGTGAAAAACGGTATCGTGCTCATCGACTACACTCAGCTTATGCGTGAACGAGGCATGGGACTCATACGAAGTGCCGTCGTAGCTGCACGAAGCCGTCTGCGCCCTATCCTCATGACCACCCTCACCACAATCCTCGGTATGGTGCCTATGGCTATAGGTGGCGGTGTAGGTTCAGAGATGTGGCAGCCTCTTGGTATCTCAATCATCGGTGGACTTACAGTATCAACCATAATGACCCTGATTTATGTACCGTCAATGTTCTGCATCTTCGGAGGCAACGGTGTGAAGGTTAAGCGTCGCCGCATGCATCGTCAGCGCGAACTGGAAGAATACTGGAAGGAACATAAAACAGAAGAAATGAATTTCATTGTTGACGACGACAAAACTTCAAATTGACGTTGTTCAACAACTCAACAACAGAATAACAGAAGAATAATATGAAATGCGTAATGATAACATTCGACCAGGCATCATACGAGAATGTCATTGAAGCTCTCGACCGAAGCAACTGCCGCGGTTTCAGCATGTGCCGTCAGGTCGAAGGACGAGGTTCAAAAACCGGTGAGCCGCACTATGGAAGCCATGCATGGCCTTCCATGTGCTCGGCCATCTTCAGTATCGTAGAAGATTCTCAGGTCGATCCGCTTCTAGAACGACTCCATAAGGTTGACAAGGACTACGAAATGCTCGGACTGAGAGCGTTCGTTTGGGACATAGAGAAAACAATCTGACGAACAAACTATAAAAAAGAGAAAGGGGAAAGCCAAGTCTGCACCAGCAGCAAGGCTTTCCCCATTTTAGTATATTGCGAATATAAGAGTCAGAAACACATCGTCAAGATTAACGGCGTGTCCACAACATCTCATCAACGTTCCATCTTGACAGGCTGAGTTGCCGGCATCTCCATGTTGCGCTTGTCAACCTGAGTAACCACCTTGGCAGCCATCAACATAAACGCCTTGCCGGCAGGCGACTGAGGATCAAGAACAGCAGGCTTTCCGCTGTCACCGCTGTCGCAGATACCCTGAACAAGCGGAATCTGTCCGAGCAGAGGTACATTCATTTCTTCAGCCAAACGACGGCATCCCTCCTTGCCGAAGATGTAATAGCGGTTCTCCGGAAGTTCGGCAGGAGTAAACCATGCCATATTCTCCACAAGTCCCAAGATAGGCACATTGACCTTCTCGTTCTGGTACATGTTGATACCCTTGCGCGCATCAGCAAGCGCAACCTCCTGCGGAGTACTTACGATGACGGCACCTGTTATGCCGAGCGACTGTATGAGAGTGAGGTGTATATCGCCGGTTCCTGGAGGAGTATCGAGAATAAAATAGTCCAAGTCGCCCCACAAAGCCTCACCGATAAGCTGTTTCAGAGCGTTGCACGCCATACCGCCTCTCCACAAAGTAGCCTGATCAGGGTTTACGAAGAATCCTATTGAAAGCAGTTTGACACCATATTTTTCTATAGGAATAATCATGTCGCGTCCATTTACATTCTCTGCATAAGGACGTGCATCCTCAACCTCGAACATCTTAGGCATAGACGGACCGAATATGTCGGCGTCAAGCAAACCAACCTTATATCCCATCTTTGCAAGTGCAACAGCAAGATTGGCAGTAACGGTAGACTTGCCCACTCCGCCCTTGCCGCTCGAAACGGCTATGATATTCTTTACTCCAGGCAGAAGCTTGTCCGGTTCTTCAGGCAATTCCATACGCGACTTGATACCTATAGTCACTTCCACATCCTTGTCAACGTAGGTATGTATTGCAGTCTCGGCCGCACGTACAACAGATTTGCGGAACGGATCTGTCGGTTTGTCGAAAATGATGGAGAAGCTCACCTTCATGCCGTCGATACGAAGGTCATCCTCTATCATCTCGGCCTCGACAAGATTCTTTCCATTGCCAGGATAGCGCACTGTAGCGAGCGCATCCATGATAAGTTTCGGATAAATGTTCATATTATTTCAATAAATATATATTTGCTTTTTACGAAAGTGCACACAGCAGTCCTCAACGTCCAGTCTGGCGTGTGCTTCTCACCTCATGGCCGTACGAGCGGTAGCCATCTACCGGAATGTCTTCATCCGGCTCAACCAACTCGCCGGTTCTCGGCAGACGAAATCTGAGATACTTGATTGAAAGTCCGCGTTCGAGCCACATCTGTTCATAATAAGTCTGTATAGATGCAGCCTCGCTCTCCGGAGCCTCAGCATATAGGTCCGCAGTGTCAGCCTCAATAGGCAGACCATTCTTTTCAGCCATCAGTTTGGTGTATGTATAAAGGAATTGGCTGTCGGTCTTCAGATGTATTATACCGCCGTCTTTCAGAAAACGTCTGTAACGTTCCATGAAATATGTAGAAGTAAGTCTTTTTGTGGCTTTCTTCATCTGAGGATCGCTGAACGTGAGCCATATCTCGCTCACTTCGTCCTCGCCCATCATACTGTCTATGAACTCTATGCTGGTACGCAAAAAGCCGACATTGTTCAAGCCGTCGCGCAAAGCCTCAGAAGCCCCGTGCCACATACGCGCACCTTTTATATCAACCCCTATGAAGTTCATTTCCGGATAGCGTCTGCCCAACCCGACTGTATATTCGCCGCGTCCGCATCCCAATTCCAGCACTATAGGGTTATTGTTTCCGAAAAAATCGGCATTCCACTTTCCGCGAAGTCCGAAGCCTTCAGCATGAAGTTTCCAGAACGGACACTCCACCACATTACGGTAGGATGCCATATCGGCAAATTTTTCCAGTTTGTTTTTTCCCATAAACGATTAAAAAAACAGCATTACAGCCATATTTACATTTATCACGGCAAATATAGTGAAAGGTGAGCGCAGAGACAAATTGAAAGCAATGTTTTCAATTTGACTATGCCGAACCGAATCCTATATTATTTAAATATAGTGAAAGGTGAGCGCAGTGGCAAGCGGAAACAATATTGTCAGATTGCCTCTATCGAACCGAATCCTATATTATTCAAACATCAAACAACCACCCTACCACAGCAAACGTTTACACACAACAATACTCATAAATAGGTATTGCACATATTTAACAATAGAAATACTTTTGCATACGTTATTTCACAGTCTACGCATGTGCAGGAACAAGGCAAAAAGATATAGGATAATTGCAGCTCTTCTACTTCTGCTCTTTGCACACTATTGGTGCGGCATAAGTTTGTTCACCCATTCCCATGTGGTGAACGGCGTTGTTGTCGTACATTCCCATCCCTACAAAGCAGAACATGCACATACGCAGTCACAAATCAAGACTATTTTCCAACTCTCAACATTCCAAACCTTAGGAGATGCGTCACCCTGCATAGAACTTCCATTTTGGCTTATACCATTGTGGAGTATAACTTTTGCCTGTTCATATTCTCTTCCTAGGCATCAGGTGACAGCCGTTTACACCCGAGGTCCTCCTTACTTTCCGTTATGAGAAGGAACTGATATTACACATTACAAACAACATTAAATAACGGAAAATGAAATCTTTATATATATTCATTATGGGAACAATTCTCACATTGCTCCCTCACTACTCTTTTGCATTCGAGCACAAAGACAAAGAAACAGACACCAACGTAATAGGACATGTTACAGAAAAGCACACGAAGGAGCACATGCCATACGTAGTAATTCAGTTGGCAGGTACTACAATCGGCACATCAACAGACGATACCGGGCATTATTTCCTCAAAAATCTCCCAGAAGGAACATTCACCATTGAGGCAAGTCTGGTCGGATACAAGAAAGTAAAGAAGACCATCAAATTGGAGAAAGGACAAACAGTAGAAGTAAACTTCGAAATTGAAGAAGACATGGTGTCGCTCGACGGTGTCGTCGTCTCTGCCAACCGCAACGAGACAACCCGCAGAATGGCACCGACTCTGGTAAACGTACTTTCAATGAAAACATTCGAAAACACCAATTCGGCATGCCTTGCCCAGGGTCTCAACTTCCAGCCTGGCGTCAGAGTTGAAAACAACTGCCAGAATTGTGGATTTCAGCAAGTGCGCATAAATGGACTTGACGGTCCATACACACAGATACTTATCGACTCCCGCCCTATTTTCAGCGCTTTGGCAGGTGTCTATGGACTTGAACAGATTCCGGCAAACATGATAGACCGAGTGGAAGTAATGCGTGGTGGCGGTTCGGCGCTTTTCGGCTCTTCGGCCATTGCTGGAACAATAAACATCATAACAAAAGAGCCATTGCGCAACTCTGCACAAATCTCGCATACGCTTACTGGGATAGCAGATGGCTCGGTTTTCGAAAACAATACAACCGTGAACGCTTCACTTGTTTCGGACAATCACAAACTCGGATTGGCTGTATTTGGACAAAACCGCGAACGTGCAGGATATGACCATAACGGCGACGGCTTCACAGAATTGCCGGAAATAAAAAGTCAGACCGTTGGATTGCGCTCTTTTCTTAAAACAGGCAACTACTCCAAGATTACATTAGAATATCACCATCTGCAAGAATCACGAAGAGGTGGCGACCAATTGAATCGTCCTGTTCATGAAGCCAGAATAGCAGAACAGACGCAACACAGCATAAATACCGGAGGTCTGAAATTCGACATGTATTCACCAGACAACAAACACAAGCTTGGCATTTATGCATCGGCACAGCACATCGACCGCGACAGCTATTACGGTGGCGGCGAAGACATTGAAGAGAAGTTGAAATCGTACGGCAATACGACAGACCTGACATGGATGGCAGGTGCACAATACAACTACAAATTCGACCGCTGTCTATTCATGCCGGCCTCTCTGACTGTCGGCTCAGAATACAATCAGGACATTCTCGATGACAATTTGTGGGGACGCGAACGCTTTATCAAGCAGAACGTACGTACCGTCAGCGGATTCGTCCAGAATGAATGGAACAATGAAGTATGGAGTTTCCTCCTTGGCGGACGCATCGACAAACACAGTCTGTTGAAAAATCCAGTATTCAGTCCACGCGCAAACATAAGATTCAATCCGACAAAGAATATAAACCTGAGAGCAAGCTACTCATTCGGTTTCCGTGCACCTCAGGCGTTCGACGAAGACCTGCATGTTGAAAACGTCGGAGGCACAGTGTCCATGATACAACTGGCCGACAACCTGAAAGAAGAAAAATCACAAAGCTTCAGCGTTTCAGCCGACGTATACCACAATTGGGGCAACTGGCAAGGCAACTTTCTGATTGAGGGTTTCTACACTGACATCTCTGACGTTTTTGCCTTGACAGAAATCGGAACAGACCAAAACGGAGTAATCATCATAGAAAGAGGCAATGAGAAGGGAGCTTATGTCTATGGATGTACCCTGGAAGGAAAAATCGCTTGGAAGAATATCTGGCAGTTCCAGACCGGATTCACACTTCAGAAAGCTGAATACAAGGAAGCACGTTCATGGAGCGAAAACGACCCAAATGTTCCGATGGAAAAGAGAATGTTCAGGACTCCAGATCTATATGGCTATTTCACCACAACATACAACCCTGTACGCGCACTCAGCTTGTCACTTTCAGGAACATACACAGGCAGTATGCTCATTGAACACCACAAAGGCGACATAGCCGTAAACCGTACAGAAAAGACAAAAAGCTTCATAGACTTGGGATTTAAGGCAGGATATGACTTCAAACTGTACAAAAGCATCACATTGCAAGCTTATGCCGGCGTACAGAACATTTTCAATTCGTATCAGAACGATTTCGATAAAGGCCCTGACCGAGATTCCGGATATATCTACGGCCCATCAATGCCTAGATCAATATATGCAGGCATAAAGCTCAGCTACTGATTACAAAAGTCATTTCCATGAGCTGTCAACTATAAAGAATTTATTTTGCAGCCTCAAAAAAATATCCATAACACTTAAATATCAGTTGATTGGTTCATCTTGAACCTGTCGGCTGATATTTTATTTTTTCAATTTGCATCTGTGCCCCTCTTTCCGTATATTCGCAATTACGAATGGGGTCAAAACAGAATAACTGATTAACTAAAATCTAACTATCTATGAACACAAAACTTTTTACACTTTTGCTAGCCTTGTCATCAGGCGGAACAATTACAGCACAATCATTCTCCGTTGATGACGTCAATTACGAAATCACATCGAAAGAAAATTTGGAAGTGCAGGTGACTGGAGGTTCTACCACAGCGTCGAGCATCACAATTCCCGATGTTGTAAGCTTCGAAGGAAAAGACTACTGTGTCACAAGCATATACGGTATGTCATTCTCGGGATACACAAAATTGGACGAAATATACATCGGGAACAATGTCGCGACAATTGGTGAGAACGCATTCAGCAACTGCTCGTCGCTGGACAAAGTCGTAATAGGCGACGGCCTTAAAGAAATAAAAGAGAGTGCATTCTTCCAATGCGGAAGCCTTAAGGAAATCAACATAAGCCCGTCAGTAGAAACCATCGGCGATTATGCCTTCTGCCTATGTTCGGACCTTAAGGAGATAACGATTTCAGATGCAGTCAGCTATATCGGAAAACTCGCATTCCACGACTGCTACTCACTTTCATCCATCGACGTTTCTTCAGGCAATAAAAGCTTCGTTTCCGTAGACGGAGTTCTGTACAATTACGACAAAACAACGCTCATCAAATATCCGCAAGGAAAGGGCGACAAGACCTTCAGTGTGCCCGAAGGAGTAAAAAGAATTGAAGAACGAGCACTTAATAATGCACCTTATCTTGAGGAAGCATATATTTCTGCATCAGTCGAAGAAATCGGCGACCTTGCATTCACTGTCAGCGATCGTCTGAAAACAATAAACGTTGCTTCAGACAATCAACATTTCACATCCGACAACGGAATACTTTTCACCAAAGATAAAAGTACACTTATCTGTTATCCTCGCAACAAGACAGACATCACGTCATACACTGTACCGGCAGAAACCGAACAGATAGAAGGTTGGGCATTCTACGGTTGCCACACACTTACGGACATAAAACTGCCGGAGAACATATCAACCATTGCAGACCGCACATTCATGTACTGCATAAGTCTGAAAAACATAAACATCCCAAGAGAAGTCACAAACATCGGCAGCGAAGCTTTCAAAAGATGCATAAGTCTTGAGCAGATAAAATTGCCGAACAAAGTCGCTTCCATAGGCAACGAGGCGTTCTGCACGTGTTCAAAAATAAGCACGATAGAATTCCCAGCCAGCATCGTTTCGATAGGCGACTACGCATTCAGCGACACATACCTGACATCAATATACTGCAATGCCACCGTGCCTCCAATGATTACGTCATACACATTCGAGAATACCGACCCGAACATTCCTATATACGTTCCGTTCGACTACATCAGCGACTACGAAATGGCTATCGGATGGTCCAGTTTCATGAACTATCAAGAAATACCGGCTTCCATACAGTCAACCGAAATGTCAGAAGGCATCAGCTTCAACGGAAACAGAGTTATAAATTCCGAGAAAGCAGAAATCAGCATATTCGATATGAACGGACGCATGGTCTACAAAGGCAATGGTGCAGAAATTTCCATGCCGTCAGGCACATACATAATAAATATAGGCAAAGGCCATACATGTAAAGTAACATTCTGAATATAAATCATCATCTTTGGGATAACATTATATAATATATTCAATAAGGGGCGCGTCAAAATGTATATCAATGTACATCTTGCCACGCCCCCTTTTTATTCAGACAATCAAAGTGCGAAGTATCGACTGTACGCTTTTCAAAAGTCAACATACAAACATCATGTTATGTCATAAGTAACGGTGTTTTGAACATTCCACGAACTTTATTTTCAAATCAAACAACTTACAATTAGCAAAATTCAATAAAATCATAAGAAATAATATTATTTTGCATATATCTTAACTGTATTTGCCTATCTTTGCCGGCGTATTTTATATTATTCCTTAATTCCGCAACACTATTATAAAATATTTTTTTTAAGTACCTGAGCAACAAA
>OGHV01000057.1_pt1 | contig 89348 bp, 61 predicted proteins | sample 1571551 | NCBI WGS metagenome assembly OGHV01 (sample SAMEA2581960, study PRJEB24529) | metagenome | biome: Human gut stool | place: China | collected 2011 | reverse complement strand
TGTCACATCTTCTTATCCAAGATGCGACAAAAGCACCTGAATTGTTCGCCAAGTCGGCCCATGTATATGTAAACTATGCAGAAGCCGAAGTAGAAAAACACTTCAACTTCATCCGCAAGTTTAAAGCAGATGATTTGGCTGACTATCGCCAGTAAACACGCCACTCCGACACCATAACGGTGAAGCGAAAAATAAGGATTAAAAGGGAAGAAGTATCAGTTTCGATACTTTCTCCCTTTTTTCGCATCCCTTTCACAAATTTTGCCGTTCTTTTATAATCTTTTCCGGCTTCCAACGTGTTGGTAGTAAGAAAAAACAAATAAAAGAACCTTGACTTATGAAAGAATTAGAATTAACCAGCAATGCCGCACTGACAGATGTGGTATACGAAGCTGCTTTAAACGGTAGTTTACTGAATGTCAAACTAGTAACCGGAGCTGTTGGCGATGACGAAATCAGAGGACTGATACCCGAAGCAAACCATTATCATGTCACTCACCCGAAAACGAGTGAAGAAATTTTGTTTGAACAGCCATTGGATGCATCTGATAACAAGGTCCCGGTATATGGATTGGGGGCATTGATTCAATCACCCGCAGGTGGTTGTCACGGCACACTGGCAAAAGGAGAAAGTCGCACAGCCACAGCACGTAAAGTGGTTGCTCACGGACCAATGTGGATATATGTTGCCATAGCTGTCGGCATGGATAAAGAAGGTACGGAATCACCTTTCATGGTAGTACAAAGTGCCGGTACGTATGGCTCGGAAAAAACGAACGAAAGTGAAATGATCGGTTATGTAGACGGTCGCATACATGAAATGACTGCCTTGCTGGTACGCCGTGCGCGTCTCGAAGCATTAAATCTGACCGCTATCCGTGTAGGATATAAATATTTATTCGTCGAACCCGGACAGATTGGAAAAGCGAAAGTAAAAGAAGGATAATAAATACCTGAATACAAATGTGTCAAAACTTCCTTCTTATCGAAATCACCCTCGCTACAACTACCTGTGGCGAGGGTGATTTTTAGTTTATGAGCGTTTCGACACGCCCTCTTCTTGCTGTATATTATTCCAAATCCTCCACCGGTAACTCCGTTTCTTTTCTATAGCCCGATGAGGTAAATATAGCAATCAATTCGCCTTTCTCATTCGTTATCTTCACTTCTACAAAAGGAATGCGATGGTGATTAAACACCTCAGCAGCATCTGCATACACATATCCTGATTTTGCAGGACGCAAGAAAGTAATATTAGCTGTCACAGACAGTGTAAGCCGGCGATGACTATTTGCCACGGCAGCAAATGCCAAATCAGCCAGTGTAAACAAGGCTCCTCCCTGGCACACCCCTCCACCGTTGAGATGTCGTTCCGTAACCAACATACGTGCACGCGCATACCCCGGTTTTATTTCCAGCAGCTCCACACCGGTGCATGAAGCGAACCGGTCTGTCCTCAGAAATTCTTTTAATGTCTGCATATTAACGAATCGTTACCATAGTCGCTCCAAAGCCATATTCGCGGAAAGAAGCATCCTGACTCTGATAATTCTTATACTTATATTTTAATTCTTGCAAGATGGCTTTGCGCAAAACGCCATCGCCCTTGCCATGAATGAAAACAATCTTCTGTCCTTTCTTGCTCTTGTATTCCTCCAGAGTCTTACGGAACACATCAAGCTGATAGTTCAGAATTTCACCATTACTCATGCCGGCAGTAGAGTCGAGCAACTCATGGGCGTGAAGGTCTATCTCTACGATATCGCTCTGCGGAACTTTCGCCTCAGGCTTACGTGCCGGAATAACATCAACAGCTTTCTTTGCCAAAAGCGCATCTTTAATATCGTCCGCGTTTAAAAAAGTCTGTCGGGCAGGCATATCATCTTTCACAATATCATAAATTAATGATGGTTCTTCAAAGAATATGCTTTCGCGGAACGTATGGAGTTTATAAAACTTAACCGTATCTATACGAAGCTCCACCGACACGGCAGGCTTTATCATAAAGCTCTTATTATCTTTAAAAGCAAGCACTTGCACTGCCACATGCTCCAGTTCATTTAAAATGCTCTTGTCAAACTCTTCGATATAGAATTTAGTATTCGGCTGCACAGTTCCCCAACTCCGCACACGCCAATTATGACCTTCGGCACAAAGATAAGCAAATGAAAGCGTATAGTTACTGTCATTGATAATATAAGCATCAAAACCGGTGCTCGAAATTGCTTTGATATCTTGTGGAACAAAGGCCAACATTACATTAAGCACATCTCCTCCTTTACGCTCGGCGGCACGATAAGTGATGGGACGTTCGTCTTCCTCTTCTTCCATTGACTTTTTCACGGTCTGCACAGCCCCTTTGGATTTGGCTGCATCAGGCACATCCTTCTGCGCAACAGGTTTGCGCTTTATATTATAATCATCAGCATCTATTACTACACATTCTCTAACAGGCATCGGAATATCAAACCCATCGGCATCTTCCACCAATGCAATGTCTTTTCCCTGAAATCCTGTTACAATACCGCCTCCCACTTCACTGAGAAAACGAACTTTATCTCCTATTTTCATATTGTTTGCTTTTTAGTTTGCACAAATATCGGTACTTTTGCGCAAACTACAAAAGGTTTATTCTAATATACTGTAGACAGCTTTTAAATTAACATGATCCGCACTTATCTTCTCTTTTACCCTCCCCCATTACATGACAACCTTATGAAAAACATTACGGAATACAGCACAATCAATGGTTATCTACCGCATCCATAGAAAGCTTCCTGACAGTTACTTCCCGAACCGCATCCCAATATTTACAATCCAATTCAAAAAAGATAGATGTGTAAGGCAATGTCAAAGCTGTTTTAATGACAACCACCTGATAGAGCTTGCTGACACTATCCAACTTTGAAATCAGTTCTTCGTGAGGAAGAAAAGTCACTTTCTCACTCCCATCCAATACTTTACTTAACGAATTTCTGTATGCCGTCACACCGGGACACAGTTCTTCTGTCAAGGCCAACTGCTCACGATCCTGATATATATGCGCAAAGACATGCTCCGACCGACGAATCCGGTCCATGACAAAAGCAGCAACATTCCCAAAAGTATCAGGAGCATATAAAGTGATGATACCCGGATCAGCCTGCAAGGGATATGCCATATCTGTAACAACAATCCAATTACGATGCCCCAACAAAGGCAGTTTTTCTTGCAAGCTTTCCTTCCAATCAGCCACCGACGTCTTTTCCGGATGCAGGACATTGCCAGCCTGTTCATGACAGGCCGGCAATATAAGACTGATACAAACCAATAAAAAATACCAATAACGCATTAATTTACCATTTTATAGTTTCGGACTCTCCTGCCGTAAGTTGCTTTTTCTTCGTTTTCACAGTCACATCTCCAATACGAAGGCGTTCAATGCCCAAAGTTCCTCTCAGCACCTCCAATGTGGCTTCACCGTCAGAAATCCGACACATTCCCCATGCGTACCCATTGCTCCAAAAATAGGTTCCGGGAGCAGACGTAAACTGCATTTGTTTATCTACTGCCGAGTAGTGAAATCCACTCAGCGCGATCACACTCGCCCAACTAGCCATTGAACGGGCATAATGATGTCCGCATTCCGGCTCACTGAACGGATTACGCTTGGCACCATCAAAACGGTCACGGATAGAACGGATACAAGTCAATGCCTCATCCGTCATTCCTTCATATATCATACCCACAGCAGCACAATATTCAAATCCGGTCATTACCTCTGCAAAATAGGGGAAGGGCACTTCCAAACGTCCTTTAGGCCACGAAGCCATCAGAAGTCCTGCTTCCTCACCCATTACGTAAGAACGCATATTGTTAAAATGACGGCTGAAATCGGATACATAGTTATATTTCATAATGCTTTCCATAGTTGTATGAATATGCTTTTTGTCTCCCAAATATCCCAACCCGCAAATATGTGCCATATACTGCCCCACTAATTGGTCAACCAGACACCCTTTGCCCAACTGGAAAGCCGGAATTTTATCATCTGCACCTTCCATATTGATGAATTCAAAAGTTTCAGGATCAGTAATGTGATGTTCATAATATTCACCGTTAAACAAATGTTCATCCATCCACCGACTACCCTGTTCAAATAGCCTCCGACACTTCTTGGCAAAAGATTTATCTTTCATAGCCCATGCCATTTCCTCGGCTGCCCGCAATGCCCCCATATACCAAAATCCCATTTGAGGATTAGGGCCAAAATAATTCACATCCATCGTGTTATGCTGCGACCCTTCCATTACTCCATCTTGATTTCCATCCCATCCCTTCTCTGTCCAAGCATAAGAGAGTACTTTTTTAACCTGTCCCCAGTTTTTCCGGAGAAAAGCATAGTCACCCGACAGTTGCCACTCCCGATACATCTTCATGATACATCCCATCTGCCCATCAGCCGCAGCCGAATTTCCTTTTGCAGCTTCCGACAAAGGCAAATCAGCCCGAAAGTTCATCAACCCATTCTCTTTCGTGGCATAGTTAAACTCCACATCGCGCATTGTCTGTGCCAAACCACCGAACAAAAAGGGAGTAGCCATTTCATAATTCCAAACATGAGTACATGACCCTTGACAAGAACCAAAACGATCCATTATTCCTTCCCAACCCATCAAATGACCGCTAGGCAAACGAAATACTGTCTGTGAGCGCAAAGTAGCCAAGTTAAACAGAGCTGCCTCTTTCACTGTTTCAGGATAAGAACTATTCAAAAATGAACGAACAAACAAGAGAGTCTCTTCTTCCAATTGCTTCATACGGGGAATCACCTTCTCGGCCACTTCCCATGCATCAGCAAACTGTCGGCTATAATAATTGCCTACTATGGTAAATGACCATCCTTTACGGTTCGGGAAATTCCAAGTCAGATAAAAAACAAAAGTTTCCGTAGCCTGAGGAGCAATTGTTTTTTTTACTGCCAGAGAAGCCATCGGATCTTCATCTGACGGCTGTTCCCTTTCTACCATAACCCCGTCTTCGCTAAAATCGTCCCAAAAGTTCAAAATGGCATTATTCCATGAATCAGCTTTTGAAGAAGTCCGATAACTTACTTGTCCTGTTGAAGAAGTCACCAAAGCGATTGTCCCCCATGCCGGATCCTGTTTGTCAACTCCTTCGGAGTATAAATAAATACCTTTCCGATTTCCACTTTCCCTGTACTCATTCCTGTTCTTCTCAGCACCTACCGGAATATAATCTCCTTTCCAGTCTGTCCGAAACTTACTGCCGTCTTTCCCAATAAAATTCCTCATAGAGCCACACACGGAAACCTCCAAAGGACTATCACCGGTATTTGTAACCTCATAGGCAAGCACCGCCACCGGCAACCCGCTGTCATCAGCATTCCCCGGGAGCAATGGGTTGAATCCCTTTATCTTTACAGTAACCGGTAATTCGGCATCCGAAAGATTCACTTGCCCGAACGGGTAAGCCCCATCGAAAGAGGCCTCGGCAAAACGGGGAAAGCCGTGATGGTTAACCGGACGACCTTCATAGTGCAAATATTCATGGCTGTAAAGAGGACCTTCCAACAAAGTCGTCACAGGAATATTATCCTGTGACTTAACATAAATAGAAAAGAAAGGAGCATTATTACCGGTAGTTACCGTGCTATATTTCTTCCCCGGAACATTCATTATTTCCCAATCACGCAACTCTCCTCTTCCACCAAGAGATACGGTACCTGTTCCTATTCCGCCTAAAGGAAGAGCTATCTGAAACAAATGCTCCTTATCATAATGCTTCAACACAGGCCAATCAGACGGTTTCCATTCCTGAGCAGACAATGAGCCCGCTGCCAAAAGAGCCAACAGGCTCCATTTCTGTAAATGTGTAATCATATATATTTAATTTTATCTATTTCTATAACTAATTAGGATTTTGAGTTAAGAAACTGTTTGGGTTTCATTTAAAAGTCTGTCAGTTGGCAGTCTCCTATCTATTTCCTATCTTTAAATATAACGGTCTAATCATATCGAAAAAGTAATAAAATGAGATATTGTACTGAACTAGCTGATAGACAATAGCAAGTTATAGAAAATCTTTTAGATGACAAAGACCGCAAGCGAAAACATTCTAAGGATTTGAGAAGAATTGAAAAGGATAAAAAATGAAAGGAGGATGAATCAGATAAAAAATAATTGTTACCTTTGTCAGGTTCGATGAGAAACATGCACGTACGAGTTTGGTTACATTAAAAAATAAAAAACTGATATACAATGTACAGAGCAAACATCGGTACTTTTGCGCAAATTATGAAACGAAATCAAATGGAAGATACAAAACATATCAAAATAAGCGAATACAATTACCCGCTGCCCGATGAACGGATTGCAAAGTTTCCGCTGGCAGTACGTGACCAATCCAAGCTGTTGGTATACCGCCACGGCGAAGTAAGCGAAGATACATTCACTGCGCTGCCTGAATATCTGGAGCAGGGCGAACTGATGATATTCAACAATACAAAGGTGATTCAGGCACGCCTGCACTTTCGCAAGGAAACGGGAGCTCTGATTGAAGTATTCTGTCTGGAGCCGATACAGCCGAACGATTATGTACTGTCCTTCCAGCAAACGAAAAAATGCAGCTGGCTCTGCATGATTGGCAATCTGAAGAAATGGAAAGAAGGAGCACTGAGCCGCATGGTAGACGTGAAAGGGAAACAGGTGACACTGACTGCCATACGCAGTGAATGTCGCGGCACAAGCCATTGGGTAGATTTTGAATGGAATGATGACAGCATCACCTTTGCCGACCTGCTGGAAGTGGTGGGCGAACTGCCTATTCCTCCCTACCTCAACCGAGACACACAAGAAAGCGATAAAGAAACTTATCAGACGGTCTATTCCAAAATAAAAGGGTCGGTAGCCGCCCCCACCGCCGGACTGCACTTCACCGAACGCGTATTGCAAGCATTGGATGCCCACGGTATCGACCGCGAAGAACTGACCTTGCACGTAGGTGCAGGCACCTTCAAGCCCGTGAAAAGTGAAGAAATAGAAGGACACGAAATGCATACGGAATACATCTCCGTCAACAAACGGACCATTGAGAAACTGATTGCACACGGAGGGCATGCCATTGCCGTAGGAACCACTTCGGTGAGAACCTTGGAAAGCCTGTATTATATAGGAGTAGCTATCAGCCGCAATCCCGATGCCAACCAGGAAGAACTGCACGTGCAGCAATGGATGCCTTACGAAGAGAAAAATGGCATCGGCACTATACAGGCTTTACAGCATATACTCGATTATCTGAACCGTCACCACATGGAAGCATTGCACACCAGTACGCAAATCATCATTGCTCCGGGCTACGAATACAAGATAGTGAAGAAGATGGTTACCAATTTCCACCAACCGCAAAGCACATTACTGCTATTGGTTTCTGCTTTTGTGAAAGGAGACTGGCGAAAGATTTATGATTATGCCTTGGAGCATGATTTCAGGTTTCTAAGCTATGGCGACAGTTCGTTGCTGATACCCTGAAGCCCTATCACAGGCATACCATCTTCCTTCCGCAGCATTAAGCGTTTTCTTCCCTACCATTAAGGCGTTTTTTACAGACATTTACTACGTCCCACTACGGCAGGACGTACGTTCCACCGTAGCAGGACGTACGTCCTATTGCAGTGGGACGTATATCCTGCTATAGTGGGACGTAGTAGTATTCAGTATAGAAAGGCTTAATCATCCGTATGAAAAGCCTTAGCTATACCCAAGAAGCGGCTTCTATCGTTATTGGACTTCTTACTCTGCCATAATACATGAGAGTTTTTCATTACTTTATGTCACTAAACATATCCATTAATTCATAGTATCTCAGTTGTTTTACTATCTTTGTGACAAAACACCTGAATGCTATGACTGTCACCTTATCTAACGAACTTCCTGCCTATCCTACTTTTGTGGAAGGCATCCGCCGTGCGCCCGACAGAGGTTATCGTCTGACACCGGCACAAACAGAAACCGCACTGAGGAATGCACTGCGTTACATTCCCGAAGAACTTCACGCCCGACTCGCCCCGGAATTTATGGATGAACTGCTTACCCGGGGAAAAATCTATGGCTACCGTTTCCGGCCGCAAGGCGATTTGAAAGCAAAGCCTATTGACGAATATAAAGGAAACTGCATCGAAGGAAAAGCATTTCAAGTAATGATAGACAACAACCTTTCATTTGATATTGCCTTGTATCCTTACGAACTGGTCACTTACGGTGAAACAGGACAAGTATGCCAAAACTGGATGCAATACTGGCTCATTAAACAATATCTGGAAGTAATGACTGACGAACAGACTTTGGTAGTGGAAAGCGGACATCCCCTTGGTCTGTTCAAGTCAAAGCCCGAAGCACCGCGTGTTATTATCACTAATTCCATGATGGTAGGCATGTTCGACAACCAGCGTGACTGGGAAATTGCTGCACAGATGGGCGTTGCCAATTACGGTCAGATGACAGCAGGCGGATGGATGTACATCGGTCCGCAAGGCATTGTACACGGCACATTCAATACCTTATTGAATGCCGGCCGCATGAAATTAGGAGTACCGCAGGATGGAAATCTTAACGGGCATCTCTTTGTTTCTTCCGGTTTGGGCGGAATGAGCGGCGCACAGCCTAAAGCTGCCGAAATAGCAGGAGCCGCCGCCATCATTGCCGAAGTAGATGCCTCACGCATCGAAACACGGTATCGCCAAGGATGGGTGCAGCACGTCACTGCCGACTTGAAAGAAGCCTATACCCTTGCTGCCGAAGCCATGAGGCTACGCAAGCCTTGTTCCATTGCTTATCACGGAAATGTAGTAGATTTGCTGGAGCATGCTTTGAATCACCATATAGATATTGAACTGCTGAGCGACCAAACCTCGTGCCATGCCGTGTACGAAGGAGGATACTGTCCGGCAGGCATCACTTTCGATGAACGTACCCGCCTGTTGAAAGACGACCGTGTACGATTTGAAAAGCTTGTAAATGCTTCACTACGCCGCCATTTCAATGCTATTAAAGCACTGGTGGAACGCGGTACTTATTTTTTCGATTACGGCAATTCGTTTATGAAAGCCATTTATGATGCAGGAGTAAAGGAAATCTCACGCAATGGCATTGATGAAAAAGACGGCTTCATCTGGCCTTCTTATGTGGAAGACATTATGGGACCGCAACTTTTTGATTACGGCTACGGACCTTTCCGTTGGGTTTGTCTCAGCGGTAAACATGAAGATTTGATAAAAACCGACCATGCCGCCATGGAGTGTATCCCCAAAGAACGACGCGGACAGGACATGGATAATTGGATATGGATACGTGATGCCGAAAAGAACAATCTGGTAGTCGGCACTCAGGCACGCATCCTCTATCAGGACGCACTCGGTCGCATGAATATCGCCTTGCGTTTTAACGAAATGGTACGCAAAGGAGAAGTAGGTCCCATTATGTTGGGACGAGACCACCATGATGTGAGTGGAACCGATTCTCCTTTCCGTGAAACATCGAACATCAAGGACGGCAGCAATGTAATGGCAGATATGGCAGTCCAGTGCTTTGCAGGCAACTGTGCACGCGGCATGAGTCTGGTCGCCCTGCACAATGGCGGAGGCGTAGGTATCGGCAAAGCCGTCAACGGCGGATTCGGAATGGTGTGCGACGGTAGTGATCGAGTAGACGCCATTTTACGCTCGTCCATGCTATGGGATGTCATGGGCGGTGTGGCACGACGCTCATGGGCACGTAATCCGCATGCCATGGAAACATCCGAAGAATTTAACCATACTCATCAGGAACAGGGCTATCATATCACCATGCCGCATCTGGCAGAAGATGCATTAATCGACAGAGTATTAAAAGAAAAAGGTATAAAACATCAATAACATTACGAATTATGAGCTGGACAAAAATCATGGAATGCGTTCCCAACTTTAGCGAAGGACGCGACTTGCAGAAAATAGATCAGATAGTATCTCCCTTCCGTGCACGCGCCGGGGTAAAACTGCTCGACTATAGCAATGATGAAGACCATAATCGTCTTGTGGTCACCGTAGTGGGAGAACCTGATGCTTTAAAAGAAGCGGTGATAGAAGCCATCGGCATAGCAGTAAAGCTGATTGACCTCAACCATCATCAAGGACAGCACCCGCGAATGGGAGCGGTAGATGTAGTACCGTTCATTCCTATCAAAGGATGTACCATGGAAGAAGCCATCGCCATCTCTAAAGAAGTAGCGCAACGGGTAGCCTTTCAATATGACCTTCCGGTCTTCCTCTATGAGAAATCAGCAAGCGCTCCTCATCGCGAAAATCTTGCCGCCATCCGTAAAGGAGAATTCGAAGGCATGAAGGAAAAAATTCACCAACCCGAATGGCATCCCGATTTCGGTCCCGAAGAACGGCATCCCACTGCCGGAACCGTTGCCATCGGAGCTCGCATGCCGTTAGTGGCTTATAATATCAATCTGAACACCCCCAGTCTGGAGATTGCACATGATATTGCCAAGAAAATCCGTTTTATCGGAGGCGGGCTGCGCTTTTGCAAAGCCATGGGTGTGGAACTGAAGGAGCGAGGTATCACCCAGGTGTCCATGAACCTGACAGACTACAGCAAGACTGCCCTCTATCGGGCTTTTGAAATGGTGCGTTTCGAAGCCCGCCGCTACGGAGTAAGCATCATCGGCAGCGAAATTGTGGGCCTGGTTCCCATGGAAGCTCTGATTGACACAGCCTCTTATTATTTGGGACTGGAAAACTTCTCCATGCAGCAAGTACTGGAAGCGCAGATTATGGAATAACAAGAAATCTATCGTCATGAACAACAACCTTATCATCAAGAATGCCCGCATCATCACCCCGCTTGGCACCTCTGCCCTGAAAGGTAAAGAGATGAACCAACTGCTGGATCTCACCGGAGGAACCGTAAAAGTAACCGATGGAGTGATTACCTATGCAGGTCCATCCCGTCCTACATGTGAAGAACCGGAAGAAGGCTATGAGATTCTGGATGCCGAAGGACGAGTGTTGCTTCCCGGATTCATCGACTCACATACCCACCTGGTATTCGGAGGCTATCGCCCCGAAGAATTTATTTGGCGCATGAATGGCGAAAGCTATATGAGCATCATGCAACGCGGAGGAGGTATCGTCAACACGGTACATGCCACTCGTGAAGCAACACCGGAGGAATTGAAATGCAAAGCCGAATGGTTCATCGATGTCATGAGCCGCATGGGGGTCACTACAGTGGAAGGGAAAAGCGGTTACGGACTTGACCGCGATACGGAGCTTAAGCAACTGGAAGTGATGCGTTCCATCAATCTCTCTCCGCAACGCAAAGTAGATATAGCCGCCACCTTTCTCGGTGCACATGCATTGCCTCCCGAATATCAGGGCAGAGCCGACGAATACATTGATTTTCTCATCCATGAAATGCTTCCTTTGGTCCGTGAAAAGCAACTTGCCGAGAATTGCGACATTTTTTGCGAGCAAGGTGTCTTTACCGTAGCACAATCCCGGCGACTCCTGCAAGCCGCACAGGAACTGGGACTCGGTGCCAAGATACATGCCGATGAGATAGTAAGCTTCGGCGGTGCCGAACTTGCCGGTGAACTAAAAGCGCTCAGCGCCGACCATTTGCTGCACGCTTCGGATACCGGCATCCGTGCAATGGCAGAAAATAAGGTTGTCGCCACACTCCTGCCTCTGACCGCCTTTACGCTTCGTGAACCTTATGCACGAGGACGTGACATGATAGACAGCGGTTGTGCCGTAGCCCTCGCCACCGACCTCAATCCGGGCAGTTGTTGTTCCGGCTCCATCCCACTGACATTTGCACTGGCTTGCCTATATATGCATCTCACATTGGAAGAAGCTATCACAGCCATGACATTAAACGGAGCTGCCGCACTGGGTTATGCCCACCGGACAGGAAGTATCGAAGTAGGCAAACAGGGAGATTTTGTCCTGCTGGACACCGATACCCCGGCTGTACTCGTTTACTATACCGGCATGAACTCCGTGCAACACACCATCAAAGGAGGACGTATTCTATTCTAAAATATTTATCTAACTAAAAAACATAATACCATGTTAACAGAACTCACTATTAAAGAATTTATTCATAAAGTCATCAGCAACGATCCTGTTCCCGGTGGCGGAAGCGTATCCGCCTTCAATGGTGCTTTGGCAACCTCCCTCGCCGCAATGGTTGCCAACCTGACCATCGGACGGAAGAAATACGCCGAAGTAAACGAAGTTATGGAAGACCTTTCCGCCCGTTTTGAGGAACTGGCACGTCAACTCATTATTGATGTAGACCGTGACTCGGATGCGTATAACCGCGTATTTGCCGCATTCAAACTTCCCAAAGAAACAGAAGAAGAGAAAAACATCCGCAGCGAAGCGATTCAAAAAGAAACCAAATATGCAGCCGAAGTACCGATGGAAGTGGCACGTATCGTCCATTCCATCCTGCCGATGATTGACGTAGTGGCACGAAAAGGAAACAGCAATGCCGTGACCGATGCTTGTGTGGCTATGATGTGTGCACGAACCGCTATACTGGGCGCATTGCTGAATGTCCGCATCAATCTCACTTCTATCAAAGACGAGAAATTTGTAAAAGAAATGACTGAAGAAGCGGATATGATAGAAAAGACAACGATTGCCGAAGAACAAAAGATACTGGACTATGTGAAAACCGTTTTCTAAAAAAGAAGATTATGAATAACGTATATCAAATAGGTTCCGGCGAACTCACATTCGATATTATCGAACGTATCATCAATGAGAACCTGAAACTGGAACTGGCGTCCGAAGCACGGGAGCGCATTCAGAAGTGCAGGGACTATCTGGATAAAAAGATAGCCAATTCCGACACACCGCTTTATGGTATTACCACCGGATTCGGCTCGCTGTGCAACCGCAATATCTCGTCTGACGAACTGAGCACCTTACAAGAGAATCTGGTGAAAAGCCATGCTTGCAGTGTAGGCGAAGAGATGCCGCATGTCATAGTAAAACTGATGTTTCTGCTCAAGGCACATGCCCTTTCGTTGGGACATAGCGGTGTGCAAGTCATTACCGTACAACGCATCATCGACTTCTTCAACAATGATGTAATGCCCATTGTATATGACCGTGGCTCGTTAGGTGCATCCGGCGATCTTGCTCCGCTTGCCAACCTTTTCCTGCCGCTTATCGGTGTGGGAGATGTATATTATAAAGGTAAGCGATGCGAAGCCATCAGTGTACTCGATGAATTTGGCTGGGAGCCTGTAAAACTGAAAAGTAAAGAAGGACTGGCTTTGCTGAACGGTACACAATTCATGAGCGCCAACGGTGTTTATGCCATCTTGAAAGCGTTCCGACTGAGCAAGAAAGCCGACCTCATTGCCGCTATTTCTCTTGAAGCTTTCGACGGACGTCTTGATCCGTTCATGAATTGTATCCAGCAGATGCGACCGCACCAAGGCCAGATAGAGACAGGAGCCGCATTCCGCCGTATACTGGAAGGAAGTGAAATCATAACTCAGCCCAAGACACATGTGCAAGACCCCTACTCATTCCGTTGTATTCCCCAAGTACACGGCGCTACCAAAGATGCCATTCGCCATGCCGCGTCCGTTTTGCTGACCGAGATCAACTCTGTCACCGACAATCCCACCATCTTCCCCGATGAAGACCTGATTATATCGGGCGGAAACTTCCATGGACAACCTCTGGCACTCGTCTATGATTATCTCGCCATCGCTTTGGCCGAACTAGGGAATATATCCGAGCGTCGTGTAGCCCAGCTTATTATGGGACTTCGCGGACTGCCCGAATTCCTTGTTGCCAATCCCGGACTGAATTCAGGCTTTATGATTCCCCAATATGCAGCAGCCTCTATGGTAAGCCAAAATAAAATGTATTGCTACTCCGCCAGCAGTGATTCCATTGTATCCAGCAACGGACAAGAAGACCATGTGAGCATGGGGGCCAATGCTGCCACCAAACTGTTTAAGATAATGGACAATCTGGAACATATACTTGCCATCGAACTGATGAATGCAGCTCAAGGTATCGACTTCCGGCGTCCGCTCAGAAGCTCTCCATACATTGAAAAATTCCTCTCGGTTTATCGCAAGGAAGTACCTTTCATCCGCGAAGACATAGTGATGTACAAAGAAATACATAAGACTGTGGCTTTTTTGAAACGTCACCAGGTGGATTATTAAGTTATTATTTCACTATCTTTGCAGGCAAAAAAGAACAAAGTATGAATAGCGACAATAAAGAAGAAATGTTTCCCATTGTGGATGAACAAGGAAATATTGTGGGAGCTGCCACACGAGGCGAATGTCATGACGGCAGTAAAAAACTTCATCCGGTAGTGCACCTCCACGTATTCAACAGCAAAGGTGAACTTTACCTGCAAAAACGACCGGAATGGAAAGATATCCAACCCGGCAAATGGGATACTTCAGTAGGCGGTCATGTCGATTTGGGCGAAAGCGTAGAAATGGCACTCCACCGTGAAGTGAAAGAAGAACTCGGAATTACCGACTTCACCCCCGAACTGCTGACTAATTATGTTTTTGAGTCCACTCGCGAAAAAGAACTGGTATTCTCACACAAAACCGTTTATGATGGTCCCATTACCCCCAGTGAGGAACTGGCCGGAGGACGCTTTTGGACATTAGACGAAATTAGAGCCAATATGGGAAAAGATATTTTTACACCCAACTTCGAAAACGAGTTCCGTAAATTGGGCTTCTGAAACTTCTTTTTCATAAAAAGGGGCAAATTCTTGACCTGTATCAAGAATTTGTCCCTTTAGTGTATATTTTGACCTCATAAGTATACAACAGAAAACAAAAGCACGTAATTTTGTGTTGTAAAACATAGAAAGAAAGGATAACGAGATTATGAAAAAGGTAAAAAGTATTGTGATGAAAGTCCTGGCTATGATGGGTGAAAACGAAGTAAGAGCTTGGGGCATAGGCATTAAATAATATAAATGCCATCATTTTAATCAACAAAGAAAGGATAACATTATGAAAAAGTTAAAAGAAATCATTAAGACAGGTCTTATTGATATGGGAAATGGTGCCCTACGTGCTTGGGGATACGAAATCAAGTAACTGTCATACTTGATTAGAGAACTTTATTTAAACCTCAATAGTATAAAGGAGAGTAATCCAATGGATTATTTTCCTTTTTTATTTATCAGATATCTTATTTACTACAAATAATTAGGAAATGCGATAAGTATTTTAAGAACTTATCCTATTTTCTTCATTCACTAACAGCGGCAAAGATAATAATATTATTGATTTATTCACTATTATTAAGCTCAAAAAGATAAAATTATCTCATTCCCGTTTCACTATCTTAATTATCCGATGCTGTTTCTATAATTTTTCACACTTTATCTTTATGTAATAAAGCATCATTACGGTATATAAAAGGTAGAAAACAAGAAGCTAAAAAAAGCTCTTTTTCACAATAAATACCACCTGTAGCTACTTCTGACAAATAGGATAAGTTCTTAAAATACTTAGCAAATACTCCTTAATTCATTAGCCTTTCAAATCTATTATAGTATTATTAACTCTATGAAACACTTATGAAAATTAAGACTTTAACCCAAAGAGGTAAGTACACATTATTAGCCGGTGTACTTGGAATGAGTTCAATTCCTTCCTCTGCCATTCCTACCGGTATGGCTGATGTTTCACTCCCAACCGTAGCACAACAGACAGCCAAAATCAAAGGAAAAGTTTTGGATGCCAGAACCGGAGAACCGGTTATCGGTGCCAATGTCGTTGTAAAAGGAACGACAAACGGTAGTATCACCAATTTTGATGGCGAATATGAATTGACAGCACCGATTGGCTCTACTCTCAGTATCTCTTTTATTGGTTACAAATCAATAGAAGTGAAAGCAACCGGTGGCTTGCAAACAATCAAATTGGACGAAGACTCTGAAGCGCTGGATGAAGTCATAGTAGTAGGTTACACAACTCAGCGCAAAGAAAGTTTAACCGGTTCTATGAATAACATCAAAAGCGAGAAGTTGAAGGACATAACCACACCATCGGTAGAAAATTTATTGAATGGTAAAGTTCCGGGAGTATATGTGGCTCCGGGATCAGGCCAACCCGGTTCCAGTGGTGCGGTAGTTATCCGTGGACAAGCCACACTTAACGGTACGACTTCTCCACTCTGGGTTATTGACGGTGTTATAGTAGGCTCGGACGCCGGACAATTAAATCCTGCGGATATTGAAAGTATGACTATTTTAAAAGATGCCGCCTCCACTGCCATTTACGGTTCTCAAGGTGCAAATGGTGTCATTGTAGTTACAACCAAAAGCGGACGAGCCGAAAAAATGACTATCGAAGCTTCTGTAAAATTGGGGGTCAGCTCACTGAATAATGGAAATTTGGAAGTAATGAATGGTGCAGAACTTTATGACTATTATGCTTCCTTCCAAAATGCCAATGAAATTTCTTTTCCACGATGGAACAAGGACCTGCGTGACAGTAATTTCAGTTGGTGGGATTTAGCTACCCAAAACGGACTCACACAGGAGTATAATGTATCTTTACGCGGTGGTAATGAAAAGATGCAATCTTATCTATCTGTAGGATATTATGATGAAGAAGGTGCCGTGAAAGGATATGATTACAGTCGGTACAACTTCCGCTTGAAGACTACATACAAACCATTTGACTGGTTGACAATCAAACCTGCACTCAGCGGTTCACTTCGAAATATTGATGACCGCCAATACTCTGTCACAGCTATGTATTCCATGCTCCCATGGGATAGTCCCTATGACAAAGACGGCAACTTGGTTCCTCACCGCTACAGTGGTTGGGTAAACACTCAGCAAACCAACTACCTATACGATTTACAATGGAACTATTCAGAGTCCAAATATTACGAATTTATGGGAAGTTTAGATTTTGACATTAAAATAACAGACTGGCTGACATTCTCATCTGTCAACAACTATAAATACATCAACTCTACTTCTCACGGCTATAGTGATCCGCGCTCAAGCAGTGGCGAAAATGTAAACGGGCGTCTCACAGAGTGGAGAGCAGAAGTAACCCGCCGTTATACCAACCAGAAATTATTAATAAACAAAGACTTCGGCAAGCACTCTATCAGCGGATTGATAGCTTACGAATTTAATGATTATTATTATAAGAATCTAGATGTCTATGGTACCGGATTTGTACCCGGATTTGAAGTTCTGGATGTAGTATCCAAGCCCGAACGTACTAAAGGCGGTATCAGCGAATGGGCTACTCAGTCTTATTTCACTCAATGGAAATATGTATATGATGGTAAGTATATTGCCGAAGCCTCTATCCGCCGGGACGGTGCATCCAACTTAGGTACGAATGCTAAATACGGCAATCTTCTGTCAGGTAGTGTGGGATGGATTATCAGCCGCGAGGACTGGTTTGATGTAGATTGGATCGATAACCTTAAATTACGTGGAGGTTATGGTACAGTAGGTAACCGTCCTTCTTCACTTTACCCACAATACGACCTGTATTCGGTATCTTCCAGTTATAATGAAAACTCAGGTGCACTTATCAGTGTTATCGGCAACAAAGACTTGACATGGGAAAAAACTTACACCACAAGCATCGGTCTTGACGCTGCATTGTTTAATAACCGTCTGCGCTTTACTTTTGATTTCTATTCAAAAGACACAGACAACATTCTTTATAATGTGCCTGTTACAGGGCTTACCGGAGTGACCAGTGTTTACAGGAATATCGGCAAAATGAAGAACACCGGATATGAAATCTCATTAGGCGGTGATATCATCAGTACAAAAGACTGGTTCTGGAACGTAGAATTAAATATAGGTCACAATAGTAATAAATTAAAAGATCTCTATAAACAAAAAGATACAGACGGAAGCTATGTGGTAAAACCCGTTATCATCAGTGATGGAAGTAGCATTGCCGGTACAGCGCAACGCATCCTCGAAATCGGTTATCCGGTAGATACTTATTATTTAAAGGAATGGGCAGGTGTAAATCCTGAAAACGGTGCTCCAATGTGGTACAAAGATACCAAAGATAGCGAAGGCAATGTCACAGGAAGAGAAACAACCTCTAACTATGCAGAAGCAGGATACTATAAATGCGGTTCAGCAGCTCCCGATTTGTTCGGAGGTTTCTCTACAACTTTAACATGGAAAGGTTTTGACTTGAATGCCGTATTCGGTTACTCTATCGGCGGAAAGATTTATAACTATTCACGTCAAGAATATGACTCCGACGGAACTTATACCGACCGCAATCAAATGAAACTGAAAGACGGCTGGAATCGTTGGGAAAAACCGGGAGATATTGCCACTCATCCCGTTGCCAAATATAATAATCAAGATAAAGGAAACTCTGCATCTTCCCGCTATCTGGAAGACAGCGACTACCTGAAATTACGTTCTCTGACCCTGGGGTACAACTTTAAGCTACCACAATGGGGTATTCAAAATTTACGCGTATTCATGAACGCAGAAAACCTGTTTACAATCACAGATTATTCAGGCGTAGACCCTGAAATTCCGGCCAGTGACGGTTCGGTAATGGGTACTGCCGGCCCTGCCGTTTATCCGTCTGTACGTAAATATATGTTCGGTTTAAATCTTACCTTTTAATCAGTAGAAACAACAATGAAAAAGATATTGACCTTATTATTGGCAGCGGCATCATTGACCGCTTGCGACATAGATCGTTTACCATACAATTCTATGGCTGCAGAACAAATCACCAACGCCCCTTCCGCATCGTTGGAATCTCTAATGAACGGTATGTATGCCCAGTTAAAGACATGGTCAGACCCCATGCACCGTTGTGGTGAATATGCCGGTGACAATATGATGATTCGTGGTTCATCAACAGATGCCTTCTATGAATTCATTTCTTTCTCCCGTACTCCGGTAAACTACCGCTTACAGAACTTTTGGGATTATGGTTACAAAGCCGTTGCCCAAGCCTCGAACATCATCAAAATGATAGAAGAAGGACAGAGTGCCGAAATAGACAACCAGTTGGGCGAATGCTATTATGTGCGCGGTATGATGTATTTCTACTTATGTCGTGCTTATGGACGTCCTTACTACCAGGCCCCCGACAAGAATTTAGGCGTACCTATTGTCAATGGTACTCCCGATGATATTATGGGAGACCTGCTGTTGCCTGACCGTTCTACAGTAAAAGAAACGTATGAGCAAGCTATCAGTGACTTGAAAAAGGCAGAAGAGATGATGACTATCAACAAAGGCGCTGCTTATGCCTCAAAAGAAGCTGCTCAGGCAATGCTGTCACGCGTATATCTGTATATGAGTGGAACGTATGAAAACCCCAACCGGGAATATGCCCAACTGGCAGTTGACTACGCGGACAAAGTTATCAATTCGGGCAACTACTCATTATTACCTCGCGAGGAGTTTATGAAATACAACACTCTTACTCCCGAAAATAATGACGAATCCATCTTTGTCGTAAAACGTGTTGCTTCCGAATTCTCCGGCTATGACCACTACTACGGTATTGGCGGTATGTATGCCAATATCGGCGGTATGGGTTGGGGAGAAATGTATGCCAGTGCCAAATATATTGATTTACTGAATGAGACAGGACGTAATGACTGGCGTCCGGATCATTACAAAATCGTAGACGCACGTGCTGCATTTATCGAGCCGACATACACTGATGATCATAAAGAAGTATTCCGCTTTATCAAACAAGACTCTGAAACGGTACTAAATTATGAACAGTTGACTGTAATCAAAAAAGGAGCAACAGTGATCTGCCAAAAGACCAAAGAAGTAGATGGAAAAGATGTACCGGACGGTCCGGAATATACACTGACTCCTGTAGATGCCGAACAAGAAATTTATTCTATCACTTACCAGGATGGCAAGACTTATACGGGTGTGTTAGACTATTACATCTCTCTCAACCGTGTATATCCACAATTCTACATCACTAAATGTTCTCGCGAAGGAGAAGATTCACATTTACATTCACCGATTATCAGTCGTTTGAGTGAAATTTATCTGAATCGTGCAGAAGCCTATGCCAAATTGGGCAACTATTCTGCTGCTTTAGCCGACCTAAATACTATTCGCGAACGTTCTATCATCGGTGGTGGATACGCTTCATTGGATGCAACAAACGCCAGCGAAAGAATTGATAAAGAGCGCCAACTGGAATTAGCCTATCAAGCAGAACGCAGCTATGATGTGTTCCGCAACGGCAAGCCTTTGACACGTCGCTATCCGGGACCTCACCAACAATTTGAAGACATTCCCGCATCAGACTACCGTGTCATTTATTACATTCCTCAGAATGCAATAAATGCTTATCCGGGCACTCTGACTCAAAACCCAACTGATAACAGCGGAGTTATTCTGAATTAGAGCTCTCTTTTCAATAACATATTAGTTTTTTATGGAGTTGTGTCAAAACGTGGATAATGCTGTCGTTTAGTTCGTAGGGGCGAGGTTCGCTCGCCCAAAAACAGTTTGCTTTGCGTCTTCGGGCAGGCAAACCCTTCCCCTACAGCTGACGATGGGATAGCCCCGGTTTAGTTTTGACACACTCCTTTTTTATAAACACAGAAGCACAAACCTTTCATTTATAAGCCATTCGGCTGCATTTACTTCTTTTTTATTCGTCCGTTCCGAAGATTTTATGTAATTTTGCATCAAACAACTATTAATCCAATAAAACTTTATCAGAAAAAACCATGATTAAAAAACTATCTACCTTGGTAGCCGGTTTAGCGTTGATATGCTTAACCGGATGCACTTCACCCCAAAAAGGAACAGCACAGAATGATGTGTTTTCTCCTATTGAAGTAGCAGTTCCCGAACGTCCCGCAGGACAACAGGATGTAATCCAACTGACCACTCCTAAACTCGACACTGTTCGTGTTGGATTTATCGGACTCGGAATGAGAGGCCCCGGAGCTGTGGAACGCTGGACACATATCCCCGGAACAAAGATTGTCGCACTCTGCGATTTACTTCCCGAAAATGCAGAAAGAGCACAAAAAATCGTCACCAATGCAGGAATGGAAGCACCGGCACTGTATTCCGGTTCGGAAGATGCATGGAAGCAATTGTGCGAACGTAATGATATCGACCTTGTTTATATTGCCACCGACTGGAAGCATCATGCCGAAATGGGTGTTTATGCCATGGAACACGGAAAACATGTTGCCATCGAAGTTCCGTCTGCCATGACACTGGACGAAATCTGGGCGTTAATCAATACTTCGGAAAAGACTCGCAAGCACTGTATGCAGTTGGAAAACTGTGTATATGACTTCTTCGAACTGACTACACTGAACATGGCTCAACAGGGATTGTTCGGCGAAGTGCTGCACGTAGAAGGTGCTTATATCCACAACCTCGAAGAATTCTGGCCCTACTATTGGAATAACTGGCGTTTGGATTACAATAACGAAAACCGTGGAGACGTTTATGCCACTCACGGTCTTGGCCCTGCCTGCCAGTTGCTGGACATTCACCGTGGCGACCGCATGAAGACTTTGGTAGCTATGGATACTAAAGCTGTAACCGGTCCTGAACTGGGTAAGAGATATGGTTTGGCAAACGATTCTATCGAATTCCAGAACGGTGACCACACCATGACTTTCATCCGCACTGAAAACGGTAAAACTATCCATATTCAGCACGATGTAATGAATCCTCGTCCTTACAGCCGTATGTATCAGCTGACAGGTACTGATGGTTTTGCCAACAAATATCCTATCGAAGAATATTGCCTGCGCCCCGACCAGGTTGACGCTAAAGAAGTGCCCAACCACGAGAACCTGAATATGCACGCTGCTGTTCCCGAAAACGTAAAAGAAGCCTTGATGGAGAAATACAAACACCCGATTCACCGGGAATTGGAAGAAACAGCCAAGAAGGTAGGCGGTCACGGTGGTATGGACTACATCATGGATTACCGTCTGGTTTACTGTCTGCGCAACGGTTTGCCTTTGGATATGGATGTATACGATTTGGCTGAATGGTGCTGCATGGCAGACCTTACCCGTCTTTCTATCGAAAACGGTAATGCTCCGGTAGCTGTACCCGACTTTACCCGCGGCAGCTGGAACAAGGTGAAAGGTTATCGTCACGCATTTGCCAAATAAGAAACAGTGAATTCTTAAAACAACAATAACTTATGATTGGAGAAACCTACACACAGACAACTCCAATCATAAGTTATTTTTTATGTCCCTATTTGAAAAGAAAGTTTAAGAACTCAGCGCTATTCCCGACCGGCAACGTAACATCGAGTTTATAAAAGCACTGACTCCCCTATGCCGACATGAACATTATCCATGAATTTGAATAAGACAGTAGCTTAATGCTTTCCATCTGCAAGAAGCAAAAAAACGGTCACATCACTCCACATTCACTTTAGTCAGCTTCCCTGTCACCGAATCAATGATGAATCCATAGACCTTGATATCAGAAGGTATCAACGGATGATTGACAATGGCATGCACAGTGCCGCGCACAGATTTCTCAGTATCTTCAAATCCGTCCAGCCATGACGCAAAGTCCACACCGCAATAGTGAATCATATCGATTGTTTCCTGCTTGATGCCGCGTGCCTTCATGTGGCAGGCACCGCAATCGGAATGGGCTATGACCATCACTTCTTTTACGCCCAACTCATATATAGCTACCATCAAACTGCGAATCACACTCCCGAAAGGATGCGAAATGACACCTCCTGCATTTTTAATCATTTTCACATCGCCATTCTTGATGCCCAAGGCGGCCGGCAACAACTCGGTCAGTCGGGTATCCATGCATGAAAGAATAGCGATTTTCTTATCAGGATATTTATTGGTGATATACTTTTCATACCCTTTGTTTGCTACAAACTGTTTATTGAATTCAAGAATTTCATCTAACATGGCTTTGCGTTTTTATGTTTCCCGCAAACATACGAAAAAAACAAATGAAGCGGTACATTCCCGCCTGAGAATTTTAATGAACACCCGACTTTTTACAGTCCAATAATGTAAGCACAAACCATATCAGAAAAAGCATAGATAATAAAGGATTGCTGCAATAAGAAAAGACCAGCACCATAAACGCAACCACGGCATGTGTGATACGCATCACATGACCTGTACTAACTTTCTCACCTAAATAGAGTGAGAACAAATTGGCATAAGCATCTGCCCAGCCCGCTACGAAGAGTTTGACGCGTCCCAACAGGGATAAACGAATTGAAAGTTCTTTTTTCATGACTGTTCCTTATTTTATGATGGCACAAAGAAACAGTCCTGTTTTGACAGAATACGTCAATCCTGAATTTTTTCACTGATATTCTGCACTTTTTCTTTTAAATAAAGAACAAAATCAGGAGAGTTAATTATTTCAATGTCCTCAAACAGACCAAGAACAAAACGCCCGATTCCCTCATACTTACATACTTCTGTATGAAAAAGCCAATGAGCATCATCTTCTCTCTCCATATACTTCTCGGCCAATGGAAATTCCTCTATCAACAGATTGGCAGCAGTCATGCCCAAACGGAGAGTGACAGGCAAACGTCGGTCACTGCTGATATGAAAAACATCAGTATACCCTTCTTCATGAGACTCCTCAAATTGCCAACCGGTCTCCAACACCTCCACCGAAGTTATCCGGGACACTTTAAAAAGTTTATTCTTACCGCTTGCCGGCTCGTAGCACCATATTTCATTATTATTGGCAGTAAAAGCAAACGGCTCCACCACCCTGTCCGTCACAGCATGGCTGTTCGATGACTTATACTCATGAAACGCCACTTGTCTCTTATCTTTCACTGCCTCATAAAGATTATGCACATTGTCAGCAATGCCGCTACGGACAACTATCTCGGAAAGAATCTCATAATCATATACTTTATATAGTTTCTCTTTCAAATTTTGTTTGAGTGAAGTATTCCCATCTACACTTTCGATGGCACGTTTTAAAATATAAGCCTCTTCCTCGGTGAAATGCACCAAAGTGGAAATATCCTTAAAATAAGGAGAAGATTTATCGAGTGAATAACAGCCGTTTGTCTTGCGGACAATAAACCCTGCCATTTTGAACGCCTCAATATATCGATAGACGTTTCGCGAACTCATATCCAACCGTTTTCCAAGTTCTTCCAAGGTGTATTTACGGTTTTGTGTCAGCAACATCATCAGGCGAAGCTGACGCTCAAACTTGTGTAGTTCCATACTATCGAATTAGCCGTTTATCTTTTTCTGCTTTCCCAGTCCTGCACGGATGCGGCTCAATGACTGCGGAGTAATCCACAGATAAGAAGCAATATGCTTCAACGGAACATATTGCAAAAGTTCGGGATTCTCTTCCAACAAAGCAAGATAACGCTCTTTGGCACGAGGACTCCCTCCGCTGATAAGCCAATTCTCCAAACCGAGAAGTTGCTGTTCGAAAAGCCTTCTTCCGAAGTTGGCCAATTCAGCAGATGAAGCATAAAAAGACTCCAATTTTGCCTTAGAAATACCATAAAGTTCACTGTCACACATGGCCTCTATGGAAACCAATGAAGGAGTATTTTCTATGTAGCCCCAAGACGAAAAAACCGCCTCTCCCTCGGAAGCAAACCAAACGGAGACATCTGCCCCATCATTCAGGTAATGCCCCCGCCAGATTCCCTTGCTTATAATATAGAAATTCGAATTCCGTTCCCCCTCCTGCACCAGAAAATCTCCTTTGCGAAAACTAAACTTTTCCATTTTCTCCAATAACTGTAAGCTCACGGTTATGGGCAAACTGTATTTTTCACAAAACTTCCGAACAAACGCATCCATACTTCTCTGTTGATTTAATACCGCAAAGGTAACAAATCATCCCCGAACCGACTGATGTTTACGCCAATAAATTATGGTTATCACTAAAAAAGTAAGTACCTCAGCCAACGGAACTGCCAGCCAAATACCCGGCACTTTAAACAGTAAGGGCAGCCCGAGAAGGCAGATAACCATGAATACGAATCCGCGCAACACCGTAACCACCATTGCCGGGCGCGCACGCTCCACACTTTGAAAATAGCCGATGGACACGATATTCACGGCAAAGAAAACAAATCCCGAAGCAAACAAAGGCAATCCTGACACTGCAATATCGTATGCCGGATAAGAACGATCAATAAACATTGCCACTATCTGGTGATTGAATATCGCTGTAAGAGCAAAGAATACAAGTCCGCAAATCACAGCTGTCGCCAATGCCAGACGAAAAGCCGAACGCACACGTGCTTCATCACCGGCTCCGAAATTATAGCTCAAGATGGGTTGTGCCGACTGTCCAATAGCATTATACACCATAAATATAATAGGGAAAAAATAGCAGGCAATGCTGAAAGCTGCCACCCCGTCTTCTCCCAGATACGAAATAAACACATAGTTACCGGCAAACATCATACAGGCAATTGCTCCCTCACACAAAAACGTGGATGCTCCCAACCGGCACATATATTTCACATTACGCCAAGTGAGCTGCATACTCTTTCTGCTGAGCTTCACGCGGCAGAAATGGATAACATTTTTCTTACGGCTCAAATATATGATTATCATAGCAGCCCCAACCACATAACCTAAACTGGTGGCAAGTGCCGCACCCATCATTTCCCAACCGAAAATAAAGATGAACACATAATCGAGCACAATATTAATCACTGCCGGAATAGCATTGCACCACATGGCATAATTAGGAGACCCATCCAATCGCACAAAAAACATACCCGAACTGAGCAGTGCGCTGAACACCAAAAAGGGAAGAAACCAATGCATATATTCTACCGCCAAAGGCAACAAGCGTTCCGAACTTCCCAGCAATCGTACCACTTGAGGTGCAAACATACACACCACCCCCCATAGCAACGCCAAGAACAAAGAAGAAACCACCACTGCCTGCGTTACATTAATACGCGCTGATTTCTGCTTACCCTGTGACAAATGAATGGAAGCAACCACAGACGCCCCCACTCCAAACATCAGCCCGATGCCTGTACTTATCAAAAACAGTGGAGCCGTAATATTTACCGCTGCCAATGCATCACTTCCAATCCCCTTACCTACGAATATTCCGTCTGTTATGACAAACACAGCCGAAAATACCATCCCCAACACAGTAGGTATCAGCAATTTCCGAAACAACTTCGGAATCTCCATGCTACCAAAATCAATACTATCTTTCATACCTATATCAATTTATTTTTCCGGTTGCAAAGATAGGATGTTATTTTAGGGTAAAAATTACCATTTGGTAATTTCAGTCACTTTTTGTTTCAAAAATTTGCGAAATTAAGAAGAAACCACTACCTTTGCACCCGCAAAACAAAAGCATTGCCTCTTTAGCTCAGTTGGCCAGAGCACGTGATTTGTAATCTCGGGGTCGTTGGTTCGAATCCGACAAGAGGCTCACCAATAAAAACCGTTTCTGAAATTCAGAAGCGGTTTTTCGTTTCTTATCAATCCCTTCACAAAATCTGCTCATCGACAAAATGGATTAGGAAATAATCCTATCGGGTCAGTCAATAAAAAGATAAGTAATGCTTGTGCTTATCAAGTAAATACATGACTTTAAGAAAAGCTGATTGCAATTGCTTAACCACGGCCGTGGTTAAGTCTGCCCACCCGGGTGGTTAGAGTTAGTCACGGGAGTGGTTAAAGTTAACCACGGCCGTGGTTAACAGATATGTTACTTTTGCAAATACAAGAAGAAGAGGCAGGAACATTGTACACTGACGGAGTATCTATCTCACAGTCAACCGGAACTTAAGTGATTGTCAGTGAAATCAAGTATAAACCGAGAAACAATTATTACGATGGAATGAATGCGATAAGCAAAGCATGTAAGAAAAAGAAGTGAGAGTATGAGAATATAAATGGATGCAACTTATTATTATAAAACAAAAAATGGAAGTTCTTGAAAACAAACGGAACCATCCTCACTAAATCTCTACGTTCCCCTTATTTTGTCAAAAGAGAAACGTTTTTTGTCAATTCCAAACCGCATTGTATTTGTATCTTTGTCCCATTAAGACAACCTCATAATAATACCCAAAATTTATGGAGAATTTATTCAGAAACATAGTATATGGAAGTATGGCCTTAACCCTCCTTACCACACCGGTAGCAGCCCAACAAAAAATGAATGAAATGTGGGGCAATGGACAACAAGCCAAGGAAATAAACAATATGGGAGAACGGGGGCACCTTTTCGAATGGGGAAATTATGCCATGTTCATCCATTGGGGGTTATACTCACAATTAGGAAATATTTGGAATGAAAAAACCTATTACGGCATAGGCGAATGGATGATGGATGTAAATATGGGAAATGCAGACAAGGACGAATACAAAGCCGTGGCCCGTTCTTTTAACCCACAGAACTTTGATGCTATGAAAATCGCCCAATTAGCCAAAGATGCCGGAATGAAATATATCATCATTACCAGCAAACACCATGACGGATTTGCCATGTACCACTCGCAATGTGACAAATTCAATATCGTAGACAGTACCCCATTTGCCCGAGACCCTATGAAAGAACTGTCTGAAGCATGTAAACAACTCGGATTAGGATTTGGCTTTTACTATTCACATAACCAAGACTGGACTACTCCCGGAGCATCAGGAGCGGCTAAAGTGGATGCTGAAGGAAATCCAAAAACGTTCGACGACTATTTTCATGAAAAATGTTTGCCCCAAGTAGAAGAAATCACACGTAACTACGGTGACATAGAGCTAATCTGGTTCGACACACCGGGAAATATTCCGCAGAAATATGCAGAAAAGCTGGTAGAAGTAGTCCATCGAAACCAACCCCGCGCATTAGTATCGGGGCGCATCGGATATAATCTGGGCGATTACCAAACATTGGGCGATATGGAAGTACCGCCAGAAAACATTAACGGACTTTGGGAAAGCGTAGATGTAACCAACGATGCTTGGGGATATGCATGGTATGACCAAAACTGGAAATCCCCGAAACAAATCCTGAAATATCTTATCTCCACAATCGCACGCGGTGGTACTTATATGTTGAATATCGGCCCGGACGGAACGGGAAGCATCCCGGACTTCGTATCAAACACCCTTCGCACATCCGGCAAGTGGATTGCCCGTTACCCACAAGTGATTTATGGAGCCGGTCCTTCTCCTTGGCAACATAGCTTGCCTTGGGGAGACGTAGTCCGGCAAGGGAACAAACTTTACCTGGCCGTATACGAATGGCCCGCCTCAGGCAAACTTTATTTACCGGGACTTCAAACAGAAATAGCTTCTGCCGGAATTTGTAACGGAAACAAAATACAACGTATCAAAATTGTGCAAGAAGGTAGTTGGACTGTATTGCAAATCCCTTTTCGCAAACCGGATCCTATAATCAGTGTTATAGAACTAGTCATGAAAGGCAACGAGATAACCGTAGACAATACACAAGCACTTGACCCGGAAATAGGAACAAACGAACTATCAGTAATATTTGCTGAAGCAAAAGACTGCCATGTATACAAATCAAGCTGGATGGAAAAATTCGGAGAGTGGAAACATGAATATTGTGTCAGCAACTTGAACCGTGGCGGCAAAATCATATGGACGGTTGATGTAAAATCCCCCGGGACATATCAAGTGGAACTCAAAGTCAGGGGCAATGGCCGAGTTGTATGGAAAGTAGAGACCGATGAAGGACAAATGGCTCAAAACCAACAAAGCGCTTCATCCATTTTCTGCAAAAGGCCCATAGGCTGGATACGTTTTGACAAACCGGGCCGACATACAATAACTGTCAATATGCCCGAAGGAGGAAAACAGGCAGATATATCATCTATTTCAATGACTCCGATTTATTTTGAATGACATGAACTATTTTATATTCATATTTAAATAAAAAACACATGAAAAAACGATTACTCATTTACCTTTTAGCTATTTTGGCGGTACAAGGCATTTACGGGCAAAAGCTGATATTGCCTACTCCTTCTACGACTCCCAACAAAGCACAACAACAACAAATTGCCCGGAAATATGGAATGTTTATCCATTTTGGTATCAATACTTTCCATGATGAGGAATGGACAGATGGTTCCAAACCGGCCTCTTCTTATTGTCCAACCCGGATAGATGCAGAACAGTGGGTAAAAACTGCCAAAGATGCCGGAATGAAATATATTATCTTGATAACCAAACATCACGACGGGTTCTGCCTATGGGATAGCAAATACACAGAATATGATGTTGCCAACTCAGGCAATAAGACCAATGTGATAGAGGCTGTAGCCAAAGCCTGTAAGAAATATAATATAGGTTTAGGACTTTATTATTCACTGTGGGACAGAAAGATAAACGGAGACGTTGCAGACCAAAACCAAGATGCTGCCTACAATGAGTATATGATCAAACAATTAAAAGAGCTGATCAGCATAGCCCAAAGACATACGCACATCGTAGAGTTCTGGTTTGACGGCGGATGGGTGAAACAAAACTACCGCTGGCCTGTCATGGATATCTACCAAACAATAAAATCCAAAGAGCCAAACTGCCAGATCGGTATCAACTGGAGCATTGGTTCACCCGAAAATCCAGACGCCCATCTTGTTCATCCCGACAAACAAAAAGCAGGATTTCCTATCCGCTATTTCCCCAGCGATTTCAGATTAGGAGATCCTTATTTGCCTGCCGACAATGATCCAAAGGTATTCACCCACGATGGAAAAAATTACTATATGCCTTGGGAATCGACCATCTGCATCAGTGAACGATGGTTTTATAACACAACAGATACAAAATTCAAATCTATCGATGAATTGGAAAGACTTTACAAGCAATGTACCAAGAATGATAATATTCTGATATTAAATTGCCCTCCCAACAGAAACGGACAAATAAGGTCAGAGGATATCAATATATTAAAAGAATTACGTACACGATTAAACCTTTAAACAATTTACTTCCTTATACGCTCAGCTGCCTTGCCCTATACTCCTTGGGCGAGCACTGAGCTATTTTTGTGAACAAACGGGTAAATTGGGAAGGGTTGCAAATTCCCACGCTTTCAGCAATCTGCATGATACTCATATTGGTAGTCAGCAACAGTGCCTGAGCACGTTCTATACGTTTCATCTGAATATATTCACAAGGAGGTATTCCGATTATTTTCTTAAAGACTTTAGAAAAATGATCCGGAGTAATGAACATCAAGTCGGCCAATTCGATTATTGAAATATGTTTATCCAAATTCTTATTCACATACTGTACTGCCAAGTCAAGTTTCCCATACAAAGTGTTTGCCGTCACTTTCCTTACACTCTCCTCGGTTACAAACCGGGAAAACAACTGCAACAAAATACCATTACTCTCCATTAACCGGGAAGTACAAAAAGAAATCTTCTCTTCATGTGACTCATAAATCATTCGATCGTTATCATAACGTTGCGGATCGGACACCATAAGATGTTTATACGGGTTCAACTCCAAATAACGTTTCACCAAATCAAAGTCCATAGAATGTGCCGTCACTTTCAGGTTCATCTGCATAGGATTCGGAATGCCCGCATTTCCGGTCAGGTCATCAAAAAAACAAATGTAATAATGATCCATAAAATCATCGCATTCATAACTATGGAAAGTAAATTTAGGAATCAGGAACAGTGTACCCGGAGTAAGCTCATAACTTATATTATTGATATAAACTTTTCCATTCCCCTTTTCAATATAATACAACCGATAAAACGGACTTATCACATTTTTATAGTTCCACCAAGTACCTACACGCTTAAATCCCGCATAAATCATAGATAATGAATAAGTATTAGATACAGTTACAGCCATATTCAACGCATCTTTCAGTTAGATAGATCAAATATGGCTGTTTTCTATGATAAAAGCAAATATTCCCTGCTTATTATTTCAAGATACCTGCTATTTCAAACGTATTGAGTAAATACTCGGCCGGCCATTGGATTGCTGGATACTCATACGGAAACGCCCCGTAGATAATGGTTCAGGCAAAGAGAACTAATTGTGCCATACCCCATGAAGCTATTTAAACGAGTTTCCGGCAATACATCACTTTGATAAACCGGAATCCATCCGTCTTCTTTTTCCACTTCTATTGCAAACTTACGGATACTGTTTTCACCCTCTATTATAAAGAATTTATCAAACGTAGCTTCCCTATCCAATGCAACGGTAATCCATGCCAAAGAATCACCTGCTGTCCACGAAGTACTCACGTCACTATCAACTGCATAGGCAGCTCCATGATGTAAAGTATCATTTTTATGTACACTACTTGCCATAGCCTTGGCATCTGTCGTAATAGATTGTGACCTGTTCAACTTTTTGGGAAACTCTTTTCCACCCTCTATCCCTAACAACCGGGCAAGTTGCATTACATTTTCTATTGCCTTCGGATTTTGTTCACCATTTGTTGCAGGTGGAATATTCAACAACAAACAATTATCATTAGAGGTAGACACATAGAATATTTCTTCCAGTTCTTCCACATCACGTATAGTAGAATCTTCTGGATGATTAAACCAACTACCTATCACAGAAATAGTCTGGGTACTTTCAAAAGGCAAATAATATTCCTTTCCGCTGTGTTTATATATTTTAGGGTCATCCTTAACAGGCAGAAAAGGATCCCATAAACGGAAATCAGACAGAAAATAAATAATAGAATCCCCCTCCTGCATATCTACCGGACGCTTACCTATCGTCCAATTAGTAGAAATCTGACAGTCCGGTTGCATACTTTTCACAAAATCATATACTTCCTGTAAATGCCAATCTTCTGTTTTACGATCCCATGCACCGTCAAACCACAATTCATGAACGGTACCATATTGTGTCATCAGTTCCTGTAGCTGGTTTTTCATATATTGAATATAAACCCGCTTATCACTTTTCTGATATGAAGGCTCATGTCGGTCCCACAACGAATAATATACAGAAAACGCTACCCCTTCCTTATGACAAGCATCTGATACTGCTTTAACAATATCTACCTTATTTTCAATAGTCGGATTCGCAATATCATATTCTGTGTATTTACTATCCCAAAGACAAAATCCATCATGGTGTTTGGTTGTCAGTATAATGGATCTCATTCCTGCACGCTTTGCATTTTTCACCCATCCGGCCGCTTTTTCTGCCATATCAGCCGGAGGAGCATAAGTAGAGGCCAGAGCTGTCCCGTCACTCCATTCCACATTTAAATAAGTATTCATACCAAAATGCAAAAACATACCATATTTACGGTCTATCATTGCTTGCTGTCCTTTAGTAGGCTGCGGAACCTGCCTTTCCGGAGCAGAGCAAGCATATAGCATATGCTCCCAAACAAAAGGTACAGGCTGTCTTGTAAATGTAAGTTAGTCGTCTCATGATTCTCAGATTAAAATTTTATGCAAAAGTCTTGATTTTAATCCATTATCATAACGTTTAAATACGTGTTTTTCTTTGCAGAATCCGTGTTTCTCAAAACAAACAATCCTTCAAAAGAAAAATCATACCCGAGCTGAGAGTCCACGCAACATCATCCACATCGACATCACCAGTGAACCTCCCACGATAATTACTCCTCCTAATAACAATTGTATTGCATTGGGTTCTGTAATACTTGAAAATTCACGAAGTTCTGAAAAGAGAGAGAGTGAGAAGAAAAGAGAACACATCAGAAAAAGAATCCCCATAAAAACACTTATTGCCCCATTCCTTCGAATTAATTGTTTAACTAAAATTCCTGTAACCGATAAAAGGAATACGCCCAACACGATTCCTACGGTGTGCCACGCACCGAACAACATAGTGCTCATGAGCCCGCCCCAGCCTAACAACAAAATAGCCAGGAACCACACATCCGGCAAGTAACTGAAAAGCTTCTTCTTATCCCGGTGAGTCAATAGTGTATTCATAATATTAAAACATTGATTTTCGCAAAGATAGAGATTATTTCCAAATAAAAAAACTCCTCACTGACTTTTTATCGCCAGTAAGGAGTTTCAATCATTTATGGGGCAAAGATTACATCATGCCGCCCATGCCACCCATTCCGGGAGCACCCATCGGCATTTCAGGTTTATCTTCTTTCTTTTCTACTATTACACATTCTGTAGTAAGGAACATACCCGCAATAGAAGCGGCATTTTCCAAAGCTACACGAGTTACCTTAGCAGGATCTACCACACCGGCAGCATGCAAGTTTTCGTAAACGTCAGTACGGGCATTGTAACCGAAGTCACCTTTACCTTCGCGTACTTTCTGTACTACTACTGCACCTTCCTTACCTGCATTGGCAACAATCTGACGAAGCGGTTCCTCGATGGCACGCTTGATGATTTCGATACCGGTTGTTTCGTCTTCATTATCACCTTTCAGACCTTCCAAAGATTCAGAAGCACGGATGTAAGCTACGCCACCGCCCGGAACGATACCTTCTTCGATAGCTGCACGAGTAGCACACAATGCATCATCCACACGGTCTTTCTTTTCCTTCATTTCAACTTCAGAAGCGGCACCTACATAAAGAACAGCTACACCACCTGACAACTTAGCCAAACGTTCCTGCAACTTTTCCTTATCATAATCTGAAGTAGTATTCTTTATTTCAGCTTTAATCTGATTGATACGTTCCTGAATGTTTTCTTTTGCGCCGGCACCGTTTACGATAGTCGTATTATCTTTAGAAACAGTTACCTTATCGCAAGTACCCAACATTTCAAGAGTAGCTTGTTCCAACTTCAAACCTTTTTCCTCGCTGATAACGATACCACCTGTCAATACGGCAATATCTTCCAACATCGCCTTACGACGGTCGCCGAAGCCCGGAGCTTTCACAGCACAAATCTTCAACTGAGAACGCAGACGGTTTACAACCAACGTAGTCAATGCTTCGCTGTCTACATCTTCTGCGATAACCAACAAAGGACGTCCGCTCTGTACAGCCGGTTCCAGGATAGGCAAGAAATCCTTCAAGTTAGAAATCTTCTTATCATAAATCAGGATGTACGGATGTTCCATCACACATTCCATCTTTTCTGTATCGGTTACAAAGTAAGCAGACAAGTAACCACGGTCGAACTGCATACCTTCTACCACACCGATGGTAGTATCAGTACCTTTGGCTTCCTCGATAGTAATCACACCATCTTTAGAAACTTTACGCATAGCGTCTGCAATCAACTTACCGATAGTAGGATCGTTGTTGGCAGAAACAGCAGCCACTTGTTCAATCTTGTCATAATTGTCACCTACCATTTCGGCCTGAGACTTGATAGATTCAACCACTTTGGCAACAGCTTTATCGATACCACGTTTCAAATCCATCGGATTTGCTCCGGCAGTAACATTCTTCAAACCTACCCCTACGATTGATTGAGCCAGCACAGTAGCAGTAGTAGTACCGTCACCTGCATCGTCACCTGTCTTTGAAGCAACAGATTTCACCAACTGTGCACCGGTATTCTGAAATGCATCAGCCAATTCCACTTCTTTAGCTACAGTCACGCCATCCTTAGTGATATGAGGAGCACCGAATTTCTTTTCGATAATTACATTACGACCTTTCGGACCCAGGGTTACTTTCACTGCGTTAGCCAATTCGTCTACACCCTTTTTCAATTCGTCACGGGCATCAATGTTGAATTTAATATCTTTAGCCATAATTCTATTTACAATTTAATGATTTACAATGTACTATTAATTATCCCAAAACAGCGAGGACATCGCTTTGGCGCATGATAAGGTATTTTTTACCGTCATGTTCCAATTCAGTACCCGAGTATTTACCATACAATACCTGGTCGCCTACATGCAACACCATTTCTTCGTCTTTTGTTCCGTTACCTACTGCGACAACTTCACCTTGCAATGGCTTTTCTTTTGCTGTATCAGGAATGATGATACCACCGATTGTTTTTTCTTCTGCCGGAGCAGGAAGAATCAGTACTCTGTCTGCTAATGGTTTAATGTTCATAGTTCTTTAATATTTTATTTGTTATACATTATATCAAGTTATCAATGTCTTTTTAAAGATGACACATAATCTTCAGCTAAAAGCATGCCAAAGCCAAAACTCGATGAATTGGCAGATACAAACTGTCAATTTGACACTATGACAAACATTCATTTCTGCCAAATGCCTTTTTTATTCATTTTCTTTAACGATTATAGGGATGAAACGCAAACATATCACTATCTTTGCAAACCCTAATAACTAACCTTTTGAACTATATGGCTTTTACGAACAACATTATGATTGTCCGCCACAAGTTGCTGACCGAACTTGTGAAACTGTGGAAAAATGGAGAACTGACAACAGACAAAATAGACCGTCTGCCTTTGGAATTGAGTCCTCGACGTTCAAAACATGCCGGACGTTGCTGCGTACATAAAGAACGCGCTGTGTGGAAGTATAAATCACTCCCTTTGCTGGGATTGGATATGGACGATGAAACAGATGAACTTACTTCATTATCCGAATATGCCGCCAGAGCCCTCGACCGTGCAGAAAGTGGAATGCCCAAGGACAATATAATGTGTGTAATAGACGAAGCCTGCTCCGCTTGCGTACAGATTAACTACGAAATTACCGACTTGTGTCGCGGATGTACCGCCCGCAGTTGCCAGTACAACTGCCCCAAAGGAGCTGTTCATGTACATGCAGACACCGGCAAAGCATGGATTGACCACGACACCTGTATCAGTTGTGGCATCTGCCACAAAAGTTGTCCTTATCATGCCATCGTCTATATCCCGGTTCCCTGCGAGGAATCCTGTCCTGTCAAGGCTATCAGCAAAGACGAGCATGGCATAGAACACATTGACGAGGACAAGTGCATCTATTGCGGAAAGTGTATGAACGCCTGTCCCTTTGGAGCTATCTTCGAAATATCACAGACTTTCGATGTGTTACAGAGAATCCGTAAAGGAGAAAAAGTAGTGGCTATTGTGGCCCCTTCTATTTTAGGGCAGTTCAGTACCACTATCGAACAAGTATACGGAGCATTCAAGCAAATCGGTTTCACCGATGTGATTGAAGTCGCACAAGGTGCAATGGAAACAGTGGAAAATGAAGCACATGAGCTGATTGAAAAACTGGAGGAAGGCCAGAAGTTTATGACTACTTCCTGCTGTCCTTCTTATATTGAGTTGGTGAACAAGTATATTCCCGACATGAAAAAATATGTTTCTACTACCGGTTCTCCAATGTACTATGCCGCACGTATTGCCAAGAAAAAACATCCCGATGCAAAAATAGTATTTGTGGGACCGTGTGTGGCCAAGCGTAAAGAAGCACAACGTGATGAAGCTGTGGATTTTGTAATGACATTTGAGGAAATTTCTTCTATTTTCGATGCGATGGAAGTCAATTTGGAAATAGTACAACCTTATGCCATGGAATTCTCTTCTGTGCGCGAAGCACATGGATTTGCTCAGGCAGGCGGCGTTATGGGTGCCGTGAAAGCATTCCTCAAGATGGAAGCAGACAAGATAAATGCCGTTCAGGTTTCAGACTTGAACAAAAAGAATATTGCAGCATTACGTGCATACGCCAAAACGGGGAAGGCTCCGGGACAATTTATCGAAGTAATGGCTTGCGAAGGAGGCTGCATCACCGGCCCCAGCACGCATAGCGGAAGCAAGTCAGGCAAGTGGCAGTTATCCCAAGAATTGACCAAACAAACCAAAACGTATGAAAATATGGAATGAAATACTCTTGATTGACAAACTGAGGAAGGAACATAAACTGACTGCGGAAGAATATAAAATTCTGCTCGAATGTCAGGATAGTAACTGCTTATCTTATCTACAAAAGCAAGCTCAAGAGGAAGCCCTTTCCCGGTTCGGTAATAGAGTTTTCATCCGCGGCCTCATAGAAGTCACTAACCGATGCCGCAATAATTGCTATTATTGCGGCATTCGGAAAGGCAATCCGTCGGTCAGTCGCTACGGACTGACACGGGAAACAATCTTAGCATGTTGCCGTGAAGGATATGAAGCCGGTTTTCGTACATTTGTCATGCAGGGAGGAGAAGATCCCGCCATGACAGACGAATGGACAGAACAAACGGTAGCATCCATACATCGGCTTTTTCCTGATTGTGCCATCACCTTGTCATTGGGCGAGAAGACACGGGAGACTTATGAGCGCTTTTTCCATGCCGGCGCAAATCGATACTTACTTCGCCACGAGACATATAATAAGGAGCATTACCGGCTGCTTCATCCCGACAGAATGTCACCCGAATATCGGTTGCAATGCCTGCAATGGTTGAAAGAAATCGGCTATCAGACAGGCACAGGAATCATGGTAGGCACTCCCGGACAAACTATCGGACATTTGGTGGAGGACTTATTGTTTATTGAGCGTTTCCAACCGGAAATGATTGGCATCGGTCCCTTCATTCCCCATCACGATACTCCCTTTGCCGGCAAAGCGGCCGGAAGCATGGAAATGACACTCAAATTGCTTTCTATCTTCAGGCTGATGCATCCTTACGCCCTTATCCCTTCCACAACTGCGCTGGCAACTCTTGCCAGCGATGGCCGCGAACGAGGAATATTGGCAGGTGCCAATGTCGTGATGCCCAACCTGTCACCCCCGGAACAACGTACCAAATACACCTTATATGATAATAAAGCCGCCTTTGGTGCCGAAGCAGCAGAAGGATTAAAAAAACTGTCTGAACGGTTAAATGCTATCGGATACCGGATTTCGACAGAAAGAGGAGATTATAATGGAAACAGAACATAAAAACAATTAGAATATAATGTATAAAGCAGATTCAAAAATAGCGGAAGAGTTCATCAATCATCAGGAAATTCTGGATACAATGAGTTATGCAGAAACCCATAAGAGCAACCGTGCGCTGATTGAGTCATTGATAGACAAAGCCGCTCGATGCAAAGGACTGACCCATCGGGAAGCAGCCCTCTTGTTGGAATGTGACCAACCGGACTTGATAGAACGGATTTTCCGTCTGGCGGAAGAAATCAAACATAAATTTTATGGCAACCGCATTGTCATGTTCGCTCCGCTATATCTTTCCAATTATTGTGTCAATGGTTGCGTATATTGTCCTTATCACCTGAAGAACAAGACAATAGCCCGCAAGAAGTTGACACAAGAGGAGATTAGGAAAGAAGTTATCGCCCTGCAGGACATGGGACACAAGCGTCTGGCACTCGAAGCCGGCGAAGACCCGTTGCACAATCCCATCGAATATATCCTGGAATCCATCGATACCATTTATAGCATCAAACATAAGAATGGAGCCATTCGCCGAGTGAATGTCAACATTGCCGCAACCACAGTAGAGAACTACCGCCGGTTAAAGGATGCCGGCATCGGTACCTATATCCTGTTTCAGGAAACTTATCACAAAGAAAACTACGAAGCCTTGCATCCCACCGGACCTAAAAGCAAATATGCTTACCACACCGAAGCTATGGACCGCGCCATGGAAGCCGGCATAGACGATGTGGGCCTGGGAGTGCTGTTCGGCCTCAACACTTATAAATACGACTTTATCGGACTGCTGATGCATGCGGAACATCTGGAAGCCACCTTCGGAGTAGGTCCGCACACCATCAGCGTGCCACGCATCTGTCCGGCTGACGATATTTCCACAAACGACTTCCCCAATGCTGTTTCCGATGATATATTCTGCCGCATTGTAGCCATCATCCGCATTGCCGTACCTTATACGGGAATGATTATTTCCACACGCGAATCGGTTGCCACGCGCAGCAAAGTGCTGCATTTGGGCATTTCACAAATCAGTGGCGGATCACGCACCAGTGTAGGCGGTTACGCCACGCCTGAACCGAAGGAAGAAAATTCCGCCCAATTCGACATCAGTGATACACGGACATTGGATGAAGTGGTCAACTGGCTGCTCGACATGGGGCACATTCCCAGCTTCTGCACCGCCTGCTACCGGGCAGGCAGAACGGGCGACCGCTTCATGTCATTAGTCAAATCGGGACAAATAGCGAATTGCTGTGCCCCCAACGCTCTCATGACTTTAGAAGAATATTTGGAAGATTATGCATCCGCCGACACGCGCGCCAAAGGAGAAGTGCTCATTCAAAAAGAATTGAAACATATCCCCAATCCCAAAATAAAGGAGATAGCCGCGCGTAATCTGAAAGAAATAATAGAAGGAAAACGTGACTTTAGATTTTAAGCATAACTCATGGATATGAATAGTACCCCTAATGCCAATCGCCTGCATATCGCCATTTTCGGCCGTTGCAACAGTGGTAAATCATCACTTATCAACGCCCTGACGGGGCAGGACACAGCCCTTGTTTCCGCTGTTCCGGGCACCACTACCGACCTTGTGAATAAAGCCATGGAAATACACGGCATCGGCCCTTGCGTTTTTATAGATACGCCGGGATTTGACGACGAAGGCGAATTGGGAGAAATGCGCATTGCCCGCACCCTTCAAGCCATCGAACGCACAGACATCGCGTTATTGCTTTGCGAAGACGGAGATTTGGAAGAAGAGCAGCAATGGATACAGCAACTGAACTCCCGACATATTCCGGTCATCCTTATTCTTAACAAGTCAGACCGGCGCGAATGTGCTGCCGATGTCGCTGCCCGAATCGAAAAGGTCTGCGGAAAAACGCCTATCACAGTCAGTGCCAAAGAGCATACAGGCATAGAAGCAGTGTATCAAGCCATCCTCCGAAAACTGCCGGCCGATTTCGGCCAACAAACCATTACCGGCAACTTAGTACAAGAAGGAGACTTGGTATTGCTGGTTATGCCACAGGACATACAGGCACCCAAAGGACGTCTTATTCTGCCTCAGGTGCAAACCATGCGCGAACTGCTCGATAAGAAATGTCTTGTCATGAGCTGCACGACCGATCAACTGGCAAATACATTGGAAGCGCTTTCACGCGCTCCCCAACTGATAATCACAGACTCACAAGTGTTCCACGAAGTATATCGCCTGAAACCCGAATCCAGTCTGCTCACCTCCTTTTCTGTATTGATGGCAGGATACAAAGGAGATATACATTATTATATAGAAAGCGCAGCAGCCATCGGCAGCCTTACCCCGCAATCGAGGATACTGATAGCCGAAGCCTGCACACATGCCCCTCTTTCGGAAGACATCGGCAGAGTAAAGCTCCCGCGCCTGCTCAGAAAGAAAGTCGGTGAAAGCTTGCACATAGATATAGTATCAGGCACAGATTTCCCCACCGACCTCAGTTCTTATGAACTGATTATTCATTGCGGGGGTTGTATGTTCAACCGTAAATATGTATTAAGCCGCATCGACCGGGCACGCTGCCAACACATACCGATGACCAACTACGGAGTAGCTATCGCCTGCCTCAACGGAATCTTGGACAAAATAGTATATTAACCATTTAATCAAAAATAAAAGCATGAAAAAACGAACAACAATGCTTGCCTTGTTATTGGCAACCGGAGCCGGTACCTGCCTGCAAGCCCAAGAGAAATTAACCCAATTCAAGGTGCGCGATGCCATTACAGTACGCACCCCGATTATGAATGACAGCATCAACCCGAAAGGTGAGAAATACGCCGACAAGGATTTGCTTAAAACACCGGTCGTACTCGACCTTGCCGATGCTCCTTTCCAGGTGCTGAGCACCGATACTGCCGGAGTTCTCTCATTCCCTAAAGCAGAGAAAGACCATAGTATCTACTTATTGGAGACCTCCTTGCGTGCCGAACGCTTCATGACCGGGAAATTGAAAGTCACTTCACCCGCCCGTTGGGAGATTTTTATCAACGGAGAATCAAAAATGTCAAAAGAAAATGCTGAAGACAGCATATCCGGTGCCTCAACCCGCGAAGTCAACCTTCGTCTGGAACCCGAAGCCGATTATGAAATCACCATCAAGTTGCTTTCCGGTTCAAAGGATAAAGCAGTGCCTACCTTGAAATGCGAACTCATCAAGGATGATAAGTTTAAAGATATCACTTGTTTTGTATCTCCCGAACAAAAGAAACGCTTTGCCCTCCCCAACACCGTTTACGGCAACCGTGTCATTGGCGTATCCATTTCACCCGACGGCAAATATCTGCTTACACGCTATTGGAATAACCACTCTTTGAAACGTTCTTATACTTACACCACGCTGTCTGAGCTGAAAACAGGCAAAGTACTGTTGTCCAATGCCAAAGAAGGCATGCGCTGGATGCCTAAAAGCAATAAACTGTATTATACCGTACAGGCTGCCAAGGGCAACGATGTAATCACCCTTGATCCGCTGACCCTAAAAGAAGAAACCATCCTGAAAGGTATTCCCGAAGAAAGTTTCACCTGGTCGCCTAACGAAGATTATCTGATTTATCATCCTTCGGAAGAAGGAGTGAAAGAGGAAGGTCCGCTGAAACGCATCGTGAGCCCGGCTGACCGTATTCCCGGTTCACGCCGCCGCAGCTTCCTGGCTAAATATAATCCGGCAACGGGCATATCTGAACGTCTCACTTTCGGTAACCACAGCACTTACCTGAATGATATTTCCCCCGATGGCAAGTATATCCTTTATAGCACCTCAAAAGAGAACATCACAGAACGTCCTTTCTCATTAAGTTCTCTCTATCAGGTCAATCTGGAAACATTGGCTGTCGATACGCTCTTTATCGACGACCGTTTTATGGGAAGCGCCAGTTATTCACCGGATGGTAAACAATTGCTGTTGACCGGAAGCCCCGAAGCATTCGGAGGCATAGGCAAGAATTGCGGCAACCACCCCATCGCCAATGACTTTGATTCACAAGCCTATATCATGGACTTGGCCACACGTCATATTGAACCAATTACAAAGGACTTTGCCCCGACTGTCTATCCTCTTCAATGGAACAAAGGCGACGGCTGCATCTACTTCAATACCAACGATGAAGATTGCAGAAACATCTACCGTTACTCTCCCCAAACAAAGAAGTTTGAGAAGTTAAATCTGGAAACAGATGTCACCAGCGCCTTTGCACTTTCAGAAAACAACCCTTCAATCGCTGCCTATATCGGACAGAGCAATCACAATGCAGGAGTCGCTTATCTTTACGATATGAAAAAGAAGACTTCACGTCTGCTTGCCGACCCCATGAAACCGATATTGGACGAGATTGAATTGGGCAAAACAGAACCTTGGAACTTCACTGCCTCAGACGGAACTACCATTCAGGGTATGATGTGTCTGCCTCCTAATTTCGACCCCAATAAGAAATATCCGCTTATCGTATATTATTATGGTGGAACGACTCCCACCGAACGTGGCATCAGCAATCCCTATTGTGCACAACTGTTTGCTTCACGAGACTATGTAGTATATGTCATCAATCCGAGCGGAACTATCGGTTACGGACAAGAGTTCTCGGCACGCCACGTCAACGCATGGGGTAAACGCACAGCCGACGATATCATCGAAGGCACCAAGCAATTCTGCAAAGAACATCCATTTGTCAATGATAAAAAAATAGGCTGTCTGGGTGCATCCTACGGAGGATTCATGACCCAATACCTGCAAACACAAACCGACATCTTCGCAGCCGCGGTTTCGCATGCCGGCATCAGCAATGTGACGAGCTATTGGGGAGAAGGCTATTGGGGGTATTCATATAATGCAATAGCAGCTGCCGACAGTTATCCTTGGAAAAACCCGGAACTGTTTACCAAGCAAGGTTCACTATTCAATGCCGACAAAATCAATACTCCCTTGTTATTGTTGCACGGAACGGCAGATACCAATGTACCTATCGGAGAAAGCATCCAACTGTTCAATGCACTGAAGATTTTGGGCAAGACTGTCGAATTTGTAACCGTAGATGGTGAGAACCACTTCATTGCCGATTATCCGAAACGAATATTATGGCATAACTCCATCATGGCATGGTTTGCACGTTGGCTGCAAGACAGCCCTGAATGGTGGAACGATTTATATCCCGAACGCCATCTATAAAAAACATCACCGTAGCAGCCCATGATAAAGCTGCTACGGTGACAAACAAAATATAGAATTCCTCTTATTATCCTCTTACTGTTTTCAATAATTCATCGGAAGTCAGCAATGACTGTTCTCCTGTAGTCATATTCTTCAGGGTTAGTTTACCTTCAGCCATCTCATTTTCACCAACAATAGCAACAAAAGGGATCTGTTTGTCATTTGCATACCCCATCTGCTTCTTCATCTTGGCTGAATCAGGATAAATCTCGGCACGTACACCTGCATCACGCATTTTGACCAAAACAGGCAAACAGTAGGCAGTTTCCTTCTCTCCGAAGTTCACAAACAACAGTTCCGTACCATTCACAGCCTCTTTCGGATACAAATCCAATTGATTCAGTACATCAAAAATACGGTCTGCTCCGAATGAAATACCGACTCCTGACATTCCATCCATTCCAAACACGCCTGTCAAGTTGTCATAACGTCCTCCACCGCTGATGCTGCCAATCTGTACATCCAGTGCCTTCACCTCGAAGATAGCACCGGTATAGTAATTTAATCCGCGAGCCAACGTCAAGTCCAGTTCTACTTCACTCTTCACTCCAAGAGAAGCAACAGTCTTCAGGATAAACTCACTTTCTTCCACCCCTTTCATACCGGTCTCGCTGGTAGCCAGAACCGTTTTCAGTGTTTCCAGTTTTTCCTCATTTGAACCGCTCAATAAGATTATAGGCTGAAGTTTATCAATCGCTTCCTGTGGGATACCTTTCGAAGCCAACTCTGCATTCACATTATCCAAACCTATCTTATCCAGCTTATCGATAGCAACGGTAATATCTACTATCTTATCAGCCTCACCGATTATTTCGGCAATACCCGTTAATATCTTACGATTATTAATCTTAACGGAAATACGCACGCCAAACTTGTTGAACACACGATCAATCATTTGTACAAGTTCTACTTCGTTCAGCAGCGAATTGCTACCCACCACATCGGCATCACACTGATAGAACTCACGATAACGTCCCTTTTGAGGACGGTCTGCACGCCATACCGGTTGAATTTGATAACGTTTGAAAGGAAAACTTATCTCATCACGATGCATCACCACATAGCGGGCAAACGGTACAGTGAGATCATAGCGCAGTCCTTTCTCACAAAATTTACCGGCCAATTTCACAGCATTGCGGCTCAACAACTCCTCATCGGTAATTCCCGAAAAGTAATCGCCTGAGTTCTGTATCTTAAACAATAGTTTATCCCCTTCATCTCCATATTTTCCCATCAAAGTAGACAGATTCTCCATAGAAGGAGTTTCAATCTGCTGATAGCCGAAAAGATGGAACACTTCACGGATCGTATTAAATATATAATTACGTTTCGCCATTTCTACGGGCGAAAAATCTCTGGTTCCTTTTGGAATACCCGGTTTTGCTGCCATAATGATTCTCTGATTTGATTTTGAAGCACAAAATTACGAAAAAATCTCTGTAATAAACGAATAAAAAGGGAGAAAACTCTGATTATGGTTAGCCTCTATTGATCTTAATGCCATTCTTCCGAAAACGAGCCTGTTTAATCCTCTAATATCTAATAAAGAAACAAAGTGTATTCCAAAGAATTGTAGCTTTTACTAAAAACTCAAGGATATGGGAGGACAGATATAAGAATCTAAAGAAAATGGGGCTGTCAAAACGTGGATAATGCTATCATTTAGTTCGTAGGGGCGAGGTTCGCTCGCCCGAAAACAGTTTGTTTTGTGTCTTCGGGCAGGCGAACCCTGCCCCTACAGCTGACGATGGGATAGACCGATTTAGTTTTGACATACTCCCATTATTCAATACAATCGGATAAATATTTACTCCCGACGTCCCATATAAATCATAATATAATAAACCAATGTAGCCAATGAGCTGAGTGCAGCGACTACATATGTATAAGCAGCCGAACGTAATGCGTCTTCCGCTGCCTGATGATTATAGGAATTAGTAATACCCGCTTTACTCAACCATACCAGTGCACGATGGCTCGCATTTATTTCTACCGGTAATGTAATAAAACTGAAGAGGGTAGTCATGGCAAACAAACAGACACCGGCCAACAATAACTGCGGAAAAGTATTTACCATCAGAATTCCTCCCAACAACACCCAAGTCATGATAGAAGATGAGAACTGAACCACCGGAACAAGTGCAGAACGCATTTTCAACGGAGCGTATGCACGCGCATGCTGCACAGCATGTCCACACTCGTGGGCAGCTACGGCAGCAGCAGCCACACTATTGCTTCCATATACACCTTCACTTAAATTCACTGTTTTGTTAGCCGGATTATAATGGTCGGTCAACATTCCCGGGGTACTTGTCACTCTGACATCATAAATACCGTTGTCATGCAACATCTTCTCTGCTACTTCTTTTCCGGTCATGCCGTTTGATAGTGGCATTTTAGAGTATTTCTTAAACTTACTCTGTAAACTAGCTTGTACGATATAACTAATAATCGCAATTCCAATAAATAATATCCAATACATTGACATAGTTTTGTTCTTTATAATTTCGTTGTTAAATATACAGGTTATTATACACAAATAGTTTGCCACCCTTCCCGTTTTAGAAAGAATTAAGAATATTAGCGGGTTATTGACAGTCAATTGGCAGACGTTCCGCCAAATTCAATTAAAAAATATATAAAGGAGACAAAAAGAATTGCCATGTGATTATTGATTTATATTTTTGAAACAAAAATAAGAGATATGGAACAAGAAATTGGAAATATATCCATTGCCCTCATCCGCAAATTGAACCCTGCAATGAAGGGCATAGGAAATGATTTTATAATGGACAGTACAGAATATTATATTCCGGATGTCAATTCTATATTCAAATATCCTCTTCGTCTCGACGGTATTATCATCGCAGTGCGAAAACAAGGAAGTGCAACTATAAACATCAACCTGCGTGAATACAACACGACTAAAAACGATTTAATTCTTTGCGCTCCCGGCGACATCCTTCAATCAATTCCCAAACCGGGCATGCATCAAACCCAAATGTTCCTCATCTCATCCGATTTTCTAAAAGAGATGTATATCAACCTGAATAGTTTCATGCCTTTCTTTATTTCATTAAAAGAACAACCTATTTTCAGCCTGACGGATGAGGAGGTAAAAGAGTTGGAGGCTTTCTATACATTAATAGAAGAGACTATTGACCGGAATGATAATTTCCGTACAGAGATTGTACGGCGGCTGATGGGTGCCTATCTTTATAAATTAGGTTCCATCCTGCATCGCAGACAACCGGAATTCTTGTCTGTCAACCCTAAATCCATGAAACGAGAAGAAATACTATTCAACCAATTCATTAATTTGCTAACCGAACATCATCGCAAAGAAAGACGGGTGGACTTCTATGCCGAACAGTTGTTTTTAAGTCCGAAGCACTTCTCTACCGTGGTGAAAAAAGTAAGTGGGAAAACAGCCGGTGAGTGGATTGACGAATATGTAATTCTGGAGGCAAAAGCATTACTTAAATATTCGGTCATGTCTATTCAGGAAGTAGCCTATTACATGAATTTCCCAAATCCTTCCTTTTTCGGAAAATATTTTAAGCACCACACCGGAATGTCACCAAGTGAATATAAAGTGCAATAGCAGAAGGAGGAAAAGATAAAATTATCAAGAAGAAAAGATAAAAGGCAGATACATTCAACTAATATGCCGATAAAATTGTTTAAGTTTGCAGAAACGTTTGTACAAAACACACGATGAAAAAGAAATATATCCGCTGGACAATATGGACGGTAGCTTCTCCTTTCATATTGTTCATTCTCTTATGTATACTGATTTATTTGCCCCCCATACAAAACTTTTTGGTGGACAAAGCGGCTTCGTATGCCTCTGAATCAACCGGAATGAATATAAAAGTGGGAAGAATATCCTTATCCTTTCCGCTCAATTTAGTAGTAAATGACGTGGAAGCATCTTCCCAACACAACGATACATTGCTCAGCGTAAAACGCCTTCAGGTAAATGTACAGTTGTTGCCATTGTTAAAAAAACAAGTGGAAGTAGACGGTATCTCTTTAAAAGGAGCCACTGTCAATTCCAATGACCTTATCAACGGAATGCAGCTACAAGGAACCCTCGGTGAATTGTTCATATCCAGCCACGGTGTGGCACTCGACCCCGAAACAGCCATAGTGAACAAAGTACTGCTTAAAGACACCGACTTGTCTCTTTGCCTGAATGATACCACAGCTGCCGATACTGCTAAGACCGACACTACCTATTGGAAAATAATCCTGCAGAACATTGATTTGCAAAATGTATCTTTCGCTTTACAGATGCCGCTTGACAGTCTCACGCTCAGCACATCGCTGGCAAAAGCATCTTTACGCAACGGATTGATAGACCTGCATAAATCCGCCTATTCCCTTCAAAGTTTTAAAATAGAGAACGGACAAGTAAACTATGACTCGGGAGCACCGTCTCCTCTTCTATCAGACAGCATTGCTCTGAGAGGATTGGATCCTTCCCATATCGCACTGACCGGCATCGGCGTGCAACTCGATTCTCTTCATTATGAAGGTCGTGACATGAAAGCCATCATTAACCGCTTTGTCTTAAAGGAACGCTCGGGATTGGAGATTCAATCCACCCAAGGACGACTGCTCTCCAACAAGCAATCGCTCCGCATCCCTTCTTTGCGTCTCGCCACTTCCGATTCGGACTTCGAATTAAATGCATCCATCGACTGGGATGCACTCGAAATGAAAAGTGAAGGACGGTTGTCTGCCCGATTAATGGCTGATATAGGCAAACAAGACATTGTACGCTTGATAGGCAACATGAATGAACATTTCGTACAGAAATATCCGGCCGAGCCCTTACGCATCCGTACAGGAGTGGATGGTGATCTCAACCAACTCAAATTGACTGCCCTGAGTGCCGAACTGCCCGGTGCATTGGAGCTTTTTGCCAAAGGTGAATTAACCCATCTGACCGATACTCTGAAACGCGGAGGAGACATAACACTTGAAACGGAAGTGGAGAATATGGATTTCCTGAGCGTTCTTGCCGAAGGAGTTGCCATCCCTGGCGGTACGCGTCTGGAAGGTAAATTCACCATGTCGGGTTCCAAAATGGGTACAGATCTTTTATTAAAAGAACCGGACGCTCGTATATTGGCAGTGATTGACACCATCCCCATTACCGTCTATAATGACAGTATCTCTATTGCAGATGATTTCAAAATGGAACATGCCGCCCGGATCTATGCCAAGTACGACCTTTCACGCGAAGCTTATGAAGCCGATGTTGCCATCAACAATCTGAACCTGCACCGATTCTTGCCGCAAGACTCACTCTTTGCAGTATCTGCACGTTTGGGGGTCAAAGGAGAAGGACTGGACTTCATGTCCCCCCGAACCACCTTCAATGCCTCGGGCAGCATTGACCGTTTCCATTACGGCAATTATATCCTGTCGGGCATCCAACTCTCGGCCGGACTCGAAAAACATATCATCAATACAGCTTTATTAATCAATAATAAAGTAATGGATATACGGGCGCATCTCGATGGAAGCCTGAAACCGCATAATGCAGCAGCCACACTGAAACTGGATATCGACCGCATGGACTGGCAGGCGTTGCACTTGATAAATGAACGTATGCAGACCTCGCAAAACATCACAGTCCACCTCACAACAGACATGGCAAACAAATATTCTGTGGATGCATCCATGGCCAATATCACCATCACCACACCTAAGCGTACTTCGCATCCCAAGGACCTTTTATTGGGATTTACCACAGCCGGTGATTCTACCCGGATGTATTTGCGTGCCGGTGATTTCGACCTTTCTTTAGAAGGAGACGGACACATCACACACTTATCCCGTCAGGCAGAAACACTGATGAAAAAACTTTCCGAACAATGGGAGCATAAACATATTGACCAGGAAGAAATGAAACAATATTTACCCGGTCTGTGTTTCCGCGTCACTTCGGGACAAGACAATCCGGTTTGCAATTACCTGTCCATGATGGGCATCTCTTACCGGAAACTTTTTATGGATATTGATTCCTCTCCGACAGAAGGTCTGAACGGAGAAGCATTCCTTTATAGCCTGAGTACAGACAGTATTGTATTGGATACACTCTATCTTGATATCCAACAAGACATGGAAGGCATCAAATTCCTAAGCGGAGTTGTCAACGGACCGAAGCCTGACCAGGAAGCTTACGATGTCAGTCTGGAAGGAAATATAGGTACCAATCAGGCACAATTAATCATCCAATATCTGAATGCCCGTAAGGAACAAGGCATTTATATGGGAGTTCAGGCCGATTTACGTCGACGGGGTATCCGCATGCGTCTCTTCCCCGAACATCCAACATTAGTTTATCGTCCTTTTACAGTAAACAAAGACAATTACATTTTCCTGACAGACCGCGGACGCATCCATGCCAATCTCCATCTGCACGATGATGAAGGTACGGGTCTCAGCTTCTATACCAATCGGGAAGACAGCATTGCCAGTCAGGACATGACAGTTGAGCTCTCCCGAATCAACCTGAAAGAATTCCGTCGTATTCTGCCGTATATGCCTGATATGGAAGGATGGATTGGAGCAGAAGCGCACTATATCGAATCCGGTCCTTACATGATGGTAAGCAGTGACTTGAAAGTCGATGAATTCAAATATGAAGGCACCCCTCTCGGCAATTGGGAGTTTAGCGGTGTATACCTGCCCGGTGATGAAAAAGACCACCACGTAGACGGATATATTCGTCACAACAACAAAGAGATAGCTCACCTCGGCGGTATCTATCTGCCCACAACCGACGGCAAAGGCAACCTGAGTGCAGATGTTGCATTCGAACACTTCCCATTGAATGTCATCAATCCATTCATACCCGATAACATGATAGAATTGGGCGGTGACATTGATGGAACACTTGCCATGAAAGGCGATCCTTCCAAGCCTCTGCTCAATGGCGAATTGTCACTCGATTCCGTATCAATATTCATGCCCGAACTATCTGCGCTCTTCCGCTTCGATAACGAACCGGTGCAGATGGTCAACAGTAAAATGACGTTTAAGGACTTTGATATCTTCACCAAAGGAAAAACTCCTTTCACCATCAACGGTAACGTAGATTTTTCCAATCTGGAGCGTATGACTACCGATTTAAAAATGAAAGCCCGAAACTACGAATTACTGAATGCCCCCCGCACCAAACGGGCTATGGTATATGGCAAAATGTATGTAGACTTCGACGCTACTCTCCGTGGTCCCATAGACGCCCTCATGATGCGAGGCAACATGAATATATTGGGAAAGACAGATTTCACGTATGTGATGAAAGATTCTCCTCTGACCGTGAACGACCGCTTGGGAGACATGGTAACTTTCGTCAACTTTAATGACACTACGGAAGTAGCGAACGAAACCATCCAGCCGGTGTCCATCAATGGCATGGATATCGCCATGACGATGCATATTGACCAAGCCGTCCAAGCACACGTCGATATCACACCGGACGGCTCCAATTATATGTTGCTCGAAGGAGGCGGAGACCTTTCTTTCCAATACACCCCGCAAGGTGAAATGCTGTTGAACGGACGCTACTCGCTCATCAGCGGTGAAATGAAATATGAAATTCCGGTCATTCCACTCAAGACATTCAACATCCAAAACGGCAGCTATGTAGAATGGACAGGCAATGTGATGAATCCCCAACTCAATATTACTGCCACAGAGCGAGTTCGCGCTACTGTCGGCGAGGACGGACAAAGTCCTCGTATGGTCAGCTTCGATGTAGGCATCGCCCTGAGCCAACGATTGGAAAATCTGGGACTGGCCTTCACCCTTTCAGCTCCCGAAGATGCATCAGTACAAGACCAACTGACTGCCATGACCCCTGAAGAACGGGGCAAACTGGCTGTTACCATGCTCGTCACCGGCATGTATATGGCAGAAGGCAACTCTACCGGAGGATTCAATATGAACAATGCCCTCAACTCCTTCCTGCAAAGTGAAATCTCGAATATTGCAGGCAAGGCCCTTGATATCAGTTTGGGAATGGAAACCGTTGACAATGCCGAAGACGGCGGAAAGCGGACGGATTACAACTTCCAGTTTGCCAAACGTTTCTGGAACAACCGTTTCCGTATCGTCATCGGTGGAAAAGTGTCTACCGGTAATACAGCCCAGCAAGATGAAACATTTATTGATAATGTTTCCATCGAATATCGTCTGGACAATAGCGGCACCCGATATGTCAAAGTATTCCATGACAAAAACTACGAAAGCGTGCTCGAAGGTGAAATCATCGAAACAGGAGTCGGTATCGTTCTGCGAAAGAAAATGAGTCACCTGGGTGAGTTATTTATATTCAGGAAAAAGAAAGATTAACAAAAATGACAAGGATAAAAAAGAGAAGAATTCACACTGACCTGCTGTTACTGACAGCTTTTCTATGCCTACTGGCCGGTTGTTCCACCACGAAGAATCTGCCCGAAGGCGAAACCCTTTACGTAGGTGTAAAGAACATAAATGTCATCAATGAAGACAAAACTCCCGCCGGAGTACAAACTCTGGAAGAAGTAGAGGCAGCTCTGTCCTACCCTCCCAATAATGCCATTTTGGGAAGTAACTCCCTGCGTTTTCCCATTCCATTCGGTTTATGGATATATAATGACTTTGTGAAATACCAGGAAAAGAAAGGAGTGGGACACTGGATATTTAACAAATTGGGCTCTACTCCGGTTTATGTTTCCACTGTTAACCCCGAAACCCGAGTAAAAGTAGCAACCAACCTGCTGCGCGATTATGGTTTCTTCAATGGTTCAGTATCCTATTCGGTCGACACCCTGAAGAATCCCCGAAAAGCAAAGCTCAATTACGAAATCAATATGGCCAATCCTTATTATCTGGACTCTATTGCCTACCTCAAATATCCGGCACGAGCCGACAGCTTGATCCGTGCCACCTACAACCAACGCATATTACGCAAAGGAGATAATTTCAGCGTGTTGAAATTAGAAGAAGAACGCCAGCGGCTAAGTACTCTTTTCAGGAATAACGGATACTACTATTTCCGCCCCGAATTTACCACCTTCCGTGCAGACACACTGCGCAATCCCGGTTTTGTAAGTTTGCAGGTAGTACCGCAAAAAGGAGTGCCGGCAGAAGCACGCCGTCCTTATTATATAGGAAAAACCTCTGTTTACCTTACAGGATATAAGGGAGAACAGCCGACAGACTCATTGACCTTTGCAGATATGACCATTCATTATCACGGAAAGAAACCCGGTATCCGCGAATTGGTCTTGCGTAAACGTTTTCTGTATAAAGAAGGACAACTGTATTCCCAAATACGTCAGACCTATACTCAAGAAGCATTGGCGCGCCTGGGAATCTTCAAATATACAGAGTTCCGTTACACCCCCAAAAACACCCGTCCCGACTGTGACACCCTGAACGTCAAGGTAAATGCCATGTTCGACCTTCCCTACGACGGAGAGCTGGAATTCAATGTCACAACCAAGAGCACCGACCAGACAGGACCGGGAGCCATTTTCAGTTTGTCACGACGCAACTTTATGCGTACAGCCGCCAAGCTTTCTTTCCAATTGAAAGGATCTTATGAATGGCAAACCGCATCCAACAGTGTGGCAGGAGACAAATCGAAAATGAATTCATACGAACTGGGAGCATCCTTCTCCTTGGATTATCCTCGTCTGTTACTGCCGTGGATGAAGAACAAATCAAACCGCTTCCTGTTTCCTTCACATACATCTTTCAAGCTCTATGTAGACCAACTGAACCGTGCCCGTTTCTTCAAGATGCTGTCATTCGGTGGAACCGTCAGCTATGATTTCCAGCCATCGCGCACCTGGAAACACACCGTGACCCCTTTCAGGCTTGCATTCAACACTCTGCAACATACCACCAGCGAATTTGACTCCATTATCAATGTAAACAAGTCATTGGCTCTCAGTTTGGGAAATCAATTTATCCCTGCCATGAGCTACACCTTTACATACGATAACGCTCCTCTGAAAAAACGACATAACCTATGGTGGGAAACCTCTTTCACCTCTGCCGGTAATGTAACTTCACTCGTTTATGCTGCCTTCGGTAAAGGGATGAAAGAAAAAGGAAAAGAATTATTGGGAAGCCCCTTCGCACAGTTCCTGAAAATGACCTCGGAAATACGCTGCCTGTTCAAAGTAGGAGAAAAACAACATATAGCTACCCGCCTGATGGGAGGAGTCCTCTATGCATATGGCAATCAGACTGTTGCCCCCTATAGCGAGCAGTTCTATATCGGAGGTGCCAACAGTATACGCGCATTTACGGTTCGCTCCATTGGTCCGGGTACCTTCCATCCCAATGCAGACAACCGTTATGGATATATCGATGAAACAGGCGACGTAAAACTGGAAGCCAACATAGAATACCGTTTTCCGATATTGGGCGACCTATATGGCGCCACTTTCCTTGACGCAGGCAATGTATGGCTGATGAAAAAAGACGAAGCGCGTCCCGGCGGAGAACTCACCATGCGAAACTTTGCAAAAAGCGTGGCACTCGGCACCGGTGTGGGATTACGTTATGACCTGACGTTTCTGGTTATCCGACTCGATTTGGGGATTGCCCTGCACGCACCATACGACACAGGAAAAAGCGGCTACTACAATATACCGAAGTTCAAAGACGGCCTTGGCCTTCACTTCGCTATCGGCTACCCCTTCTAAATAGAGGAAGGGACAAAAAAAACGAGGACACCCCGATATCGCATCGTAATGTCCTCCACAATCATTGAGGGATATATATTTTAATACTTTTGTAGTCAAACCAATGGCACAAAGATAGAAATATTATTCGGAAAAAGATATTTTATCAATATTAAAATTCAAAAAAAGAATGTTTTTTTCTTTTTCCGCTCACAAATACATTTTCCTTCATATATTTTTGTAGCTTTGTAGTCAAAATATCAATTTTTAAATAAATAGACTATGAAACCTACATTATTCTTATTAGCAGCCGGAATGGGTAGCCGTTATGGTGGCCTCAAACAATTGGACGGACTGGGTCCTAACGGCGAAACTATTATGGATTATTCTATCTATGATGCCATTAACGCCGGATTTGGTAAACTTGTTTTTGTTATCCGCAAAGATTTCGAACAGGATTTCCGCGATAAAATCATTTCTAAATACGAAGGACACATTCCTTGCGAAATGGTCTTCCAAGCTTTGGACGCACTGCCCGAAGGTTTCACTTGTCCTGCCGACCGTACCAAACCATGGGGTACCAACCACGCAGTCATGATGGGCGCCGATGTTATCAAAGAACCATTTGCAGTAATCAATTGTGACGATTTCTATGGCCGTGACTCATTCCAGGTAATGGGTAAATTCCTTGCAAATCTTCCCGAAGGATCTAAAAACACCTATTCGATGGTAGGCTTCCGTGTAGGTAACACACTGAGCGAAAGCGGTACTGTTTCTCGTGGTATCTGCGAAACAAACGAAAAGAATCTGCTGACTTCCGTAGTAGAACGTACCAAAATTCAGCGCATCGACGGAGAAGTGAAATATATCGACGATAATGGAGAATGGACAGCAACAGCCGACACTACTCCGGTTAGTATGAATTTCTGGGGCTTTACTCCCGATTACTTTGCATACAGCCAGGAATTCTTCAAGACCTTCTTAAGCGATCCTAAGAACATGGAAAACTTGAAGAGCGAATTCTTTATTCCGTTGATGGTAGATAAATTGATTAATGACGGAACAGCTACCGTTGAAGTTCTGGATACTGCCAGCAAATGGTTCGGTGTAACTTATCCCGAAGACCGCCAGAGTGTAGTAGACAAAATCCAAGCATTGGTAGATGCCGGTGAATATCCTGCCAAACTGTTTTAATCATATATCATAAAAAGAAAAGAGGACACATTGTTTGAATGTGTCCTCTTTTTCACTTTCTATACCCATACTAAAACCTTTTCAGCATCAGTGTATATACAAATTACAGTATTCACTAAAAGATGCAATTGCAAACAACTTATTTGATATTTTCAAGAATAAAAACAAAGGAATTAGAATTTGCTGTAGCAAACTGAATTTAATACCTTCATAGTGTTTATAGCAACGATGCTTTAATCTGCGAGGTTATACCTCTTGTGCGGAGTAACACATATCCCGGCTTTTTATTCTTTTCATTCAAGCTTGTTATCAGTGGAAAGACATAGTCCGTGGTGGAAGATTCTGCATAGCGAAATGGCACGGATGCAAGGTTTCAAATGAATACACACCGTATAATTGGTCTTATGACGATTGTAAGTGAGTATATTGTTTTTTAAAGGAACGGATGGCTGTACCATAATTCCGCGCCATGCTGTAGCATCCTATCTTATGGGCATGAGCAATTTCCTGTTTGGCAAATTTCAAAAAAGACATTTGCGGTACATCTGTCACCTTAGAAAAAGACGAAATTTTGTTATTACCTTCTTTACATGTACGAATACTGAAACGAACATATATTTTTATCATAACACTACTTTCTGCTTTTTAATAACACGACAATCTATGGCAACATCAAAACTATTTTGTACATTTGTCCACTTTATCATCTGCAAACTTATACATATATATATTATAAACATGAAAATAAATAAAGTATTAATGATAGCCGCTTCTTTCGCATTTATAACAGCATGCGGTGCCGGCTCTAAAAAAGAAAATCATAATATGGGAAAAGAAAAGCGTACTCAGGTAAAACTGGAAACAACAATGGGAAACATCACCGTAGAACTGTACAATGAAACACCGAAGCATCGCGATAACTTTATCAAACTTGCCAAAGAAGGTGTATATGACAGTACTCTCTTCCATCGTGTTATCAAGCAATTCATGGTGCAAGCCGGTGACCCGACCAGCAAAACGGCTTCTGATACCGCCATGTTGGGTAACGGAGATGTGGGCTATACCATTCCGGCCGAATTTGTTCCCAAGTTCTTCCATCATAAAGGTGTACTTGCAGCAGCCCGCGAAGGAGATAACGTGAATCCGCAGAAGGCTTCATCCGGTTGTCAGTTCTATATCGTCACGGGACGCAAATTCACCGAACCCCAACTGCTTGGCATGGAAAATAAGATCAATGAGCAACGCGAGGAAGCTATCTTCGACAGCTTGGCACAAAAGCACATGAAAGAAATCTATAAAATGCGTAAAGCCGGTGACACGGAAGGATTATATGCCTTGCAAGATACCCTCGAAGCCCAAGCACAGGCCATGGCGGATAAAGAAGAAAAATTCCATTTCACTCCCGAACAGATTCAAGCTTATACCACTGTGGGAGGTGCGCCTCATTTGGACGGCTCGTATACTGTATTCGGTGAAGTAGTGGAAGGTATGGAAACGGTGGAAAAGATAGAGATTGCCAAGACCAACCGTGCCGACCGTCCGTTGGACAATATACGTATCCTTAAAGCGACTGTTGTAGAATAACTGAAGTCACCCGCAAAAGATGATAGAAATCAACAGACATACCCTGTCAAACGGACTACGCATTGTCCATTCTGAGGATAACACCACTCAAATGGTGGCACTGAATATCCTCTATGATGTGGGTGCACGCGATGAAGACCCCGAACATACAGGATTTGCTCACTTGTTTGAGCATCTTATGTTCGGAGGTTCCATCAATGTGCCCGACTATGACACGCCTGTACAGAATGCCGGTGGAGAAAACAACGCATGGACAAACAACGATATCACCAATTACTACATCACCCTTCCGCGCCAAAATGTGAAAACAGGTTTCTGGCTAGAAAGTGACCGTATGCTATCGCTGGATTTCAACCCACGCAGCCTGGAAGTGCAGCGCCAAGTGGTGATAGAGGAGTTTAAGCAACGAAATCTGAACCAGCCCTATGGCGATGCTTCTCATTTATTGCGTGCACTGGCCTACAAGGTTCACCCTTACCGCTGGCCTACCATCGGAAAAGAAATCAGCCACATTGCCAATGCTACTTCCGAAGAGGTGCAGGCATTCTTTTTCCGCTATTATGCTCCCGATAATGCTATTCTGGCGGTGACGGGACATATTACTTTTGAAAAAACGGTGGCATTGGCAGAGAAATGGTTCAGTCCGATTCCCCGTCGACACGTTCCCCGCCGTTCGCTCCCCATGGAGCCGATGCAGACAGAGGAACGCCGCCTGACGGTAGAACGGAATGTTCCGGTGGATGCCCTGTATATGGCTTTCCACATGTGTTCACGCAATCATCCCGACTATTATGCATTTGATATGCTGAGCGATTTGCTGAGCAGCGGACGTTCTTCACGTTTCGTGCAACATTTGGTACAGGATAAGCAAATATTTAATTCCATTGACGCATATATATCCGGAAGCATCGACAACGGTCTTTTCCATATCGTGGGAAAACCTGCGCCGGAAAAGACGCTGGAAGAAGCAGAAAAAGCTATATGGGAAGAACTTGCCTTACTGACTGAAGGCAGTATAGACGAGAACGAACTGGAAAAAGTGAAGAACCGCTATGAAAGCGAACAGATATTCAACAACCTCAATTACCTGAATGTGGCCACTAATCTGGCTTATTTCGAGTTAATCGGAAAAGCTGAAGACATAAATACAGAAGTGGAAAAATACCGTTCTGTCACGCAAGAACAGATTAAGAGAGCAGCGAAACAAACATTTTTGCCTGAAAATTGTTCCGTATTATATTATAAAGCTGCCGCCAAAGGTGCAAGCCACACTCCGTAAGAGAACGGAAAAAATATATATATAACCTATGAACCGTACATACATTCAACATTACAAATCTCTATTTACACTCGGAATTCCTATTGTCATCGGCCAAGTGGGTGTTATTATCCTTGGGTTTGCCGATACGCTAATGATCGGACATCATAGTACCAACGAATTGGCTGCCGCCAGCTTCGTAAACAATATGTTCACGCTGGCCATCATTTTTGCAACCGGCTTTTCGTATGGCCTGACCCCTATTGTCGGCAGTCTGTTCGGACGCGGGGAGACATCGGTAGTGGGGAGAATGCTCAAAAATAGTATTTTTGCCAATGTCCTGCTGGCGGTACTGCTTACCTTTATCATGTGGGTGCTCTATCTGAATATCCATCGTCTCGGGCAACCCGAAGAATTGCTTCCACTGATGAGACCTTATTTTATCGTACTGCTCATATCACTATTATTTGTCCTCCTGTTTAATGCTTTCAAGCAATTTGCCGATGGTATCACCGATACCCGCGTATCGATGTGGCTGTTGCTGGGCGGTAATGTCATGAATATCATAGGCAACTATATTCTGATCTACGGAAAATTCGGCATACCTGAAATGGGACTGCTCGGTGCCGGTATCTCTACTCTCGCCTCCCGAATTATGATGGTAATAGTATTTGCTCTCATCTTTTTCTGTACTAAACGATATCATATATATAAAGAAGGCTTTGTACACAGCAAAATAAACCGTGCCGATTTTATTTATCTGAACAAACTTGGTTGGCCTATCGCATTGCAGATGGGCATGGAAACTGCATCATTCAGCTTAAGTGCCATTATGGTGGGCTGGATAGGGACTACAGCACTTGCCGCTCATCAAATTATGCTTGCCATTTCACAGGTATGCTTTATGATGTATTATGGCATGGGGGCAGCTGTGGCTGTACGTGTCAGCAATTTCAACGGACAGAATGATAGGGTTAATGTACGCCGCACTGCATATTCGGGCTTCCACATCATGTTGGGTATTGCCCTTATAGGAGCGCTTCCCATCTTCTTATTAAGACATCAATTGGGAGGCTGGTTCAGTGACAGCCAGGCAGTGAGTGTGACGGTGGCACAATTAATCATCCCGTTCATCGTCTACCAATTCGGTGACGGACTCCAAATCAACTTTGCCAATGCACTGCGAGGCATTGCAGATGTCAAACCGATGATGTATATCGCTTTTATCGCTTATTTCCTTATCTCCTTACCTGCCGGATATTTCTTCGGATTCGTAATGGACTGGGGAATCGTAGGTATCTGGATGGCCTTCCCATTCGGTCTCACTACTGCCGGTATCATGTATTATCTACGTTTCCGGTCGCGAACGCTTGAAAAACATTAACCATCATTTTGAAGTTTTCGTTTATGCCACGTTTATCAACACAACTGAAAGTAGCTTCCGGCTACATCTTGCTCACGCTTCTGTTATTTGCTTCCATTCAGTATATCAACCATGAAATGAAAGCATTGACCGAAACGGATGACAACGAAACCATATTGAATTTACGCCGACGGGTAACCAATGAAATTGTCGGTCAGCTGTATCAGGCTGAAATCATCGGACAATCCTTAAGTGCCGGTCAATTGGGACAATACTTCCGTTACAAGGCATCCATGCAAAAGGCGAACGCTGCAGTTGATTCATTGCGAAGCTTGTTGACAGATAGTATCCAGACCCTCCGCTTAGACACTGTCGAGATGTTTCTGACAGAAAAGGAACGCAATATGCGCAATCTTCTCCGCGCCATTCAGGAAGGAGGTACCGACAAAATTTATCAGCAACATATCGAAAAACTGATAGCTGAACAAGATTCATTACTCAACCTTCCCCATGTACGCCGAAAAGTAGTGACACATACCAATTCTTACATTATCCATAAGAAGCCGAAAGGATTTTTCAGAAGACTGGGAGAAGTCTTTTCTCCCGGAAAGGGCGACTCCACCCAAGTCAATAATGTGATTCAGGAAGAATTTACAGATACATTGACGGAATCATACAGTCCGACCGATACTGTTGTCACACTGCTGAAAAACGTACAGAGTCGTGTAACCGACACTCAACAGCAGCAGTTGAAGATGCTCAACCAACGGACACAGTCCCTGCGTCTCAGCGGCTTAAAACTAAGTCAGAAAGTGAACCAACTGTTAAGCACCATCGAAGATGAAGGGCTAAGAATGGCACAACAAAAACAGATACAGGAAGAAGAAATCCGACAAAGTTCGGCACGCACCGTAGAGGCCATAGCCATCGTAGCTGTGCTACTGGCAAGTATCTTTCTGATTTTTATCTGGCGGGACATCACACGCAGTAACCACTATCGCCGAGAATTGGAGAAAGCCAAACGCCGCGCCGAAGACTTACTGGTAGCACGCGAAAAGTTAATGTTGACCATTACACACGACATAAAAGCACCGGTAGGTTCTATTATTGGTTATACCGACCTGTTAGAGCGAATCACCACAGAAGAGCGACAACGCTTTTATCTCAACAATATGCAAAGCTCTGCCAAGCATTTGCTGAGTCTGGTGAATTCTTTATTGGATTATCATCGTCTGGATGCCCATAAAATGGATGTAAACAAGGTAACATTCAACCCTCATCAATTATTTGACACCATTTATATAAGCTTCAAACCAATGGCAAATGCCAAACATTTGCTATTGGAGTACGACTGTGGAGAACCCTTAAACCGCTTATATATAGGCGATCCGTTCCGCACCAGACAGATAGTAGAGAACCTGCTTTCCAATGCATTAAAATTTACACAAGAAGGAAGTATCACGCTCCGTGCAGCATTGGAAAACGGACAACTGCACTTCAGCATCAGTGATACCGGTTGCGGAATCAGTGAAGAAGAACAAAAACGAATATTCCAAGAGTTTACCCGCCTGCGTAATGCACAAGGACAAGAAGGTTTCGGACTGGGACTGGCCATTACAAAAAAACTTATTTTATTGCTCGAAGGAGATATCAGAATAGAAAGTGAAACGGGAAAAGGCAGTACGTTTCATGTATACCTTCCTCTTCCCCAAGCTCCCAATACCGATAAAAAGAATAAAAGAGAGGAAGGTATAAAGAACTTTATCCTCATTGACGATGACCGCATTCAACTGCAATTGACTGCTGCCATGCTTAAACGTCCCACCATCCATGTCACCTGTTGTGAACAGCCTGAAGAACTTTTCCGTCAGTTGGAAGAGAATAAATTTGATGCACTTCTGACCGACATACAAATGCCCGCCATGAACGGCTTCGACCTATTGGATGCCATCCGTGCACTTCCAGCTGTCCGGGCAAAAACAATTCCCGTTATTGCCATTACCGCACGTAGCGACATGGACGCTGAATATTTCCGTTCCAAGGGTTTTGCCGGATGTCTCCACAAACCCTTTAACACACATGAAATTTTCGAAGTTCTTTCTCAAGCCATCCGGCAAGACTTGACAGATTTGGAAGAGACCGGCACTGAAATCCTACAGTCGCCAACCAATGACAGTTCACATACAGACTCGTCTTCATTGGACTTCTCGGCTCTTACCGCTTTCTCGGAAGATGACCCCAACGCAGCGAAAGAAATCATCCGCACATTTGTGTCGGAAACAAAAAAGAACCGGAGCTGCATGGCCACCGCCCTTGAAAATGAGGAAATAGAAGGAATAACCGCCATGGCACATAAACTTTTGCCTTTATTTACCATGCTGGGAGCCAACACTTCTATCGCACCTCTCACCTGGTTGGAACAAAGACGGGGAACAACCGAAATGACCTCCGAAATACGCGAAAAAGCTTTATTTATCCTTGATGAAATAGACAGAGTAATCCGCCAAGCTGAAGAACAGATTTAGACCTTTATAAGTTAAAAGGTATTAGAAAATCCTCCGGCATTTCGAAGCATAGTAAAAAAAGGTATATTTTTGTATCATTAAAAACATAAAAATGCCATACTCTATTTTAATAGTAGAAGACGATTTAACTTTCGCCACCATGTTAAAGACATGGCTAGGGAAGAAAGGGTTTCTGGTAGACACTGCCGGCAATAGTGCACGTGCCCGAAAACAACTGGATGCCCAATCATACAACCTTGTGCTTTCAGATCTGCGTCTGCCGGATCAAGACGGTATTTCTTTACTTGCATGGATGAAAGAACATGGACACCAAATTCCCCTTATTATCATGACCGGCTATGCAGATATCCAAAGTGCTGTACAAGCCATGAAAAATGGTGCCAATGACTATATCTCCAAACCAGTACAACCAGATGTACTGCTAAAGAAAATAAATGAAGCGCTACAAAACGAAACTGTTATTGCAGCTCCTTCCGGCTCTGCTCCGTCCATATCAATTGCTCCATCATCCAATTTTCTGGAAGGTGAAAGTGAAGCAGCACGCCAATTATATAATTATGTAGGCTTAGTTGCCCCTACCCCCATGTCAGTTCTTATCAATGGAGCCAGCGGAACAGGCAAAGAATACGTTGCCCACCGCATCCATCAATTAAGCAAACGTGCCGACAAGCCATTCATTGCAATAGATTGCGGCTCTATCCCCAAAGAACTTGCAGCTTCCGAATTCTTCGGCCATGTAAAAGGCTCCTTTACCGGAGCACTTAACGACAAAACCGGTGCTTTCGTCGAAGCCAATGGCGGCACACTGTTTCTCGATGAAATAGGGAATCTAAGCTACGAAGTACAAATCCAACTTCTGCGCGCCCTGCAAGAACGGCGTATCCGTCCTGTAGGTTCCAATAAAGAAATAGAAGTAAATGTCCGACTTATCAGTGCAACTAACGAGAATCTTCAAAAGGCTATTGAAAAAGGTAATTTCCGTGAAGATCTCTTCCACCGAATCAATGAATTTACCTTGCGTATGCCTTCTCTGAAAGAACGTCAGGAAGACATCTTGCTTTTTGCCAACTTCTTTTTAGATCAGGCCAATCACGAACTCGACCGACATCTGATAGGTTTTGACACGGCTGCCAGCAATGCACTGCAAACCTACTCGTGGCCCGGCAACCTTCGCCAACTGAAAAATATTGTAAAGCGTGCCACACTGCTCGCACAAGGCAGCTATATTACTTTAACAGAATTGGGATATGAACTGGTTGAGTCATCCAGTGCTTCTCCAACAAGCACAAGCCTCAGCCTGCACGACGAGGCAACAGAAAAGAAGCGCATCCTGGAAGCCCTTCAACAAACCGGAAACAACAAAAGCAAAGCAGCCCTCTTATTGGGCATTGACCGCAAAACACTGTATAACAAACTGAAGCTATACAATATCCAATAAAAAAGAGGATTGGGGAATTATTCCCCAATCCTCTCCACACATTCCCCATTTTTTCACATTCCACCACACTGAGCCAAAACCGCATTTGTACTACAAATCAACAAGTTATAAAACAAATTATACTTTGGCATGCCAATTGCTCTTTAAATATCAGAGAGAACAAACGAGATAAACTATTAACCTGTAAAAACTTACAATTATGAAAAAATTATTTGTAGCAGTAGCATTAGTAATGGGAATTGGAACAAGTGTATTTGCTTACAACATGAATCCGGCAAGTATCGAAACCGTTACAACAGTGAATGATTTCACTCCAATCGAAGTAAAAGATCTTCCGGCAGCTGTCCAAGAAGCCATTACCAAAAACTATGCAGACTTAACTATCAAAGAAGCTTCAGTTGAAGCAAAAGAAGATGGTACAAAGACTTATAAAGTTGTTTTAACCGACAAAGAGGGTACTGAGAGCACTGTACTTTTCAGCGAAAGCGGAGAAGTGTTGAAGTAAATGAAAGATGCCTAAAATGAAAAAAGGGAATGCTGTGAAGCATTCCCTTTTCTATTTCTTCAGTCCATATCAAAACCGTTCCACAAATTACCTGCGGGCACCGGTGCCGTTAATTCAATCAGTTCTTTCGAAACAGGATGCATAAACTTCACCATCCGTGCATGAAGACAAATGCTACCATCCGGATTGGAACGCTGAGCACCATATTTCAAATCGCCTTTGATAGGACATCCCATTTTTGCCAGCTGACAACGTATCTGGTGATGACGTCCTGTCTTTAAATCCACCTCCAGCAGATAATAATTCTGTGAATGACCGATAAGCTTATAATGAAGTATCGCTTTCTTCGAGTTCTTTACTTCTTTATCATATGCATAAGACTTATTCTGTTTCTCATTGCGGACCAAATAATGAACCAATTCGCCTTCCGTTTCTTTCGGACACTCTTTCACTATCGCCCAATAGGTTTTCTTTACGTCTCCATTACGAAACATTTCGTTCAGTCGTGCCAACGCTTTACCGGTTTTGGCAAAAACCACTAAACCACTGACGGGACGATCCAAACGATGAGTAACACCTATAAAGACATTTCCCGGCTTATTATACTTCTCCTTCAGATACGACTTTACCGTTTCCGACAAAGGAGTATCACCGGTTTTATCCCCCTGAACAATCTCAGAAGAAGTCTTATTGACTACGATTATATGATTATCTTCGTAAACGACTGTCATGCAAAGATTACATATTCATACCACCATCTACCTGAATCACTTGTCCGGATACGTAAGATGACATATCAGAAGCAAGGAATGTAGCTACATCAGCCACATCTTCAGGAGTACCGCCACGACGCAAAGGAATCTTCTTAGCCCATTCCGTTTTTACCTCATCACTCAGTTTGGCTGTCATATCAGTAATGATAAAGCCCGGAGCAATAGCATTGGCACGAATACCGCGAGAGCCCAGTTCCTGAGCAATAGACTTAGCCAAACCAATCATACCGGCTTTAGAAGCTGAGTAGTTACATTGACCGGCATTTCCGTGAACACCTACCACTGATGCCATATTGATAATGCTTCCGCTCTTCTGACGCATCATGATAGGAGTACAAGCATGAATAAAGTTGAAAGCAGATTTCAGATTGACTGCAATTACTGCATCCCATTGTGCTTCGCTCATGCGCATCATCAATCCATCTTTTGTGATACCGGCATTGTTGACCAGAATATCAATAGAACCGAAATCTTCCTTGATTTGATTCACTACTTTTTCTGTATCTTCAAAATTTGCAGCATTCGAAGCATAACCTTTTACCTTCACACCTAAAGCAGCAATTTCTTTTTCAGTATTCTGACCATTCTCGTCGATAACCAAGTCTGTGAATGCAATGTTTGCTCCTTCAGAAGCAAACTTCAACGCAATTGCTTTACCAATACCACGAGCAGCACCTGTTACAATCGCAGTTTTTCCAGTTAATAATCCCATTTTGTTTTCTATTTTACGTTATTAATTAAATTATTCTTTTCCGGTATCTTTGCGTCCCAGAGCACCGAATACGATTTTCGCCACATAAGCCCAACCGGCTTCATCATCCAGCTCCTCCGCTATCTGTCCGCGAATATACGGCACTTCAATTCCCTTAATACAATAATGTACAATATCAGCTATGATATCTACATTATCAATATCAAAAATACCCTTGTCTTTTCCTTCCGCCAATACTTGTTTGAAAAGTTTGATTTCTTTTGCATCAAAGTTTTTACGCACAGCTTCCACACGCCATATATTACGGAAGAAACCGGCCCGCAATGTTCCGTTTCTATACACAACCATTTTGATAGAATCCAAATGCGTCTCTATCAATTTTAAAATTTTTTCGTCCGGAGTGATATCTTTTTTAGCGACTTGTTCCATTGCATCCGAAAGCATTTCCAACTCAGATTCCACCACCGCCATGTAGATATCCTCCTTGCTTTTGAAGTACGTATAAAGGGTGCGTCTTCCTTTTTTAGAAGCCACCGCTATATCGTTCATCGTAGTGTCATCCACCCCCTTCTTAGCAAAAAGCTGACGGGCAACGTCTACCAATTTAGCTCTTGTCTTTGATACTGCCATATAGATTCAGTTGCACATTATTTATATATGTGAGCAAATTTACATTATTAATTTGGACCATACAAGCAATTAAAGTATAATATTCATATATACGTTAATTAACACTCACAATACACACTAATAATCAAGCACTTATATTTCTTACATATTTTAAATTGAAAAAATATTCGAGAAATATTTGGAGTTAAAGAAAAAAGTCGTACCTTTGCACTCGTAATCAAAACACAACATCGCGGAGTGGAGCAGTTGGTAGCTCGTTGGGCTCATAACCCAAAGGTCGTCTGTTCGAGTCAGGCCTCCGCAACCAATAAGAGGCTAAATATCTAAAATTAAAGATATTAGCCTCTTTTTCATTAAACAGGTGAGACAAAAGCGAGACAATTAAAACAAAATGCTTTCTAAGGGGCAGTAGAAATTTAGTGGGGATTATAGTTTCCTATTCTCGCCCGAAATTCTGACCTCTGCCTCATGGCTCGTATCGTGCTTCCTTCTGAAACCCTCAATTACTTTTCACCGGTCCGTGTTGAACAGACTTCAACAGAAACACACATTCATCTTGATGAACGGATGCCCTCTGCATTATCCTATGATGTGCACTTTGAATCCAAAGGCTTCATAGAAGCAGTAAGCATCACAGGTTTTCCCATCCGTGATCCCATAAGGTTTGTTTTGATCCCGTTTTGAACTCCCTAAGTCGTTTCACTAGCCGGTCTAAACGTTTCCGTCCTTTCGATTATGCCTGTCTATAAGTCGAATTACTACAGTCTTCCACAGTGGACCGTATAGTCCGTTACGGTAGACCGTACAGTCCACGGTAACGGACTGTACAGTCCATTGCAGTAGACTGTAATAATCTTCCGTTCAAAAGGACTTGGCCGGCCCTAAGAAACGCCTTACTCTTTCCTCGACCAGTGATATGATATGTTAAACCCTCAAGAGTGACAAATGGCCCGCTACTTCACGATCAACCGGACTGTTCCCGTTAAATCGCTGTTGACACATTGTCGGCAGGGGATATTTCACCGCTTCCCACGCAAATTTCTGCATCTTTATCATACAGAATTGCTTTCTAACGCAGAATAAACAAGAAGTCAACACCCAAACTTCTAAAAATGCGTAACTTTGCACCGGTAAGACCCTCAAGTTATTACGTTGTTTAATACACCATGATAAAATTAACCTCTGACAGCCTTGCCAATTAATGGAGCTATCAGAGGTTTGACTAAAATCAGTTATCTTGAAAACGTAACGATTCACATATTACAATATCTTCCATTATACTATTACCATCCAATCGGTTGCTTCAAATTGGGATTTAAGACCAATTCATCTTTTGACAGTGGATAATAATAATATTTAGGTGCAATAAATTTATTGGCATCCTCATCTGTATCAGAATAGAAGCGAATATTTCCCTTATCACCTTCACTTAAATAAATCTGTTTTGGAGCACCGTTTTCATCTTCTGTGTAATATACAGAAAGTTCTTTCAATTCTTCATCAGTATATCCCATTTTATCATTGGGAGATTTGAACAATGCCACATCAGGCACACCGTCACCGGTACAATCATATACACCGAACCCCGGGAGATAAACACCTTCGAATGGTCTTTCATAGATGCTGCCGGCAGCCCAGCGCATTGTATCATCGTAACGGAAACCTTCACATGCCAATTCCACCCGACGTTCGCGACGTATTTCAAGTATGACGTTTTTCAATGCCCCACTTACGCTTGGATATAATGCTTCCAAAGCCGGATCTATCGGAACATTTATAGTCATTTCGGGCATTTCCACACGACTGCGGAGTAAATTAACTGTTGCGTTCAGATCGTTTTGGGTCAATATGCCGAGTTCTGCTTTTGCCTCCGCATTTATTAATAGAATTTCGGCATAACGGATGATAGGAAGGTCGGTTATATTTTCACCCCACCCACCATAAGTTGCGTCTGTACGTGGCAAAAATTTGATTTGCCCCAAGCCACCGTAATCCAATACAATTTTAGTGGGCAGCGTACTATTGTCTCCTTCGTTAATAAATCCAGGATACATAATTGTCTCAGCCATACGGGGGTCACGGTCAGTAAACATGTCTACAAAAGTCTTGGTACGATCTGCCTCTGTGATAGGAGTTCCATCCGATTTTAAATAACTATCGGCCAGGCTACGACTCAAATTCCATTGCCAGTTTAATACTGTTGAAGTGTTGTTCTTACGATTTAAATCTTTATCATAATCAGAGAATAAAATCATTTCTTTATTTTTGCTCAGATCAGGATTAGTGAATAAATCACGATAGGCAGCTGCCCCTTTTCCTGTGATTTCAAATTGTCCGGAACTCATTATTTCATCAGTAGCCCAAACAGCTTTTTCCAAGAATGAATTGGCAGTACCGGCCAGTTCACTTATCTCTTCATGATATTTACGAAAAGTACCTTCATGTAAGGCTATGCGTGCCATATATCCTAAAGCAGCGTAACGAGTAACCCGTGTACGGCTGCTTCCATCCTGCATATAATCGCAAGCATATTGCAAATCAGCCATCACCGAGTCAACGACCAACGAACGTGAATCCTGAGTTTTGTATAATGCTTCTTCATCATCTGTCGCAATTGGAGCAGAATACCAAGGAGCAGACCCATAATTCTTAATTAAGCCATAATATTGCAACGCACGACATAAACGGGCCAAACCTATATAATGTTTCTTTTCATTTTCGTCACCCTCCACTTTATGAGCATTGACTAACATAAAATTGATATCATGAATATTTTCCCATACGCCATCCTTTTTCCATCCAAATGATCCTATTTTAGTCTCATCAATACGTCCTTTTAATTTTTGACTAAATGTATAATCACCTGTTCCATGACCGATATTATCAGAAAATAAATCGTCATACGAGGCTCCAAACATGCCATAAAAGCCATTGGTATAAGTTTCCAAATCGGTTACAGTTTTAAAGAATGCCTCTTCATTCAAGCTATCTTCCGGATATTTTTGCAGATAATCATCATTGCATCCGGTAAAAAGTGCACATCCCATAAAGGTAGCTACTGCATATATAGTTTTTAATTGTTTCATATCAGTAAATTAATTAGAAAGTTAAATTAACACCAAAAGAATAAGAACGTTGTAAAGGATATACTTTACTGCTGGAATCCAAGGCTTCCGGGTCGAGATTGGCCTTCAGGTGAGTAATTTCAAACAAGTTCTCACCGCTGAAATAGAAACGCACACGTTCAATATTCAATTTCCGGGTCAGGTCCTGTGGTAATGTATAACCTATAGTCAGGTTTTTCATACGTAAATAAGAAGCATCTTGCATATATCTTGTCTGTACACAAGCCAGCTCGCTACCTGTTGATTCGGCAATGTAAGCCTTTACACGAGGATAATAAGCATTGGGATTTTCCGGTGTCCAGTGGTCCAGATTATGAGTTTGTACATTTGTCCAAGGCTGTGCGTAAATTCCCCAAAAATAATGATTTCCACCGCCTGCATACCAGTCTCTCTTACCTATGCCCTGAAAGAATCCGCGAATATCAAATCCTTTCCAGTCTGCCGAAAGATCAAAACTATAAGGATATCGGCTCGAACTATTACCAATTTTGCGGAAATCACCCGGGTTAGCCAATGTCCAGTCACCTTTATTGATTTTTCCATCATTGTTTAAATCGGCAAACTTCAGGTCACCTACATAGAATTTATAGCTCTGGTCATCTTCACCTACTGCACTTTGGTCGGCATGGTTTTTAATTTCCTCTTCAGTCTGGAAGAAACCCTCAGTAGTCAATCCCCACATTTCGCCTATTTCCTGTCCCTCATAATAGTCTCCCAACCGTTTATTCGGGTTATCATATTTAGTAATGAATGCACGACTGTCGGCTAAAGCTACTTTAATACTATAGTTAAACGGTGAGTCTGCCAACATAAACTGATCTCTCCATCTTAAAGACAATTCCCAACCTTTTGTTTTCAGGTCAGCAGCATTAGTTTTGGGTTCACTGGCACCAAATACACTTGGTAACGTTTTACTTTTAGTCAGCATACCTTCCGTGTAGCGCACATAGTAATCAAAGCTGGCAGACAAGCGGTTGTTCAAGAGTGCCAGGTCAATACCTCCATTAATAGTTCTAACCTTTTCCCAAGTCAACGTATTCGATACCACTCCCGGAGCATACACGGCTACCGGCTGTGAACCATCCAATATTTGACCTATTTGTCCGGAACTCATAGTAGGCAGATAGGCATAAGTACCTACATTCTGATTTCCTAAAGCACCATAAGAAGCACGGAACTTCAACATATCCAAACCAATGCTTTGATTTATGTTTTCCATAAACTTTTCTTTCGACAAAACCCAAGCAACAGATCCGGAGGGGAAGAAACCAAAACGATCTTTTTTGGGGAAACGTGAAGTTCCATCATAACGACCGTTCATTTCTAAAATATATTTGTCATCATAGATGTAATTAACGCGGAAAAACATACCTCTCACAGCCCATTCGCTGATATCTTCACCTATTCCTTTTTCTCCAACGGCCAATTCGGGAGTGGGGAAGGAAGAGCTGATCAAATCATCACGATACATAGAGAAAGAATTGGTCTTTCTGGTTTCCTGGTTAAAACCGAGTAAAGCTTGAACATAATGTTTATCTGCAAACGTATAGTGAAAATCAGTATACACATTATAGACATTATAATTATAGAACGAGATGCACGAGTCGGGCGTCCGCTAGCCTGCTCCGGTTTATTAGGACCTGTTTTATAGTGATAATTGTGATAAGAATTACGATTTAATTCACTATCACGCCTCCAAGTGGCATCTGCTTTAATTTGCCACATATCTTTTATAATGTCCAATGTCAGACCAAATGTTGTTGAGAATTCACGGCTGTCATTTATTTTGCGTCCGCCTTCCTGCAAAGCTCCAAGAATAGCACCACCGCTTTGTGTCCATGAACCATCGGGATTACGAGGTACATCTAATGAGTTAGTACGGTTTACTTCGTGAAAGAAATCAGATAGTCCCCAATCTGTACGTCCGAAGCTTGGCTGATCGTAAGTTCGTTGTACAAATGAGGTATTGTTACTTAAGTTCAACCAATTTGTTATCTGAAAATCAACTTTACCGCGAATATTGTAACGATCATAAATATCATTTCCATAACGTAGCATACCATCCTGGCGTGCATATTCGCCTGATAAGTAATAAGAAGTCTTTTTGGCTTTTTGAGAGATATTGAAGTTTACTGTATAAGAGGGAGCTGAAGACTCATATACTTCATCCATCCAATCAGTAGAGCCATAATACAACCAAGATTCAGGATCATCCGGATTGATAACTACCCGATCTTCATTAGGATGTTCTGAAAAGTATTTGCCAATTTCCAATTGTTTTTCCGGATATAGATTATATAAGGGCGTAGCAGCATCGTGTTTGATTTTCATTACCGTATAAGGATCAGTGACGTGTTCCGGTACGCGTGTGACTTTACGAGTCGAATAAAATGCGTTTACGTTAATGGCAATTTTCTCGGATTTGGCCCGCTTTGTTGTTACCAAAATAACACCAAAAGCAGCACGAGCACCATAAATTGCAGCGGAAGCAGCATCCTTTAAAACAGAAACACTTTCAATATCATTGGTATTCAACCGGGAAAGCTCACCTGAAGTGGTCGGTATGTTATCAACCAAAATTAAAGGGTCACCACCGTTTAATGAAGTTTCACCACGGATATTGAATGAAGGAGTAGAATTGGCTGCACCATTAGAAATAGTGATATTCAGGTTTGGAATTACACCTTGCAAACCTTGTCCGGCATTGATGATAGGCCTATCTTCCAAAGCTTCGGAAGAGATTGCATCGACAGCACCCGACAAGTTCACTTTTTTTTGCGTTCCATATCCTACAACTACTACTTCATCCAATAGAGAACTGTCTTCTTGTAGTCTGATTTTCTGCAATCCTGCTACTGCTTTGACTGTGACGGTCTTATAACCGATGAAGGAAATTTCCAGCACGGAACCTACCGGCGCTTTCAAAGAATAATCTCCATCAACTCCTGTGATAGTACCATTAGTGGTACCTTTTACCACAATGTTAGCTCCGATGATAGGTTCTCCTGTCCTAGAATCGATAACAGTTCCCTTGACATGGGTATCCTGCTGATTTACTACCGGATTATGTGAATCCTCACTTACCATTGAAATTGCAAAAGCATGTGGAGTGCTACATGCTAACAATGCAATTACTAAGAGACGTTCACTCCTTAGAGTGAAATTTTTCAAATTCATAAGCATTAATAATAAGGTTTACTATATTTAATAAAGACACGTTTCTTTAATTCTCTATCCGTTTAAGTTCTAGAAGAACTATGCCGAAAAATAATCACCTTATTATCAATACATTAAATAAATAGCTTTTTTATTCCCATTCCTCGATATATCCTTTTTACAAAGAACATAAGAAATGGTTTTCTACTTTATTTCTACCATTACACAAGAGGTATGGAAGGCATAATGAAAATAAATACATTGTGTTAATGGCGTTAACAATGATACGAAGATAAATATTAATACTTGAATGCTTAAACTACTATTATTATTTCTCTCTTTATAAAGATAAAGTAGGCTACTTATATTCTACCATACACGTTGAATAGTTAATAAACATTTATCCGTGTGCGATTTCAACTATAAATATGGCTGCATATTATATGTTTATTATATATTTGTAGCATATATTATTTTTCAAATGGAAAACATAGTTCTTCTAGTATTAATCTCTTTCTAATATAGAAACAGGTTAATATCACACTGTTAATCAACAATATACAAAAGCACGAACGTCCTTTCCTAATTGCTTTTTAACCCCGACAACACGACTTTTTCAAGTGAAGTAAACAATAACAATGTATATTCCGACCCCAATGGTGCTATATAAAATTATATTCGGATTGAAATACTATGCAATATAGTAACGTCAAACATTAAAGGCTTCTATATAAGAGTCACCTCTCAACAACAAAGAAACAGACCTTGTTTGCTAAATACAACTTAAAGGAAAGAAACCGAAGAATTAATGGAAAAGAAAGCCTTTACGAAAAATAATAAAATTACCCGGTCATGATTACAATAAACTCATACTATATTGTATCTTTGGGAAATTAATCCCTATTTAGTATAACATATCTATTATTATGAAGCAACGTATTCTACTTTATTATTTAATCGCCTTATTGCTTTTTCCTTTATGCAAAGTACAGGCGACCCATCAACCGGAATTCTCTACAGCCGGTTTCTATCAGCTGGCAAATTCCGGTCGCGATGTTTTCTCCATGAATCCTGCCTGGCGTCTGCACAAAGGTGCGGCACCGGGAGCCGAAGCTATCCACTTTGATGACCGGAACTGGGAAGTGGTCTCTCTTCCCAACGGCATCGAATATCTGCCGACCGAAGCCAGTGGTTGCATTAACTATCAGGGAGAAGCGTGGTATCGCAAACACTTCACTCCTGCCGATGCTTTAAAAGGTAAAAAGCTTTTCCTCCATTTTGAAGCCATTATGGGGAAAAGCAAAGTGTTTGTCAACGGCAAACTGTTGGCCGAACACTTTGGAGGATATCTGCCTGTCGTGGTTGATATCACGAATGCACTGAAGTGGGAAACAGATAACATTATAGCCGTATGGACTGACAATAGCAATGACCCCGGTTATCCTCCCGGCAAAGCACAGGATGTACTGGATTACACTTACTTCGGAGGCATTTATCGAGACTGCTGGCTGATTGCCCATAACTCCGTCTTCATCACCGACCCCAACTTTGAGAACGAAACAGCAGGAGGCGGACTTTTCGTTGCCTACGATAAAGTGTCCGACAACTCGGCGGAAGTTCTGCTGAAAACCCATGTGCGCAATGAAAGCAAAAAGACCTTTACGGGCGTAGTGGAATATGAACTGCAACAGCCGGACGGACGGCAAGTCGCTTTCTTAAACGATAAAGTGCAGGTTCGTCCGGGCAAAGCCATTACCTCTAAAGACAAAATCATCGTTAAGAAACCGATGCTTTGGAGCCCCGAAAACCCTACCTTATATAATTTAATAGTCCGTATCCGCGACAATGAAGGAAACACGATAGACGGCTATCGTCGCCGAATCGGTATCCGTAGCATTGAATTCAAGGGCAAAGACGGTTTCTTGCTGAACGGAAAGCCCTACGAAAGTCCTTTGATTGGCGCCAACCGACATCAGGATTTTGCTGTGGTAGGCAATGCAGTAGCCAACAGTATTCACTGGCGTGATGCAAAAAAATTACGCGATGCCGGACTGAAAATAATCCGTAATGCCCACTGTCCTCAAGACCCTGCCTTTATGGATGCCTGTGACGAATTGGGATTGTTTGTCATTGTCAATACTCCGGGCTGGCAATTCTGGAACGATGCTCCTGAATTTGCCCAACGCGTTTACAGTGATATCCGCAATATGGTTCGTCGCGATCGTAATCATCCTTGCGTATGGCTGTGGGAACCTATTTTGAACGAAACTTGGTATCCGGCCGATTTTGCAAAAAACACACTCGACTTAGTAGCACAAGAATATCCTTATCCTTATTGTTACTCCGGTTGCGACAGCGAGGCACGCGGCCATGAAGTCTACCCTGTCCTTTTCACCCATCCGGCCAATGCGGACAAAGACTGGGCTATAAAGAAGCTCGACCCCAAAATCACTTACTTCACCCGTGAATGGGGAGATAACGTAGATGATTGGAATTCTCATAACTCTCCCAGCCGGGTAGCTCGCAACTGGGGAGAGCAGGCAATGCTTATCCAGGCTTGGCATTATGCCGCTCCCAACTATCCGTACACCTGCTATGACGTGCTTTATCGTACACCACGCCAACACGTAGGAGGATGCCTGTGGCATTCATTCGACCACCAGCGCGGCTATCACCCCGACCCCTTCTATGGCGGATTGATGGATGTGTTCCGCCAGCCCAAGTATTCTTATTATATGTTCCAAGCGCAACGCTCGCCCAAGAAACAAGACCGCTTGTTCGAAACCGGTCCCATGGTATATATCGCTCACGAAATGACACCGTTCTCTCCTAAAGATGTAACCGTATATTCCAATTGTGATGAAGTACGCCTTACATATAATAAAGGAGGAAAGAGCCTGACATATACCAAACCGGTTAGCCGGGAAGGAATGCCGTCTCCAATTATCACATTTAAGGATGTATATAACTTCATGATAGACAAAAACATGTCTATGAAAGAAGGAAGGCAAAAGGAAGTCTTTCTACTGGCAGAAGGACTGATAAACGGAAAGGTAGTAGCCACTCACAAAGTATGCCCGGCACGCCGTCCTTCCAAATTACTTCTTTGGATAGATAATGAAAACACAGAACTGAAAGCCGACGGCTCGGACTTCGTAACGGTTATAGCCGCCATTGCCGATAAAAACGGCAACATCAAACGCCTGAACAATTACTATGTGAAATTCCACATCGAAGGTGAAGGACGCATCCTCGGCGGTGCAAACGTGTTGGCAAATCCGGCTCCCGTAAAATGGGGAACAGCACCGATATTGGTACAATCTACTCTGAAACCCGGCAAGATAAAGATAACAGCCAGTGTATTATTCGAAGGTTCGCAAATGCCGGTCAGCGCAGAATTGGAACTGGAAAGCAAACCCTCGGCATATCCTTTGATTTATGCAAGTGAAGAGGCAGCACTTATCCCAATGAAGTCTGACTCACAATCCTTTCCAATCACAGCCAAATCCCAAAAGGAATTGGAAAAGGAAAAAGCTGTAAAAGAGCAAAATGAACGAAAACTGAAAGAAGTAGAGCAACAACAAGCCGATTTCGGCGAGAAAAAATAAATATCATGAAAATCCTGTCTACCCATGACTTGCAAGCCATCATGCAGAGGGCAGAAAATGCGCTCCGCTTGCGTGAGCAAAGCAACAAAAAGATTGCCGAGAAGAGTTGTGGCCTTACCATAGGCACCGACCACCTGCAAATCCTTGTTTGTGGAGGAACCGGCTGCACTGCTTCTTCCGGCCATCTCATTGCCGAACATCTCCAAAAGGCATTGGAACAGTACAATATTGTCCATCAAGTGGAAGTTATCACCACCGGATGTTTCGGCTTTTGTGAAAAAGGACCTATAGTCAAAATCATTCCCGACAATACCTTTTACATACGGGTTACCCCCGAAGATGTTGACGAAATTATCACGAAACACATTATCAATGGTCACCGAGTGGAACGACTTCTCTATATCGACCCGAAAACCGAACGTGTTGTGAGCGACTCCAAGCACATGGATTTTTATAGGAAACAACAACGCATCGCATTGCGCAACTGTGGTTTCATCAACCCGGAAAATATAGAGGAATATATTGCCCGCCATGGTTATCTTGCTTTGGCAGACAGTTTGCTCCATAAGCAACCGATAGATGTCATCGGGGTTATCAAACGTTCCGGACTGCGCGGACGCGGAGGTGGAGGCTTCCCTACCGGGCTAAAATGGGAGTCTGCTCACAAACAAGCCGCTGATACCAAATATGTTGTTTGCAATGCCGATGAAGGCGACCCCGGGGCTTTTATGGATCGTTCTATCATGGAAGGAGACCCTCATTCCATTGTAGAAGCCATGACTATTTGCGGATACGCCATCGGTTCCCGACAAGGGTTGGTTTATATCCGTGCCGAGTATCCTCTCGCCATTCAGCGGCTTAAGACTGCTATTGCCCAAGCACGCGAATATGGTTTGCTGGGTGAAAGAATTTTAGGAACAGATTTCTGCTTTGATATAGAAATCCGCTACGGAGCCGGTGCATTTGTCTGTGGTGAGGAAACTGCTCTCATCCATTCAATGGAAGGAAATCGGGGAGAACCGACTTTGAAACCTCCTTTCCCCGCAGAAGCCGGCTATTTAGGTAAGCCAACCAATGTGAACAACGTGGAGACTCTGGCAAATATCCCCATCATCCTGACAAAAGGAGCCGAATGGTTCTCCTCTATCGGCACAGAACGGTCAAAAGGAACGAAAGTATTTGCCCTGGCAGGAAAAATAAATAATGTAGGCCTGATAGAAGTACCAATGGGAACAACCTTGCGCGAAGTAATCTACGACATCGGCGGAGGTATTAAAGGTGGAAAGAAATTTAAAGCGGTACAAACCGGAGGACCTTCGGGCGGCTGCCTCACAGAAAAACATCTTGATACACCGATTGATTTTGACAATTTACTTGCTGCAGGTTCCATGATGGGCTCGGGAGGAATGATCGTAATGGACGAAGACGACTGCATGGTGTCCGTTGCCCGCTTCTATCTCGATTTCACCGTAGAAGAATCTTGTGGGAAATGTACACCCTGCCGCATCGGAAATAAGCGATTGCTGGAAATATTAAACAGAATAACACAAGGGTGTGGAACAGAGAAAGACCTTGAAACGCTGTCTACTCTCGGGCATGTCATCAAGGATACGGCTCTCTGCGGACTGGGGCAGACTTCCCCCAATCCTGTACTCTCGACATTAAATAACTTTTATGATGAATATCTGGAACATGTCAAAGACAAGACCTGCCGTTCCAAACAGTGTAAGGCTTTGCTCACCTACAGCATCAATCCTGAGAAATGTATCGGTTGTCATCTATGTTTCAAGCATTGCCCCGCCGATGCCATTATAGGAGACGTGCGGAAACCCCACGTTATAGACCCGAACAAGTGCATCAAATGTGGCATGTGCATGGCACGCTGCAAGTTTAAAGCCATCAATGTTTGTTAACCCAGGACACACAACAACCTAAATTTCAATCCTGTATTTCAACTCTTAAAGAATGAATATTATGGAAGAACAGCAAATAACCCTGCAGATAGACCATCATTTTATTACCGTTCCTGCCGGCACCACCCTATTGGAAGCTGCACGTAAGATAGGGATTGATATACCTACCCTGTGCCACATCAACCTGAAAGGAACCTGCATTAAAAATAATCCCGCTTCCTGCCGGATCTGTGTAGTAGAAGTAGAAGGACGAAAAAATCTCGCACCCGCTTGCGCCACCCGCTGCACTGACGGTATGGTCGTCCGCACTAGTACCCTGCGCGTGATGAATGCCCGTAAAATAGTGGCCGAACTCATTCTTTCCGACCATCCCAATGAATGCCTCACCTGCCCCAAATCCGGTAATTGCGAATTGCAGAATCTTGCCCTCCGCTTCAATATCCGCGAAATGCCGTTTAACGGCGGCGAACTTTCGCCCCGGAAGCGAGAAGTTACTTCATCCATTGTACGCAATATGGATAAATGCATCTTTTGCCGCCGTTGCGAGAGTGTATGCAACGACGTACAAACCGTGGGAGCATTAGGAGCTATCCGCCGAGGCTTCAATACAACCATCGCACCTGCTTTTGACAAAATGATGACAGACAGCGAATGTACTTATTGTGGACAGTGCGTAGCTGTATGTCCGGTTGGCGCACTCACCGAACGTGACCATACCAACCGACTGATAGAAGATCTGTCAAATCCTGATAAAATAGTTATCGTACAGACAGCTCCCGCCGTCCGTGCCGCCTTGGGAGAGGAATTCGGTTTACCAGCCGGAACATTGGTTACCGGAAAGATGGTTTATGCCTTGCGCGAACTCGGCTTTAATTATGTATTCGATACTGACTTTGCCGCCGATCTCACCATTATGGAAGAAGGCTCTGAAATACTCAACCGACTCACGCGCTACTTAAATGGCGACCGTTCTGTCCGCCTACCTATTCTTACCTCCTGCTGTCCGGCCTGGGTAAACTTCTTCGAGCATCAATTCCCCGATATGCTTGACATTCCTTCTACTGCCCGTTCACCACAACAGATGTTCGGTTCGATAGCAAAAACCTATTGGACAGAAAAGATGGGTATCCCACGAGAGAAGTTGGTGGTTGTCTCTATCATGCCTTGCCTCGCCAAAAAATACGAATGTGACCGGGATGAATTTAAAACAAACGGTAACCCTGATGTAGACTACTCTATCTCTACCCGTGAATTAGCCCGACTTATCAAACGCGCCAACATCGGTTTCACTCTGTTACCTGATTCCGAATTCGACAATCCGATGGGAGTCTCGACAGGGGCCGGTGTCATTTTCGGAACCACCGGCGGAGTAATGGAAGCCGCCCTTCGTTCCGTCTATGAAATCTATACAGGTCATCCTCTGCAAAATGTCAACTTTGAACAAGTGCGCGGACTAAACGGAGTTCGTCGTGCTACAATTGATTTGAACGGTTTCGAGTTAAAAGTGGGTATTGCTCACGGATTAGGCAACGCACGTCATTTATTGGAGGACATCCGCAACGGACACAATAAATATCATGTAATCGAAATCATGGCATGTCCCGGAGGCTGTATCGGCGGAGGCGGACAGCCGCTTCATCATGGCAATTCAGAAGTGCTCTACGCCCGTGCCAATGCACTCTATCGTGAAGATGCCGGCAAACCGATTCGCAAATCGCACGATAATCCGTATATCAAAACACTATACGAAGAATATCTCGGCAAACCCTTGAGCGAAAAATCGGAGAAGTTACTACATACACATTACTTTAACAAATCCATTGACTAACCTCTTAAATATAGAAAACAATGTCTGAAATAAAACTTGCCTGTGAAGTGGCAGAACAAGTCAAAGCTATTTGCGACAAACATGGAAATCTTCCCGGTGAACTGATCAACATTTTACATGAAGCCCAACATCTGCAAGGTTATCTGCCGGAGGAGATGCAACGTCTCATCGCTCATAAATTGAATATCCCTGTATCCAAAGTATATGGCGTAGTCACTTTCTATACCTTCTTTACCATGACACCCAAAGGAAAATATCCTATCTCCGTTTGTATGGGAACTGCTTGCTATGTACGCGGCTCAGAAAAATTATTGGAAGAATTTAAGCGTGTCTTAGGTATCGAAGTAGGTGAGACAACTCCCGATGGAAAATTCTCATTGGACTGCCTGCGATGTGTAGGGGCTTGCGGATTAGCACCGGTAGTAATCATCGGTGAAAAAGTATACGGTCGTTTGCAATCGGTAGATGTAAAGAAGATAATTGAAGATTTGGAATAAACCGGAAGCCTTTTTCAACGACATTATTGAGCCTTTTACCACCAAAAACTCTTAATTCGTCGAAAAAAGCCTTTCTTTCATTGAATAGATTTGAAAAGACTACAAATTACATTTACCTTTGCTGATTGAAATAAAAAACTTGCAAAAGCAAAACTATGATGAAAAAGGCAAAAACATTTCTCCTTTTAGGCATTACATTGTGCATGTTCGGATGCAGCGATGATGATGACGACAAGTCGAATACGACATCTACTGTTCCTTTCTCTTTAACAGCTTCTCTGGAAGTGCGCAACGATGCTGCAACAACTCCGGGTATGCTGCAAGGCAATTGGAATGAAGGTACAAAACTGGCAGCCATGCACTCCAGCTTGACAGGAGTAAAGAAAAGTATCTTCACCCTGTCATCCACTTCTACCGACCTGTTTACCGGAGACATCTCGAATAAAGTAAAAAGTGATAAAGAAATCGCAGTATTTTATCCGGCTGATGCCATTACAGCAAACAGCAGTGATACATTGACCCAACAACTGAGTCTTGCCAATCAGGACGGAACATTGGCAGGAGTGGCAAATTATGATTATTCATGGGCTTTGTGCAAAGTGAATATGACTGCACAGTCGGGCTCGGGCAGTTGCGAAATGAAGAATCTGATGACCATCGGTAAATTTGAGTTTACCACCGATGGAAGCACACTGCTGAATGACATCTCACGCATCACTGTGACAGCCACTTCGGGAAAGCTTTATTCCAATGCAACCTTAAAGTTGAAAGATGGAGAATTCAGTAACACCACAGAAGGAAGCTTTACTATCAAGAATGATGCCGGATTACCGGGTAGTGCTTATATTTCTTTCTTCCCTTCGGAAGCACAACTACATTTCACCTTGGTAACCAATGCAGGTAACATATATGAAGCCTCAACAACAGAAAGCATTACATTGGAAAAAGGAAAGTATTATGCTTCTGCTGCCCTTACTTGCACTCCGGTAGCTCCTGCCAAAGTAGGCGATTACTATTATAGCGACGGTACTTATTCTACGGAAATGAATGAAGAAAAGACATGTATCGGTATTGTTTATGCCCTGAACGATAAAAATGGTAATCTAGACAAAACCCTCACCACATCTCCTTACGGACGTATCGTGGCACTAACCAATGCGCGAAACAAAGTGAGATGGGCAAGTAAATCGGAGGATATCGAAGGATTGAAAAACGATACTATTATCAATGGCACACAGCAAATCGGTTGTCTGCCCTATTTTAACGGTACTGCAGATTCCTATTTCTCCGATAATGCTGAAGAACAAATCAAAGGAACTACCATTAATACAGAAACAGGATTGATTACCGCCTGGCCGTCGGAAGGCATCCTGAGCGACTTCAATGGAGCAACAAATACATCTTATATCAACAAAAGCACCTCTACTTATCCGGCAGGAAGTTATTGCTACCAATACAGCAAACCCGGAAAAGGAGCAGGCGAATGGTATCTGCCGGCAGTGGGCGAACTGGCACTGCTTTGGGAGTTACATCATGCCGGTGTGATATGTAACGCCAAGCAGGAATGTTTCAAAGATTTCGACCAGCAGAGTTATTGGACTTCTTCGGAAGGCAATAAAAACAAAGCATGGTATTTGAACTTCTTCAGTGGAATATTAATGGCAAACAGCAAAGGAAGTACTTACAATACACGCCCGGTAGCTATGTTCTAAACACAAGCTATCAGATACTAAAAAAGGGAGTGTATCAAAACTAAACCGGCCTATCCAATTGTCAGCTGTAGGGGCAGGGTTTGCCTGCCCGAAGACACAAAGCAAACTGTTTTCGGGCGAGCGAACCTCGCCCCTACGAACTAAACGACAGCATTATCCACGTTTTGACACACCCCGTTTTAAAAAAAATATAATCAATACACTATCTTCCCGAAGCTGCCGCCGGTTTCTTATTCTGCATCTGTTTCTTTCTGCGCCAATAGTCACCATTACTCTTGCTTCCGCGATATACTTTATTTGTCTTTGCCTTCTCTTTCATCTCTTCAGCCTTTTCTTTTCGAAGCAGCACACCGGAAGTGGAAATAAAAGGATGCTCTTTCACCACAGGTATTTCCAATCCGATTAACTTTTGTATATCTTTCAAATAAGCCAACTCTTCCGATTCACAAAAAGAGATAGCCACCCCATCGTGTCCGGCACGTCCGGTTCTGCCAATGCGATGTACATACGTTTCCGATATATTAGGCAACTCATAATTAATAACATGAGAAAGCAGATTAACATCAATACCTCTGGCAGCAATATCGGTTGCAATCAGTACACGGGTTGACCGGTCCTTAAAATTATTCAATGCACGCTGACGCGCATTCTGCGACTTGTTTCCATGGATAGCTTCCGCCACCACACTATTCTTATTCAGTATCTTTGCCAACTTATCCGCTCCATATTTAGTACGCGTGAAAATCAATACTGACTCTATTGATTTATCTTTCAGCAAATAGAGTAACAAATCCTTTTTTTCGTTTTTCTCTACGAAGTAAACGCTTTGCTGAATGGTATCCACTGTAGATGAAACAGGAGTCACTTCCACCTTTTCCGGAGACGTAAGAATAGAGTTTGCCAATTTTTCTATCTCAGGTGGCATGGTTGCAGAGAAAAAAAGTGTCTGCCGCTTGTCGGGAATCAGTTTCAATACGCGCTTTATATCATGTATAAAGCCCATATCCAACATACGGTCTGCTTCATCAAGCACAAAATAATCGAGCCCTTTAAGGGAAATATATCCTTGCGCCTGCAAGTCGAGCAAACGTCCCGGAGTAGCAATCAATACCTGTACTCCCCTTTTCAATGCATCTATTTGTGGTTTCGGAGGAACTCCTCCAAAAATTACCGTATGCTTTACGCGCGTATACCGGGCATACGCATCAAAGCTCTCGCCTATCTGAATGGCCAGTTCTCGCGTGGGAGTAAGTATCAATGCCTTGATACCTTTCTTACTATCTGATTGATAAAGTCTCTGGATAATGGGGATGGCAAAAGCTGCCGTTTTTCCTGTTCCTGTCTGCGCACATCCCAGTAAATCTTTACCTTTTAATAATACCGGAATTGCTTGTTCCTGAATGGGGGTCGGCGTTGTATAGCCGGTTTGTTCTAAAGCCTTCAATATCGGCTCTATAAGATCTAATTCTTTAAATGTCATTTGAAATTATTAAGCAGGCCTCACGGCCTTTCTATTTGTTATTCTACAAAGATAAGAGAATGATTCGTTATAAAGGTATTCAGGCTACGGAGTTTATGCTTATTTAACAAGATTGACAATAAAAAGGGCGTATAGTGAGAATAACATCACCATACGCCACCTAACCTATTATATATAAGCTATTTACAAATAAAACAATAACATAAAGGCTTCTGAACAAGCTAATTGGCAAGAAAGATTATCGGGTACAGAATGTATAGACATTTCCTCCAAAATCCGCTGCAATCAGTGCATTACCCGAAACAGCGACGGAGCCGAAAATAGGCGCTCCGGTAGCATATTTCCAAATAATCTTTCCATCGTCTTTATTGATACCATACACCGCTCCGTCGGAAGCAGTCACATAAACGGTCTTCCCTGCCAGCACCGGGCTGGTCTCAATTGTAGCTGCACCCTTGCGAATATACGGACTGGTATAAACCAATCCTGCTCCTACCGGACAAACCCATTTTTCTTCCAGCGTTTCATTATCCAGCGCAATCAGCCCCTTCTCTGCCGAACCGAAAATAATCTCTTTGTCGGTAAGTAACGGAGTGGAAGTCACATCTACATTATAAGGCAAAGGTTTGCGTACAATCACCTTTCCGGTAGCTGCTTCGAGAATAAAGAAAGATTGGTTGGAGATAAGATACAACAACGAACCATGCATGGCAACCGATGAACCGCGATTACGCAAGCCGTTGTCACTGGCTTCCCACAATTTCTTTCCTGTCTTGGCATCATTTCCATAAAGTGCACGCCACTGTGCAGAACCGATTAAAAGTCCGTTACCTTGTGTCAGCGTGGTAGTAGTTCCTTCACCCTGTCCCCAATCTTCATTCTTCCAAAGCTGTTTGCCGGTACGGGCTTCATAAGCACCGAGTCCTTTTCCGGTTCCGGCATATACAATACCGTCATTGGCTACCAAGCCGTCAATCAATGCCGGCAAGCCGTTGACAGGAAGTTGTTTTTCCCAACAGAGTTTTCCCGTTTCTGCATCAATGGCATACAGCCAACCTTGCGCATCTTGAGCGAAAACCACACCTTTGTCTATTGCAATAGTGTTCTTTATGGAATTACGAACCGGATAGCTCCACAGTATTTCTCCGTCTTCTCCGGCCAAAGCATAAACATGACCTTCACCTTTCAGATTCTCGTCAACAGAAGCTATATATACCTTACCATTGTGCACCAAAGGAGAAGTCATATAAATATTGGCTCCTACATTCTTCGTCCAGGCTAATTGCAGAGGTGCTTCCAGAGGCGGACAAACCGGAGCGACATGTGTAGAAGTTCCCAACAAGTTATTCCAGTCGGCACCCAATGACACTTTTACCTGTTCCGGTCGGACAATAAAGGCACTTTCGGCATAAGCGGTCTCACCATTATTAAAACGAGCCGTCACCTGCAAGGTCAGTTCCTTGCCTTGATACTTGGCAGACAGAGGCATATCCCCATTCCAGGTCCAGTCGGTAGCCTGAACGAGTTTCTTGTTTTTGAGTATGGCTTTTCCGTCTTGCAGGCAACTATAAACCACCTCTTTCACCGGAGTTGCAGACGAATAAACATTTACTGTAACAGGAACACGATTGGCAAAGGCAGTACCGGCAGGAGAAGCTATACAAATATTCTTATCCAAATAAGAATAACGGAGTTCGGAAGTGAAATCACCGTTCTTATCCACATGCATTACACGGAAAGCACTGGTAGAATGGTCAATCCCGCCCTTATCCAGCGTAGCGGTAGATACACTATACACATCTCCTTGCTTCTTCATATAATTAATATGCCAATGACCATATACCCACGCTTTCAGGTTATGCTCGTTCAGGTTAATGCTGCCTCCGTTGTCTCCTTTAAAAACAAAAGCGTCATCATAAGTCAGCAAGTCATGATTAAACACCATAATAGGTGTCCCGGGTTTTACATGGGCAAGGTCGTTTTTCAGCCAAAGATAAACATCCTCACGGGTATAACCGGGAGCATGGTCACCGCCTGCCATCGGAGTGACAATATAATGCACACGTCCGGCGTCAAACGAATAATAAACAGGACCGTAGATATTTTCAAAAAGCTCTTCGCCGTATTTACCTTTGACAAGGTCATGGTTTCCGATACAATAGAAGACAGGGCAGTCCATATTCTCCGTATTCATCAGTTTGATATGCTCTTTCAGCCCTTTCTCATAACAGATATCGCCGGTATGAATGATAAAAGCGGCATGCTCATTCGCTGCATAGTCACGTACATTATTTACCCATTCATCATGATTCTTGGTATTGAAAATCTCTGTATCGGCAATATGGATATATTTATGGGAGCCATCCTTACCCAAGCCTCCGTCATAAGGCATCAGCCCAAAGTCGTAAGAAGCCTGCTTATCTTCTATTTTATGATAATGGCGGTTATAAGTCTTATAGCCGGAAGGGGTAGTAATAAAAATAAAACGTTCCCCGGCATGACCGGGAAGCGTAAAACTACCGTCAGCAGCTGTTTCCACAACATTCAATCCGTCAGAAACCTTGACGCCGGACATCGGTTTCTCTCCCTTATCAAACACACCGTTCTTATTCTTGTCTACATAAACATGTCCGGTGTATGCTGCCATTACAGGAAAAGAAGCAACCAACAGGCAGGAAATTAAAAAGGTCTTTTTCATCAGTATATATTTAATTGAATAATCATACAATCTATTTCAAAACAAATTCGGACAAAACAAATCCATGGTCAGAAGGATAGAAGAAATCCTCTCCCTCAAAAGTGAATGTCTTTCCCAGACTGTTATCATAACACTCTGAAGTAGTGGCCTGTATGGTCTTTCCCCGGTAATAGATAAAGTCGATACGGTCTGCCCGGCATTCCGTTTCCAAAGAGTCCGCATCAGTCAGCCAGGTCACTCCCAACTTGGCCGCCGCATCAGGATTCATTTCGCGGAAACTATCCTTAAAGCCGGCTTTTTCCATCGCAACAGAAACCGGCCAACGTACGACCGCCCCGCCGTGATTATACAAATTACGCGTCTCTTCCGTCCAGTCCAAATGCGAATGTACATTGAAGTCTCCCCCCATGATGACAGGTATGCTATCGGCCTCCGCCAGCATCGGTTTCAGTACGGAAAGAATCTTCCGTATCTCGTCATCCCTCGTTCCGGCAGTTTCCCAAGCCAGAATTTCTTCTTCCGTCTTGTCCGTGGGAACCAAGCGCATATCGGGCAAATAATGCAACCAAGTGTCGAAGATGCGCACCGGAGTGCCATCCATATCAATCTTCACTCCGCCAAAGTTAAAAGTACCGATGCTATCGGGGAATGCATACTTTTCAACAATGGGATAACGGCTGTAGATACATAAATTATCGGAGATTAAATGATACTGATATCCCAGTGAGTCTGCCACCATCGGAGCAGCGCCGTATGTCTCTACCATCAAGACCACATCCGCCCCACTTTTCTTGAGAATGCCGACAGTACCTTCACATCCTTTTCCCGGATAAGTTTTAGAGTGACCACCGTGCCACACATTCCATGAGAGAACTTTCAGCTTTTTAGGAGTATCCTTTTGCGGCGTACAAGCCACGCAACATAGCAGACAGAGTGCTGCCATGAACATCATAGTTTTTCGTGTTCGCATAATTGATTAGATTCATTTTTCACGTAACAAAGGTAGCACAAAAAGAAAAACGCACAAAAGAAATATACCATAAATATGGTATTGTTTGTCTGAACATCATCCCCTATCTTTGCATTATTAAAGATAACCCACTAATAATTCAAAAGATTATGGCAAGAATAAAAAAACAATTGACTGAACTGATTGGAGGCACTCCCCTCCTGGAACTGTCACGCTTCAGTAAAAAACAGGGCGCGAAAGCACAAGTAATTGCCAAACTGGAATATTTCAATCCCGGCGGAAGTGTAAAAGACCGTATCGCACTTGCAATGATAGAAGACGCGGAAAGTAAAGGCATCCTGAAACCCGGTTCGGTAATCATCGAACCCACCAGTGGCAACACAGGTGTGGGATTGGCGTGGGTTGCCCGAGTAAAAGGTTACCAAACCATACTCACCATGCCCGAAACCATGAGCCTGGAACGCCGGAATTTATTAAAAGCGGCAGGTGCACAATTGGTGCTGACCGAAGGTGGCAAAGGAATGAAAGGGGCTATAGAAAAAGCGGAAGAACTGCGCAAGACCACACCCGGAGCCGTCATTTTAGGTCAGTTCGACAATCCGGCAAATCCTGCGGTCCATGTCCGCACCACCGCCCGGGAAATATGGGATGACACTGATGGAAAAGTAGATATCTTTGTTGCCGGAGTAGGCACCGGAGGTACACTGACCGGTGTAGCAGAAGGATTGAAAAAACAGAATCCCAACATACAAATCGTAGCAGTAGAGCCGGACAACTCCCCTGTTCTTTCGGGCGGGCAACCGGGAGCACACAAGATACAGGGTATCGGCGCAGGGTTCATCCCCAAGATATACAACGGAAGCCTGGTAGATAAAATAATCCGTGTAAAAGACGATGATGCCATCCGCACAGGACGTGAATTGTCTTCCACAGAAGGACTGCTGGTAGGAATCTCATCGGGAGCTGCTGCCTATGCCGCTTTAGAACTGGCCAAATTGCCTGAGAATGAGGGGAAACAAATTGTAGTCCTCTTACCCGACACAGGAGAAAGATATCTGTCGACTGTGCTCTATGCGTTCGAAGAATATCCGCTGCCTAATAATCATTGACCCAAAACAATAAAAATGAACATAGCTGCATTAATTTCAGGAGGAGTCGACAGCGCGGTTGCCGTACACCTCCTTTGCGAACAAGGATATAAACCTGACCTTTTCTATATCAAAATCGGAATGGACGGTGACGAGGATCTTACCTGCACCGCAGAAGAGGATATCGAACTATGTACGGCTACCGCACGCAGATACGGCCTCAACCTGAATATCATTGACCTGCACCGGCAATACTGGGACAATGTCGTGGCATACGCCATAGACAAAGTGAAGCGTGGCCTCACTCCCAACCCGGATGTGATGTGCAACAAACTCATCAAATTCGGATGCTTCGAACAGGAGGCCGGACATCTGTATGACAAGACAGCCACCGGCCATTATGCCGGTATCCTTGAAAAAGATGGAAAAATATGGCTCGGAACCGCACAAGATCCGGTCAAGGACCAGACGGATTTTCTGGCACAGATAGATTATCTGCAAGTATCCAAACTGCTGTTTCCTCTTGGCGGACTGATGAAAAATGAAGTCAGGGATATTGCCTTACAAGCCAAACTGCCCAGTGCACGGCGCAAGGACAGTCAGGGTATCTGCTTTTTAGGAAAAATCAATTATAATGACTTCCTTCGCCGCTTTTTGGGCGAGAAAGAAGGAGCCGTCATTGAAGTGGAAACAGGAAAACGGATCGGCACTCACAAAGGATATTGGTTCCACACCATAGGACAGCGCAAAGGACTGGGACTGAGCGGCGGACCTTGGTTCGTTATCCGCAAAGACATAGATGAAAACCTTATCTATGTTTCACGAGGCTATAATACTGAAAAGCAATACGGTACGGACTTTGCCTTGCGTGGTTTCCATTTCATCACGGAGGACTTATGGAAGGGAAATTCTCCTGTAGACGTTTCTTTCAAAATCCGGCATACCGATACGTTTATGAAAGGGATACTGACACAGGAAGACGACTTGTTCCGAATCCACAGCCATGAACCTCTGCAGGGCATTGCGCCCGGACAATTCGGCGTGCTGTATGACAAAGATGCGGAAATTTGCGTGGGAAGCGGTGAAATATCCCCGGCCAACAATGGGTCAACAGCAATTTAACGGGAACAGTTCGGTTGATCGTGAAGTAGCGGTTCACTTGGGATTACTTGTTATTCTTGGGTCACATCGTTTTCTTGGGGATTTAAATATCATATCACTAACCAAAGGAAGAGTAAGCCGTTTCTTAGGGTCAGCCAAGTCCTTTTAAACGGAAGATTATTACAGTCTGCTATAATAGACTGTACAGTCCATTGTAGCAGACTGTACGGTCTACGGTAACGGACTATACAGTCCACTGCCGAAGACTGTAGTAATTCGACTGACAGACAGGCATAATCGAAAAGACGAAAATGCTTAGCCCGAGTAATGAAACGACTTAGGGAGTTTTGGCTCAGTTGTAATTCTTGGGGGATTAACATTTGTTAATTTCCCTTTATGC
>OGHV01000052.1_pt1 | contig 94662 bp, 77 predicted proteins | sample 1571551 | NCBI WGS metagenome assembly OGHV01 (sample SAMEA2581960, study PRJEB24529) | metagenome | biome: Human gut stool | place: China | collected 2011 | reverse complement strand
TCCCCATCATGGGACGGGTTACAATCAACGGGACTATCGCACAGTTCAGTTGCAAACAGCGCATCTCCAAGGATTTGTGGGATGCCAAAGGCAACAGGGCGAAAGGCAAGAGCCGCGAGGCGGTGGCGGTGAACTATGCGCTGGACAACATCAAGGCGCAAATAACGAAGCACTATCAGCGGCTTTCCGACCGCGAGGCGTTTGTTACGGCGGAAATGGTGCGCAACGCCTATCAGGGCATCGGAACGGAGTATGAAACTCTATTGAGAGCCTTTGACAAGGAGAACGAGGTATTTGCCAAACGGGTGGGCAAAGACCGCTCCAAGCGCACGTATCAGAAGTACCTGACCGTCCGCAAATACGTGGCGGAGTTCATCAAGCGTCAATACAAGCGGACGGACATGGCAATGAACGAACTGACGGAGGACTTCATCCGTGACTATTGCCTGTACCTGCGCAACGAAGTGGGGCTGGCGCAATCGTCCGTGTGGATATACTCCATACCGCTGAAACACATTGTCACCACGGCGCACTACAACGGCAAGATACCGAGAAACCCGTTTGCAATGTACCACGTTGACCCCGACCACAAGGAGCGGGGCTTTCTCACGGAGGATGAAATCAAAGCTCTGAGCGCAATCAAGCTGGACAATCCCAACTTCGCTTTGGCGAGGGATTTGTTCCTTTTCGGGTGTTGGACGGGCATCTCGTTCACAGACATAAAGAATTTGACCACCGACAACATCGTGGAAATGAACGGTACACCTTGGATTGTGTCGAAACGCCAAAAGACGGGCGTGCCATTCCAAATCAAGCTTATGGACATTCCCATGCAGATAATCAGGCGTTACGAACCGTTCAGGACTGACAAGCGACTTTTCAATATCGGCTCACTTGACACGGTGAACAAACGCATCAAGGCTGTGGCGAAGAAATGCGGGATAGAGAAGCTGGTTTCATTCCATTTAAGCCGCCATTCATTCGCAGTTTTAGCTCTCAATTACGGTATGCCGATAGAGAGCGTAAGCAAGATTTTAGGGCATACGAACATAACCACCACGCAAATTTACGCGAAAGTGACCAACGCTAAACTTGAAAACGACATATCCGCCTTTGAGAGCAAGGTAAGCGGACGTTTCGCCATATAACGCACAGCCTATGAAACGGACAACAATCACAATAGACGGATGCGGCAGGGTTGCCGTACCGTCCAATGCCACTAACGTATGGATGAACGAAATGGAGTTGGTAGCTCTGTTCGATGTGATAGCCCCGACACTCCGTGCCGCCATCCGAGCCGTGTATAAGAGCGGAGTGTTGCAACCTTGCGATGTGGAAAGGCGCATCAGTCTGCCTAACGGCTATTATGCGGACGTGTATGCCTTGCCGATGGTCGTAGCATTAGCTTTCCGTATCAACACGCCCAATGCCGCAAGGGTACGCAATGCCCTGTTGGAAAGGTTGTGCTCGCGAAAAGACAAACAAATGCTTTGGCTTTCGTTAGGCAACAGCACATCGTGTAAGTGTTAGCGATTGCGGTTGCGTGTCAATACGCCCGTGCATTCACACAACCCAAGTCTGCCCGAAGAAGTGAGTATATCCGCTTCTCCGGGCTTTCTCTTTTCGCCTTTTGATGGCTGACATTACCCGTTCCGCTACATTTTCTTATTTGTCGGTTTCTTTTGCGCCGTTCTGCATCGTTTTACGTATCAAGGTTTTAGCCGTCCTGCCGTAGCTTTGCACCCATGCTCAATCCGCTTACCGACAGCACGTTGGCGGCACTAAAATCTTATTGAAAACATGGAGAAAAAAGAAGAATTCATCCGTGTAGGCACCACGCTCTACAAGATTGTGGACCAGCCCCGAATTGACGGCGGCTATGTGAGGAAACGCATCGCATGGAACTCCGAGACCCTGCGGCAGGACTACGGCAAGGACTACATGGCGGGCATCCCCAAGTATGACGGCTTCTGCACCGTACCCGACCATGTGGGCTACCAACCCGTAGTCGGCAAGTTCCTCAACCTCTACGAACCGATAAGCCACCGACCGCAGGAGGGGGATTTCCCCTGCATCCGCTCGTTGGTGGAACACATCTTCGGCGAACAGTACGGGCTGGGCATGGACTACCTGCAACTGCTCTACCTCTATCCCATTCAGAAGCTGCCCATCCTGTTGCTCGTGTCCGAAGAGAGGAACACGGGAAAAAGCACGTTCCTGAACTTCCTGAAAGCCATTTTCCAAAACAACGTGACGTTCAACACCAACGAGGACTTCCGCAGCCAGTTCAACTCCGACTGGGCAGGCAAGCTGCTCATCATGGTGGACGAGGTGCTGCTCAACCGCCGTGAGGACAGCGAACGGTTGAAGAACCTCAGCACCACGCTATCCTACAAGGTGGAGGCGAAAGGCAAAGACCGTGATGAGATAGGCTTCTTCGCCAAGTTCGTGCTTTGTTCCAACAACGAGCACCTGCCCGTCATCATCGACGCAGGGGAAACACGCTATTGGGTGCGGAAGATTGTGCCGTTACAGAATGACGATACCGACTTCCTGCAAAAGCTGAAAGCGGAGATACCCGCTTTCCTGCATTTCCTGCAACACAGGCAGCTATCCACCGGGAAGGAAAGCCGCATGTGGTTCAACCCGAAGCTGCTGGAGACGGATGCCCTGCGGAAGATAATCCGGAGCAACCGCAACCGACTGGAGATTGAAATGGCAGAACTGCTGCTTGATATCATGGCGAAGATGGAGGTGGAAACGGTGTCTTTCTGCCTGAACGACATCATTCCGCTGCTGGTCTGCTCACAAGTCAAGGTGGAGAAATCGCAGGTGCGGAAAGTAGTGCAGGAGTGCTGGAAGCTGACACCTGCACCCAACGGTCTTACCTACACCGCCTACCAATACGGCGGCAATGACCGTTATCAGACCCGAAGAAGTGTGGGCAGGTATTATACCGTCACGAAAGGACTGCTGGAAAAGCTTTGATATTCTGTTGAATTGTTGAATAAGGGTAATAAAGTATTGGTATATAAGAATATGCAACCTCAACAGACCGCCAACAATACACAACGGCTGATGAAAAGAAGAAGCAACGGTACACACCATCAACCTTGCCTTTTCTTTTCGCCTCTGTTTGTTGGATGGCACGCTTTTGTTGAGAGATTGTTTAGAATGTATTTTACAATATATCAAGCTGTTATATCTCAATTTCAACAGTTCAACACTTTTTTACCCTCAACAAGTCCGCCGGAGAAAGTAACAGTGGGAAACACCGCCGTCCGCAGGTCGGTCGGACGGACTTCCATCCTGCCGACCGACAGGGGAAAGCCGATGTTACAGGCGAAAAGAGAACAGCATCCGAAAGTCGCCGACACCGCCGCAGGCTTTTGGGAACAAAAAGCCATAGCTCATTAGGGCGTTTTCTTCACGCACCGCTTTGCTCCTGCTAAAAACACCCTAATGAGCCAACGGGGTTACACCCCTCTGGACACCCCCGTTTGCCCCGTGCGGCACGACCGCAGGCGGACGGATACCGACAAACAAGTTTGTAGAACCTAAAAAAACAAGAAACGAACATGGGATACATAAGCATCCAAATCAACAAGGCGAAAGGCTCGGCTGACACGGGCGCATCCGACCACATAGAACGCAAGACCACGCCCAAGAACGCAGACCCCACACGCACCCATCTCAACCGTGAGCTGGTGGAGTTCCCCGACGGTGTGGAAGACCGCACCGAAGCGATAAGCCACCGCATCCGCACGGCAGGCATCAAACGGAAGATAACGCCCGACCAAGTGTGGGCAATCCGCATCGTTCTTTCGGGCACGCACGAAGACATGATAAGAGTGCAGGACGAGGGCAGACTGGACGAATGGTGCGATGACAACCTGCAATGGCTGCACCGCACGTTCGGAAAGGAGAACACCGTTTCGGCAGTGCTTCACATGGACGAGCACACGCCGCACATCCACGCCACGGTCGTGCCGATAGTGACGGGCGAACGCAGGAAAGCGAGGAAGAAGCAGGCGGAGGGCAAACGCACCTACCGCAAGAAAGCCAACGCCGTCCGCCTGTGCGCCGATGACCTAATGAGCCGTGAAAAGCTGGTAGCCTACCATGACAGTTACGCAAAAGCAATGGCGAAGTACGGCTTGCAGCGTGGCATACGGGGTTCGGAAGCACGGCATACCACCACCGCCCAATACTACCGTGACCTGAAACGGCAGACGGGAGAGCTTGAAGCCAACGTGCAACAACTACAAACCAAACAGCGGCAGGCAGAACGGCAGCTTGACGAAGTGCGAAAAGAAATCAAGTCGGAGAAGCTGGAAGCCGCCAAGACCGAAGCGAAAACGGCACTTGTGGCAAAGGTCGGTTCTTTTTTGGGCAGCGGAAAGTTGAAAGAGCTGGAACACAGGAATGAAGATTTGCAAAGTCGCATAAAGGAACTCGAAGAAGAATCCATACAACGAGAGGAACAATATACCAAGCAGATGCAGGAAATGAAGAAAGCTTACGAACAGCAGCACCGCAGAATATCGGAATTTACGGATTTTGTCAAACGTTACTTTCCCTATGTGGAAAAGCTGATACCGACCATCAAGTTTTTGCGTGATACTCTGAATTTTGGCGATGGATTAATCAAAAAACTGTGTATGTTTAAGGAGGTCACCATCAAAGGAGAACTCTATTCTTCTGAATTCCGACAGCACTTTAAGACTGATGGTTCGGTTTGCTCGCTTAAAGAAACTTCGGATGGAAAATTTGACTTTAAAATAGACGGCATTGCACATATAAGTTGGTTCAGACGCAAAAAAGACGAGTTTATGAAAGCATTAGGATTACTAACAAGGAAACAAAATCGGAACATTAGATTGTGAATACTAAACTAAGAATAGTCTGGAAATTCAGACTATTCTTAATTCTGACATATTCTCTAAAGAGGACAAATATGAATAAATTGAAGAAGCTTGTGGAGATGTGAACATTTCGCCTGCATAAGGATATGACTTGCAAGACTCTTTAATGAGTTCATGAATAGTTTTTCCTCCAATAGTATGATTCTTGATGGAATCAAGATTATACTGTTCTACGACAATATACTCATACTCTGGATAAATAGCTCCGGAATCTTCTCCACGATAATGTCCGACTACTTCACTTTCAATAACACATAGGATGTTGTTTTCGTAAACTTTAATCGCTGGCATAGTATTTTGTTATTTTTAATGATAATATGTTCTGTTTAAAGAGTTTGATATAAATTACTCTTACAGCACTAAATCGTCCTCTAATTCGTCATCAAGTCCACTTTTGAGCTGTTTTTCTCGTTGAGCAGTATATGCAGCTCCTTTTAATTTGCTATCTTTCTGATAGCTAATCCATTTTTCTTCATACTCTACTAATCCACTATCTAATATTTTTTGAATACAGTTCTCCTTATTATCACCCCATATATGCCCCCTTATGAAACTGATATCCAACTTGTGACAATCAGGACCTAATCCCAAAATTCGTCTGCATGCAGTTATAAAGGAATCAGACTCCTCTCCTACATTACGCTGATTCCAATAATAGTTATAGTCTTGGTCTGAAACGGCAAATTGCACACCTGCTATATTAATGATTCTCATATCAATAATTGATTTTTTGTATATCTACATATTAATATATGAAACAGGATTCTGATTTTTACCAATCAAATAGGATATATTCATGTTTAGAAAGGGAGAGTTCTCAACTTCTTCACCTTCAAATTCCCAACGTCCTGTGTATTCTTTTGAACTGGTTAAAAACCAACGTGTTGGTCTAAATACTCCTATGATATATCCCGAACATATAGCAAAAGCAAAATCTGCATTTTGGGCACGTTCACCATTTAATCGCCAATATTTCCTTGTACACTCATATAAGTTAGGTCTTTCACATTGAAGGTAAGTCTTACTTACATTGAAACAGATTATCTTATCATTATTTACGTTTTCAAAAGAGCCATAATCTTGAAAAATATTCTCTATGCAAATGTTTTTATCTGCCGCATCCGCAAACTCATTGCTTTGCTGAAATTCTTCCGTTACAGCAAATTGATTTAACTGTCTATCAGATTTTGTTCCCTTTATTGCCATTAATATAATTTTATTGGGTATGAGTAAATTTCGAACATCTTCATTCAAAATGTCTGCAATCTGATACAAAATAGGAATAGGAGGTTGTACCTTATTAGTGGTATACAGATTGACCATGTTGAAAGTCTTTCCAAGCCTGTTTGCTAATTCTGTTTGACTAATACCTTTAGCCTCCAACACCTCTTTTATTCGGTTCATATTTGTATTCTTTTGTCTAACGGTCACAAAGGTACAAAATTTTATTTGGTATATTGCTTGTTTCTCAAAAGAAAGTGCTAATTTTGCAAATAAGAAAAGAGTTGTTTGGCAGAAACACACCGCAAATCACAGAATTTGTGACTGTTTCCAAGTCATTACCTCGTTCTATGAGAAAAGCTCATAAGTAGCTCATTTCTAATATATTCCTATTTTAACATCGGATTTTACCTGAAAATAGCACCATTTATGGCTGATATAAAGGACGGCCACAGCATGATATTGCCTCCTATTACTAATGACCTCATTGCTTATGCAAAGAAAGATGGCAATACCATGCCATTACGAATTAAAGCTACTGGAGACGTCTTTGTTGTAGATTATCCGATAATTGATAATTCCGAAATAAACGAAGGAGATACGATTCTCAGTATCAACGGCATCAGGTCAAAAGATATACTTGAACGGATGTATGGCCTTTGGGGGTCAGAGAAAGATAATGGAATAAAAGAAGGCAGCGTAAACGCCTATTGGTCTCCGTTGTTATGGTATATGTACAAATGGAGCGAGTCGTATGTTTTTTCTGTAAAGCATGGTGATATAATTAAAGAGATACGTTTGAAAGGAGTACCCCAAAGCGTGGCTTTAAAAATCATAAAGGAAAGGCAATCTCAATTCAAGCCTGATAGTTTCACTTGCACGTTTTCTTCTGATAATACAAAAGCAATCCTTACTTTACGCAATGTATATCAGGAAACGGAGTTGAAAGTGTTCTGTGATTCCGTTTTTAAGGAAATTAATGACAGAAAAATCTCAGATGTAGTAATTGATATGCGAGATAATACTGGAGGCTCAAGTCAATGCGTAGAAAAGCTGTTGTCTTATTTTTCACATCCGAATTATACGCTGTATTCAAAAAGTTTGATTAAAGTCAGTCAATATTCCAAGGCATATAATAAGAACAAACATCCGGAGATATACACTCAAATCTGCAACTTACCGGATGGAGAACTTTTTGAAATAAAAGACACTCCAGTCAAAAGCAATAAGAAAAATTCAAACCTATATCACGGAAAGACAACCATTATTGTGAATAACAAGACCTATTCTGGAGCTTCTACCTTTGCACACAAGATGCAAGGTTTAGGTATTGCAAGAGTTGAAGGGGAAACAGGTTGCCCTAATGTATATTTCGGCAATTTTCTGCACTTCACATTGCCCAATTCGAAGATTGATTATTTTATTACTTTTGCTAAGTTTTATGAATAAAACTGTTTACGCCATGAAAAAAATTATGATGTTGTTAGCCTTTTTCATTGCATGTCTTTGTACAAAGGCTCAGTCTGTAGTAACACAAGTAAATGAAAATGTGGAGCTGATGAGTATATTGTCACGAATAGCCGGATTTCCGGAATATCACATGGACATTGCTGGTCAATACATAAAGGACATGGACAACTATTTTAAGGACAATACCGATCATCCGGCTGTACAGTACATGAAAGGACTCAGAAACAAGTATGGCATTTCCTTCGATGCAGTCATGTCTATGGCCATTCATCTGGACAACCAGAACGGAACTTTTTCGTTGATAGATGAAGATTCCACTACTTTGGAAAAAAGATGGAAGAATGTAGACAAGGATGAATTTTTATCTTACCTCAACAGCTTTTATAAAGATACAAAATTCCATGAGTTTTTCAATGCACATAAAAGCCTTTATGAGAGAGGTATTAAAGCTTACGTAGACAGCGCAATAAATCATTTTGACGTAAACTGGTATTCAGACTTCTATGGCAATGAAGCTCAAGAAACCTTTTCTGTCATAATAGGATTCTGTAATGGTGGCGGAAACTATGGGGTAAACAGACAAAGAAAAGGACAAAAGAAAGAAGTCTTCGCAATTGTAGGCTATTATGTGGATAAGGAAGATACACCTATGTACAGCAAAGAATATCTGCCTACTCTTATACACGAATTCAACCACTCATTCATCAACTATTTTCTCGATGAAAACAAATACCCTGAACATGTAAAAGAACTTGAACCTGCTGCATCAGACTTGTTTAAGTCGTCACAATGGAGCATGTCAAAGCAGGCATACAATAGTTGGAAGACAATGATTAATGAATCACTTGTTCGCGCATCCGTTATATGCTATATGTTGGACAAAGAGTACAAGCCCGAAGAAATAAGAAAAGAACTGTTGGATCAGGTACAACGAAATTTCCGATGGATGCCCGAACTTGTTTGCCTCTTGAGAAAATACGAAAAGAAGCAATCAAAATATGATAATTTTGAGAATTTCTATCCAAACATAATAGACTTCTTCAAAGAATATGCAAAAAAAGAGAACAAAAGATTTGATATGATAAAAGCAAAAGGAGAGTCTTAACACTACTAAATACACTTTAAAATGCAGTATAAACCCCAACCAGTGTTGATCTCAAACTCTTTAATGTTGATAATCAGAAGTTTCACGTAAAATATTGTATATATGACTAATAGAATAATATTAATTGCCTGTCTATTTGTTTCAATGAACATGCAAGCTCAAAATGCAGATAAACGAATAGGCTCATTAATCAATGAAGGCAACTGGTTTGAATTGGAGGAAGAGGTGAAGGTCGTTCCTACAGACTCGATTTCACCATTCATACTCGAGTTGGCTACTGCGATGACGCATCATTATTTCAACCGACCTGATTCTGCGTGTGCCGTAATCTCTGACTTGCTGAGCAAATATCAGCAAGAGTTGGGAGGACAAACGATGAATATGGTCATTCTGTTGAGCATCAATTTGGCAAGAACAGGTCAATACAACGAAGCTGCAGGGATAATGCAGGATTTATGCGACCAACTGTCTTCCTTGGGTATGGACAGCACGCAGATAGCTCCATACCGTGCTCAGGTACAACAGTATCGAGCTTTGGCGACATGCAGCAATCTCTATCAACCTCTACATAAAGCTGGAGAATATCGTATTCCAATGATTATCGGAGATAAAAACGTTCAACACTCCATTGAAATGGATGGAAGCATCAATGGAAAAGAAGGACGTTTTCTGTTCGATACAGGGGCTGGTTTGAACATGATAACTCCCCAATTAGCAAAGGAATATGGATTGCGCTCTTTGTATAATGACATCACAGTTGCAGGAGTTGGAGGAATGAAACAGGGCGGATATGCTATTGCAGACACTTTGCGTATCGGCGGAATGATTTGGGTAAATGTACCTTTTGTCGTAATTGACACCCATACAGGGCATGAAGAAGCTGATAAGTATAATGAAAAATTTCAGCTTCCTCCTGTCATCGGACTTCCTATTATGCTACGTATGCAAGAAATACAATTGGATTTCGCCAATCATGAAATCATTGTGCCAGCAACGCCTACCCCAGTCCTGCTTGACGGAAGCAACCTGCTCCGCACAGAATCCGAAGGATTACAACTAAAAACGTTTGATGAAGCAAAACATCCGTTATTCTTCCATTTTGATACAGGTTCCTACTATACATATATGCAGCCAGCCTGGTATTCACGCCATCAAAAAGAAGTTGAAACGGCCGGTGTACCTGATTCGCTCCGCATGGCAGGTATAGGCGGTGTGACTATTACACGTACCTACAGATTGCCTCAAATGAATATCAGTGTAGGAAGCGGAACAACTACAATTGATTCTATCAACGTAAACACCGGCATTGATTTGCATACAGGACAACTAAAGACAACAGCTTTTTCCGATGGTACAGAAGACGGTGTACTCGGTCTAAACGTACTGGAAAAGTTCTCCAAGGTGATCATCAATCTGAAAGATATGTACATGGAAACTATTCCATATTCTGATAGACAATGATGAACGACATCATTTGTTGTCACACGTCTTTAGTGAGAATCAGGCAACCCGGATGGTGCATGATTTTATTATAGTACTATTACTATGAAATTAATAAACGATACACATGGCTTATAAGAAACAAAAAAAGCTGCACAAACGTTTGACTTTACTATTGATCAAGTGAAATGCGCAACATAACAGGTAGTCACATTACTTAACAAGGGAACAGAATATGAAACTGAGAAATAAACGCTTCTGGATATTCGAAGGAACGATTATGTCTACTGTTCTTATTTTTGGCATAATTTATTTTTCATGCGGCTTTAGTGAACTCATTGGCGCATCTATATATGGCGTTTTTTCATTTACTCATCTTATTGCAGGAACGGCTACGTGGATTGTCTGCAAAATTGATTATTGGGCAAATCTCGCGATATGGCAGATTGTATTTTCTTCTGCTTTCTCCTTGCTGTTGGTTTTGCTACTGATGCAAGGAAAATACGATTTGCTTTCCATAATTTCATTGCTGGGCATCAATTTGCTTTCACTTCTCATTTGTCCAATATACTGCGCTATTTATGCCACAATCATTAAGAAGTATAACATATAGAGTTAACCAAATACACTAATATTATGAAGAAGTTAATATTTGCAACAGCGATTTTGTTTGTTGCCTCTGCAGTCAAAACGAATGCACAATCATTCATGGACCGAACTCATTTTGAGTTTTCAGCCGGAACAGGACTCAAGAATAAAGGAATAACGCCGATAGACTTTTCATTCAAGGCAAATGTGGACTTTGTTTCCATTTCATACCTTTTCGTTACAGCAGAGGACAATGTTTCCCTGTATAATGATGACGGAATCAAAACATATTATAATGGGGTAAGCATTGGAGGTGGCATTGGAGTCAGACTACTAAACAGTTCAAAAACAATACACGCCCTTGATGTACGTGCGAAAGCATTAGGCAGAGTCGGCAATCCTGCATGGAAGCGTTCGTCTTACGACATATCCTTGGCATGGTATTTAAAATCACATAGATTCTCTCCTGTCGTTGAACTTGGCTACAGATTTATTGATTCACATACCAAAAGCATTGACAATTGCGGACATGCGTTTTTGTCCATTGGATTAAGATATTAGACAACTTGCAACTGAGAGAATGCTATATTCTTCATTTGATGTGAGTAAAGGTATGTTTGTTTTCCACAATCAGACTATCTATTTCTGCTGTATCAGTTTTCGCTGTGTCCGTAATAATTTTGGAACTGTATTTCCGAAATAAATTGCATAGAGGCAAGATTTATTGGACGTTTTTTGTTTAACTTAGGGCATCGATTTTCAGGTGATGCGTATGTATGCATAATGGTAACAGACAACTCAACCATTTCATTTTACCGAAATATTACCATCTACCGAATAACCTTATGTCTTCTATGTAAACATTTAAAAACTAAAATAAATCTATATGAGAATGAAACAAACAGCAACCCGTCTGACTAGTTTTCTATTTCTGCTGTTGGTCGTAAGCATCGGCATCTCGGCACAGCGAGTTTTCAATCATCCTGGAGGTATTTTGAGCAGTACCGACCTGGAGCGTATCAAACAGCATGTGGATGCAGGCGATGAGCCTTGGGCTTCGTGCTGGAAAGATCTGCAAAGTTACTCTCTTGCGCAGAATACCTATACAGCAAAACCTTCTACGGAAATAGGTGGCGGAGGTACACGTCAAAGAGCAGCTAATGATGGTTATGCAGCTATGCTGAACGCTATCGAGTGGCACATCACAGGAAATACAGCCTACGCAGATTGTGCGGCAAGGATTCTGACTGCATGGGGCAAGACACTGGAAACGGCCTCTGCCGAACTCTACCAGTATCCGTGCCGAAATATGATTATGGCGGCTGAAATGCTGAGAAACAGCGATGGTTCGTTCTATGAAGGATGGGCTGAAAACGACCGCAATACGTTCTTGACAAAGGTGCGCACTGTGATGTATCCTGCAGCAAAGAAATTTTGCACTTACATGAATTCACACCCGTCCTGGTATACTCCAGCGGCGTTGGTTGTAATGGCATCCGGTGTGCTTCTTGATGATGCCGCTATCTATCAGGAAGGTTATGACCTGATGCTGAACACTGACCACTGGGGACAGATGTACGGAGGTTCAATCGAACCTAGCGGACAGATGAGAGAGATGGGGCGTGACAACGTTCATGGAGGACTGACACTTGGCGACATCACACAAGCTTGTCTGCTTGCATGGAATCAAGGTGACGATTTGTTTGCAGCAGGAGACAATCGTCTGCTAAAAGGTGTTGAGTACTGGTGCAGATACAACACCGGACATCCGGACACTCCATTTGAGCCTCTCGATTGCAGCGGTCTGGACAATTCTACAGGATTTTCTTTCTATTACATCTCTATGCACAACAACGGATTCCGCCTACGTCCTGACGCATGCTGCTTTGAAGCCGTATATCACCACTATAAGGAAGTAAAGGGCATGGATGACGAAAAGGAATTCCCTTATCTGACTATAGCCGCACGTCTTGCCCGCCCTGACACCGCCAACGAACTTCTTGGATTCGGCACGTTATTCTTTACGATAGATGCAAAGACATCGCCATACATGACAGAAGAACCTGCAAAGCCACAGGACTTCCGTGCAGAGGACGGATACAAATGCATTTATGTGTCATGGAAACACCCGGAGAATGAGGATGCACGCGGATTCAACCTGTACCGTTCTACGGACGGCAAATCGTTCTCGTTGCTAAAAACGTGGGATTACTATACAAACAATATATACAAGGACGAGGATGTAGAGCCGGGAAAGACCTACTACTACAAGCTCAGACTTATAAATAGAGCCGGAGGCAGCCTGATGAGCGAAATATCATCTGCAACCGCACAACCAGGAACAGATGAGCTTCCAGGCAAATGGAACTTTGCAGGAATCAGCTCTGGTTCATACGGAGGAGGAATGTTCACAACGGCACAAGACTCTACATTTGCAGTTTCAGGTCTTGGCAAAGATATTGGTGGAACATCGGATATGCTGGGATATGTATATAAAAAGGTTACCGGCGATGCAACACTGACTGTACGCCTGACATCAACCAAAGAAGCATTCTACAAGGTTGGTGTAATGATGCGAGGAACACTCGACAGCCGTGGCCAGTCTGCAGGTCTTACTCTCGGAGAAACAGGTTACCGCATGGTCCGCATGTTCTATCGTACTTCAGTTGGAAATTCAACCAGCTGGATTAATGGAACAAATTACGGATATGCCCCAATGTGGATGCGCGTGAAACGCGAAGGAAATAAGTTCTCTACTTATATCAGCCGTGACGGTGACACATGGTACCTTATAGGTTCTACTACAATGTATATGCCAAAGACATACTATGTCGGCATGGCATCATGCAACGGAAAGACATCTGGCGAAACATACGAAACAATTTTTGACCACGTAAGTCTGGAGGCAGAAGATGCAGCACCTGAAAATGTTCCAACAGCACCCAGAGGATTAACTGCGATATGGACGGATTCGTGCACAGCCTCACTCTCGTGGCAAAGTGTTGAAGACGCAGACTCGTTCATTGTGTACCGTTCAACTGACAACGTGAATTTTGATTCGATTGCTACAGTGAGTGCATTCAAGCTTGAAGACAAGGTTACTTTGCCTGGCAAGTATTTCTATAGCGTAGCCGCATTCAATACACTCGGTATGGGTGAACTTTGTGATGCAGTGGAAATCGAGCTGTATGATGCAGAACAGCTGAGCGGAACAGTTATAGGAACCGAGGGGTCATGGAACAATAATCCTACGACAACAAAAAGTGCAGCTCTAGACAACAATATCGGAACTTTTTTCGATGCACTTGTGGCAGACAGTGCCTGGGTCGGCTATGATATGGGCGAGAAAGGAAGTGCCATGGTAGCCTTCGTGAAATTTGCGCCACGAAATGGTTATCCCGAACGCATGACGGGTGGTGAATTTCAAGCGGCAACAACTGCTGACTTCAGTGATGCGTGGACTATTGCCAAAGTAGACGAGGAACCTGCAGAAGGCGTACTCACTAAGCTTACTGCACCTTCAAGAAGATATTATAGATACCTTCGATACATATCGCCCGACGGAGGCAACTGCAATGTGGCTGAGGTACAATTCTTTGGACACAAGAAGACTGATGACACCGATGCCATAAAAGGTATTACGGTTTCACCGGAAGAAAAAGACGGTGATGTTTTCTCTATCAATGGAATTAAAGTGAACAAGACCGAAAAAGGTCATATATACATAAAGAGCGGAAAGAAATTCTATCAGAATTGAAAAGTTTAAAAAGAGTTTTTTCATAAATGAATATGCGGATCGACTGTATGCATTCAGTATGATCCGCATATTTTTTGTATGTATCCTCTCTTGCCTTGAAACATTGTGCAAAACGAATGGCGTCACAACGGTGTTGACTGTTTGAATTATTTGCGCTTTACGCAAATTGTGATTATTTTTGTATGTTGTAACGCAAAATAAGAAGAAATGATCCTAATAGCCGACAGCGGCTCCACAAAGACAGCGTGGTGCCTCACAGACGGAAAATCTAAAAAATCGATAATGACGCAGGGCATCAACCCTTTTCTGCAAAGCGAGCAGGAAATTAGTGCGATATTGCATAACGAGCTGTTCTGCGACATAAATCTGGGCGAAACCGATGAAATTTATTTTTATGGAGCCGGATGTACGCCAGAAAAAAGCGGACAGGTCAGCAAGGCTTTGAGATTGGCTTCGTCGGGACTTCCGAAAATCAATGTCGGAAGCGATTTGCTCGGTGCGGCACGTTCTTTGTGCGGCACCGACAGCGGCATTGTATGTATATTAGGAACAGGATCTAATTCTTGCTATTTCGACGGCAACAGCATAACAGACAATGTGCCTCCGCTTGGATTCATACTCGGTGATGAAGGAAGCGGTGCCTACATTGGTAGAAGGCTCGTTGGCGGATGCCTGAAGAAGCAATTTTCGGACACAATATGCCGAAGTTTTCTCGAAGAGACCAAGCTGACGGTACCGTCTATCATTGAAAAGGTGTACAGACAACCTATGCCTAACAGATTCCTGGCAAGCTTGTCGCCGTTTTGTGCCCGACACCGCGATGACAAAGAAATTCATAATTTCATCGTAGATTGCTTCAAGGAATTCTTCAAACGCAATGTTGCCGCATATAAAAATGGCGGAAGCAAGGTGCACTTTATCGGTTCGATAGCTTGGTTCTACAGACACGAATTGCGAGAAGCGGCCGAGACGGAGGGATACAGTGTTGGCAAGATTTGTCAGACGCCAATGGACGGACTGGTAAAATTTCATCTTAGACATAAGCTATAACTGAACGTTGACAACATGCTGAAAAAGATTAATATACTCAATTATAAAAATATTGCAGAAGCAGAACTGAGCTTTTCTGACAGAATCAATTGTTTCGTCGGAAGCAACGGTGAAGGAAAGACAAATGTGCTTGATGCAATATATTTTCTTTCCTTCACAAAGAGCGCTACAAACTCCGTTGATTCAACGACTATCAGACATGGCGAGGAGTTTATGATGCTGCAGGGTTTGTATGAGATTGACGGCAACGATGAAGAAATATACTGCGGTCTTAAAGCACATCAGAAAAAGCGATTCAGACGCAACAAGAAAGAATATAAAAAGTTATCTGAACATATAGGATTCATTCCCCTCATCATTGTGTCACCAAACGACAGTGCTCTAATAGCTGGAGGCAGTGACGAAAGGCGTAAATTCATGGATGTTGTCATCTCGCAATATGACAATGACTATCTGCATCTTCTGGTCAGGTACAACAAGGCTCTACAGCAGAGAAATGCGTTGCTGAAAATGGAAGAAGAACCAGATCTGGAACTGATGAAAGCCTTTGAAGAGGTAATGGCTGATGCCGGTGAACGCATTTATGAGAAACGATGCCAGTTCATAGAAAAATTAGTGCCAGTATTTCAGAAATTCTATACAGCCATATCCGGTGATCAGGAACAGGTCGGACTAGAATATATAAGCCACTGTCAGCGAGGGCCGTTGCTGGACGTCATCCAAAGAGACAGATTCAAGGATCTCGCCATCGGTTATTCCTTGCACGGCGTGCACAAAGATGAACTTGAAATGACTCTAGGAGGATATCCAATAAAGCGAGAGGGATCGCAGGGCCAGAACAAGACGTATTTGATTTCTTTGAAATTGGCGCAGTTTGATTTTCTTAAAGAGAATGACGGAAGAAAATGCCCTCTCCTATTGCTTGACGATATTTTCGACAAACTTGACTCCAAAAGAGTCGAACAGATAATAAGGATTGTCGGCGGTGGTGATTTCGGACAGATATTCATTACGGACACCAACAGGGAGAACCTCGACAAGATTCTTGAACGTTCTCAAGGACAATACAAGATATTTACAGTTTGCGGAGGACGTATCACAGATACTTCTTCTGCAGAAACAACAAATGAAGAATGAGGCGCAAGAATACAGAACAGATTGGAGACGTAATAATGCAGTTTCTCAGAAGCGAGGGACTGGAGACACCTCTCAACCAATATAGACTGATTGAGGCATGGAAAGATGTACTAGGGCAAGGCATTGGAAAATATACAGGCGAGATGTTCATTAAAAATCAGACACTGCATGTGCAGATAAAGTCATCGGTGCTCAAACAGGACTTGATGATGTCGAGAAGCAACATCATAAAAAGGCTCAATGAATATGTCAAAGCAAACGTAATAACTGAAATTATTTTCCACTGAAACAGTATGCTCAACGCATTAGGATACTTAAAAGACAAATATTTCATGCATTTTTTTCAATTATTATAGAAAAACAGCTAAATTTGCGCGGTTTATGTACGAAACACGCATAAACTGCAAGTCAATTCGAAATAATAAAAACAACAAAATAAAAAAATGGCAAAGACAACAAAAAATGAACCAACTGGTTTGGAACTAGAGTTGGGAAAATCTGAAGCATTCATCGAGAAGAATCTCAAGGGCATCATCATCGTTATTGTAGCAATAATCGTATGTGTATGCGGTTATTACATCTACAAGAACCACATGGACGAAGTTGAAAAGAAGGCAGAAGTCGCACTCTACAAGAGTCAGACTTATTTCGCTCAGGAACAGTATGAGACAGCCCTTAACGGCGACAGCATCAGCAGAACTGGTTTCCTCAAGATTATTGACCAGTACAGCGGAACAAAAACTGCCAACCTTGCAAAGCTTTACGCTGCTATCTGCTACGCCAACACAAACAAGTATGATGAAGCTATCAAGTATTTCGAGGATTTCGATCAGGAAGATGATCAGATGATTTCTCCTGCTTCAATCGCAGCTCTCGGAAATTGCTACATTCAGAAAGGCAATACTGAGAAAGGTGTAAAGCTTCTTGTTGAGGCAGCAGACAAGGCTGACAACAACACTCTGAGTCCAATATTCCTTCTTCAGGCAGGTGAGGTTTATGAGTCTCTCAATCAGAATGATAAGGCTCTTGAACTCTACAACAGAATCAAGAAGGATTACTTCAGATCTCCTCTGAGCCAGGACATCGACAAATACATCAACAGAGCTACAAAATAAGATTTCAACATAACCTCAGCCCTGATTGCCATTGCATGAAGGACAGGAGTGAAGAAGAAATCTCAAACAAGAGTATAGAATATGGCAACAAAGTATCATAACCTGTCAGACTATGATTTGAATTCAGTGCCTGACGCTTCAGAAATGAAGTTCGGAATCGTTGTTAGCGAATGGAACAACAACATCACAGGTGCACTGCTTGAAGGTGCTTGCCGCACGCTGGAAAAGCATGGAGCAAGAGAAGAGAACATAAAAGTGTTCACCGTGCCTGGAAGTTTTGAGCTGACATACGCTAGTGCACAGATGGTGAAGCAAGGAGTAGATGCTGTGATTGCCATCGGATGCGTGGTCAGAGGCGACACACCACATTTCGACTACATCTGTGAAGGTACAACTTACGGACTTGCGCACTTGAACGCTACGCAGGATGTACCAGTAATCTACGGTCTGATAACTACAAATGACATGCAGCAGGCTGAAGACCGCAGTGGAGGTAAACTTGGCAACAAGGGAGATGAGTGCGCCGTCACAGCTATCAAGATGGCAGACTATGCAAGAAAAATCAAACACGGTCTTAACAAATGATATGACACGTGGGTAAGTTCTAATAACAACAGAACTTTTCGATAAACACAAGGGAGGATGAAGCATAAATCAGCTTATCCTCCCTTGTTTTATTTCTGGCGGATTGAATACGCCAGTTATATCGTATCTTCGGCACTGATATTAATGGATGCATCTATTTCCCACGTGTAAAAAAATGCGTATTTTTGCAGTAAAATAGTTAAGTTAGAGGATAAAGCCATCAAAAAGATAAAGCACATAGTTAGAGGAATCGTAGGAGGAATACTTGTGTTGTATTTCGGCCTGATTCTGCTGTTCAGTTTCCCATTCATGCAAAACATGTTGGCAAGCTGTGCTTCAGAGTATTTATCTGACTTGCTGGATACAGAAGTACATGTCGGTAGTGTCAGTTCTGGACTACTGAACAGACTCATCATCGATGACATAGACATCAAGGACCAGAAAGGTAAAGACATGCTTAAGATTGCCAGAACATCGGCAAGCATAAGTGTTGCTTCGCTTTTCCACGGACAAATTAATATTTCAAGTTCACAGCTATTCGGAGTAAAGTGCGTTTTGTACAAAAAAGACGAAAGGTCTTTACCCAACTATCAGTTCGTGCTTGATGCTTTCAAGTCAGACAAGAAAGAAAGCAAATCGAGCATAAACCTCAGAATAAATTCTTTCATAATGAGGCACGCAAATCTGAAGTATGACGTGCTTGATGCGGAAAAAACTCCGGAAAGACTCAACATGAATCATCTTGATTTGAGGAATCTTGCCGCCACAATCTCACTCAAGGCATTTACCCCCGACTCGCTGAATCTTTCTGTAAAAAGACTAAATATCACGGAGAAAAACTCCGGGCTTCACATTACAAATTTCCAAACAAAAATTGAAGCCAACAAAAGGACGGCTCTCATGTCTAAATTGTGTCTGACAATGGATGATAGCCGGCTGAACATTGATACACTTGTGGCCGGATATGGATTTGACAAGAACAACAAGTTTGTTGTCAAGTCATTTTCAACTGGAATTTCAGAAACAGTTCTAAGTACAAGGGATTTCAGATGTCTTGTACCCGAACTTAACAAAGTGGATGCTAGAATCAATGTTGGATGCAACATTGAAGGCAACAACGAACATATCAGACTTAAGAATGTCTCTGTTAAGACTTACAATGACGAAATTGCCATCATACTTGATGCATCTATAGATTATTACAGAAGCAAACATCCATTTATTTCGGCTGACATCAACAATGTTGACATAAGTTCTGACGGAACTGAAATGCTTGTAAAAAGTCTTTCCGTAGATGAAAATACAGCCAAAATCCTCGAAAGGCTTGGCGATATTAATTTTTCCGGAAATGTATCAGCAGGCATGAATACTCTTTATGCCAAAGGTAAAATGGTTTGCGATGCAGGCGATCTTTCGATGGACTGCGGTATCGGCAAGGAAAAGAATCTGATGGGACATATTTCTTCTGACAACCTTGAGATAGGAGAAATACTTGACAACGATAAATTGGGTAATGTTTCATTCGATATAGACGTTGATGGACGCATTGCAGACAAGACATACCCGATAGGAACAATAGACGGCGATCTCATGCTTTTTGAATATGCCGGCTATCAATATCAAAATATTTCATTGGACGCAAACTCTGACGGTGAGAACATTGGAGGAAAGCTGAATATCGACGACGAAAATCTGAAGCTGAATATTGACGGTCTTGTGCGTCCAACAGGCAATATGCCTAAGGCAAAGATTGCAGTAAACGTAAAGGATTTCAATCCTAACAGTCTCAATCTTACGCAGAAATTTGCAGATGAAAAATATGCATTCAATTTGACTGCCGATCTCGTAGGAAAAAACATTGACAATATTCTCGGAAGCATCAGTGTAGACTCAATTGAAGTCATAACACCTGAAAGACGTATCGTAACGGATAATATCAGAATCACATCACGCGCAGTTGACAGACGCAATAAGCACGTCACTATTGCGAGCGAATTTATCAATGCTGATATTAACGGCGATTTTGGTTATACAGATATCGTCAACAGCATACAAAATAGATTAAGCCATCACTTGCCGTCGTTGGCCAAAAGAAAGAGTCGCACACATAACAATTTTGCTTTCGACATGACGATTTCAGACTCAGAGATGTTCAGACATCTGACAGAGTTGCCAGCAAGTATGGCTGAAAATGTTGTGTTGAAAGGAGTTGTTGACGACGCATCAGGCAACGCTTCAATAGCATTGCTTGCACCTAAGGTATATTACAACAACACTTTATATGACTCGATTTCAATAATTTGCCAGGATTGCAGTGATTCACTGGATATTGGTATAAATCTTGAACGCATCAACGATAAGGGACAGAAGACTGCTTTCGCAATATCTGCATATGCAAAAGATGACAAGCTTGATGCAGGTTTCGGATGGAGGAATCTTGACGGCATCGATATGGAAGGAAAAATCGGTGCAATTGCACAATTCACAGATAGTCTCGGAAAAAGAAAAACTTCCATTAATCTTAAGAAGACACAGATAAATATCAATGATACGCTTTGGCAGGTTCATCCATCAGCCATAAGTATTTATGGAAAAGAAATAACTTGCAACGGTATAATGATAAACCATGTCGATCAGCACATCAAGATTGACGGAAAGATTTCCGACACTCCAGGCGACTCACTTATAGCCGACATAAGTAAGATGCAGCTTGAGTATATTCTCGATTTGGTTAATTTCCACGCTGTAGAATTCAAAGGCAAAGCATCAGGACGCGCTATTGTGTCCGATTTTTATAACAAACCTAAAGCAGACACTTACCTTCTTGTCGATGGTTTTTCCTTGCAAGGCGGTGTACTTGGCAATGCAAAACTTCACGGAAGTTGGAATGAAGAAATTAAGGGTATATCAATCACAGGACAGATTGATGATATCATCGAGGGACGCACAACAAAGGTTGACGGATACGTATCTCCAGGCAATAACGACATTGACCTTCTTATCGGCACGAACAAAACAAGTGCAAAGTTCCTCAACGGCTTTATCGGTGGCATATTCAGCAATATCGACGGAGACATTGACGGATATCTGAGAGTATGCGGTCCTTTGAACGAGATAAATCTGGTAGGCGACATTGTACCGCGAATCAACATGACACTCAATGCTACGAATGTAACTTATCACACACTCGGCGATACAATAAAGTTGCGTCCCTACTCTTTCCGGTTTGACGATATAAGACTGGCAGACAAAAAGAACAATACCGGTATCGTCAACGGTGAAGTCAAGCACAGAAATCTCACTGATTTCTCCTACAGATTCAGGATCGATGCAGACAATCTTACATGTTATGACGAAAGAGTCTTCAATGAAGACAAATTTTATGCAACAGTATATGCCGACGGTCAAGTCAACATAAATGGTGAAGACGGAAAACCTCTGCACATCAATGCCTACATAAAACCTCAAGAAGGAAGCGTATTTGCTTATGATGCTGCTACTCCTGATGTTATGACAAACAGCAGTTTCATTACATTCAGAGACCGCTCCTCTGCACCGTCTGTCCCGAATCTGATAAGTGATGATGAGAAAGCAAATGAGAAAACAGACAGTGTAAACACCATTCCAAACGAAGAATATGACACGGAATATACTGGCGACATATACATCAATTTCAATGTAGACCTAACTCCTGAAACGGAGATAAAGATGCGAATGGACAATACGCAGGATGGTTTCATAAGCACTTATGGAAACGGAGTCATAAACGCTCAGTACCACAACAAAGGTGCGTTTAACATGTACGGCAAGTACAACATTACCAGCGGTAAATACCGACTCTACCTCCATGACATCGTATACCGCGACCTTTCCATCCAAAATGGCAGCAGCGTGGAATTCAACGGTGCTCCATTCGATGCAAATATCCATCTTATTTGCTGGCACACCATCAATTCTGTACCTCTGAGCGACCTCATAGGTAGTACTTCATATTCGCAGAACAACAAGACCAAGGTAATCTGCATAATGGACGTATCAGGAAAACTGGGAAACACCAATATCAATTTCGACATAGATCTGCCTACGGTAAGCGAAGAAGAAAAGCAGCTCGTCAGAAGCATGATCAGTACCGAAGAAGAGAAGAACATGCAGCTTCTCTACCTGCTCGGTCTCGGACGCTTCTATACATACGATTACGCACGTGCCGACAACAGCGGCAACAGCTCAAGCCAGGCCATGAGTTCTCTCCTCTCGTCGACTTTGAGCGGACAGATCAATCAGATGCTTTCCTCTATAATCGGCAGTGAGAGCAACTGGAATTTCGGAACCAGTCTTACGACAGGCGAAAAAGGATGGGAAGATATGGATATTGAAGGAGTGCTCAGCGGACGTCTTCTTAACGACCGCCTGCTCATTAATGGAAATTTCGGATACAGAGACAACACCTTTAATCAAAAAAGCACGAACTTTGTGGGCGACTTCGATATCAGATGGAGATTGAAGGAAAACGGCAATACATATCTGAGAGCATATAATCAGACAAACGACAGATATTTCACAAAAGCGACATTGACCACACAGGGAATAGGATTCTCTTATCAGAAAGACTTCGAGTCGTTCATGGAACTTTTCACCTTCAAACGTAGAATGTCGAAAAAGATATCTGAACAAAAAACAGAAACGAAAACAAACGATAAATAGTAGTATGAATTACGGATTTATTAAAGTCGCAGCCGCTGTACCGAATGTAAAGGTGGCTGATTGCAGTTTCAATGAAATGCACATTGAGAATCTTGTGGCTCAGGCCGAAGGCAAGGGCGTGGAAATAATCTGTTTCCCTGAATTGTCCATGACTGGCTATACCTGCGGTGATCTCTTTGCACAGCAGCTTCTTCTTGACAGCGCCGAAAATGCTCTTTTCAGGCTGCTCGACTTTACTCGTTCACTGAACATCATTACCATCATCGGTATGCCAGTGCAGATGAATTCAACACTCATCAACAGTGCCGTGGTGATACAGGGCGGAAAGATTCTTGGAATCGTGCCTAAGACATACCTTCCTAACTATAAGGAATTCTATGAAAAGAGATGGTTTACATCAGCACTCGACCACGAAAGTACTAACGTACATATCTGCGGACAGAATGTGCCGGTAAGCCGAAACATCATATTCAACACAACCCAGGGTAAATTTGCCGTTGAACTTTGCGAAGACATGTGGGCTCCTATCCCGCCAAGTTCAGAACTTGCCCTGCGCGGTGCGGAAATAATATTCAACCTCTCTGCCGACAATGAAGGCATCTGCAAGCACAAATATGTATGCTCTCTCATAGCTCAGCAGTCAGCACGCTGTATAGCCGGATATGTATTCTCTTCATGCGGATTCGGCGAGTCAACGCAGGACGTAGTATTTGCCGGAAACGGTATAATCTACGAAAACGGCCTTATGCTTGCCCACAGCAAGAGATTCTCTTTCGAGGAACAACTTGTAATCACAGAAATCGATGTAGAGAAAATAAGAGCTGAAAGAAGAATGAACTCTACATTCGGAACCAGCGTAGGCACCCTTTCACAGAAGGATACAATAAATGTCGACTGCACATCGCACATGCTGGGCGAGCTCAAGCTTACACGTAAAATCGACCCACATCCATTTGTTCCGACAGGAGCAGAACTTGATGAAAGATGCGAAGAAATCTTCGCCATACAGGTTCAAGGTCTTGCGCAGCGCATAGTCCATACCAATGCGGCAACAGTTGTACTGGGAATTTCAGGCGGACTTGACTCCACGCTTGCATTGCTCGTTTGCGCTAAGACAATGGACAAGCTCAAGAGAAAGAGAAAAGACATCATCGGTGTTACAATGCCTGGTTTCGGCACAACAGACAGGACATACCACAACGCCATATCATTGATGCAGTCTTTAGGCATTACAATAAAGGAAATCAGCATCAAAGACGCCTGCATTCAGCACTTCAAGGATATCGGCCACAACATAGACGTTCAGGATGTAACATACGAGAATGCACAGGCACGCGAAAGGACACAGATACTTATGGACTTGGCCAACAAGTTCAACGGTTTTGTTGTGGGCACAGGCGATCTCTCGGAACTTGCATTGGGTTGGGCAACTTACAATGCCGACCACATGTCAAATTATGGAGTGAACTGCTCTATTCCTAAGACACTTGTAAAGCACCTCGTAACATGGGTTGCTCAGAACAGCATCGATGAGGAGTCCAAGGCAACACTGCTTGACATTGTCGATACGCCTATCAGCCCAGAACTCATACCTGCCGACAAATACGGAAACATACAGCAGAAGACGGAAGACCTCGTCGGACCATACGAACTGCACGATTTCTTCCTTTACAACTTCATAAGATTCGGCTTCAGTCCTTCAAAGATTTATTTCCTCGCACAGCAGGCATTCAACAGCAACGAAGGCATCACTGCAAAATATGACGACAGCACCATAAAGAAGTGGCTGACAACATTCTGCAGAAGATTCTTCACCCAGCAGTTCAAGCGTTCTTGTCTGCCAGACGGCCCTAAGGTAGGAAGTGTTTCACTCAGCCCTAGAGGCGACTGGCGCATGCCTAGCGATGCAAGCTACGCAATGTGGGTAAGCGAATGTGAGGCCATGTAATATTTTGTACTTAAAGATACATACGACCTATATTTTATGGTAAACAGAGAAATCACCAAGGAAAATCTTGATGATATTTATAATTCGGGATTCGATTCTGAAGAATTCAAACAGAAAGACCCTTGCGGCATAGTGTATGAGCTGATGAAACATACAGACAATCAGCTCGACATCGAAATAGGTGCATTGCTTACTGCAATGATTGCCTGGGGTAACAGAAAAGCCATACGCTCTGCCGCGTTGACCATGCTTAGAGATGAAATGAACTGGCATCCGGCTCATTTCATCCTAAGCCATGCTTACGAGCAATCCTATGCAAATGCGAAAAACAATTGTGTCTACCGCACACTGAATGTAGATACTTTCAAACAGATATGTTCCAATATTGCAGACTCCATGCAGGGATTTTCCACAATCGAAGAAATGATTGAAGGCAAATCCTCCAAGGACGCAATTGCACAAATATGCAGAATGCTCGAGCCTGCTAAAGTCGGCACTATGGACAAATCCGCATGCAAGCGCGTATGCATGTATTTCAGATGGATGACAAGACATCAGGCGCCCGACATGGGACTTTGGAAAAACCGAAGCGAAGCCGACCTATATGCCGTCATGGATGTACATGTGTGCGATTTGACAATGTCGATTCTGAAAAATAAGCGCCCTACATGGAAAGCTGTTGTGGAACTGACAGATATATTCAAAAGCTGGGACAGCACAGATCCATTGAAGTACGACATTGCACTTATGACTTTGTCTGACAGAATTGACGAGGAAGAAAAAATTATTAATAGTTGGGGCAAGCAGAACAGATAAACATATTTTTGCATTTTATACAACATTTTAAATCAGGCATTATAAGCATTGCTATATCTTTGTGCCTGTAAACTACAAACACACACATGAACGAAGTAATCGTTATCATTATTTTAATTTTAGTCAACGGCATTTTCTCAATGTCAGAGATTGCGGTGATATCTGCTCGAAAATCAAGTCTATCAACAGATGTAAAAAAAGGAAGCAAAGCAGCAGATACGGCTCTAAAATTGGCAAATCAACCTGAAAAATTTCTATCCACAGTACAAATCGGCATCACACTTATCGGAATTCTTACCGGTATCTATTCTGGTGCTAAATTGGCAGACAGCTTTACAGAAATCCTCGTTGATTGGAATGTCCCTAAAACATACGCACCAGCTATTTCACAGACGACAATCGTAATTGTAGTAACTTATCTCACAATTCTTTTCGGAGAACTTGTTCCTAAGAGATTAGGACTTAGTTCTGCAGAACGCATAGCAAAAATCATAGCAAGACCTATGCAGCTGTTGTCCATAATAGCGGCGCCATTTGTATGGATTCTGTCACACAGCACATCCTTTATATTCAATATGCTAGGTGTGAGCGATTCAGGAAATAAAATCACTGAAGAAGAAATCAAGTCAATCATTAAGGAAGGCACTGAAGAAGGCGAAGTCCAGGAAGTCGAACAAGACATCATGGAAAGGGCATTGTTGCTTGGCGACCTGAATGTTTATTCACTGATGACTTACCGCTCCGATATCACAGCTATTGATATAAACATGAGCAATGAAGAAATCAGGGAAGTTGTCAAAAACAATCTCTACGAAATATATCCTGTCATAGATAAGACTTTCGATGATGTCAAAGGTGTCATCAGCCTCAAGACATTATTCTTGAACTTCGACAACAAGAAATTCTGCGTAAAGGACTATATCGAGACAGCAACATTCTTCCACGAAAACATGAGCGTGTACAGCGCCCTCGAACAGATGAAGGTTAAACGCATCAACCAGGCACTTGTATGCGATGAATTCGGAAGTTGCCAAGGTATCATAACCCTGCGCGACATACTTGAAGGCCTCGTCGGTTCAATAGAAGATACTCAGGAAGAACCGGACATCATCAAGCGCTCTGACTCTGACAGCTGGCTGGTTGACGGAAGATGCCCGTTCTACGATTTCCTCTGCTACTTCGAGAAGGAAGAATACTACGATCCTGAAGAAAGCAACTACAGCACCATCAGCGGACTTATCCTCGACATACTCGACCGCATACCTATGAGTGGAGAAAAGGTTCAGTGGAAGGACTTCAATATGGAAATCGTCGACATGGACGGTGCCAGAATCGACAAAGTTCTCGTTACGATATCTCACGAAGAAAATACAGAAGACGAAGAAAAGTAAATTTCCATTTTTGAAAAAATCAACGAACAATCGCTGCGACAGAGTCCATAGACCGTCGCAGCGATTATTCGTTTATACGGAGTATACCTTACCGTCATTAAAATGAGTTACCGATGGTTTCATATTCTACATCAAAGACTATCTTCTAAAGCCAAATTTTTGCATTCACATAACCATACACCTATTATTTTCAAACGTATTTTACCACCAGCACACTATTTTATACATAAACGGCGTGAGGAAGTAATTTGTTCCTCACGCCGTTTCATTTATAATTCACACGCTACATTCACGAAACGCAGACTATATACCGGGCTGGATAGCCTTGAAAAGTATTAATCAGTTGCACCGTGAATCTTTCGTTTCCGAATATAGCGTATAACCTTTATTCCTTGAAATTTTTCATTTCGCTGTCGAACTTGCGCTTGGCTGCCATTCCTTCGTTGAAGTTGCATGGTCCGCCGATACATCCGCCTTCGCAGCACATCACCTCAATGATTTTAGTTGGACACTTGCCTGTCTTGGCATAACCGCGGAGCTGAGCAATAGTTTTCTTGTTCAGACCTTCAATTACAGTTGCCTGAAGTGTGCTGTCGCCTACTGCATTCTTCACAGCCTCGAACACACCGCCTGTCTTTGCAAAGCCCTGTGCATCGTGGTGTCCGCGCTCACTTGGGATGAACGGTTCGCACTTGTCCACGTCAATCTCGTAACCGGCCAGTACAGCCTCAAGTTCGCTGAATGTCCAAACGAAGTTCACATCTGGATTGTCTCTGCCCTCGCTTCTCTTCGATACGCATGGACCGATGAACACCTTGTATGCATCCGGATGCTTCTCACACGCATGCTTAACTGTATAGTACAGAGGTGATCCTGTAGTAGATATGTATTTTGCAAGCTCAGGCACATGCTTCTTCACCAGCTGCACGTAAGCCGAACAGCAGCTTGTAGTCATGAACGGAGCGCCTTCTGCCATTCTCTCCTTAAATTCCTCTGCCTCATTTCTGATTGTCTCCTCTGCTCCGTAAGCCACTTCAATCACATCGCTGAAACCGAGCTTGCGGATAGCACCGTAAACCTTCTCAATCGGGTAATCGAACTGAGAAAGAATAGATGGAGCAACCATTGCCACAATCTTCTCTTTTCTGTCAAGAAGCTTTATTACGTCAAACACTCTCGATGATTCGAATATAGCACCGAACGGACATGCCTTCATACACTTTCCGCAGTAAATGCACTTGTCCGGATCGATATGCTCAACACCGTATTCATCCTTCGATATAGCCTTTACCGGACATGCTTCCTCGCATGGCACCGGCATATATATAATAGCATGGTAAGGGCAAGCCTCGTGGCATCGACCGCAACTTATACAAACATCATGGTCAATGCTTGCCTTTCCGTGCTTGTCGTATGTGATGGCATTCTTCGGACACACTGCCGAGCAGGCACGCGCAACACATCCGCGGCAAAGGTTTGAAACCTCATAGTTAACCTTGATACATGAAGAACAAGCCTCGTCCATCACGTTCATCAGGTTGACCTTCTCTTCCTCGACACCTCTGTTGATCATACGCTGTGCATAGTCAGACAAACGGTCAAGTTCGTCTACCTCATCGCTCATGTCGAATCCCATCATTGCCATACATTTGTACTTTGTCACTGCTCTTTCCTTGTAGATGCAGCAGCGTCCTCTTGTCGGCGATTTTCTCGGATTCAGTTCCAGCGGCAATCTGTCAATGTCCTTATACAGCCTGTTGTTCTTCCACATGTTCACCATGCGTGTCAGCAACTGGTAGCGGATGAACATAATGTTGTTTGTATTACCCATGAATATTTATTATTAAGTAGAAAAATTTATATGAATTAGTAAACCAGTATCGAATGTTTAATTAGAGTTAATTTTCTTATTCTGCAAATATATATCAAAAAAGTTTACAATCAATCAGGAAACACTACCCTTTTCAGTATGTTGTTCATAAAAGCTATAGCAATGCCGTAATTTGTCATTGCCACGCCCTGTTCGCGCGCTTTTTCCACTCTCGAAAGCACCAGTCGACGGTTGAACATGCACGCTCCGCAATGTATAATCAGATCATACGGACTCAAGTCTTCCGGAAACTCATTTCCCGATGCATGTTCAATCTGCACGCCTTCGCCAACAAAACGTTTCAGCAGTCGCGGCAGTTTCACACGCCCTATGTCTTCATTCTGCGGTGTGTGGGTACATGCCTCTGCAATCAGCACACGCGAACCCCCGTTCAGCTGCGCCAGCTTCTGAGCACCCTCCACAAATGTGCCAATATCGCCCTTCACTCTGGCAAACAGCACCGAAAATGAAGTCAGCATAGATTCCTTCGGACATATCTCTTCCACCTGCTTGAATACCTGCGAGTCGGTAATGACCAGTCGAGGAGCATCCTTCAACCGTTCCAAAGTCGCCGCAAAATTGGCCTCCGTACAGCACACGGCAGTGCATCCCTTGTCGAGCAGGTTTCTCAAAGTCTGCACCTGAGGAAGAATCAACCGTCCGCGCGGAGCTTGCGAGTCCTGCGGCATAACCAAAACCACAGTATCTCCTACACCCACCAGATTGCCCGTTATGTCGACAATCTCAGCCTTGTCCTTCAGCTTCTTCGCGATAAGTTTCTTCAGATTATCTATGCCGGTTCTGCTCTCCGAGGAAACTTCCAAAACACTGCCACCGGCACATGCTCCCAGCACATCAGCAATGCGCTTGCGGTTCTCCTCAGTTCCGGCCATATCTGCCTTGTTAATTACTACGGCTGTCGGCACATGCTTTTTCTTCATGGCCTCCAGCCAAGCCACCTCTTCGTCCAAGTCAGACGCATCATCTGCTGCAACCACCATCAAGGCCATGTCTGCAGCATCCACTGTCTTCTGCGTAGCTTTGACCCTCAGTTCGCCTATTATCTCAGCCTTGTCGTCAAATCCGGCAGTGTCAACCAGCACACAAGCTCCAAGTCCCGGCATCTCTATGTTTCTGTACACCGCATCGGCCGTAGTACCCGGAACGTCGGACACAATCGACGCCTCATATCCGCATATACCATTAAGCAACGACGATTTTCCACTGTTCCTCTTGCCGTACAGCCCTATGTGCAGTCTCAGCGAGCGCGGTGTCGAGTCCTTTTTCTCCATACGCAAACATCAATGGTTAGAATCTGAAATCCCTCTTGCCGTGGTCAATTTCAGCAAGAAAATCAATGGCTCTCTGTCTTATCTTCTCATTCGGAACCTTCTGAATCTCGCGTGCGATGACAGGCAGTCCTACTTCGCGTGTCTTCTCCGACGCATAGTCTGTCAAGTACTCCTTCAGCGTCATTATGGCGTTCGGAGTACAGCAATTTGCAATCTGACCATTCTTTACGAGTTTCATGAATCTGTCGCCCGTACGTCCTTCTCTGTAGCAGGCTGTGCAGAAACTAGGAATGTAACCCAGTTCAAGGAGCCAGCGAACAATCTCGTCGAGGCTTCGTCTGTCGGTCACGTCAAACTGAGCCGAGTTGTCTTCTTCCTTTTCCTCTTCCACATATCCGCCCACGCTCGTTCTCGAACCGCCGCTTATCTGCGAAACGCCCAGTTCAAGTGCCCTCTCGCGGTTCTTCTTGCTCTCACGCGTAGAGATAATCATACCCGTGTACGGCACGGCAATACGTATCACAGCCACCATCTTGTGGAATATCTCGTCAGGCACACAGTTCTCGAAGTCTGCCACATCGATATCGTCTGCAGCACAAAGTCGTGGTACACTGATGGTGTGCGGTCCTACGCCGAAACGCGCTTCAAGGTGCTCAGCGTGCATTATCAGTCCCGCGAAGTCGTATTTGTATGTTTCCAATCCGAACAGCACACCTATGCCCACATCGTCAATGCCGGCCTCCATGGCCCTGTCCATAGCCTCCGTGTGGTATTCATAGTTGCTCTTAGGACCTGTCGGGTGCAGTTTTTCATAGTCAGCCTTGTTGTATGTCTCCTGAAACAGGATATATGTACCGATTCCGGCATCTTTCAGACGACGGTAGTTCTCCACCGTTGTCGCAGCTATGTTCACGTTCACACGTCTAATCGCCCCGTTCTTATGGTGAATGCTGTAGATGGTGTTTATGCTCTCCAGCACGTATTCCAACGAGTTCATCGTAGGGTGCTCGCCAAGTTCGATGGCCAGACGTTTGTGTCCCATGTCCTGAAGCGCAATCACCTCGGCCTTTATCTCTTCCTGCGTCAGTTTCTTTCTTCTTATATCCTTGTTCTTTGCGTGGTAAGGACAGTATATACATCCGTTCACGCAGTAGTTCGACAAATACAGTGGAGCGAACAGCACGATTCTGTTTCCGTACAGTTCGTTCTTGATTTCCCTTGCCAGCTCGAAAGTCTTCTCGTTTATTTCAGCATCCGTACATTCCAGCAGAGTCAGCGCCTCCCTGTGCGAAATGCCCTTCTTGTTCCTGGCCTTTGCGAGTATTTCCTCAAGCAGTGCCTTGTTGTCCTTGTTCTTCTCGGCAAAAGCCACAGTCTCGAGTATTTCCTCATGATTGATGAATTCTCCGGCAACAGCCGAACCCATATCGTATTTCATATCGTCGTTTTTTGATATAGCTTAAACATAAAAATCAAATACAAATTCTCCCGCACACAGCAGTCTTTCTCAGCGCGGATCCAGACAGTCGCCCCGACCCCAGTCCACCGTGTAGTCTATCGCGGCAAGCCTCTCCTTGAGTTCCTCCAGCCCTTCGATGCTCTCCAGTCCGGTATTGGCCTTATTGTCGTAGATGGAGTATTTTGCCCTCTGCTCCTTCGGCGAAATGTTCGGCATCAGCACGTTTGCACCGGCCATAATGCCTTTCTCCCGTCCCTTCGCATCGAGCGTTGCTAAAGCCGTTGTAGCAGGTATGTTTGCCCTTGGGAACATTATTCTCACCACCGATATAAGCGACAGCGTTCTCTCCACCGAGCCCTTCGGCTCATGCTCGAAAGGAGTGCCGTGCGCAGGAATGAAAGGTCCTATGCCGACCATCTCCGGACGGAGTTCCTGCAGAAACATCAGGTCATCTGCCAGAGTGGCAGGCGTCTGTCCCGGCGAACCAATCATCATGCCTGCACCTGTTTGGAATCCCAGACGCTTCAGCGTGTGCAGGCAAGCTACACGGGCATCTCTCGACATCGTCTGCGGATGCAGTCTTGCATAGTGCTCGGCGTTGTATGTCTCATGTCTAAGCAGATATCTGTCCGCACCGGCATCTTTGAACCTACGGTACGAAACCTTGTCTCTCTCGCCCAGCGAAAGGGTCACAGCCACACCGGCAAACCGCTTCTTTATCTCGCGCACCACATCGGCCACCCACTCATCCGTCAGCGCCAGATCCTCACCGCCCTGCAGCACAAAAGTGCGCAGTCCCAGCTCATATCCCGCCTCGCATCGCTCCAGAATCTCCTCGCGGGAAAGTCTGTATCTCTGTGCATCCTTGTTCGACGCCCTCAATCCGCAGTACAGACAGTCGTTCTTGCAAAAGCTCGAAATCTCAATCAGCCCGCGCAGAAACACCCTGCGTCCGAACGTCCGGCGGGCAATATCTCCAGCCATGTCCGATGCAACGGCGTTCAGCACCGACGGCTCTGCCGACATCAGACAAGCAAATTCCTCACGGTACAGTTTGACACCGCTGTCCAGTTTCTCCAGCAGCGACCTCAAACGACTTTCCTCACCATTAAAAAACATTCTGCAATCACATTAAATTTATATCAGCTGCAAATATAGTTCATTTCATAATTATTTTGTTCCTGCAAAACGCCAGGAACTGCCCATAAACCGGCAAAAACACCAAGAAAAATGCATCCGGACGCAAAATAGCATTCTCGCGAGCGCTCACGGCATCAATTGCGGGCGCTCGGAAAATTATCCGCACGCGCCCGCAACTATTTCCCTGAGCCCTCGCAATAGTCATTTGTCTTAACAATCGTGAGTTCTGCACTGCGAACAGATGAAAAAGATTGTTCGGACAAATGGAACAAATTCTATTGACTAATTAGAAATACAGATTAATGCGATGTTTCGGACTGTCTTCGCATTCTTAGATGTTACGTCTCAAAATACGCGGGAACTGCCATGCAAATATAAGCGTACACAAAACGGCTGCTGTTGCGTCAGATATGGCTTCGGCAGCAAAAACGCCTTCCAGGCCTACTATACGCGACAACAGGAGTACAAGAGGAATAAGCAGTATGATTTTACGCAACAGGGCAATGAATACGGAAATTTTCGCCTGTCCCAAAGCCACAAACATGTTCTGGCATGCACGCTGAAGTCCGAAGATGGACATTCCGGCAAGGAACAACGGCATATATTGCCCAACGACATTTATCAGATTTTTGTCTTCGGTAAATGCTGAAGCAACCAGTTCGGGGAAAAATATCATGAACAGCACCAGCAGAAGATTGAAAGTGAACATAACAAGTACCACAATGCGGAAACATTCTTTCACACGGGCATTGTTGCCGTGGCCGTAGTTGTAGCTTGCAACAGGTACAAAACCTTGTGAGAAACCAACGAGAGGAACGCTGACAACAAGCATGGCGCTCTGCATGATGGCAAGTGCACTGACGTAGATGTCTCCGAAATGCACCAGCGAACTGTTCAGAACGAAACCGACAAGACTCTCTGTGCTCGACATGATGAACGGCGAAACACCCAGTCCCATGATGGCAAGAACCACACTTCGTTCGAGCCCGATGTTCTCACGACGCAATCTCAGTGTAGATTTTTTCGACGTAAGGAACTCCATCACCCACACGGCACTCGCAGCCTGTGAGATAACAGTGGCAATGGCAGCTCCCTTAACTCCCATGTCGAACACGAAGATAAACAGCGGGTCGAGTACAATATTGAGCACCGCACCGATTACTACCGAAAACATGGCCACTCCAGGACGCCCCTGAGTATTGATGAAAGGATTCAGTCCCACAGCCAACTGTACGAACACCGTACCCGACAGATAAACCGTGAGATAATCAACAGCATAGACAATAGTATGGTCAGAAGCTCCAATCAGATACAGCAACGGTTTCATGTAGGCATAAACGGCTACCATAAACACAACACTGAATATCAGCAACAACATAAAACCATTTCCCAACAATTTTTCCGCACGCTGACGGTCGCCCTGTCCCAATGCAATAGCAGCCAGCGGTGCACCACCGCCCCCGACAAATGCCGAACAGGCAGAAATGAGCATGATAATGGAGCCGGTCACACCGATGCCGGCAAGAGCATCAGAGCCGTATGTCGGTATATGACCTATATATATACGGTCGACAATATTGTAAAGCAGATTGACAATCTGCGCGACAACGGCCGGCAGTGCCATACGGAAAATCAACGGGAGCATACGATCCGTACCCAACCGCTCCTCATAATTGTTTGCCATGTTCTTTGTGTGTTGTATAACTATCCTAACCTAAAATCTTTTCTGCTATCGTGTGCACTGCATCCTCCGGGAAATTCCTTCATTCAGATTTCACCTCGTCCTAACAGCAGTTTTTTTCAAATTCCGTGGCAAAGTTACGCATAAAACGAATATACTGGAACATCACAATCTGTTTAACCAGAGTTAACATGCAATATGGAATATATTCCAAACTGCATTCACTTATCCTGTCTTAAGATACTTAAAAATAGACAAACCTATATCAACCAAGCAACACAACACAAAGAAACTGAAAATTTAAAGAAATCGCTGATATTCATACATGTAACAAAAAAATAAGGATTTTTTTCAAAAAATAAAATAAATCAAAGAACTAAAATATCATATTGGATGGCACCTTGAATTGTAAATGTGAGATTATATATATAACCTTGAGTACCACAGAGTTGAAGGAAAAGAACTTCAAAACCGATATAGAACGACCTATGCTTACTGGCAGTGGCTCACCAAAGACAATCTGGATGTCAAAAGACAAGTTGCATAATCACACCTATGGCTAACTGATTCAAACACGCTTTTTGAAACAGTTTCTACATTTTAACGTATAATATAAAAGTCTTATATAGACTTTTTTATTTTTGCTAAGTTCAATTCTATATTACCCTCAGACATCCTTTTTATTAAGCCTTCTTTTTCCATCTTATTAAACTCAGTAGATAATGCAGGGCGGGTTACATTTAAATATTCTGCCAATTGTGTCAGCGTATGAGACATTTTAATGACATTTGAATTTTTGTCTAACTTCTTTAAAAAATATACTAAGATACGTTCCCTAATTGTTTTTCTTGATAATACATCCAATCTCATAGTTGTACATACATTGCATTTTCCTGATACGCAAAGGAAATTCCTTAAAATATCAGGATATTCACTAATAAGACGAAATGTAGAATCTTTTGTTGCAGTTAGTAGAATCGACTCTTCAATAGTTTTAAATGTAGCAGGGAAACGATTATCTTCTTTAAATAAATGAGGTGTTGCAAATGCGCGTGGAGCAACTATATTCTCTATAAGAACCTCGTTTCCATTTGCATCTATAATACTTACTTCTAATTCTCCTTTTAGAAGAATATATAGTCTGAAACAGGATTTCCCCTGTTCTGCAACAATTTCATTGTTCTGAATGCGATATAACCCAAAATCAAGTTCTTGAATGAGTCTTTTTTTTATATAAGAATTTAAATCACGAAACAATGGAATTGAGAATAATATATCTCTATAATAGTCGTTAAATTCAATTATTTTCATAAGTATACTATTGAGGGACTATACAAAATTAGACATTTTCACAACATTAAGTAACTATTTCTATTCTGATTGTTGCTTTTAATTGATTTAATTTGACAACACCAAATTAAGTCGATGTGGAATTCATATCATTTTTAATGCTTTGATTAAACATATTGATTATGCTATCTATGTTAATAAATGCTATTCTTTTTTTAAGGTGATAGTAAATGCAACAATACTTCGGTAAATTTTTACCGATAAATTTAAATTAAACAAATAGAATCTGTGTTAGCCGGTTCAAATTATATTAAAGAGCTCATTGAAATACTGTCAAGAATGAATCGTCAAGGAGCAAGAAAAGGGATGAAAGATTTATACTGAACAGCTGAAAATAAAGAGGAAAAGTATTGCATATTTATTGATTATTAGTAAATTAGAAGCATTCTACTACTTTTGATTATGACTAAAGAATCACTCCTTATGCAATACCAGTCCGAGTGCAGGAATGCTCTCGAATCAGTTGTAAATATAAGCAAATCTTTTCGGAAAGTATTCATGGATGCAATAAAATTGTTCATGGCCATACTGGACCGCATCAATTTCTTGTAAATGGGACGATATGGATGTTTCTCGGAACAGACATACCGAAACAATTTTGAGAATGATGATTTTGACTGGTTTTCCTTCAATGAAGCTATCATCAGGGAACGCTTTAAAGGTAGTCGCAAGGCGATAGCCGTTGATCCGTCTTTTATTCCAGAATCAGGCGGCAAAACTCCTTGGATTGGCTATTTCTGGTCCGGTTGTGCCGGTGAATACAAACGCGGACTGTAAATAACCGGTATTGGAATTATAGACGTTGACAACCATGAATGTATGAGCTTGGGCTCTGTACAGACACCTGACAGCGCAACGTTGGAAAGCTGCGGGAAGAATCTAGTAGACTGGTACAGTTCTTACCTTATCAGCATACAGGAACATCTGAAACATATTTCCGGCACCGTCGTATGTGATGCGTTCTTTTCAAAGGCAACCTTCATCAAGCCATTGCGCGGGAACGGCTTCCACGTCATAAGCCGTTTCAGAAATGATGCAGTGCTGTTTTATCCCACATTGGAAAACAGGACAGGAAAACGCGGATGTCCAAAATTGTATGTCGGAAAGATCAGCTTTGAAAATCTGGACATCACAAGATGTACCGAGTACAAAGTGAACAAGGGCAAGCTTTACGGACTGAAAGCATACTTCAAAGCACTCAAAAGCTTTGTGAGCCTGGCTGTATGGTATCCTATAGATGGAGGAACGGACAAATGGCTGCTGTATTTCTCTACGGACGTAATACAGAGCGCATAGGATGTTCTGGACTTTTACAGGACACGTTTCCAACTCGAATTCTGCTTTCGTGATGCCAAGCAGCATGCCGGAATAACAAGCTGTCAGTCTACAGACTTCAGGAAACAGGCATTTCACTTTAATGCATCATTTGCAGCAATAAACTTTGCCAAGGCCGCTTGCAAGAAGATGGGAATAAAATATTCCATATCGTCATGCAAGTCTGTCATACACAATGCTTACATGCTTGAACGATATATTTGCGTCTCTGGAATTGAGTCAAACACGCAATTAATTGACAAACTTTTCAAAGAACTCATTTTATTTGCTGCCAGAACCGCTTAGGCTAGGCTAATTTTTAACGAACTATTAAATGAAATATTTGTAAAAAAATAAAGCTAGTGTCATTTTTATTACATTGTGTTATTCTCTTCTGTTATAATTTTGTTCTATTATTTGGTAAATCTTACGAATTAGAAGTTGTTTTTTAATGTTGCATCTATATTCTAGTTTCTAGTAATGATAAAAATCACCTAAAGGTTATAGAAATAAAAATGAGGAAAAAAAGTAGAGAAATGGATAGTCGATGGGCACTTGACATTATGCGTAAGGCCCCGTATATTACTGTAAGTTTTACACGTCCGGATAATACTGCATACGGCGTGCCACTTTCTTTAGCAAGTAAGGATGATATTGTCTGGTATTTTCATTGTGCTCCTGAAGGAGATAAATTGGATGCTATAGCCGTGAATTCTGAAGTGTGTCTTTCTGCTGTAACGAAATGTCAACCTACCGTAGGACCTAAAGATGGGACGTTCACTCTCCAGTACCGTTCGGCTATTGCATTCGGGAAAGCTGAGATTGTAACAAATAATGATGAAAAGATTCTTGCGCTGAGATTAATAAGCCAACGATTTCTTCCTAAACACATGGATGCTTTCGATGCAGCTATTGAAAGAAGTCTTCACCGTACTACAGTTGTTAAAGTAACCTTATCGGCTCCTCCAACAGGAAAACGAAAGCAGTACGATAAGAATGGTGATGAAATGAAATATGGAAGGATGGAATAATAAAATACTAAATAATCGCTTATGAATTTGTTTGATGTGTATACTATATTCCCTATCAATATAATAAAAGGCAAAGGTTGTTATGTCTACGATGATTGTGGAAATTCGTATCTCGATTTATATGGGGGACATGCTGTAATATCAATAGGACATTCTCATCCATATCTAATAAAATGTATGTATGAGCAGATGCAAGAACTGATGTTTTATTCAAACTCGGTGGTTAATAAGCTTCAGGAAAAACTTGCGTACGAATTAGGAGAAATATCCGGTTATCCGGATTATAGTGCATTTTTTGTCAACTCAGGAGCAGAGGCAAATGAGAATGCACTTAAGCTTGCTTCTTTTCATACCGGAAAGAAAGAGGTTATTGCTTTCAAGAACTCTTTTCATGGTCGTACTTCGGCTGCAGTAGAAGTAACGGACAATCCTTTGATAACAGCTCCTCTAAACTGTAATAACAATGTGTATTTTTCAGAGATGGATATTAGGGAGGTGGAAAGCGTATTGCGTAGTGGAGATGTTTGTGCTGTAATTATAGAAGGTATTTCCGGAGTTGGTGGCATAAGGGTACCAGAGAATGATTTCTTTATAAAATTGCGCAAACTGACAATTCAATACGGTGCAATTCTCATTTTAGATGAAATACAGTCGGGATACGGACGTACAGGAAAGTTTTTTGCACATCAGTGGAGTGGTATAAAGCCTGATATTATCACTGTGGCAAAAGGTATAGCAAATGGTTTTCCATTTTCTGGTGTTCTGATAAGTGGTATATTTAAACCTCGCAAAGGAATGCTTGGAACTACATTTGGTGGAAACCATCTGGGATGTGTAGCTGCATTGTCGGTAATAGAGGTTATGAAAGATGAAAGATTGATAGAAAATGCCTATAACATAGGAGAGTATTTTATAAAGAAACTTAGTTCTATTGTGTCACCGCTGATAACAGATATCAGAGGACGTGGATTAATGATAGGAGTAGAGTTTGCAATCCCTGTGTCCGAAATACGTGAGAAGCTTCTGTTTGAGCAACATATATTTACTGGATATTCAGGTAATAATATTCTGAGAATATTGCCACCATTGTGCATTACAAAGTCGGAAGTGGATTGTTTCGTTGGTAAACTGGTAGATTGCCTTAACAAAATAAGATGAAGCAATGATTAAAAAAGAAAAAGTTCCTTACAGGGTTTTTGTTATAGCTGGCAGTGAACCTCTTGGCTCTGCAGGAATACAGGCAGATGTCAAGTCCATATGTACTTGTGGAGGATATGCATCAGGGGCTATAACATGTGTAGTAGATGAGGATACAGAACACGTAAAGGATGTATGCCTGATTCCTGTCGGCATGGTGGTATCTCAAATAAAATCGTTTATGGAGGATGTTGGCGCAGACTGTATTAAAACCGGAATGCTATATTCAAAAGAATTGGTACAAAAGGTATCGGAAACACTCAGTAGTTATACAGAAGTTCCTTTGGTTGTGGATCCTGTAATGGTTACTTCCTCAGGAGATCAGTTAATTAAGGATGATGCAGTTTTGATTTATAAGGAAAGTCTTATACCGTTGGCAACCATTATTACACCAAATATGCGAGAAGCAGAGATTCTGCTTGGGCGGAAATTGAATATAAATAATATAAAGGAGGACTTAAAAGAACTGTCATGTTGGGGTAACTCTGTGATAATAAAATCTGTACCATATAAAGACAAATTGGTGGATTATTTCTATTGCCCTCAAAGTAATGATTTCAGAGAATATATAAAACCCATAATAGAAACAAAAAATGTAAATGGAACTGGTGATATGTTTGCTTCATCCATTGCTACTTACATAGCAAGAGGTTGGCGTATTATTGATGCTATAGATAAAGCTGAAGAGTTTATTTATAAATCTATAAAATATGGGGCCGATTTTTCGTTTGGAACTGGCTTTGGACCAATTTTCCCTTTTTATAAAGATTACGTCCGGTTTCAGAAAGAAAATCTAAGGAATAAGATAATAAATAAGCTAAAGAGCCAAGATTCTGAGTCTATAAGAAAATCTTCTGAATTAATAATAAGGAACCTTATGAATAACACTCATTTTAGAGATGCGGAAGTTGTTTTATTGTATCATTCATTGAGTTTTGAAGTGAACACTCATAGATTAATTGAACAGATTGCTACTTCTAAAATAATATTGTTGCCTGAAACAAATAAATCAGGTATCAGATTAAGAAGATATCAACCTGATCGGAATTTAAGAAAAGGCATAATGGATATAATGGAACCTACGGGAGATTATTTTGAAGATTATAAAAAAATTAATGTTGCAGTTATTCCAGGTATTGCTTTTGATAGATATGGAAACAGACTCGGTCATGGAAAAGGTTACTATGATAAATTGTTAGCTCAGCTATCTAATGTTTATAAAATTGGATTATGTTTTAACTTTCAATTTGTTGAAGAATTGCCAGTAGCAGAGAATGATATTAAAATGGATATAATTCTAACAACAGATCAAAAATAATTAAAGTATATATGGACATTATTGATTTAAGAAATAAAAAAGTAAAAGATATAGTTCTTGAGAATTCTGCAACAGCATCTGTATTTTTTAGATTTGGTATAGACTATTGTAATGGAAATATTAGTCTGGAAGATGCATGTATTGAGAGTAATAAAGATATAAATGAAATAGTAGCATATTCAAAAGAAATCTCATATCAAGGTACTCCATTCTATTTATGGCCTCTTGATCTACTTTTAGATTATATTATAAAATATCATCATAGAAATACCAAGGAAAATGGCGCTTATATACTTTCTATGATAGAGAGTGTTAAAGATAGTTACAGTGCAGAATATCCCGAATTGAATGAGCTGTTTAATCAAGTTAAACAGTCATTACAAGATCTAGAGTTACACTTTCAAAAAGAAGAGAATGTGCTATTCCCATATCTCTATAGATTGTTCGAAGCATCACAAAATGAGACTTATATAGAAGTTATGCATTGTGGTACAGTTTCTAATCCCATTCGAGTAATGACTATGGAACATGAAAATGAAAGACAACGCTACATGCACTTAAGAGAGATAACAAATAATTTTAGAATCCCAAATGATGTTTGTATAAACTATAAACAGATGATGGTGAAGTTGGAAACATTTGTAGAACATCTTTTTGAACACATTTTTATCGAAAATAATATATTATTCCCACAATTTGAAAAATTGGAGAAAGAATGGACTTTTTAAGGGATTACTATCTATTATATTTCAAAATCAAATTAACTGTAATTTGCAGAAGTCGCATATTTTTTTGAATATTGCAATAAGTTCTGAAATATTCAGATATAGTTTATAAATGACAATTGTCGGCTATACAGATTATTCATATAACGTTCAGAACTTAAATGAAAAACAATGGTTTAACCTTAAATATAACCTAAACGAAAAAATATGAGAAAGGTTTTATGTTTGCTGGCGCTGTTCTCGGGCTTGACATACGCTCAGGAAACTCAATATAAGTACCTGTCAGGTAAAAGTGCAGATGACAATGTAGAATGGGACTTTTTCTGCTCCGATGGACGGAAAAGCGGAAAATGGGATAAAATCAGGGTGCCGTCGTGCTGGGAGCTGGAAGGTTACGGAAGCTATAATTACGGGCATGACAGAAACAAGGCATCAGAGATTGGAACTTATAAAACCAGATTCACAGTTCCTGAAGATTGGAAGAAGAAACGCATTTTCATTGTTTTTGACGGTTCGATGACCGACACCAAAGTCAAGGTTAACGGCAAGCAGGCAGGCATTGTGCACCAGGGTGCTTTCTACCGTTTCAAAAGGGAAATAACATCACTGGTGTCGTTCAAGAAAGAAAATGTGCTTGAGGTAGAAGTTTCAAAAATGTCTTCCAACAAAAGTGTGAACGAGGCAGAACGAAATGCTGATTTTTGGGTTTTCGGCGGAATATTCCGACCTGTGTATCTTGAAGCTGTACCTGAGAATTTCATTGAATACACCGGAGTTGATGCAAAACATGATGGAACACTGAACCTGGAGGTGAATATCGACAAGGCATCTGACAAAATAGACATCAGTGCAGACGTATATGACATTAGCACCGGACAGAAGCTCGGCAGCATTGGGAAAAATTTCATTGAGAAAAGCAAACAGTTCTCCCTTTCGGGCAAGATAGCAGGCATTAAGCCGTGGACATGCGAGACACCTAATCTGTACAAGGCTGTAGTAACTGTTTCACGCAACGGAAAGACTATGCATTCTGTTACCGAAAGGATAGGATTCAGAACCATTCAGGTGAAGGAACGCGACGGTGTATACATCAATGGTGAAAAAGTACGCTTCAAGGGTGTGAACAGGCACTGCTTCTGGCCTACAACCGGTCGCACAGTCAGCAGAGAACAGAGCCTCTTGGATGCAGAACTCATAAAGGAAATGAATATGAACGCAGTGAGGATGTCGCACTATCCGCCAGACAAGCATTTTCTGGAGATATGCGATTCGATAGGATTGTATGTCATCGATGAACTCTGTGCATGGCAAAAGCCTCCATACGATACTCCGGTTGGCACAATTCTGACAAACGAGATGCTTAAGAGAGATATCAATCACCCTTCTATAATTTTCTGGGCAAACGGAAACGAGGGCGGTTTCAACTACGATCTAGATCCGTTGTTTGCAGAACTGGACATACAGAAACGTTCTGTGCTCCATCCATGGGGACTGTCGGGCAAGGTGAACACGGCGCACTACATAAACTATAATTCCGGAATTAAGAGCATGTTCAACGGCAGAGACATCTTCATGCCGACAGAACTTATTCACGGTCTGTACGACGGCGGACATGGTGCCGGACTTGATGACTACTGGAATCTTATGCTCGACAATCCACTTGCGGCAGGTATGTTCCTTTGGGACTTTGCCGACCAAGGCGTGGTGAGAACTGACAAGAACGGAATACTGGACACCGACAAGGACCACGGCGCGGACGGCATTGTGGGTCCATACCGCGAGAAGGAAGGCAGTTTCTACACGGTAAAAGAGATATGGTCGCCGATTTATGTTGAAAACAGGTATCTGACAGATGAGTGGGACGGTACTATAAATATAGAGAACAGGTATGACTTTACGAATGCGAAGGAATGCAGCTACTCCTTCAGACTCACTGAATATGACGGTTTGTCTGGAATTAAAAAAGAGGCATCTTTCGATATCGAGTCGCCAAACATAGAACCTGGCAACAAAGGGAAACTGAGACTCAACTTGCCGGAAAACTGGAAGGAATACGATTTTCTGTATCTCACGATAAAGGACAAGTACGGCAAGGAATTGTTCACATGGGACTTTGAAGTCAATTCACCGGAACATTTCGTAAACAAGACGCTCAAAACGGCAGATGCAGGAAACTGTTCCATAAAAGAAACTGAAGATGTTTTCATGATGGAAGCCACCGGTGTATGTGTCAGTATAGACAAGACGAGCGGACTAATAAAGGAAGTATATTCAAACGGGAAAAATGTGCCGCTGACAAACGGTCCTGTTTATATAACCGACAAGAAACTGAAGTGCAGAAGCGTAAAAATGAGGGAAGATAACGGATACAAGATTATAGAAGCTGTGTACAATTTCGATAAGGGCGGCGAAGCATACCGCTTCGCATGGCAGATGTCGCAGGACGGTATTCTTTCTCTAAAATACAGCTACAGACCGCAGGACAGAATAAGGATGTCGGGGGTAACTTTTGATTTCCCAGAAAAGGATATTGAGGGTGCTATGATGCTGGCAAACGGTCCGTACAGAGTATACAACAACAGGATGAAAGGCGGAACAGTACAGCTTTGGGACAAGAAGTACAATGATGCCATAACTGGAGAGGAATGGATATATCCTGAGTTCAAGGGATATTATTCACTGTTCTACGGGATGAGGCTGAAGTGCCCTACTCCATTTGAAATATATTCGGGAAGCGAAGATCTCACACTTCACTTGTTCACACCGAAACCGCAAAAATTGTATGACGTATCGAAGAATTACACTATTCCGCCATATCCAAAAGGAAACATATCATTCATGGACGCCATACCGGCCGTGGGCACAAAGTTCGGTTCGGCAGAAAACTACGGTCCACAATCGCAACCGCACAGATTCAAGAGCTACAGCGGACTAAAGAATATGGAAAATACAATATACTTCAAGTTCAACTGACATGTGCAATCTGTTCGACAGCGATAGACAAGATGCAGACGTAAGCAGGCATTATGCAAATAACAGCAAAGAAGATGCAAAATTAAGCATATAAGAATATGCCATAATTTCTTACTTTTGCATAACTGATAAAAAAACACACTTATTGTATGAAAAACATATTTGATATTTCAGGAAAGGTAGCCATAATAACTGGCGGTTCGGGAGTGTTGGGAAGCAACATCGCAGAAGGCTTTCTGCGAGCAGGTGCCGAAGTTGTAATTATTGGTGCTCATCAGGACAGAGTGGATGCAGCAACAGCCAGACTTAAGGAAATAAGCGACGATGTTGCAGGTACTGTCTGCGATGTGCTTGACGTAGAAAGCATACGTTCTGTAAGGGATGAGGTTGTTTCAAAATATGGACGAATCGACATTCTCGTGAATGCAGCAGGCGGCAATATTCCCGGTGCTACACTTTCTGTAGACCAGAACATTTTCGATATGGACATAGCAAGTCTGGACAAGGCCGTTGACCTAAACCTCAACGGCACAGTATATCCTTGTCTTGTTTTCGGTGAGGTTATGGCAAAACAAGGCTCAGGTGCAATTGTAAACGTGTCTTCAATGGCCGCATACGAATCCATAACACGTGTTCCTGGATACTCGATGGCAAAGAGCGCCGTGGAGAACTTCACACGCTGGCTTGCACAGGAGATGGCAATAAAGTTCAGCGAGAAGATTCGCGTAAATGCTATTGCTCCTGGATTCTTCATAGGCAACCAGAACCGCGCTATTCTGATAAATCCTGACGGTTCGCTGACCGAGCGTAGCCAGAAGGTTATTGCAAAGACTCCGATGAGAAGATTCGGAGACATTTCAGAACTCAACGGCGCCGTTCAATTCCTCTGCAGCGATGCGGCAAGTTTCATTACCGGTGCAGTGTTGGCCGTAGACGGCGGATTCAGCGCATTCAGCGGTGTTTAATCTCGATTTTAGAATCTTTTTATTATAGACAGACAAGACTATGATGGAAAAAACTTGGAGATGGTTCGGCAAAAAAGATAAGATAACTCTTCAGATGCTTCGCCAAATCGGTGTAGAAGGTATTGTCACGGCACTGCACGATGTTCCTAACGGCGAAGTATGGACAGAGGATGCCATACATGACCTGAAATCATATATAGAATCTTACGGACTGAGATGGTCGGTTGTGGAAAGTCTTCCTGTATGCGAAGCCATAAAATATGCTGGTCCGGAACGCGAACAACTTATAGAAAACTATAAGATAAGTCTTGCAAATCTCGGCAAACAAGGCGTGAAAACCGTATGCTACAATTTTATGCCGGTGATTGATTGGGTAAGAACCGACCTGCAGCATCCATGGGCAGACGGAAGCAGTTCACTCTATTACGACAGAGTGCGTTTTGCCTATTTTGACGTTAAGATTCTTAAGCGCGAGAATGCGGAAAAGGACTATTCGGATGAAGAACTCCGCAAGGTGGAGGAACTGGACAAGGTGATTACCGAAGCCGAAAAGGACGAACTGATTGATGCGATAATAGTCAAGACACAGGGCTTCGTAAACGGCAACATTCGCGAGGATGACAAAAATCCGGTAGAAATATTCAAACGCCTGCTGGCATTATATAAAGGCATAGATAGAGAAGCCTTGCGTGAGAACATGCGTTACTTCCTCTCATCGATAATGCCAGTGTGCGAAGAATACGGAGTGAACATGTGCGTGCACCCTGATGATCCGCCATTCCAGATACTGGGACTGCCACGAATAGTTACAAACGAAGAAGACATAGCATGGTTTCTGAATGCTGTTGACAATCCACACAACGGACTGACGTTCTGTGCCGGTTCGCTGAGTGCAGGAGAGCACAACGATACACGCAGACTTGCGGAGAAATTTGCATCGCGCACGCACTTCGTCCATCTGAGGAGCACAGATGCGATGCCTGGAGGTAACTTCATTGAGAGCACTCATCTGACAGGAAGAGGCCATTTGCTTGAACTGATAAGAATATTTGAAAAAATCAAACCGGGATTGCCGATGCGTGTAGACCACGGACGAATGATGCTCGGCGACGAGGACAAGGGATACAATGCAGGATATTCCTTCCACGGACGAATGCTTGCACTCGGACAAGTGGAAGGTTTGATGGCGGCTGTTGATGACGAAATAAGAAGAGGCATCATATAACGGCTGAGGACACAGAAAACGAGGATGTACCACCCTAAGCATGAACCTTGAAAGGTGCAGAAAAGGGTGCATCCTCATTTTACGTTTCCATTCCCAAATTCTAATACTGTGACTTTACAATCCATATTCATTAACATTAAACAAACCATGAATACACTGAACAAAGATCTAAAAATGAGCAACTATCGTTGGACAATATGTTTTATGCTGTTCATTGCCACAACGATAAATTATATGGACCGACAGGTTCTTTCTCTTACTTGGAAAGATTTCATATCACCTGAATTCAACTGGACTGATGCCAACTACGGAACAATAACCGGTGTCTTCTCGATTCTCTATTCACTCAGTATGCTTTTCGTAGGAAAATTCATTGACAGAATCGGTACTAAGAGAGGTTATCTGTGGGCCATCGGTATATGGTCGGCTGGAGCCTGTCTGCATACGTTCTGCGGTATCTTCACAGCTGGAATATCTACAGGCACATGGACACTGAGCTTCGAAGGTGCACGTGAAGCGATAAAAATTGCAGAAAAGGCAGGAACAGTTGCATGGAGTGTATCGACCGTAAGCATCTGGCTGTTCCTTGGTGCACGCTCAATTCTTGCCATCGGTGAATCGGGAAACTTCCCTTGTGCCATAAAGGTCACTGCCGAGTATTTCCCAAAGAGAGACAGGGCATTTGCAACAAGTCTATTCAATGCAGGAGCACAGCTGGGCGCTCTTCTGGCACCATTCACAATTCCTGTCATAGCAAGCAATCTGGGTTGGGAAATGTCTTTCATGATTATTGGAGCACTTGGATTCATCTGGATGGGATTCTGGATAAAAATGTACGATATACCATCGAGACATTCAAAAGTAAATAAGAAAGAACTTGAATATATTGAGCAAGACAAGCAGATTGAAAGCAAGCAGGACGATGGCGAAGAGGATAAAGAGAAGCATATCAGTATCCTCAAGTGCTTTACTTTCAGACAGACATGGGCTGTCATATTCGGTAGACTGTTGCCAGACGGCGTGTGGTGGTTCTTCCTCTTCTGGGCACCGGCATACGTTAAGGACGTCCACGGATACAGCTCCGATTCTACAATGGGAATGCTGCTGATATTTACGCTTTATCAGATATCTATGCTCTCGATACTCGGCGGATACCTTCCTACTGTATTCATAAACCGTCTCGGCATGAATCCTTTCGCAGGAAGAATGCGCGCAATGCTGATATTCTCACTGTTCCCGCTTCTTGGACTGATGGCACAACCTCTGGGTGACATCTCATGCTGGTATCCGATAATTATAATAGGTATCATCGGTGCAGCTCACCAGAGCTGGAGCGCAAATACGTACACAGTTGTCAGCGACATGTTTCCGAAGTCGGCAGTAGCAACCGTCACCGGTATCGGCGGTATGGCGGGAGGTATCGGATGTTTCATCCTGAATCAGGGATCAGGAATGCTGTTTACGTATGCGAAGGAAAGCAACATGACTTTTATGGGATATGAAGGCATCAATGCCGGATACATGATAGTATTCGTAATTGCATCGCTGGCATACCTTTTCAGCTGGATAATGATAAGAATACTTGTGCCAAAATATAAGATTATAAAGATATAGTTGATAAATTTGCATCATACGAAATGATTGCACAGCAATGAAAATACTTTGACAGATAAATAAAGACACTTAATAAAAAAAGAGACATGAAAGAATTTATAAATGAAGACTTTCTTCTGCAAAATGAGACAGCCAAAATGCTGTATCATAACCATGCGAAGAAGATGCCTATTATCGACTATCACTGTCATCTAAGTCCGAAGATGATTGCTGATGACTACCAATTCAAATCGATCACAGAACTGTGGCTCGGCGGTGATCACTATAAATGGCGTGCGATGCGTGCCAACGGTGTGGACGAGAAATTCATTACTGGCAAAGAATCGTCAGATTGGGAAAAGTTCTACAAATGGGCGGAAACGGTTCCTTACACACTCCGCAACCCGCTATACCACTGGACACATCTGGAACTGAAAACCTGTTTCGGCATATCGGAAACTCTTAATCCTGATTCAGCAAAGAGAATATATGACCGATGCAATGAACTACTGCAACAGCCAGAGTTCTCAGCCAGAGGATTAATGAAGCGATACAATGTTGAATTGGTCTGCACGACTGACGATCCAGTGGATTCACTTGAATATCACAAGGCTATTGCTGGGAGCGGTTTTGAAATAAGAGTTCTTCCTGCATGGAGGCCTGACAAGGCTATGAACATTAGTACTTCTGCTGCGTATAGGGAATATATGAAAAAACTTTCAGAAGCAAGCGGAATAAATATCTGCAAGTTCGATGACATGATCGACGCACTGAAAGCCAGACAAGATTTCTTTGCAGAAAACGGATGCAAGCTTGCCGATCACGGAATGGATTTCATTCCATCGTCAGACTATACGAAACAGGAAATTGATGACATTTTCGACAAGATATACGGCGGAACAGAACTCACAAAAGAAGAAAAGCTGAAGTATCAGACAGCAATGTTGAAAATATTGTCGGAAATGAATGCTGAAGCAGGCTGGACACAGCAATACCACTACGGACCTATCCGCAATACAAACTCCATAATGATGGGAAAACTTGGTCCAGACACAGGTTTTGACACCATCGGCGATTACAGCTGCGCTGAAGCATTCGTAAAAATATTCGATGAATTGAATTCGAAAGGCAAGCTTGCAAAAACCATCATATACAACATCGACCCAGCCGCAAACGATATGGTGGCATCCATGATCGGCAACTATCAGGACGGAAGCGTTCCTGGAAAGATGCAGTTCGGCGCCGGATGGTGGTTCAACGATCAGATGGGCGGAATGCTTCGCCAGATGAATTCGCTTTCTGAACAGGGCTTGCTTAGCCGTTTTGTCGGTATGCTGACAGATTCACGTTCATTCCTCTCATATCCTAGACATGAGTACTTCCGCAGAATACTGTGCAATATGCTGGGTTGCGATGTGGAAAGCGGATTGCTCCCTGAGGCAGAAATGGAAAGAATAAAAGGAATGGTTGAAGATATCTGCTACTACAATGCAAAAAGATATTTGAATTTCTAATCGAACAAATCAATAGATTATTACCGTCGCCCCTTGTGTAAATACATCACACCTGGCGACGGTAATTTGTTTTTTGGCTGATATATGATGATTTATTATTGCATGTCTAAATTATAAAACGCAAAAGTTTAAATCACAAAATCACATACATATTTATGTTTTATACGCAATATTGACAACAAGATTCCGCAAATGCACAGTATAAAACGCTAGAATGTAAGAATAATTTATCAAAAATATGTTTTTCTTTATCATTACTTTCATCTATTAAAGCATTATGATATATTTGCAGACGATTATACAACTATTTGTTTAACTATAAAATTTAACTGCAAATGAAGAAAAACTACCTTTTGATGTGTGGATTATTAGCAACTATGTGTGCAAATGCTCAAGTTTGGGACGGTACTTCCGCCGCATGGACAAAAGGAGACGGTACTGCTAGTTCACCTTATCAGATTGAGAATGGACAGAACCTTGCTTATCTAGCTGAACAGGTCAGAGCTGGAGAGACTTATGAAGGTAAATACTTCATTCTGACGTCAGACATCGACATGGGAGCTTCTGATAATCACAAGTTCACACCAATTGGTTTCTTCGACGAATATGTTGACACAGAAAACGGCAATGTGCTCGTTGATGAGTCTAAGTATTTTAAAGGAAATTTCGACGGCAACTACAAGACAATTGACAATGTCGATATATATTTTGTAGACACGCAGAACGAAGTTGGCGGTACAGGACTATTTGCCTGCATTACTGACGGTGCTGTTGTGAAGAATCTGACAATTGGAGCCAACTCCAAGGTTGAAGGATACTTTGCTACCGGTGCTATCGTTGGTGCTACTACCGGCGGACGTATCGAGAACTGCAAGAATTCTGCTTCATTATCTATTCCGGACGGTGCTATGGGAACTGGTGGAATAGTTGGCGCTCTCTACGGAGGTACAATCTCTGGATGTGTAAATACAGCTGACTACAAAGGTGCAAACAATGTTGGCGGTATTGTCGGCTTTGTTGACAAAAACGGTGTTGTTGAGAACTGCTACAACACCGGTGACGTAAGTTTCTCGGGATTCTACGCAGGCGGTATTGTCGGTTACCTCAGCGTTGGTACATGTACAAGCTCATACAATATCGGAAGTGTCCTGAATGATTTCTCTGGAAGTGCTGTCGTAGGAACAACAGATAACACAGCAGTCATTGAAAACTGCTACTATCTTACATTGCCTGACGGTGCAACAGACGAAAACAACGGCACTGCAGCAAAAACAGAAAGCGAAATGAAAGAGGATGCATTCCTCACAACCCTCAATGGAGATAAAAGTGTATGGGTTGCTGATGCTCAGAACATAAACAACGGTTTCCCAATCCTGAGCTGGCAGGCAGACGTTACATCATCTGTAAGCAAAACTGAACTCAAAGATGTTGAGGCTTACGTAGACGGCAACAGCCTCTATGTACAGGCTGAAGACGGAAGCGAAGTTACTGTTGTAGATATGGCCGGCCACGTTGTTGCAAAGACAACTGCAAACGAACAGGCTATCAACCTTGCAGGTAAGGGTGTTTACATTGTTGCTGTAAGCAACGGCACAAGCAGCAAAAGCTTTAAAGTTGCTGTTAAGTAAGTAAATCATCAATTTTAAATAATGCAGGCCACAGAACCGGACGCAACAGTTCTGTGGCCTTCTATTTATCTGAAAAATGAACATAAAAGCGATTTTTACAATGATGGTGTCTGCGTCGATTTGCCAAGGCATAGATGCACAAATCATCCACAAGGTATACAACGGAAAACTGTCTGTATCGACCGTGGAGCTGTTGAACGGAAACAGAAACACACGCAGTGATGCACAACCAAAGTACGCCAATGTATACCTTAGATTTGACGACCAAGTTGACATCAACGAACTGAGCAAGAAATATGGCATAAAACTCAATACAGGTGACGGAAGACTGTTCACAGCCTTGGTGCCGATAGCCAACATAGCAGAAATGGCTAAGGAGACCGGCATCACGCAGATAGATGCCGGACAAGACGTTAGAACAATGATGGACTCTGTAAGATATTTCACTGGAATTGATGATGTATATTCTGGCAAGAACCTGGGACAGGCTTATAGAGGAAAAGGTGTCATTGTGGGAATAATAGATGCCGGGCTTGATTTCCTTCACCCAAACTTCAGAGATGCCGACGGTAAGTGTAGGATTAAGACTGTTTGGGATCAGAACAACTTCTTTGGCAACAACTCACCATACGGCTACGGCATGGTGTACAACTCAACAGAAGAGGTTGTAAATGCAAAAAGAGATTACGAGATGGCAGGAGATACTCACGGTACGCATGTGGCAGGAATAGCTGCGGGAAGTTATGACGGACCTTATCGCGGTGTAGCTCCAGAGGCAGACCTAGCTATTGTGTCTACAAACAAAACAGAACAGGGCATTGTTGACGGAATAGATTTTTTGCTGAAATATGCAGAAGAAGCCGGTCAGCCGATAGCCATCAACCTAAGCATCGGCACTGTGCTCGGATATAAAGACGGAACGGACAACTTCACCGAGCTTGTTGACGGACTTATGAAGGATAAAAAGGGTCAGATACTTGCAATAGCTGCAGGAAATGAAGGCGACAGACGGTCTACCCTATTCGGGAATTTTGGAGATGGAAACAATGAAGTTGCATCAATACTTGTTCCACCGAGCTACAACCGCGACAATCTGTTCGTACAAGGTGTCAACGGAAAAGAATACACACTGAGCATCACGCTAGCCGACACACTGGCCGACAATATTGTCTTCACCAAAAACTTCTCGACAAAAGAGCAGACAACTCAAAGCTTCGAGAATTTCGGTTCACAGGAAGGCGACAATGGGAAATTAGTCGTTTCCTCGTTCCTGAATCCAGAAAACGGAAATCCCGGATTCAGAGTATCCATGACATACGAAAAGCCAGAAAATGAGGCATGGATAATCAAGCTCTCAGGGCAAGACGGGAAATACATGATTAACAGTGACTACGGTGAGTTCACCAATAAGGGTCATGCTGAATATGCTGACGGAGTAAAAGACTATACCATTGCTGCAACTGCGGCAGGATTCAACACAATTTCAGTCGGAGCTTACGTAAACAAGACTTCATACACAGACCTTGATGGGAACATGCATCAGCAGAACTGGCAAAAAGGTGAATTGTATCCACAGTCAGGAAAAGGCCCGACATACGACGGTCGTATAAAGCCTGAAGTCACCGCCCCTGGTGCCGCAGTCGTATCATCGTTCAATTCGTATGCAGGTGCTACATTTGTTAAACCTGATATGAAAGTCTTTCAGATTACAGACGACTCTGGCAGGAAATACAGCTGGGGCGTCGAGAGCGGAACTTCAATGGCAACACCTGTTGTCACTGGTACATTGGCACTGTGGCTCGAAGCTGTGCCTGACCTTGATGTTGAAGACATTAGAGAAGTTTTGAAAAATTCATCTGCACATGATGAATTTACTGGAGAGTCTGCCAACGGTTACTACGGAATGGGCAAGCTCAATGCCGAAGCCGGATTGAAATATCTGCTTGAAAATGTAGGAATCGGCAGTACTGCTGATAACAGCGGAATAAGGTTCGACTACGACAGACAAGCAGGACGTCTGTCACTGTATACAACAGATAACATACGTGAGGCTACAGTTTATGATGTTTCGGGCATACAAGTTATGAAGATGAAAAATCCGTCAAAAGATATATACATGAACCTGAAGCAAGGAAATGTATACATCATTAAAATAACAAGCGACTCGACATCGGAGATATTTAAACTTGTTGGATGATAGAACAGAATGCAACAAATACCGAGAAACTCGGTCTCGAACAATTGCATACACGCATACATCTGCGAAATAAAAATTATTACTACAAACCTACGCTTTGCGGACATACTTGCACTCAAAATAGCAAGTATGTCCGCATTTTTATATCAGAAAATAACCCCAACCGACAAAAAACAAGAAAAAATCAAGTATACAACATTATTTAACTACATATATTAGTTTTCAAACTGTAAATTATAGTTATTTACAGATGCAGAAAGAAAACTGGTACACGAATATGTGGAAAATGGTACAAACCACAAATTGGTAATTATGACCACAACCGCACGTCTGCACCATCTATATACAGACAAAAAAGATAAAAGACAGAATGGCCGAGGCTCTACAATGCGACCAGCTGCTATAATTATAATTCACTAAAAAACGTACTGCTATGATTAACAAAAAGGATTCAGGACGACGGGCAATGGCCAAAAGCCTATGTGGCAAATACCAATGTAAAACAATATTATTCATTGTTTTCATGTTAGTTTCGCTACATAGTATTGCACAATGTAATATATCTGGTATTGTTAATCTATCTGATGAAACAGGTATTTGGGGAGCCAATGTCTTTGTGTCATATAAAGGTTCCCCTAAAGCGATAATAGGCTCAGCATTTACAGCAGAAGACGGCAGTTTCAGTTTGAATTTGAACACAGACAATAACTGCGACAGTCTTATTCTTAAAGTTTCAGGCATAGAAATAGCTTCAAAACAGATAACTATACCAAACCGTTCAGGTAATTATAATATAATCGTGGAAAACAGAACCACAAAACTTAAAGAGGTTGTTGTCAAGGCAAAAAAGATATATTCGCAAGGCGACACCATAAACTATAGTGTAAATTCTTACCTCTCACGCTCCGACCAGTCAGTGGCAGACGTACTGCGCAAGATGCCAGGAATAACTGTATCAGAAGCTGGACAGGTGTTCTATCAAGGCAAACCTATAAAGAACTTCTATATTGAAGGACTCGATCTTATGAAAGACCATTACGGAATTGCAACAAACAATATTGATCCCTACGATATTGCGACAGTGCAGGTTTTAGAAAACCATCAAGACATCAAAGCCCTTAAAGGACTTCGCCCAGAAGAACGCGCTTCGATAAATCTTCGACTGAAAGAAGGTGTTAAAGGTGTGTTCAACGTCATAGCCACCATTGGCGGCGGATATAACGATGCCGCTCTCTGGAACAATTCGGCCATCGTTACATATTTCCGCCATAACAGCCAATATCTTGCAACTTATAAAGGCAACAATACCGGCGAAGACCTGTCGCAAGAACTGTACTCTTTCGATGACAACGACTACTCTCGCACCAATAATATATCTTCAATTACAATGCCATCTGCACCTGGCATAGACCACAGGTTTTACTATTTCAACCGTTCGCACAGTGCCACATACAACAGTGTTTATCGTGTCGGCAAGTCTGGTGAGTTCGGCATAAACGTGGCCTATCTCAATGACCGTGACAACCGCAAAAGCAGTTCTACTACAGCCAATACATTGCCTAACGGTTCGCAGAACATAGTAGATGAACAGATGAACGGCATCGCACATACGCAGAAAGCATACGGCGACCTGACATACATGAACAATTCAGAAAAGGATTATCTGAAAGAGCAGTTGAAGTTTGACTGGAGCAAGACCAAAACAAACAGCAACATACTTGCCGATGATGAGAATATAAGCCAGTACGGCAATACCGACATCTTCCGTCTGCTGAACAAGTTTCACATGATACATCGCAATTCAGACAGCCGAGGATTCGAAGTGTCATCATTGTTGAATGTGGAAAAGCGTCCCCACAATCTGTCTGTGTCGCCCAACCTGTTTCCGGACTTATTTGAAGGCGATTTGCTCAGTCAGAACGTGGATTACCGCAATATCTCTACTGAAAATAAATTTGCGTTTCTAACTGCGTTCAAATACCGCAACTTCTCATTGCATCCTACGGCGATTATCAACTTTAGCCACAATTCGCTGGAAAGCAGGCTTGAGCATTTCAACAACAATCTTGCCCTTAACTATCTCGATGCAGGAATAGGCGCAGAATTTGTTTACGACATCCGAAAGCTGCATCTTTCACTGTTAATACCTATGAAATACAAGCTGTTTAATCTTGACAGAGGCAGTGACGTCGGCGTGACAAATAAAAACCGTTTCAGGTTGGAGCCAAATCTCAATATCTCCTACAACATCAATTCAAGCCATCACCTTTCGGTGGAATCTGCATTGAATTATATGACACCATCGGTAGAAAACCTCTACTCAAACTACATACTTACATCTTACCGATGCTTGTCAGTATTTGATGTTGCCGGACTGTATGAGGGAACAAATTTCTACAACAAATTGTCATACAATTTCAAAAATATTCTCTCCATGAGTTTTGCTGGCTTTGATTTGACTTGGCAGAGACAATCACCCGAGATACTTTTCGGTTCATATTACGATGGAATCATTCAGCGCACTATCAGTCAACGTACTTCTGAAAATGGAGATATTATTTCTGCAAAAATCCATGCAAGCCAAGGATTTGACTGGAGGCGCCTTAAAATTGGTGCGTCAATATCATACTCTTATTATGATAGTCCTTTGCTCGTTCAGAATCAGACCGTGCGCTACACATGCAATTCCATGGGAGTAAATGCGAACATAAGTCTTTCACCTTTCAGCTGGCTCGAGTCATCATGGGAAGGAAACTACTACCAGACAGCCAGCCGTCAGAAAGGCTATGACCCGACGCAATGGCTACGCACAATCGTCAACAAGGCATCGTTAGACTTCACAATACCAGGCGGAGTAACTATCAAGACCTCAGTGTATCATTACTATAACAACTTCAACGAAGGAGACAAATCGTTCGTGCTGCTCAACGCCGAAGCCAGTTATTCCATAAAACGTATCAGTTTCTCTCTTGCTTGTGACAACCTGCTGAACAGTAAAACATACCTCTATTCAAGTCAGGCGGCACTCACTGAGTTGCGATCTGCCTACGAAATACGCCATAGAAGTGTGTTGTTTAAAATAAGATATCGAGTATTCTAAAAAACAAATTAACATGAAAAAGACAATACTTTTATTATCAGCTATTACTATAGCCGTTTCCACTAATGCTCAAGTACCATTTTCACAATCTTTGGAAAAGGGTGTTGCCATTGACACGGCAAAGTATAAAGCGACCTATCAACTTACGTATAAAAATCATCCCGACGACAAAAATGTCATGGAAGATATACGCATTGTTCAGATAGGACGCAAAACGATAAAGGATTACAGCGACATACTGTTTCATTTTGATTCGCTGAGGACTGAAGAAGAGCGCAGAGGTGCAGAGACATATTCTAATGCTTCAGGCAATCCATGGCCAATTGAAATTACGAACTATGTCTATGACAAAGTATCTGATATAAAATACCGCTTGCCAGTCATGACAGGGACTTTACATTATTCTGATTCCATTCCTTCTTTGGCATGGAATTACATTAATAGTCAAAGTGATACAATTTTGGGTTATGAATGTCAAAAGGCAACGACCACATTTGCAGGACGTACATATACGGTATGGTTCACAACTGAAATTCCATTGCCATACGGACCATATAAATTTGGCAAACTTCCTGGATTGATTCTCAGAATCCAAGATACAGACAAACAATTTTTATGGGAATGCATTGGATTTGAACATTCCTCCTCTCCCATCATTCAATATGAATATGACAATGAAAAGAAATGCTCACTGGACGATGCAAACAAGACCATTGCCCGCTACTATAAATCTCCGTACTCGTTCCTATCTGCCGGAATGGGAGGAGCAAGAATCATGGTCAAAGGTCCGGACGGTAAATTCCGCAGCTCAACAGATTCTGAAGAACAATCAATACCATATAAACCATTAGAATTAAAATGAAAACTTTATATCTCTTAACTCTTACGATGCTATTAGCCAGTTGCGCTAAAGCACAACCGAATATTGATGCAGTTAGACTTGACTGCACTGGACAAACTCTTCCCAAAATCCGTCACATGATTGAAATGAAAGTTTTGTCCGATACTCTTTTTTTCTTATATGAATGCGATGAAGGTTTCGGACAACGTATCCTGCGCCGTGCAACGATTGACAAACAAAATCATCGGCTTGTCATCGGTCCTGAAATAGGTAGACGGGGCAACGGCAGCTACGTTTCATTTATGCCATACCCTTTTGTCGGTGAAGGTAGCAAAATGAGCGTTGCTGGTCAGGATGATGGAGAAATATATAAATTAGCTGATGACAGTGTTTTGGTGAGAACAAAGACCAATCTGTTTAATGCTAAAGTTCCTTTAGCAATATCACAATATGCACAAGACATATTCTCTGTTTCACCAAATAAATACGTCTTTATCGGACGTGAACCGGCAGGTGGAGTCCAATATGCTATGTCAGTTGATATAGATTCGGCAAGAATGGATACTCTGCGTCGAATCAGCGTTTCTTCCAAACAGACTGCATGGATGTCTAATGCCGGAGAGATGGTATATTCAAACAAATACAACCGCATGGCTTTTGCTTATCGACTACATCCGATTGTTGATATTTTCAATGCTGATGGAACATTGGTCAATAAAGCGAGAATCGGTAAAGACACTTTCAATCCGAATACTCTCAACGAAGCAGACTTTGAAGAATTGAACACTCTGCATACGGTAGATGCGACATACACCCAAGATTATATATATGCTCTACATTGGGCTTGTAAATATGCAGAAATACCAACAGTATCACCAACGATCTATAAAATAGACTGGAATGGCAACATTATTAATCGATATGTTAGTGATTCTACATTTTTATATGGCATTGCAGCCATTGATGATTCAAATTTAATAGGATGGACAGGAAAGAAGTTTGTTATACTTACTGTACCTCGATGACAAATACTAATCTTTTGACAAAAAGAAGAGGATGAATCGCAGATTACGATGCACCCTCTTCTATGCTTTATATGGATTATTTATTTTTCAATCTGCCGGGCAAAATAAGTTCCAAAACAGAACCAACGAGACAAAGCCACCAGATAAAAGAACTTGACATGTTGTCGGTGAAATAATAAAGTATCAGACCAACAACTGAAAGAACAAGAATGTATATACTAATCTTTTTATCGCCATGCCAACAAGCTAATGCTTCTGCCTTGTTAATCCTGAACAATTTGAAAAACAAGACAAGCCACAGAATGAAAATTAGTATAACAGCACTTCCTATTGCAATATATAACCAATCCAGACTATATGTAAATGGCATTACCAACAAAAGAAGCAACATTAAAAGAGGCAGTCGTGAAACAGCTGTCTTTAATTTAGATAAAGAATTGTTCATACTCATACTAATTTTTAAATTTAAAACTTCCGTTTGCTGTAACAGAGATATTCTAAATGCCAACTTCAAATGTTATAGAATGCAGTGAAAGCTTTAACAACATATTCGAGGTCTGCGACACCTGCAGTCTCACGTACAGAATGCATGGCCCACATTGGATTACCTATGTCTACACCACGAATTTCCATCTGCGAGAGGAATACGTTGCCAAGAGTTGAGCCTCCTGCCATATCGGAATGATTTACGAATGTCTGGTAAGGAACACCTGCCATCTTGCATATAGACATGAAGACTGCTGCAGAATCGCTGTCGGTGATATACTTCTGATTGGCATTATACTTTATTACCGGTCCACCGTTGATGACAGTGTGATTTGTAGGGTCATGCTTCTCAGCATAATTTGGATGAAGCGCATGTGCCATATCTGCAGAAATCATGAAACTGTTATGTATAGCACGATGAAGTTCTTCGCAGCTTCCTCCAAGACTAAAAACTATGCGCTCAATTATTGTACGCAGCACCGGTGAACCGGCACCTTGCTTTGTACCGCTTCCTACTTCTTCATTGTCGAAGAGCGCAAGCACTTTTGTCTTTGCACATGGCTGAGAGCAGATGAATGCTTTCAGATCGGCATAAGCCATGGCAAGATCATCCAGCTTGCCACATGAAATAAATTCCTCATCTGCACCAAAGATACATCCTTTTTCAAAATCGTAAAGTGTAAGGTCGAAATCAAGAATGTCGTCCGCAGAGACTTTCATTTCATCAGCAATAAGCTTCAGAAGATAATTGTCTTTCTCGAAAGTATCATTTATCATTGCAATGACAGGAAGCATGTCTTTCTGCCTGCTCAATGGATTGCCCTGTTCATTTATGGTTCTGTTGAAATGTATGGCTATATGCGGGATGACAAGCATCGGACGATTGAAATTTACGAAATGTACTGCCGGCTTCAACGGTTCTGAACTTTTCAACATTACACGTCCTGCCATAGACAGTGGACGATCGAACCAAGTATAGAGAATAGGACCACCATAGACTTCTGTGTTAAGCTTCAAATATTTACCGGCAACAGGGATTTCGGCATTAGGCTTAATGCGGAATGTTGGAGAATCGCTATGGGTGCACACCAACTTGAATCCATCGGTAATGTCGCCCGACCCTATTTCAAATGCAAATAGAGAAGAATGATTCTTTGTAACAAAATATTTTCCACCTTTCTGGATGTCCCAAGCATCACCTGCAAAAAGTTGCTTGTAACCATGCTCAAGCAATTCCTGTTTTGCATTGAGAACAACATGAAAACTTGAAGGACTCTTATGAATGAACTCTATCAGTTCCTTGGCTAATTGTTTTCCCATAACACGTAATATTTATTAATACAAAAATATGGAAAAACATCGTTTCTGATGTCTTAAGACCTTACTTTTTACTTACTTCACTATACTTTTGATCAGTATCCTCGACAAGTAAAAAACAAAACCATGAAATATGATTCTGCACATAAGGTTATGTCAATGCTAACAGAATAAAAATTTTTCAGGAATAATATTTATGCTTACTTTTGCATGTCATGCAGTTTTAAATCTATTGATATCGATAGCTCCACTAACATTACAATTTAATACTATTGAATGGCACTAAATTTACTGCAGGACAAATGCAGTCTAAAATTCAGCAAACAAGAGAACGAGCACAACTAAAAAACAACAAAGGCTATGACACTAAAATTATATAAACTACTTATCGTTACAGCTATATTGCTTTTCGGATGTATTTCGGCCAATGGACAAAGCAGTCGTGAAATTGACTCACTGCTGCATAATGCGTACGAAAAAGACCAACGCATCAGGAAGGATTTCATGAATATGCTTCAAAAGGTGAACAGCATTGGAACCAGTAATGTAACCGCAGGTCTTGCAGATTCACTTGTATTCCTTTCTGAACAGACAAAACTCGTAGACAAAGAGAATTCTGAGCTATTGGACAGAATACTAAAGAACGGATTGCCCAAAAATCTGTCCAGCCAGTCATATAAAACAATATGGCTAATTATTGATCATTCAGATCTTGACCAACAGAAGAGATACCTGCCACTTATGACAGAAGTAGCGGCTAAAGGACATATCAGCAACAAGAATCTGGCTGTATTGACCGACAGAATATGCATGTATGAAGGAAAACCGCAGAAATACGGAACACAATCATATACTACAACCGTTGAAGGCAAACAAATGACATATATATGGCCTGTTGAGGAGCCGGAAAAAATTAATGACCTACGTAAAGGAATAGGAGAATGCAGTATCGAAGAATATGTTATGATTCTTGAACAGACATCAGGATGCAAGGTCATATTTGATCCCAAGCTTACAGTCAAAATAATGAAACAAAAAGGACTGATAGATTGTTACCAATGATAAGTTATCAACAAAAGCAAATAATTCATTTAATAAATTTTCAACTATGATGTTTAGCAACAGATTTGCACTATTCATGTGCCTGAACACATTGTGCACTATAAACGTTTTGGGGCAATACGATAACAATCCTATGCCTATTGACAAAAGACGTTCGTTCGGAGAATATCCGATATCAAGTCAATACAGCAGGAAAAGTGATGCACAAAGAATGAACCTAAAAGGTAAAGTAAAATTCATTACTGAAAAAAACGGATCTTTTCTTGATGTACCAATTGTCTACTACCAGTTCGATGACAATGGAAATATAACAGCCATGATGGGAGAAGACGAAAGAGGTATAGAAAAGATGTACGATATATCTTTCTTCGATGGAAAGGGACGCTATACAGGTAGGCATATTGTAAAAAACGGCTCGGATCTGGATTGCATACCTGACGAAAGTGCAACAAAAGAACTGCCCGAAAGTGATATTACAAGATATGCTTACGTATACAGCAACGTAGGCGTCCTCACAAATGTAGTAAGATGGTGGCGAAATTCTGCCAATATAGGTCTCTTCCAATACGACAGCAAAGGACGTCTTCTTAAAGAAACAGGAACAAACGGCGAGATTGTAACTTATACTTACTACAACAATAACATTCCGCAAACAGCAACAGTCAAAAACAGTGCGAAATCAAAAGGTGACGTCTATTATTATGACGAGCAGGGAAGAAATTATATGACTGTACATGAATATGAAGGTAAAACGACTTACACGTTCAACCAGAAAAATCAAGTTGTCAAGGCTGTCTCTGCAATCGGACAATATGCTTATGAATATGACAATTACGGTAATGTGACATATGCTAAAGAATTATTCGGCGAACATAGGTATCAATATGTTTATGACAGTAAAGGAAACTGGATTAAAAGAACAAGAAATGACGGACATGTCACCACAAGAACCTACATATATGATGAGTGTCCTAACTATTTTTCCAGATGGTTCTCTCCTAACTTTGTAGGTTCATGGGGCAATATCAAAAACAAGCCAGACGGAAGTGCAGAATATTTATACATGGATCTTGATTTCAACAAGCATTCAATAAAAGACAACTTCGCAGAAAACATGTTTGGAACAATGCAGTATAAAGTAAAACTTGAAGGAGGCCAGCCGATGACTATAGCTTCGTACTATATCTATTATATCAGACAAGACGGCGACAGAGCCATTATAAAATTCAAGCCTTACGGACCATATGCAGACGAAATATATGACCTGAGTTCGGCTTTTCAAGCTTTGCTGTCGTACGATGCTAAAACCAAAAACATGAAAATAAGCAATATAATAAGCGTCAAAGCCGACGGAGACAAATCGTGTGCCATAACTGATCAGACAATGGAATATATTGGAAAACTGATGCAGTAAAAATGAGACTTTTATTCAATACCACATAAAACAAAACGTTCTAATAAAAGATTGATAATCATAAACAGGAAAGCTGAATTATGAGAAAAAGTATATTTCTGACAGCCATATTAATAATTTTTTTTGCCGTAAGCATGTCAGCCTCATCGGACAACAAAAATCTTTATATAGTATTTATAGGCAACAGCATAACGTTCGGTGCCGGATTGGAATCACAGGCAAACGATGCCCCTCCGGCAAGCACTGCCAAATACCTCAAGAAGTGCCCTTCGGTAGGGAATGTGGAAATATCAAATCAAGGAGTGTGCGGAAGTACAACTGTTGACTTTCTTCCGGAGACCAACACCTTATTTAAAAACGTAAAGAATGCGGCTGACAAGTTTGTTAAAAGAGGTGACGGCATTCTAGTTTTTTCCATCATGCTGGGAACAAACGACAGTGCTATCAAGGGAACAAACGGGTGTCCTGTGGAACACGTACAATACCACAAAAACATGGTAAGAATAATTGATGAACTTCTCAAGTTGTATCCAGAATGCCATGTAGTCGTGAATCGTCCGCTTTGGTACAGCCCAAACACCCACAACGGTGCCACTTATCTTCAGGAAGGGCTTGACAGGCTCAAGACTTACTACCCAGAAATTAAAAGTATAGTCAAAGAATACAGCAAAAAGACTTCTATGAAACAAGTGTATATCGGAGATACTGAAGCCTACGGATTTTTCAAAAAAAGATACAAAGAACAGTTTCAGGCAGAGAATGGCAACAGTGGTGTATTCTACCTGCACCCGAACAAAAAAGGTGCCGAAAATCTTGGAAATATGTGGGGAAAGGCAATATACAAAACACTGAAAGAACGACTGAAGCAATAAAGACAAAGATTTCATAAATAAAAAACAATAAAGAGTGACTGGTAACAAATATTTATTCCTACAATATCAATAAGTCCAGTCACTCTTTATAATTCTGCATACTAAATCTCACCCCAAGTCAACCACTACACTTCCAGATTTACCCAATCTGTATACTCTTGTCTTTCCTCCGTTAAATACTTCCACGTTAATAATATTTTTTGAAGAACTACGCTCTACACGTATATCAAAACTTGTGCCGAAAGCTTTTATATTTCTCAGTGACATATAATCCCATCCTTGAGGAAGGCGCGGAGATATTCTAAACTTATGCAAACCCAAAGGACGTATTCCGAAAAGTCCTTCAGTGATTATCCGGCCATAAAGTCCACTTTCAGCTGAAAGGTGCCTTTGCTCGCCTTTAGGCCAAGCTTCTATGGCATAAGGAACATGGTCGCCAAGAAGGCGTGTGCTTGAATAGTTGTGAAGATAAGCTGTGGACTTTTCTGTTTCACCGACAGCATATACGCCCCTCAATGCATATAATGTTGAACGATCCCAAAAGGTTTTGTCACCAGCCTGAGTAAGCAAACCATTTTCTGTCCATAAACGTGGCGAGAACAATGCCTGAATTGTTCCATCTTTACGTTCATCTATACCAACTGTAAGGGGAATACATATCCATGAACGCAGGACGTCGTTCCCTTTATAGTAAGCATACGTATTGTAGCCTTGAACGGTTGCTGCAAAATAATCATTAATGTTCTTGCGAAGCACTTTTGCACGTTTGACATATTCTGATGCTACACGTTTTCCCTTATGCAAATCCTCTGCCAGATATGAAGCAGATATCAGTGCATCATAATACAATGATGAAGTACAAAGGTTTGCATCTCCTGAAGGAAATCGCCCTTCAAGTTCGTCTGAATCAGACGCAACCACACCACCCGAATTGAGTTTACGGTGACAATATTCCAAACACCACTCAATCAGCGGCCAAAGTCTGCGAGCTACTTGCAAATCTCCAGAAGCCAGTGCATAACGCGAGGCACCATAAGCAATCATGGCAGCATCGCCCCTATCGCCAGCACCATTCCAGATGTCAATTCCTTCTGCAATTATAGAACTAGGAATAGGTTTCCATGATGGATTCATGAAACGTGCAAAATGCATAAATGAATTCATAGCAGACTCATTACCGTAGTCATATCCGATGAAAGGGAAATACGGGTTAATATATTCTGCCTGATCATTTGCCCATATAGCTGCATAAAAAGATTCGCCACCAGGCCCATGCATTGGTCCCCCTTTTGTCTGATAAATGCTCTCGCAAGCACGAATCTTAGAAAGGGCGAACATTCTGTTAATGACAGAATCAGGTGTATCCAGCACTAACAAGTCTGATGTCCATATACGCACAAGTGAATCTCTGGAAACATTCTCCTTGAACGCATCAACAATCAGAGGTTTCTCATTAGAAGTACGTGCAAAAATAACCGAAGAAAAACACAGAGTGTCTCCAGATTGAAGATGGTAATGTCCGTATCCGTAAACGTATCCTTCGATTATATATGAGCCGTAAACGCCTTTTGAAGGATCTGTAGATGAAGAAAACTTTTCCTTAGGTATTTCAACAGACAGCTGGTTGCTGCTATGGTTGACAATCTTATAGATTTCTATCATAGCCGGATGCGAAATAGAAGGCATGTATGAACGTATAACCTCAACCTTATGTCCCTGATGCGCAACAATACTCTTTGCTGTCAGACGTCCTTTTATGCTTATCTCCTTCACTTGTTCGCCGGAAAGCAGACTTTTTCCATCCACTGTAACACAATCAAGAGCATCCCAATCATATCGCCTCATAAGACTGGCATGCGTGTCATTGGGTATAGTGCGCAACATAGGCCACACCAGACTCTTGTTAACAGAAAAAGTCCGATCCTGATTTACTCCGTATCTAAGAACTACAGAAATCCTTTTGCCACTCATCTCTATGTGGTCATAATGTGGAATATCATCCTTGATTTTCCACACAATACTTGTATCAGGATTCATATCCCAACGCTGAACTTCATTTGCATGAACAGCACATGCGCAAGCCAGCAGACCTTGAACAAGAATCATTTTTCCAGCTGTTTTCATATAGTATCGAGATTTTAAATTTAATACGTTTGAAATATAAATGTTGCACAAAACGGTAGAAGAAACGTTTTATTTCAGATAGTCCGGCAAAACAATATCATTCCTTCTGTTCTCTGGACTTACACGTAATTTGTGTATTTTACCATCTTTATAAGTACAAGTTACAACAGTCGATCCTGGTGCATGTAGTCTGAAAGTTACATTCCAAGATGACGGCCATGCGGGCAATATATAAATTTTATTGCCCACACACTGCATCAGCATTTCTTGAACACCAATCATTCCAGAACCGCCCCAGTTATGGTCTGGAACCCAATCATGCCCTGGTCCCCAGAACGTGGGATAACGACGAGGCGAATCGGTCATTTTCTTAAGAGTAATATTTTTTGCCTCTTCGGTCAATCCCAAACGTGCACAAAAAATTGCATCCTGGTGCCAGCTGATATAATTCTTCTGATTGGAATTATCTACTCCATATTTCCATGTATTGACAGCTATTTCCAAATCAGGAAGACCAATACCGTAAAGTCCCCAAGGAAAAACAGGATAAAGCTGAGGTATTTCAACATTGTTTATTCTTTCCCAAGTAACTGCAGGTGAAATAGTCTTATGACCTTTGCAAGTTCGGAATGGAATATCAGGAATACGACCAATAAAGCCAGTCCAATGCTTACGACTCTCAGGCGAAAGCATACTGTCGGGCAATTGTACCAATGATTGCGCCACAGATTTCAAAGCTGCTATGGTATTTGCTGGGTTATAGGCAACCTTATATGTTTCGCATGCTGTTGACGGATACAATATAAGTTTCCCTCTCCCATCAAGCGATTTTGAAGAACGACATGATGCAAGATACTGATAATGCTCATCATAGAACCGAAGACATTCTTCTATCAAAGGCAAATATTTCCTTATGTCTGCTCCTGAATAGAAATGCATGTCAAGAGCCATCTTACAAAATTCCAATACCGTATCCCATTCATAATCTACCCATAAATTGTGCTGTATGCCAGGATGCAGAAGTTTTGGTCGTTTCCAACCGTAGGAACCAGCCATTGGGAGACCGAACCATTCAATCTGTTCTGTAAAACATGCACCTTCATGTCCCCAATATTGTTTAACTCTAAGCTTGGCATTCTCGAGGGCATTAAGATAGAAATCAAGCTGAGGTGCCATCATATCAAAATCACCGCTCTTCAACATAGGCCAGTATACCAGGCGCTGATTTTGCGCAGTATGTGTGCCACCTCCCCAATCACGATGATCGGGTGTGAATGGAAATTTCTTATCGACCAATGAAGGATCATAAGTAAAGAGACCTCCATTGAATTTGGTAGGAAGCTTGCCGTAGGCATTACAACCAAGCTGATAGCGGAAAAGCTGATAGTTGCGCCCAACCTGCCATGAAGGCGAATGGACCGATGCAGAATCAGAATCTATCACTACATAACTGCGTGTCCAAAATTCGTTCCACCATTTTCGCGAATCATCGGCATATTTTGCATTTGACTTTCTGAATCTTGAGCCAACGTCCTCCAACTTTTCCTTCCACTGTGTCACTGTGGCCGTCTGTGCTGTGTGGAAAACAACCGATAGATGGTGGTTGCGCCCAGGTTTTCGGGATATCAACTTATAGCCGTAGAAGTCTGTATCGATATATTTCCCTTGACATGTGCCTCCTGATATCATTCCGTCTCCTTCCATATATCCTCCGAAAGTCAATTGCTTCAATGGATTCCAAAGTTTATCACCGACGGATGACAAATGCTGTTGTTCAACTGTCAAATCGAAAACAGTCTTTTCTCTATTACGATGATACCACAAAACTCTGTTTTCCTCTGGAATGACAGTATCAGGTTGTATAACAGCCTTTACAGGTGCATCACGGTAAGCTATACTGGCTCTAACTCGACCAGCTTCATTCCATACCAGCGGCTGACGGCGCCATGTCTCATACACAGCAGTCATTGTTAGTTTATCATCAGATTTGACCTTCACCTCTGCAACCGGAATATGTACGTTGGCCCAAACCTGTATTATAGTTCTGTGACCGCCCTTCAAAGCTTCTATTTCAACATATCCATCTTTCAATATCAATTCCTGCCTGAAAGAAGCTCCTTTGAAAGGATTTGGAGAAAACGACAAACGGATTCTTCCGAGCTTTGGAAACACATTATTTTCATCGAAAACACCAGAACGTGAAAGATAAAGGAACACTTCATCATTCTCTACCCACACATTCATTCCTACATCACCACCGCCACAAGGCATTGACTCACTCGAATTTGAACTCTGCGATGTCCAACAAGGATTATATGCACCAATCCATTCGTTACTTTCTCTCTCATAAGCCCTGACGGCTATAGACATCAACAGTGCAATGCATAAAATCAGTATGTTTTTCATAATCAAGATTTTTACTTGTTTATATCAAAAGGAATCCAGCCATTGAAAGAATGTTCCCTTCTTATACCATTCTTATCTTCGCTGAATGTACCAAAAAGAAGTGCCGGCTTTCCTTTCTTATCAAAATATATAAATGGACGCTCGAAACTTTTCTTTCCTGCATCATAAGTGTCTCCATTGCTCCATCTTAAATTTTGAGGTATAACCTTGGCATATTTTGCAGGTTTCCAATCTATGGCGTCCCTTGAACACATCAGTGCCAAACCGCCACTGTCCTTACCGGCAAAAATACGTACAACGTCACGTATGACAGCAAAATACATATCACTTTTCTTATCATACCATATAAACGGATCTTCTGCCAACATAAAGCCGTCAGAATCAGAAGATGTAAAAATGCGCTTTCCAGACTTGATAAAGGGACCTAATGGTGAATCTGAGAATGCCACACTGAAACTGACATTTCCCCCGCGCACCGTTCCGTTACGGCAGACTCCCTTATAAAGCATCACAAATTTGCCGTCTCGACCACAACATACTGCAGGATTAGAAACAAGCATGGCATCAAATGCAGATTCGTCCTTGCTGTTGGAAAGCAATGGACTGTCGAGACGTTTCCAAGGACCTGCTGGATTATCAGAAACTGCAACTCCTATACGCTGTGTGTTACGAAGCATCCACCAATCATTACCATAAGGTTTAAGTATTTGTTCTGTGCTTCGCTTATGTCCAAATGTCCCAATATAATAAAGGTAGTATTTTCCCTTATGTTTGATTATATAAGGATTGTGCGTCATAGTACCGTCCCAGCGATCTGAATCACAACGCTCAAGCGCCACAGACTGGAACTTATATGGACCTTCTGGCTTATCTGCAACAGCATAGGCTATCTCCGAGTGGGAAATCCAACTCTCATGATGAGTTTTTCTAGGCCATCTGGAATAGTATAAATGGAATTTGCCGTCATAACCTTCAACCATAGAAGCACACCAAATATTCCAAAGGGAATCGTGCATAACATTCCCTTCAGGTATAGGTTTCACATAATCGCTTAATGGAGAATCATTCCCCGGTACAAAAGCATCTCTTGAGCAAGATGTGGCGCAAAGGCCCAACAAAACAATAAAAAATGAAAGAATAAAAGATTTAGTCATAGGATAGGATTAATATAGTGTAAACCGGCTTATTAAGGCCGGCTATTACTCAACTGCAATTCTACTGTAGTACCTTTAAGCCAAGGTGCAGAGAATTTAATCTTTGCTGTTCCATCTTGTCCTGTAGCCTGAACGTATGCAATAAGATGTCCGTGGAAGGCCCTCTGACGATTGTCGTTGTAGTTGCCCATATCTGAGTTGTTTCCGGACTCCAGACCCAAAAGCTTCATAGGTCCTTCAATATTGCATGTTATTTCATCATCAGAAATATATACTGGATTGCCATCTTCGTCAACTACCTGCAGAATTATCTGAGCAACTCCGCGATTCTTGTCAATAATCTTTCCTTCTACAACTTCAGCAGTGATTGCATGAGGGCGCTTTGATGTTGAAACTGAATAGCTGGCAACAACCTTTCCATCTTTGTCGAGACCTTCAACTTCGAGCTTTCCTGGAGCGAAAGGAATGTCCCATGATGTTATGAATGTGTTGTCGTCCAAACTCTTCTCTTCACCTACAACTTTACCATTAAGAAGAAGTCTAGATTTTGGCGTATTGCAATATGCTACAACTCTTACGTTCTGTCCTTCATCATAATTCCATCCTGTCCATGCATCCTGTGACAAATGATTGCCATGAGCCGGATATGTTCCGAGATAGGCAACAGGTTTCTCAGACCAAAGCGCTCTTCTGAAATATCCGCGAGGCTTGATGAAACCGCCAAGGTCAATTAAACCTGTATAAAGACCGCGTGAAGGCCAACGTCCTGCTTCACCTAGATAATCAATGCCGGTCCATATAAACTGTGCAAAGATGTTCTTGCTGTCGCGAACTTTCTTCCAAGCATCAAGGCCCTGTCCATTCTCACTTCCATATATTACTCTATCAGGATATTTGCTATGATCTTCGTCATAACGGTTCTCTGTATAATTATATCCGCAGATATCAAGATTGAACGGATAATCTGTCTCGTTCGACATAATCACACCAGCAAGAGCTGCGGTAACAGGACGTGTTGTGTCATATTTCTTCACTGTTGTTGCCAAACGCTTTGATATTTCTCCAAGACGCTCAGCATTTGGAGCATCTTTCTTATATCCTCCGTACATAGGCTGATTGATTCTGCCGTGATCAAGGACCGGATGCGAATAAGGGTCATTTGGATAGTCAACCTCATTGCCAATGCTCCACATAATTATTGATGCATGATTTCTGTCGCGCAACACCATATCACGAACATCGCGCTCACACCACTCGTTGAAGAAATCGGCACTGCCCTGGAATCCTGGTGTACCTACGTTCCATCCACTTACCCATTTACGTTTAGGATATTCCCACTCGTCAAATGCTTCATCCATGACCACAAATCCCAACTCGTCGCACAAATCATAAAGCACAGGAGCCTGAGGATTATGGCTCATTCTTATGGCGTTGCATCCTATTTCCTTTAAAGTCTGCAAACGTCTGCGCCAAACCTCAACAGGAACAGCCGATCCCAAGCAACCTGCATCATGGTGTATGCATACACCTTTGAGCTTCATCCATGTGCCGTTGAGAGCGAAACCGTTGTTTGGATCAAATGTCAAAGTTCTGATACCTACTTTACGGGAATTCTCTTCTGTTTTCTTACCATCAACATACACAGTAGTCTTGAGAGTATACAACTGCGGCGATGATATAGACCAAAGTTTAGGACGAGCAATTGACATTTTCTGAATCTGCGTCAGCGAATCGCCTGCATCAAGTGAAACACTCTTTGAAGACTCTGTTACAACTTTTCCGCCATCAACATCATAAATAGTCTGCACAAGCTTAACTTTTGCCTGCTTTGAACTGAAGTTGCGCAGTGTGGTCTCTACTGCAACATCTGCTTTTCTAGATGTAACCTTGTCGGCATGAAAGAATATGCCCCACAAATCCACATGCACAGGATTTGCATACACGAGATACACGTCGCGATAGATACCAGAACCTGTATACCAGCGAGAATCGTTTTCGCGTGTATGGTCAACAGTAACTTTAAGCACATTATTTTCGCCATAACGAATATACGGAGTCAAATCATAAAGTGTAGACATATACCCATTTGGACGATTACCAACAAGTTTTCCATTAAGATATACAGTGCTTCTGTTATATATACCTTCAAAATAAATGTAGATTTTTTCTCGCTTTTTCTCAGCAGGAACGACAAATTCCTTTGCATACCATCCCATACCTCCAGGAAGGTAGCCAGTTGCGCTGTATTTATCTGGACTGTAGCGCCCCTTAACGCTCCAATCATGAGGAAGCACAACTGTCTGCCATTTTGAAAAATCAGTTATTTTTAAAATGTCATCATCTACAGATGCCGGCTGAATGAATTTCCATCCATCAACAAAAAGCTGACGGTCACCGAACATCGGATCAGCCTTGACACTTGTGAAATTAAAAAAAACGATCAGGAAAAACAATGACGCTACGACTGATTCAGCATAACGAATCATTTTAGCATAAGACTTACATATTAGATCCATAATATTAAGTATTAAGATTAATGAGGTTAAATATTTATGATTTCCGAACTTGCAAAAGTTGAAAACATTTACAGAACTGTCCTTATAAAAATGAAGACAACCGGCACAAATATAAATCTTTATAACATTATATAGTAAACCGGTTGTCCTCAATAGACAGTTTTATTATGTTGCTCTATAAAAACAGAATTACCAAGCAAAAATTGGATAATCCTTCATAAGATCATTTACATGACTACGTACTGATGCTATAACAGACTCATTCTCTGGAGCATCAAGAACCTTCTCAATCATATCGGCTATCTCGTACATAAGATCTTCTTTAGCACCTCTAGTAGTGATTGCAGGTGTACCAAGACGTATACCAGATGTCTGGAATGCTGAACGTGTGTCGAATGGCACCATGTTCTTGTTGACGGTAATGTCGGCAGCAACAAGAGCCTTTTCTGCAACCTTACCTGTGAGGTCAGGATACTTTGTACGCAAGTCAACAAGCATAGAATGATTGTCTGTACCACCAGAACAAATGTAGAATCCCTTATCCATCAAAGCCTGTGCAAGCACAGCTGCATTCTTCTTAACCTGTGCCTGATAAGTCTTGAACTCAGGCTGGAGTGCCTCATTGAAGGCTACAGCCTTAGCTGCTATAACGTGTTCGAGCGGACCGCCCTGCTGTCCTGGGAAAACAGCACTATTGAGTATCTGAGACATCATCTTAACTTCTCCCTTCGGTGTCTTGAGACCCCAAGGATTCTCGAAGTCTTTACCCATGAGGATGATACCTCCTCTTGGACCACGGAGTGTCTTATGTGTAGTGGATGTAACTATATGAGCATACTTGAGAGGATTGTCAAGCAGACCTGCAGCAATGAGTCCTGCAGGGTGTGCCATATCAATCATGAGCAAAGCTCCAACCTCATCGGCAATCTTACGCATTCTTGCATAATCCCACTCACGGCTGTATGCAGAACCACCACCAATAATAAGTTTAGGCTTGTGCTCGAGAGCAAGCTTCTCCATCTCATCGTAGTCAACACGACAAGTTTCCTTGTTCAGATTATATCCAATAGGATTATATAGTATACCAGAAGTATTTACATGCGAACCATGGCTGAGGTGACCACCATGATCAAGATTGAGTCCCATAAAAGTATCACCTGGCTTAAGCACAGCCAACAATACTGCAGCATTGGCCTGTGCACCAGAATGAGGCTGAACGTTGGCATATTCTGCACCGAAAAGTTTCTTTACACGCTCTATGGCAAGATTCTCAGCAATATCTACTACTTCACATCCTCCGTAGTAACGCTTACCCGGATAACCTTCTGCATACTTGTTGGTAAGGCATGATCCCATTGCCTGCATAACCTCATCGCTCACAAAATTTTCCGATGCAATAAGTTCAATGCCCTTCAACTGCCTCTGGTGTTCTCTCTCAATCAGTTGGAATACTTCCTCATCTCGTACCATTTTTCTTATATTTTAAGTGAATAAAATGTCAAAAAGCTACATTAAATCTCAATTGCACAACCAATAGGTCTTTAATGTACAACGCAAAATTAATAAAAAGTTTAACATACCAGCATATTTGCTTACATTTTAGTGATTGTCGGCAATTCTAACGACTCTTTATACATCATAATGAAAAGCCAACATATCACAGGCAAGTGTCTGATACTATATTCTTCTACTGTGCAACTGTTCCGGCTTCAATCTCTGCATCAACAGTTCCACCTTTATTCGTATAGGCTCCCTCAACTTTTATTCCTCGGCTTTGGTCACCGGTATTTACAACCTTTATATGACCGGCTTCTACGGTCATGTTAAAGTCAACCTTTATTCCCATGCAATACTTGGTATCGTCAGTCTCAGGATCTACAAATGTACCTCCGCCAGCAGTAATATCAATATCCGTAGGAGCTTCGTTTTCATTTACAAAAAGATGCACATTTGTGCTTATGCCTTTGGAACCGTTGCCCGGTACATCTATATTAATGTCGCCACCGGATATTGTGATATTCCTATCAGCCTTCAAACCTTTGACATCGTTTCCAGCAACGGTAAGATCCAATGTTCCTCCGTTTACAATAAGTTGTCCATTAAGCTCATCCAACGGATTTTTTGTCAGTTCGGCCTGAATACAGTCCCCCATATTTCCCGATATAGAAACAGAACCACCGTTCATCTGAAAATACTGGCCACAATGAAAACCATCCTTCACAGCTTCGGTAACAGTAATAGTACCTGTTGTCTTTTTGATTTTCATATATTCATTCGTAGATATAGCATGTCCGGTCTTTCCAGCTACAGTTAGATGTCCACCCTGTTCTATTTCCAGGTGACCATCACAGTACAAAGCCGCCTTATGCGTGCCTCCTGCGCAATCTTCCAATCTATTTTCTGTACCTTCGGGAAGAATTAGCTCTATACGCTTGCCGCATTCAAGATCGATCGCAGGACCTGACGATGAAACCAAATCGAGTCCATTAAGATAGAACTTACATTTGTAATCGCCATTATACAACAATGAACCATCACCTGAGCTTCCTTCGAGAACATACTCAAGTTCATCTGTCACATTTGTTGAATTAAGTGTCACATGTGCACCTTCAATACTGTATGTCACACCCTTTACATTCGACGGAACATGCACAGAAGCCTTTCCATCAGAATAACTTACTACGACCTTTCCAGACTTGTCAAGTGCCGGCGGAAGAAAAGTTATACTGTCTATTGACGAAACGTTATAAATTGTACCACCGATGTTAACATTGGTACCTTCCATACTGAACACCATATCGCCAACTTCTGCACGATCGTATTTTACGTATCCTCCATATTGCCATACGTACATATATTCTTGGGCAGTTGCGCAGACTGCTGATATAAGTGACAATGCAACGGCAAAAACAAGCTTCTTCATAACTTCATGATTTTAATTGTTTCTACTCCGAAACGTAAAACATACATGCCTTTAGGCAAAAGACTCAAGTCCAGATTATGCGCAGAACTGTCTTCTACATATTGCGATGAAACCTGTTTTCCATCAGCACCAAATATCTCGACAAGTCCGGCATAGCCACGAACAGAAAGCATGGAAGCAGATTGATTCCACACGGTTAACAATCTGCTGTTGTCCTCCGAAGTATTTATTGAAGCAGACACATCTGAAAAATACATTTTCTGCATGTCCGCCAAAAAATATTCATCGCAACTTCCATCTGTCATGTGCGCCTGCAGTTTGCCTCCTGTGAAAGTTATTTTCTTAAGCTCAGACAAAGGAGTTTCATAAATTTCACCTTTTACAACAAAGACCACACGGTCGGAATCACCTGCAAAAGCAGAAGTATACAATGTTGCCACAAGGGTAAACAAAGTACAAAGAAAATACTTCTTCATATACTGTAAATTTATGTTTTCAGAACAGGAAATATGTTTTTCTAAAATTTATATGTATAGCCCAACACTATTACGTGGCGATTTTCGCCAGCGGAATCTTCAATGTTGTGATTGAAGAGATATGACAATTTAACCCTGTGATTCTTAGAAATCTTGTAGGATGTTCCTGCCATTATCTTATACTCGTCCATATCCATGCTGTTCTGCAAATCGTTATACAGCTCAAACGACACAAATGGACCCCAATCGCATTTTTTCTTGTCCCACTCGATTTCAAGACGCGAACGCAGATAATGTGTATTCTTCTCATGCTTCACATCAGGATCCGACTCTGGATAACCAGGGCGCAATTCATCAAGAAAACCGCCCTCAGGAAGAGGTGTACGCACATATCTGTACTTAAGACGATCAACCTCCATTTCTGGTCGATGTGTATATTGGTAACGCTCACGTAACGAGACCTTTATACATTTAAAAAACTTCTTATCAAAAGTTACGTCAGCCTTAAATCTATGGCGCAGCGACCAATAGCTGTCAGTAATATTATATCCTTCCCAATAGTATTCCTTGTATTCATCATCAACATCCTGAGCGATATCCATATATTTCTCCTTACGCTCAGTTGGGTAATAGGAATATATCATAGCATAGCCAACTTTCACTTTCATGAATTTGGAGATTTTATACCCGAGACTTAATGTCGCACCAAATCTGTCAACCTGCTTCATACAGTCTTCGGTACGGAACTCGCCTTCGAATGACAAATCAAAATTATGCGGAAGCGATTTTTCCACTTCCACTTCGGTCCAAAGACCAAAATCATCATCAGCCTTAGCTGTCAATATGCCGATTGCAGACAAAGCTATAACGGCACAGTATCTTATACTAAAAAATTTCATGACTACACTTATAAACCGTCAAAAGTTCTGGTAATTCTAATTATATTCTCAATAGAGTTGTCTCCTTCTTCGCCGTTGCAATTTTCACTATTATAATAAATGCGGATTATCGCACTGTCACGCAGAAAATCAACAGTACCAACTTCTACACGCAAGATCTTAAGTCCGAGTCGGCTTTCGATGTCGGCTATGAGTTCTGCACGCTTGTCGGGAGCTATAAGGTTTACATTATCATAGAATATAATCTTGCTTGCTTCATGCTTCACTAAAATCTTGCTTTCAAGTACCCATACGGACAAAATGAAAATTATATTCGGAATCAGTAACTCCAACATCGTCAACTCCTCAGACATACCGTTTACAACTGATATAGCTACAAGGAAGAAAAGATATGTCATTTCCCTGATAGGTACAGCTTCTGTTCTATAGCGTATTATGCCGAAAATGGCGAATAATCCCAAAGCAACTCCTGTCTTCAGCTTTGAGTCGCCCATGAAATACACAAGCATAAATATGCTAACAGAGATCATCATGAACGTAAAGTAATAGTCGCGTCTCTTACTCTTGGAATAATAGAAGACATGAACAATTAGCCCGACTACAATTATATTTATCATAAAGCGGAAAAGCATAGAGGCTATCCCACCCACAAAATGCGGTGCGTCAACAAAAATGTTCAGAACACCAAGAAGATTTTCCATAAGATTAAATTAGGGTTATGTTTTTAATACTAGTTTAAAGGCAAAGTCGCTTTTTTATGCAATGTCCGCATTCGTATCCTGAAACGGTTATCCTTCAGATTGCTGTTGGTAAGAATTGAACCTATACAATATTTGCTGAAGCCAAAAGGTTTGATTCTCAACGTTCTCAATTCAGAAAGAATCGGTGAAGTTTCATGTCCGCTTCGTTTAAGTTCAATGATTACCAGATCGCCTGTTTCAGCACTCTTCTGCGTTTCAAGATTTTTGAAAGCGACGTTGAAATCAATAGTCAATCTTTCAGTCTTGCCATAGTTCACTAATGTCACACGCTGGAACTGATTTTCAATCACAGGCGAAAGATCATCAAAACCGATATTCAAAACACCGCGTATAAAATCGTCACATTCATTGCAAGCAAAAGAATCAAGATTCTTGATTTTTACCCTTTCTTTCTGTGTGCGTCCATGATTGTTCTTATCCTTTATTTCAAGGAAAGAAATATCGGAGTCAAGATATGTCCGTATTCTCACCTTCTGCCTAGGAGACTTTCCATTATGGTGTATCATATAAAAATGATGGTCGGGAGTATCAAAATATACGGTACGATAATTTGATATCCTCTTTCCGTCAATATCCTGAACATAATAGAGGTTTCCCACAGCATTAAGAAGCTGCACAAGCATAGACTTGTTCGTCACGAACTTCATGTCTGTACGGTTCATCAGTCTTATCGACGACATCTGTTCCAAGGTTATAGGTTCCATATCCTGTAGACACGACAAAATGGTAGCATCTTGCTGTACTTCTACATATAAACTCATTGTATTTTAGCTTGGTTTTTAAGGATGTTACAAAGATGTTACGAAGATAGGAAAAATCGGACAAAAGAAATATGAAAAAGACAAGAATTTTGTTCAAATGAAACGAGAGGCTACCACAAATGAAACAATTATGGTACCTCTCGTTTTAAAATGTTTTTTGTAAACTATTATGCGTCAGCTTTTATCTTATGAAAAGCATTTCTCTATATTTTGGAAGCGGCCACATTTCATCATCAACAATAAGTTCAAGCTTATCAATGTGGCGACGAATTTCCTCAATCATTGGAGCAACTGTATCATGGTAAGCGATTGCCTTTTCACGCTCACTTGCTATTTTGTTGGCAACCTTTCTACACTCAACCATTTCATCAACCTTGCTGATTATACATGAAACATGGTCAGAAATCTGCTCTATAAGTTCCATATTGTATTTTGATACCTGAGAAGCTCTCTCTGCAGGGAAAATTTCCTTCACCTTATGTACATTATCGATAAGATTGCTCTGATATCTGGTTGCAACAGGAACAATGTGGTTCAAGCTCAAATCACCTACCACTCTAGCCTCAATCTGTATCTTCTTTGTATATGTCTCCCACTTGATTTCGTTTCTTGCTTCAAGCTCGTGACGAGTCATGACTCTCATATTCTCGAACATCTTTATGCTTGACTCATCAAGATATCTGTCAAATATGAGCGGGCAACTTGTTTCGCAGTCGAGACCTCTCTTCTTAGCTTCTTCCTTCCACTCCTCAGAATATCCGTTTCCTTCAAAGTGAATAGGCTTGATGTATTTTGCATCCTCACGTACAACCTTAAGTATTGCATTCTCCATCGCCTCACCTTTGGAAATGAGAGCATCAACTCTTTCCTTGAACGAAGTCAGAGCTTCTGCAACAGCAGTATTAAGTGCTATCATTGCAGATGCACAATTGGCCTCAGAACCTATTGCACGGAACTCGAAACGGTTACCTGTGAATGCAAATGGTGATGTTCTGTTTCTGTCAGTATTGTCGATGAACAATTCTGGTACAGACGGCATGTCAAGTCTCATTTCTGTCTTACCAGAAGCAGAAAGAATATCATCATCGTCCTTATAGTTCTCAAGATGGTCGAGAATTACAGAAATAGTTTTTCCGAGGAACGCTGAAATAATTGCAGGAGGAGCCTCATTTGCACCAAGTCTGTGTGCGTTGGTTGCACTCATGATCGAAGCCTTGAGCAGACCGTTATGGTCATAAACAGCCTTAAGAGTCTCAACAATGAATGTGATGAAACGCAAGTTCTCCATCGGAGTCTTTCCTGGAGCATGGAGCAGAACGCCTGTATCTGTGCAGAGCGACCAGTTATTATGCTTTCCAGAACCGTTTACGCCCTTGAAAGGTTTCTCATGGAGCAAGCATCTGAATCCGTGCTTTCTTGCAACCTTCTTCATGAGCGACATGATAAGCATATTGTGGTCGATGGCGAGGTTTGTCTCCTCGAAAATAGGAGCAAGCTCAAACTGGTTAGGAGCAACCTCGTTATGACGTGTCTTGCAAGGTATGCCCAATTCCAAAGCCTGAATTTCAAGATCCTTCATGAAATTCTCAACTCTCAAAGGAATCGATCCGAAATAATGGTCATCCATCTGCTGGTTCTTGGCAGAGTCATGTCCCATGAGTGTTCTGCCTGTAAGAATCAGGTCTGGACGTGCAGAATAGAGCAGTTCATCAATGAGGAAATATTCCTGCTCCCATCCAAGGTTGGAGTAAACCTTTGTAACCTTTGGATCGAAAAACTTGCACACAGCTGTAGCAGCCTTGTCTACTGCATAAAGAGACTTCTTCAGCGGAGCTTTGTAGTCGAGTGCCTCACCTGTATATGAAATGAATATTGTAGGAATCATGAGTGTATCACCCATCACAAATACTGGTGATGTAGGATCCCACGCAGAATAACCTCTGGCTTCAAATGTTGAACGTATACCTCCATTAGGGAAAGAAGAAGCATCAGATTCCTGCTGAACAAGAAGTTTTCCTTCGAATTCCTCGACCATTCCGCCTTTGCCGTCATGTTCAACGAAACCGTCGTGCTTTTCAGCTGTACCTTCTGTCAACGGCTGGAACCAATGGGTATAATGGGTTACCCCCAACTCCATAGCCCACTTCTTCATTCCTTCTGCCACCTCGTCTGCAATAGTTCTGTCAAAAGGTGCTCCATTATCAATAACGTCGCACATTTTCTTGTAAACATCGGCAGGCAGATACTTGAACATCTTCTGTCTATTGAAAACATACTTTCCGAAATATTCGGAAGGCCGTTCCTTCGGCGATTCAACATCAACGGGCTTTCTGTTGAAAGCATCGTTTACAACTTTAAATCTTAATTTTGAAGCCATATAAATTTATAATGAAAAATGCTTTTTATTACAATTGGCAAAAGAAGCAGACATTCTCTTAAGATTCAAATCAAACCTCAATGAAAGAAGCCCAATTGCCAGTATTTTAAGTATTAACGCTTTCCGTAGAATTTTATTTATACCACTCTTTCAATCTCCTCATAGCCTCTGTGCAATCTTCTTTGCTTCCGAAAGCTGTAAATCGGAAAAATCCTTCACCAGAAGGTCCGAAGCCTACACCTGGAGTTCCGACCACATTGATCTTATGAAGCATTTCATCGAAAAACTCCCATGATGTCATATTTCCTGGAGTTTTCAGCCAGATGTAAGGAGCATTCTTGCCTCCGAAGAACTTCATGCCGAGTTCTGTAAATGCCTCACGCATGATTCTTGCATTCTCCATGTAGTAGGCAATGGTTTCCTTAATCTGCTTCTTGCCTTCTTCTGTATAGATTGCCTCTGCACCGCGCTGGGTGATATAGCTTGTACCGTTGAACTTTGTGCACTGTCTTCTGTTCCACAAGTGATTTAGTGAAACTTTCTCCCCACCAGCACTCACAGCCATCAGTTCTTTAGGGATAATTGTGTATCCGCATCTTACTCCAGTAAACCCTGCAGTCTTCGAATAACTATGAAACTCAATGGCACATTTCTTGGCACCTTCAATCTCATATATTGAATGAGGAATATCTTCATCCTGTATATATGCCTCATAAGCAGCATCATACATTATCAGGACGTCGTTTGCCAATGCGTAATCAACCCATTTTTTCAGTTCACTTCTGCTTATCACAGTGCCTGTAGGGTTATTTGGATAGCAAAGATAAACAACATCTACGTGTTTTGCAGGCAATTCTGGAACAAAATTATTCTCATCGTTGCATGGAAGGTACACAATATCCGACCACATACCGCCAATAATCTCACCTGCCCTGCCTGCCATCACATTCGAATCGATGTATACAGGATATATAGGATCAGTAACACAGATAACGTTGTCCTTAGCAAGAATGTCACCAATATTTCCAGTATCGCTCTTGGCACCGTCGCTTATGAAAATCTCGTCAGGGTCAAAAGTAACGCCTCTAGGAGCCAAATTATTATCTATGATAGCTTTCTGCAAGAATCCGTATCCCTGTTCAGGACCATATCCTCTGAACGTTTCTTTGCACGCCATTTCATCCACCGCCTTATGCATCGCCTCAATAACAGCCGGTGCCAACGGACGAGTGACATCACCTATACCCAATCTTATAATGTCAGCCTCTGGATGCTCTGCCACATATCTGCTCACCTTTTTTGCGATATCAGAAAAAAGGTAATTCTGTGACAGCCTTAGAAAATTCTCATTTACAGTTGCCATAACTAAAAATATATTGATGTATTATCTCTAAAAACAACAAAAATATAGAGCCTGCAGGCTGTCTAAACAGCGATGTAGGCTCAGAGTTCTATTTCACCTTCAAAAACTTTTGCAGCGGGTCCTGTCATATAAACATGATTGTCTTCTGCCTTCCATTCAATGATCAGTTCTCCGCCGTCCATAATAATGCGACTGGTTCGTCCTGATCTGCCAGTTGTCGATGCAGCCACCGCAGTAGCACAAGCACCTGTACCACATGCCATTGTAATTCCAGAACCACGTTCCCAAACACGCATTCTGATGCTGCCGTCTGCAAGTACTTGAGCAAATTCAATATTGCATCTTTCAGGGAACAACGGATTGTTTTCGATTACCGGTCCCAAAGTTTCTATATCAACAGAAGCAATATCTTCAACAAATATGACAAAATGAGGATTGCCCATACAAACAAATGTACCCTTGAATTTGCTTTGTCCAGCTAATACCTCACCTTCAACCATACTGCCGTCCTCAGTTGCCAGCTGTTTTTTGTTGCTCAAGGATGGCTCGCCCATATCTACTTTTCCTCTGTTTACAACACCGTTCTCGTCAGTGAAAAGCTCAATGGTTTTAATTCCTGAAAGGGTATCAACGGTCACAACATTTTTGTCTGTAAGATTATGGTCTCTTACAAATTTGGCAACGCATCTTACTCCGTTGCCGCACATCATAGCTTCCGAACCGTCATTGTTGAATATTCTCATTGAAAAATCAGCCTTGTCAGACTTATCCACAAGAATAAGTCCGTCAGAACCTATTCCGAAATGAGGTTTGCTCCATTCTATAGAACATTTCTCAGGATCCGCAATATGATTTTCCGGCACATAAACATAAATATAATCATTGCCGGCACCGTGCATCTTTGTAAATCTAATCCTTTCAGACATAAATATCAGTTTTTCTTTTCGAGAAGCATGTCCCGCATCCATCTTCCCAATATCAAATCACTGTCTCAAACAGCAAATCCAACATCATCCGATAAACCATCCATGCTTACACGTGCAAAAGTAGTACTTTTCGTAAAAAAATGCAATATATAATACACATTTATAATTTTAATCTTTCATTTTGTACTATCAAAAAGCATTTATGCTATAAAAATGCTCACTATGAAATTACAGAAATTTCATAGCCCTTACTATTTGATACCTTTTGCAGCCCTTTTCCACTTAATCAAGAAATTTGCATCCAACTCTTTCGGATTAAAGTGTCTGTATTTGATGTAATGAATCAGATGCAGAGGCATAGCTTTAATTTTTGACTTGAAAAATGCGTCTTTCCCTTTGAATCCGAAAACTTTCTTTCCGAAATTGCCTCCAGTAAAAATACTGTCTGCCAGCAACGCAAAGTATTTGTCGCTGAATTCAAACGGTATAATGTTTGCATCGACTCCTAAATACCTGTTAAGCAGATGGCCATACATAGAAGTCAACTTACCAAAACCAAGTTCTGACAAATATCTTTTCAACCGGTCGTAATCAATTTCGTCCGCATGGTTACGCAGATACAAGGCCAAGTCACAAAACTGCCTCAGTCCTATACCCTCATTAAGAAAATGGTATGAGATGTGTATAATCTGATGAAGGACATTCAATGTTGGAGGCACAGTCTCTATTTTCTTTCCGCATACATCAACAAATACAGGTGCATTCTCTTCAAATTCTTTTCTGATAATCGACTGCAGCAAATCATTATTCTTCTTATTATACATCATGCAAAGAAGGAAATGACTCTCCACCTCTACACCTTTCCAATGAAAAGGATAATCCTTGTCGTTTATCTTATTATCAGGCTCAGCATTTTTCTGTGCCCACTCTTTCACGGCAATATTCTCAGGTTCGCTTCTGAAAAACAAATCTATATCTCCCGACTGTCTGTGAAGAGGATTCGGATATTCGGTTGCAAAAGCCTGTCCCTTCATCATTACAGGTTTAGTGCCCAGATTTTCCAATATACTTGTCAATTCAGCCGAAAGCGAATTCATCATATTGTTGGTGTTCTCAATAGATTGCACGGTCGAAATCATCTGCATCTTCATCTTGAGAGGAGGCATATAATCTTTCTGAAGCAAACATATACCATCAAAAACGACTGCAACAACAGACTGTTCAAAAGCCATATTGTAAAGCTTCTTCCAGTCGGCACCTACAAATAATTCTCCGTCGGGCTTTTCTTTTGTCAAACCCGCTTTCAGCAGTTCAAGCAACTGCAGCTGACACTTTTCCATAAATTCCACTCAAACCGGTACTGATTCCGGCATTTTCAGCAAATATAAGCCATTTGCAGCTTATCTTCAAAATCTGCACTGACATATAGATAAAAAAGAAGCCGTCCCGACAAACAGGAACGGCTTCATATAAACACTTCGTTCGGATAAAATTATCCACCGAAATTATCGAATCTGATCATATCATCCTCAACACCGAGGCTGTGGAGAAGATCAAGCACTGTCTTTGACATCATTGGAGGTCCGCAGAGATAGTACTCAACATCTTCTGGAGCCTCATGCTGCTTCAGGTATGTATCACCCATAACCGGAGCAATGAATCCTGGAGTATACTTAACACCCATTGCATCAGCCTTAGGATCTGGTCTGTCAAGCGCAAGGTGGAAGTGGAAGTTTGGATATTCCTTTTCCAGTTCGAGGAAGTCCTCCATGAAGAACACTTCGTCGATAGATCTTGCACCGTAGAAGTAGTGCATCTCTCTGTCTCTTGTATGGAGAGTTCTGAGCATGTGCATGATCTGTGCTCTCAGCGGTGCCATACCGGCTCCACCACCTACCCAAATCATCTCTCTCTTTGAGTCGAACTCTGGATGGAAATCTCCGTAAGGACCACTCATGATACACTTGTCGCCCGGTTTGAGGCTGAAGATGTAAGATGAAGCGATACCTGGTGATACAGGCATGAATCCAACCTGTGGCTTCGGCAGGAACGGAGGAGTAGCGATACGTACTGTCAAAGTGATGATATCACCCTCGTCCGGATAGTTGGCCATAGAGTAAGCTCTCACTGTAGGCTCAGTGTTCTTGCACTTGAGGCTGAAGATATTGAACTTGTTCCAAGCCGGCAAGTAGAGATCACCGATGCTTTCCTTGTCGATGTCCTTGTCGTAATCCATTTCATACGCAGGAATAGCAATCTGCGCATAAGAACCAGGAATAAAGTCCATGTGTTCGCCTGGAGGCAGAGCCACCTTGAACTCCTTGATGAAAGTAGACACGTTCTTGTTGCTGATGACTGTGCACTCCCATTCCTTAACACCCATTACTGATTCAGGTACCTTAATGCTGAGATCGCCCTTGACCTTGCACTGGCATCCAAGTCTGTAATGCTCCTTGATCTGCTTGCGTGTGAAGTGACCTCTTTCTGAATCGAGGATTTCACCGCCGCCTTCAACTACCTGGCACTTGCACTGTCCGCACGAACCCTTACCACCACAAGCAGAAGACAGATAAATTCCGTTCTCCGACAAAGTGGAAAGAAGGCTGTTACCCTGCTCTACGGACAGTTTCTTGTCTCCGTTGATGGTAACAGTCACGTTACCGCTTGGAGAAAGATATTTCTTTGCTATAAGCAGGATTATTACGAGTACGAGTATTATCACGAGAAACACTCCTACACTCGCCAATATGAAATTAGTATCCATGATTATTATTATCTGCAATTAAATGTTCAAACCTGAGAAACACATGAAAGCTAGCGCCATCAGACCTACTGTGATGAATGTGATTCCGAGTCCCTTCAGCGGTTCAGGAACATCTGAATATGCCATCTTTTCTCTTATGGCAGCAAGTCCGACAATAGCTAATGTCCATCCGATACCCGAACCGGCAGCGTATGCTACTGCATCTCCAACGTTGGTGATTGCCTGTGTGTTAGCCGGATCCATCACGATTCTCTGCTGCATGAAGAGCGAAGCACCCATGATGGCACAGTTAACGGCGATAAGCGGAAGGAATATACCCAGAGCCGCATACAGCGAAGGCGAAAATCTCTCAACAATCATTTCCACGAGCTGCACGATAGCCGCGATAACGGCGATGAAGAGAATGAAGCTCAGGAACGTAAGGTCGATGCCCAGAAATCCTGTTACAGGATCAAGCACTTTAGTCTGCAGAGCGTAGTCTACAGGTACAGTGATGATGAGCACGAACGTAACTGCGATACCTAATCCTATAGATGTTTTCACAGTCTTGGATACTGCAAGATAAGAGCACATACCCAAGAAGAATGCGAAAATCATGTTATCCACGAATATGGATCTTACAAATAAACTTAAAGCGTGTTCCATACTAAATTTCTATTCTTGTTAAGTATGTATTATTTCTTTTCATTCTTGCTGTTGTATGCTCTGTGAGCCCAGATGCAGCATGCAACGATTATCAGCGCCATAGCCGGCATAGTCATCATACCGTTGTTGATGTACCATCCGCCGTTCTCAACGTAAGCACTTGCAGGAATAACCTGGAATCCGAGTATTGAACCGAATCCGAGGAGCTCTCTGATGAAACCTACGATAACCAAGATAAGCGCATAACCCAAACCGTTTCCTATACCGTCAAGGAATGATTCCCAAGGACCGTTCATCATGGCAAATGCCTCAAGACGACCCATGAGGATACAGTTTGTAATGATAAGTCCCACATATACAGAAAGCTGCACGCTGACATCGTAGACATAAGCTTTAAGTATATTGCTGACTATTGTAACAAGTGCGGCAACTACCACAAGCTGCACGATGATACGTATTCTGTTAGGTATAGTCTTTCTGATCAATGCGATGATCACGTTTGAGAAAGCAGTAATCACTGTCACAGAAAGTCCCATAACGATTGCAGGCTTCAGCTGCGAAGTTACAGCGAGTGCAGAACAGATACCCAATACCTGTACAGCAATAGGATTGTCCAGATTCAGCGGGCTTGTGAATACTTTGCAATTCTCCTTTGAAAATAATTTACCCATATTCTGTATTCCTCTTATTTTTTGTAACTGTTTAATATATCCTTGTATCTTGACAGACCATCATGGAGCATTGCATTCACACCGTCAGAAGTAAGTGTTGCACCTGTGATTCCGTCAACTGAACTCTCAGCCGGCACTTCGTATGTCTTGCTTCCGTAAACAACTTCACCCTTCTTACCCTTCTTGACAACGCTGAGCACGATGTTCTCGCCGTTCTCGTCAAAAAGCTTCTTGTCGATGAAACTGTTCTGGAATCCCTCTTCAACGATTCTGGCACCGAGACCGGCAGTTTCGCTTGAATGAGAGAAGTAGCTTCCGTATACAGTAGCGCAGTCATCATTGATTGCAATGTAACCCCAGATAGAGCCCCAGAGTCCTGCACCTGTTACAGGAATGACATACTTTGTTTCTCCGTTTACTTCGCAAACATAGAATGGTCTAACCTCGTCTGTAAGGTCCTTGCTCTCAACCTTGAAACCAGCCTGGTCGTGCTGTCCGTTCTTGCCTTCAGTTTCTCCGGTCTTTGTAGGAGTAGCATCCTTGCCGAAAACCATGTCAAGCTTGACAACCTCACCGTAAACGATTTCAACAGAATCCTTAGGCAGATTTCTGATGTTGAGAGAAGCAAGAATCTGCTGCTTCTTGTCTATAGCCACATTTGCATCCTGAGTCGGTTTCAGAACAGACGAAACAAACGCCAGCAGGAAGGCCACGATGATGACCAAGATCGATGAATATACTATAATATATGTATTGCTGTTTGTATTAAGTCCTTTCTTCTGTGCCTTCTTATCCTGCGAATTCTCATTTGCGCCGTTGTTCTCAACGATTTCCTCAAATTCAGAAGCCGGAGCCTGGCATTTCGGACATTTGGCTGGAGCGGAATCCCCTTCATGGATATATCCGCAGACTTTACATTTGAATTTCTTTGTAGCCATGTTCCCTATCATTTATTTGTTGCACGTTTAGCACGCATGTTAATATTCTTCTGTACCACGCAATAGTCGATAAGCGGAGCAAAGAGGTTCATGAGCAGGATTGCAAGCATCATACCTTCTGGATATCCAGGGTTGAGCACTCTGATGAGTATTGCCACAGCACCGATAAGGAATCCGTAGATATACTTACCTGTCTCTGTACGTGCTGAAGTTACTGGGTCAGTTGCCATGAATACAGCACCGAAGCAGAATCCTCCGATTGTCAGATGCTCATACCATGGAATATTTGCAACCGCATTGTCCATACCTGCAATGTTGAAAAGGAATGCAATTACAGCACCTCCAATAAACACGGAGAACATAGTCTTCCAGCTTGCCACACCACTCCAGAGAAGGATGATGGCACCTATTGCTATTGCTATCACACTTGTTTCACCTATAGAACCAGGAATGAATCCAGTCACTGTGTCGATGAAATCAGCTGAAGGCTGCAGTTTAGCGGCAGCTTCGCCGAGCGGAGTAGCCTGTGAGAAAGTGTCGAGCTTCACACCGTAGTCAGTGACGCTTCCGCCGAAACCGAACACGCTGTCACCCTTAACCCATACAGTGTCACCACTCATTGTAGTAGGATAAGCAAAGAACAGGAATGCACGTGTTACAAGAGCAACGTTGAAAACGTTCATACCTGTACCACCGAATACTTCCTTAACGAATATCACTGAGAAAGCTGTTGCAATTGCAATGATCCAGAGCGGACAAGTTACAGGAACAATCATTGGGATAAGTATACCTGTAACAAGGAAACCTTCCTGAATTTCCTCATGCTTCCACTGAGCAACTGTAAACTCGATTCCGAGTCCGACTACGTATGATACGATGATCTTAGGCAGTACAGCAAGGAATCCATAGAGGAATACATTCCAGAACGAAGGCATCTGCTCAGCTCCGTTGGATACCTCTTCCAATGCTGTGAAATGCTGGTAACCCACATTGTACATACCGAAGAGCAGTGCAGGAATCAGCGCTATTACAACAAACGACATGATACGCTTAGAGTCAATCGCATCATGTATACTTGCACCGCATCTGGAAGTTGTGTTGGGAACGAACATGAATGTCTCCATTCCCTCAAACACAGAGCGGAAAGCATGCAGCTTGCCGCCTTCCTCGAAAGACGGCTTTATCTTGTTGAGATAATTTCTTAAAGCACCCATTATTATAATACTGTTAATTTTTTATTCATTTTCTTTGCGCAGCATATCGAGTCCCTCGCGCACGATTCTCTGAAGCTCAAGCTTTGAAGAGTCAACGAATTCGCATACAGCAAAGTCCTCCGGAGCAACTTCATATATACCGAGTGCCTCCATCTTGTCGATATCGCCGGTGATGATGGCCTTGATAAGGTATTCAGGCATGATGTCCATAGGGAACACCTTATCATACTCATTGCTCATAATCATGTGGCGCTCTCCGCCCTTCACTCTGGCATCAAGCGTATATTCCTTCTTCTTTCCCATCAGCCAGCTGAAGTATGTGCGGCTTGTAGAGAAGTCGTTGAAACGCGGCATGATCCAACCGAAAGCTTCGTTCACGTCGTCGCCTTCAGGTATGACTGTGATTTCAGTAGTATGAGCTCCGAGGAAGCAGTCCTTGTCAGCCTTTCTGCCGACGAGCGGGTTGCCGTTGATGATTCTCACGTTTCTTTTGCTGCTGATACGTCCGTTCACAATAGAACCGATCTGCTGTCCTACCTTTACGTTGACGTATTCAGGTGCCTTGATCTCAGATCCGGCAACAGCAATAACTCTTCTCAGGTCAACAATACCCTTGTTGAAGAGACGTCCTACGAAAATCAGCTCTTCAGCACCGATTGTCCACACGATCTCACCTTTATTAATAGGTGACACGTGGTTGATCTGTACACCGACATTTCCTGCAGGGCATGGTCCGTCGAAAACAGTCACTGTAGCATTCTTTGCCTGCATAAGTGCATTTGATGCACCTGGCTTGACACCGAGGTATACGTTTGCAATTCTAGACATTGCATCGATACCAGTCTGGAAGTCTGCCTCATTTCCCTTGAGAGCAACTTCAAAATCTGCAGCCAAAGGCATATCAGAGAATGAAGACACGAAAATAGCTTTCGGCTTGTCATTCGGACATGCAGTGACATCATAAGGTCTCTGTCTGAAGAAAGCAAACAGACCGCTCTCGGTAAGAGCCTTTACCACCTGCTCGGCAGAAAGGGTCTTCACATCCTTCTTTCCGAAGTCTGCATACTGCTGCTCTTTGTCAGCTTTGACCTGAACACTTAATACTTTTCGGCGTTCGCCTCTCACTACTCCTGCAACAGTACCGCTTACAGGTGAGACAAATCTTACCTCTGGATAGAGCTTGTTAACAAACAAAGCATCTCCGGCCTTGACAACATCTCCTTCTTTAACAACCACCTTAGGCTTGAGTCCAGTGAAATCATCTGGAACCAAGCCGTAGATATCACATGCACCAGCATCTGATAACTTATTGGCAGCCTTACCTTTCAGGTTTATGTCCAGGCCTTTACGTAATTTAATTACATTCGCCATATTTAAGAATAACTTGGTATATATACTTGAACGTCCGACAAAGTTACACTTTTTAATTAAATTAAAGATTATATGAGCTTCTAAAATTATTGCAATTTAGTTATAAATGCGCATTTTACCGTACTTTCAGCTATATTCCAAGCTCAGCCGTCAAAATATCCATCGGCACAAAAAAGGGAATGCATCGCGCATTCCCTATGAAAGGTTTTATCATGCATAGCAGATAGGTGACCGCAACGTTCAGTAAAAAGACATCGGTACTGTTACGTCACCATGCGGTATCATCGCGAGAAAGCGCACCGCATACAAAATAAAAAAGACATCATTTCCCGTCTACTCGTTGTCGGCGAAATCAATGCTTGTAATGCTCAGGTTCACCTCCTTGAATCCTTGAGCGACATCCTTGATATCCTGAAGATATCTGACAACGAATCCGAATTCCACATCCGCAGCCTTGATGCTCCGTACCTCATTTACGAAATCTTCAATGTCGCCGCCCGCTTTCGCTGTCCTCTTCAGTGACATCTTTGGAGCGATTGTGAACAGTCCCAGAACATTCACCCTCTCAAACACTTCCAGATGTTCGAGTATGACGGTTCTGAGGTCGTCCGTCAGCCTCTCGACGTCTTCACGCGGATGTCCGCGCCTGACCAGTTCCCCGACTATGGCATTCCACCTGACAAGATCCTGCAACGGACTGCTGACAGTGCACGTAAGACGCGACTTGTCAAAAGGCAGATACTTGATTGTTGCTTTACCTTCCAGGCGATAACCGCCTGACACTTTTCTCTTCACCCCCGAGCGACCGCCTGTACACATCGAAGGGGCAGCCTCATTTTCACAGCTATTTTTCTCTTTTTCAACACACATAGCACTTAAGCTTTAAGTTACACATTATTGTTGTTTTCAAATCCGAATAGAATTTTACTTCTTTCCTCACATCCGCAATGAATGGCTGTATACGATTTCCTGTCGAACTCAGCTTTCCGATGCAGTCAGATGTAATTACTCACAAAAGTCGCGAGCCCAGTGATAATTATCAGCTCGAAAGACATCATCTCCTATCGCAGACATAAGTCAACAACTTTCATGTATGTGAAAATTCAGCTTTTTCATAGTGTCAGAGAACAACCGAGAAATGCGTTGTAGTAGATGAAAACTGACAAATCCTTTCTCACAAGCAAAAATAACAAAAAGATTCATTACTGCAAATATTTTACATAAAATTTTTACAAATTATTTATTTTTCTTCTATAAAACTCCCAAAACCTAATATCGCAAATAAGATTCAGGCCTCGGACATGTGCAGAATCAATGCTTTAAGCTGGCATTTTCTCCGAACGCCGGCATCACAATGCCTCCACACAGCCGAAGCCCGAACCCATCATTCAATGACAATCCTCAACTGCCCTCTCCTGCTCTTCTTTATACTCTGATAAAGCTGTCGGAACATCGCCACACTGTTCGTCAACACACCCTTTGACGAATTCACACCTACGAGAATGCACCCGCTGGAATCCTTTGCTGTATTTCCCGCATGTATGAGTATGCCGCTGAATCCAGGCACATCTATCAGTCTCGGCAACCGTCCGCGGCAGAACCTGTACGCCTTACGCACAGCAAACCGCGGACTCACAACATCGAGTGTGACGTCATACGTCCCAGTCGGTATCGCCGTTTCCCCCGCTACCTTCATCTTTGCAATTTCTTCCGCCGACATATCCGAACTTAGACCGCGGTCTCTGTCTTCGAGAGTATCACAGAAATACGTACCGTCCAGGAACAACCGGCCCACAGTGTATCCGGCGCCCTTATATATTCTTTTGACATTTATGACCATATCTCACCCCGTCTATTTGATCGCATCCTTGTTGCTGCACTTGAGCAGAAGCGAAAGCAATTCCGCAAACACATCATGATATTTATGTACAACCTGAAAGATTTGTCTGAATATCTCAAAGTCCATAATTTGTTTCTCCTTTCTTGATAATTTAAAATTCAACATTGTAGTACAAAAAGGGCGTGCAGATATTCCCGGGCATCCCTGCACGCCCCACTCTTTCATCCTGAAAAACAATCCTTACCAATCAAAACTTCTTTCGCCTCCAGGCCTCCGAAGAACATTACTGACCGTCGTCAACAACCTCCTCTTCTTCTCCTGCATCGGCAGTGAATCCTGTAAGACTGACACGTTCGAGAGCCTGCTTGAGCTTTGCACTCGGATAAAGAAGGATTTTTCTTCTCAACACCTTGTCAGCACTTACTTCCTCAGCACTTTCAGACGCTTTGCAGTTCATCGAGAACCTCAACGTGCCGAGCTGACCGAGCTGGATTGAGTGTCCGTTCAAAAGCAGCTCCTCTACCTGCTGGATGATTGCGTAGAACACAGCGGCCACATTTGCCTTCGAAACACCAGCGTCTGTAGATGCATGTTCGATAAGTTCGTCTGTATCGATCTTCGAGTAAGTAACCGGTCTGCTCACGTACATATCCTTGTCTGCACAAGCCACTCTCTGCAATGTTGTTCTCACCTTGATAGTTTTCATAATCGTTATCCTTTCTTTTTTTAGTTAAACAATCTTTTCAGCCTCAATCATTAATTTTGCGCGCATATTTGGATTTCAGCTCTGTCATCTTTTCTGATGACGATGCAAAAGTATAAAGGTTCCGATTACCATGCAAGAAAATTCGCCGATAAATATTATTTATGCTACTGTAGTTCAATTCTTTAAGCAACGTTACCTATATAGTTAGTTTAATACTTCCGCAACTACCACAGCACCACCACAACAAGCACACATGCACCGTAACTGCAAAGCATACGCCATAGCATAAACGCATGCCTTTTCAAGCATCCGACTGCATGCAGAAACGACGTTTCAGAAAGAAAAACAGACATGAATCAAAAAACAGGAACATATAAAACAGCAGATAAACAACACAACCGTAAACCATCACGCACCCAAAAGCGTTATATTTGAACAGACGCACACCAACACGAAAAAAAAGACTGCGCATGGTAAAATATAACACCAGCCCCGATGAAGGCAACGTACTTCCCAACCTCCTGGGAATAACGGACGAGCAGCTGTTGCACCAGTCAGAGCTCGAAGGATTCCTCTATGCCGCCATGTACCTGTCTGAGCGTCTCTCCCCCGACACCCGTTTCGATGCGCGCTACATCTGCAACATCCACCGTCTGGCCCTGAGCCACCTCTACAAATTCGCAGGCAAGTACCGCAGTGTCAACATGTCCAAAGGCGGCTTCGTCTTTCCGTCAGCCATATACATCGACCAGGCCATGACCGAGCTGGAACGCGACTTCCTGAACAAACTTCCGCAAACATACAGCGACACAGACACACTCATCCGCGATGTCGCAAGCGTCCACGCCGAACTACTCTTCATACACCCGTTCCGCGAAGGAAACGGACGCACAGCCCGCCTCCTCGCCAACCTCATGGTGCAGAAACAAGGCTATCCACCCCTACACTTTGAATACATCACCGACACCCACTTCACCGAATACGTCTGCGCCGTCCAATCCGCCGCCGACCGCAACTATCGCCCTATGGAAGAAATCATCCGAAAAATATTCTCCGTAAACACAACGCCAATCACTCCAGACAAATAAATCACATACACACCAACCAAAAATGCACAGTGCCCGCGATGCGTCATCCCTAGCTAGGACCAGGGATCTTATTCATTCCAAGCAGGATGTCGCATTTAATCAGACAGAAGAACAAAAGAACATAAGAATGCAGATGATGCACATACGTCTGTCCATGCATAAGCAAGCTTCCGCCTGAACATCCACATGCCCATCATGCAAAGAATTTGCAATGCAAGCACCGCATTCTTAAAAGAAACAAAAGGTTGTAGGCATCCCCCTTTGTTCTTGCCCAAACAAAAGTAAGTCGTAGACAATCACCGCAGGTGCAAACATTTAAGGGACAAATGAACACCAAGCCCGCTTGAATGCACATTTGCCCCCTTAAATAAATCTTTTGTTCTTATGTTCTTCTGTCTGTAAAAAGCATACACCCACTAAATGTAGCACCGTGCACCCGACACGTCATCCCTGGCCAGGACCAGGGATCTCATCTCAATGGAAACACCAAAGCCAGCGAGAGCACAATACAAGTCCAACGATTAGATTCCTGGTCCCAGCCAGGAATGACAGTCTTGCTACATCTGCAATTCCATATAGCACTTCTGTTCTTATATACAAAAGTAGAGTTGATACTTTCAGCATCGCAGATGCACAACATTGAATGAACAAATGTACGTCAAGCTCGCTTGAACGCACATTCGGGCATTCAATGGAATCTTTTGTTCTTATGTTCTTATGTCTTCAAAAGTGGACATACACTAAAAAAGCACCATGCCCGCGAAACGTCATCCCTGGCCAGGACCAGGAATCTCATCTTAATGCAGTCATAAATGCCAGCGAGAGCACAATACAAGTCCAACGATCAGATTCCTGGTCCCAGCCAGGAATGACAGTCTTGCTACATCTGCAATTCCATATA